>VYLJ01000009.1_pt1 | contig 65077 bp, 61 predicted proteins | sample 5114331 | NCBI WGS metagenome assembly VYLJ01 (sample SAMN12291791, study PRJNA351875) | freshwater metagenome | isolation source: freshwater lake | place: USA: Michigan, MSU2 Lake | collected 2011-08-16
CTGACTCTAGAGATTAATGACACCATCTGTTACAATAAGGTTAGCGATCACTATACAGCCAACTCTAGGTCATCGCTCTACTCTAGATACAGTCAACGGTACAGCCATTTTCAAGGGAAAAATGTACCCAGTAGCCTCTTTTCAATTTTTTCTGAGAAGCGACCTGCAGTAAGGGTTTTGTTAATTTTTTAGTATTTCTGTATGGGGGAAGTCCAGTAATACTACTAATGAAGCATCAGCTAGATCCATTGGTATATCTTCATAACGTTTCATAAGTTGTTGCATTCGTCTAACATGATTTGATTGTAATTCAAATACTTCAAAACCACCTGCTAAGAAATTTTGAATAAATAGCAGTTGAGCATGATTACCGAGACGAGTTAGCAAAAGGTAACAAGTTTCGGTGACAACACACCAGGTTGTTATTAGGGGTTCTCGCAATCTTTGAATTACAAGCTGTGCTTGTTGATGATGATGATCTTGCTCATTGGCGAGGGCCAACCAGAAGCCTGTATCAACTATAATCATGTTTGGCTGACCATTCTTCCTTGAGGATGGTTTTATAATTAGTAGAAAGATCGGGCGAACCTTGTCCACACCCAATAAAACCGCTTTCTTTCAGCACTTTAAGAGCATCTGAGTTACGCGGGTGTAGTTTGGTATATTGTTGCTCAATAACTTGATTGAGCAGGGTAGTGATATCCTGATCGCTATGTTGTTGGATGTAGGCGAGTTTTTCCCTTTGTTCTTGGCTAAGATGAATGGTGATGTCCATAGTCCTTCTCCTTAATAATGTCTAAACTATGATTAGAATGATTGAATGATCGACTATGATTAGGTTATCCTTTGTCCTTGACAATCACGAATATTTATTGTATCACACTATATCATAAGGTCGCTCTCTCTCAAAAAAAATCACAGTCCATCACATAATCACATGAATCACAGTACAGACAATGAATGAACAACGCGCCCAAGCTTATGTTAATTTAATTGAACAGTTGCTCGCTTGTGCTGATGGTGAGGAACTCAATAATATTCTGCAAGCAAATCAGGAATTGATTGACCCCCAATTTTTGCAGGTGATGGAAAACTATGCAACAGGGTTAGAACAACAAGGACATAATAATCCTGCGGCTTGGTTACGGGATATAAAGTATAGAATCTTGTTAAGTACCTAAGCAAAATTAATTACACATTTCGATAAAGCTTTTGCCTTTTGCCTCTTGCATGAGTGCCTATCCTAACCAAGAAATTAATTTTGCACGACTACTTATGTAGAAGTCTAAAGCATGATCTATATGATTATTTAATTGACTGTCATTCTAGCCTGACCTATAATCATGGAAAGCTCAATCAGGAAAGTGAAAATGAGACAGGTACTTACAGCGAGAATTTTTCAAGAAGATAATTGGTTTGTTGCCCAATGTTTAGAGGTTGATGTTGCTAGTCAAGGGGAAACAGAAACCGAGGCGTTAAACAATCTGCAAGAGGCTTTAGAATTACATTTTGAACCGCCTTGTGCAACAGTTATTCCCCGATTACAGAAGATAGAGGTAGAAATCAATGCCGCTTAAGCCTTTATCTTATCGTGAGATTAAACGCAAGTTGGAAGCGGCAGGGTTTGAAGTTGTTAGTCAAAAGGGGAGTCATGTTAAGTTTGCCAAGGATACTCCCGAAGGAAAAATGACAACGATTGTTCCCTGTTATAAGGAGGTAACAATCGGTACAATTAGCAGTATTTTAAGGCAAGCGGGATTAAGGGTTGATGAGTTTGAGCGTTTATAGTTAATATCCTCTATAGCATTCTGTGTCATAATCGCCCTATATCAAGGGGACTCATCCTATCATAGAGTCATCCGCCAAAAAACATCATAGTCCCTCATTCAATCATTCTAATCACAGTACAGACAATGAATGAACAACGCGCCCAAGCTTATGTTAATTTAATTCAACAGTTGCTCACTTGTGCTAATGGTGAGGAACCCAATATCCTGCAAGCAAATCAGGAATTGATTGATCCCCAATTTTTGCAGGAGATGGAAAACTATGCAACAGGGTTAGAACAACAAGGAAATAATAATCCTGCGGCTTGGTTACGGAATATGGCGCAACAATTGGGGCAATATTTCAAGCCTCAAGCGGGAAGTATAGAGGAATATCAGGACTTTTTATCAGAAGTCTTACAAGCAGAATATGAAAGTAATGATCCTGCGGTGGTTTATCCTATCCTACAACGCCGTCAACATCTGTTAGATGATACCTTTGCCCAACTGTTGCAACAATTCGCTAGAAATGCGTTTTCTGAAGGCAATACTGAACAGGTGGCAGGTATTGCCAGCATGATTCAAAATTTATGTATTGATATTTCAGAGTTTCCCTCGGAAAGTCGGGCGAATAATCTGGAAATCTCTATTACAGGCTATCACACCCTCTTAGAAGTATATACCCGTGAAGCGTTTTCTGAAAAATGGGCAATGACACAAAATAATCTGGGGAATGCTTATAGAGATCGCATCAAAGGGGAAAGGGCTGATAATCTAGAGTTAGCGATCGCCGCTTATAATCTGTCTTTAGAAGTATATACCCGTGATGCTTTTTCTGAAGATTGGGCAATGACACAAAATAATTTGGGGATAGCCTATAGAAATCGCATCAAAGAGGAACGGGCTGATAATCTAGAGTTAGCTATAGCGGCTTATAATCTGTCTTTAGAAATCTATACTCGTGAAGCCTTTCCTGAACAATGGGCAATGACACAAAATAATCTGGGGGGTGCTTATCAAACTCACATCAGAGGGGAAAGGGCTGATAATCTAGAGTTAGCCATTGAATCTTATAATCTGTCATTAGAAGTATATACCCATGATGCTTTTCCTGAAGATTGGGCAATGACACAAAATAATCTGGGTGCTGCTTATAGATACCGCATCAAAGGGGAAAAGGCTGATAATCCAGAGTTAGCGATCGCAGCTTTAAATCAGTCATTAGAAGTATATACCCGTGATGCCTTTCCTGAAGATTGGGCAAGAACACAAAGTAATCTGGGTGCTGCTTATTATGATCGTATCAAAAAGGAAAAAGCAGATAATCTAGAGTTAGCTATTGCGGCTTATAACCTGTCTTTAGAAGTATATACCTGTAATGCCTTTCCTGAAGATTGGGCAAGAACACAAAATAATTTGGGTGCTGCTTATAGCGATCGCATTCTTGGGGAAAGGGCAGATAATCTAGAGTTAGCTATTGCAGCTTATAACCTGTCTTTGGATGTATATACCCGTGAAGATTTTCCTGAAGATTGGGCAGGGTCACAAAATAATCTGGGAACTGCTTATAGCGATCGCATTCTTGGGGAAAGGGCAGCTAATCTAGAGTTAGCTATTGCAGCTTATAACTTGTCTTTAGAAGTATTTACCCCCACTGCTTTTCCTATAGACTGTTTACGAACAGGACGAAACTTAGGAAATACTGCTAACCTGATCAAAGACTGGAAAACCGCCATCAAAGGCTACAACTTAGCGATCGAAGCAGTAGAAAATATCCGACTCCAAGCCTTAACCCCCCAACGACAACAAGAAATCCTCTCCGATGCAATGGATGTTTATCATGGCATTGTTCAATCCTATCTCAACCTCAATCAAAAAGATCGCGCTTTAGAATACGTTGAACGTAGCAAAACCCGCTATCTAGTCCAATTACTTACCGACCGAGATATCTATCCTAAAGGTAATATCTCCCAAACTATTAAAACTGAATTAGATCGCCTCCGTCGTGCCATTATTGGGGAAGAACAACAGTTAGCCATCCAAGAACAAACCCGCAATAGGGGAGTAATTTTAACCCTAGATCAACAAAGACAAGCTATCTTACCTGACTATACTCACCTCAATCATTTAAAACAAGAATTAAATCAATTTATTGCCCGTGAAATAACAAAAATAGATGAGGATTTTATCTTAACTCAAACGGTTAAGCCTATTCCCTTTCAAGACATTCTATCTTTAACCGATGCTAAAACTTGTCTTTTGCAATGGTATATCACAAGTGAGAAAATACTCGCTTTTGTTGTATCTGCTGATGGAAATATTAACCTTTGGGAATCTTCAGAAGATGATCGAGATAAATTAACTGATTTAATTAATAATTATCTACAGCTTTACTACTCCCAAAATGGCCATCAAGAATGGATAAATCAACTTTCTGACCTCTTGCAAACCTTCTCAGATACCCTACATATTAATGATATTCTGACACTTATTCCAAATACTTGTAAACGCTTAATTATTATTCCTTACTTATTTCTGCATATTTTACCCCTTCATGCTTTACCTATTAATGACAATCAAATATTACAAGATAAATATGATGTTCAATATGCCCCTAGTTGTCAATTATTTAAAATTACTCAACAACGTCAGTTAAACGATTTAAACTCTCTTTTTGCTATTCAAAACCCCCAAAATAATCTACTCTTTACGGATTTAGAAGTAGAAATCATTAAAAGTTTGTTTGTTCAAAGTGATATTTTAGCCAAACAAAACGCTACTGAAATCGCCATCAAAACTCATCAAAACTTCCCCTTAGCTAACTGTATTCATTTTTCTTGTCATGGTACATTTAACCCTAATAAACCCCTAGAATCTGCTTTAATTCTTACCAAAGAAAAAACAGATCAAGAAGATGGTTATTTAAGATTAGGAGAAATCTTTGAACTGAATTTTAAAAACTGTCGTCTTGTCATGCTTTCTGCTTGCGAAACTGGTTTAATTGATCTTAATTCTATTAGTGATGAATATATCGGTTTACCGAGTGGTTTTCTATTTGCAGGTAGTCCTAGCGTTGTTAGTAGTTTGTGGAAAGTAAATGATTTATCAACTGCATTTTTACTGATCAAATTTTATGAAACTTTACCCAAAAATCCCAAAAAAGGTGAAATTGCATTTAGTCTTAAAAATGCTCAAAAATGGCTACAAACCTTAACCCTTGACCAATTTGAACAAGAATTAGAAAGATTTCAACTCCAATTAGATAAAATCATCAATCAACTGGGAGGAGGAAAACGCCCAATTTTTAACGAGTCTCTGAAACAAATTCGTCAACGTCAACCCTATCCCTTTAAAAATCCCTATTATTGGGCGGGTTTTATTGCTACAGGATTTTAATCTGTCTCCTTACAAAAAGCATCTAAACCAATATCTTCGACAACAAACAAAACGACGGGAACAACTAAAGTAACGGGAAACTGTAAACATCCTGCGACAATTCCAATCAGTTTAAAGACTTTTTTAGTTTTGGCTGAACAAATAAAAGGACGACATTTTGTCGCTAATTCATCTAAATCTAAGCTTTTATCTGGTTCTGTTCCAGTTTCGCGCATTCTCATTAAAATGATTGCGTCTTGTAAGTTTCCTTCACATTCTTCAATAACATCAAGCGCGGCTAAAGCGTCAGTATTATCCGCTAATTCAACACGGTACTGAGCAATTTCTTCTGATGTTAACTGCGTTGTGTCTGACATAATACCATCCTTAAAGCTAAAACCAATTTTTTCCCATTATCTCACCTTATTAGCTCCTAATCCCACGAAATGCCGTGGGGAAAATCCCTAGCTTTAGGTTGTCCGCGACTTTATAATCGTCTCGTCGCTAACGGTTTTGACTTTACCGATGACAAGTTAATCCGGTCAAGATTAGCTTAGAAGACTAAGAATAAGCGAATTTTTTGGGGTGAGAATTTACTTTTGTCAAAAATTATTACATATTCGCAACAAAATAAACTTTTTTGAGCCAATTAATGTACCCTAATTAGACAAGGCGATCAATTATTTTGGCCGCCGAGATTTTTAATCATTATAAGATTGTTTCCCTAATCGCCAAATTAACAATTACATACCGAAAAACAATGACATCAGAATTTAAGTTTATTCCCCTGCAATTTCACTGGGTTGCTATCAATCCTAAACCGATTGGGGTTGTCTATTTTATCGGTGGTGCTTTCTTCGGCACTTTTCCCAATCTGTTCTATCGTTATCTACTCAAACAAGTGTTTGAACGGGGCTATACTATTATTGCTATTCCCTATCGGTTTACTTTTCGTCATTGGAATGTTTCCATAGAAATGGTCAAAGATTTGATTGGATTGAGAAAGGCTATTTATGAAGAAGCTAAGTTTTTAGGCTATGAAGATAACCTTGATTTGTACTTAGAGGATCCCACTGCTGGTAATCCTAATTATTTTTGGATGGGCCATAGTTTAGGGTGTAAATATATCTCCCTTTTAGAGGTTTTAAGTGATGTGGAAAACACAGAACTAGAACAGGTTTTGAGTGGTTGTGTCGGGAAAAATCAAGCCGAAGATATCCAAAAATCGCTGAATAATACCGATATTCATACCGTATCTCTGAAAAATCAACCCTCGCTTTTACTGGCTCCTGTAATTGCTGGCATAGATAGTGCAATTCCCATAGCTGCCTTAGCTAAATTAGTGCAGAGTTTGGGTTTAGATGTACAGCCAAACGTGCAGGAAACCCGTTGTTTAATTAGCAATAGTAATCTATTTCGACTCTTGGAAATTATCGCCTTTGCTAAGGACCTACAGGCTAAAGATACAGTAGCCTGGTTTATTAAAGAACTAAGTCAACAACTCTTAAAACCAGTAGTTCCCTTAGCCAATCGCACCCATCTAGCACCCCTTGGCTGGCGCAATGGCGACCAAGAATTAGCCGATAATGTGATTAAATCAATTCAGGAATTACGCACTCAACTCATCTCCTGTTATCCCCAAAGTCAGGAAAAAGAGGAACTCTTAATGAAAATGATTTCTGAACATTAATCAATTGAGGATGGGGAGAGGTTGCTAACGGTCAATATTGCCACCTGAATCGCTTTTTCGATAGCCTGTTGTTTGCTTTCTAAACTAATCCCTTCCTCTTTGTTTCTTTCGGCAATCACAGCACAAATACAAGCGGCAGTAAATCCATAAACCCCCGCCATTTTAAATAAAGTTCCCGCTTCCATTTCATAATTGAGAATATTTAAACGTCGATATTCTTCCGTGATTCCCGCTAAATGGCGCTGAAGATAAGGGTTAGCAGAAGACACAATTCTTTCCTGTCCTTCATAAAAACTATCCACAGAAGCGGTAATACCTACATGATAATTTACTCCCAAAAATTGAGCAGATTTGACTAGAGCAACTGTTAAAAAAGGATCCGCCACTGCGGGATATTCCGGAGGAGCAATATCATTAGCTGCACCTTGCCTACATAAAGCCGCTTGCGAGATAATAATATCACCGATTTTTATTCTATTTTGAATTGCGCCACAAGTACCGATACGAATAATAGTTTTAATTCCCACCTGTATTAATTCATTAACCACAATACTCAAAGATGGCGCACCCATGCCACTGGTAGCCAGAAGAATTGGGGTAGAATTATCTAGATAGCCAAGATAACTATTTAATCCGCGATAATCCGATAGTAAACGTGCATTTTGTAAATAAGTTTCAGCAATATAGCGCGAGCGTTCTGGTTCCCCCGATAATAGGGTGATAGTCGGTTTTGCCGTGCCTAAATCCTCACTGCTAAAGTTGAGATGATAGGGTTTTTGGTGAGATAAGTTATTGGACATTTAAATCAAATTAAGAGCAGTTACTTTGGTTAAATAGGCTTTTAGTTATTATAACAACTTGAGGTTTTAATTAAAATTAAATATTTAATTATTGACAAAAGAGAATCAAGCTTAAGGACGACTATTGATGTTAAGTTCTTGCACTAATTCCTGTACTGTGGTTGAGGGATTGGCATCAAAAGGATGTTTTTTGGCTTCATCTCTATCTTGAATAAGTTTTGCTGCATTAGTGATTGCTGTTGTCTGGTATGGCTTTAATTTTTCGTACATATCCTCCCGATTTTTTTCATATTTTTCTTGCTCGTTTAATAATCCATACTTTTTCATCTGGGTAGTTAAAATTTTTGGGTATTTACTTCGGGATGTCGCAATATCCAGATATTGAAAGTGTAAAATAAACCAAATTTCAAAAGCTTCATTAGAATAGGCAATCTTGATATTGTTTTCTTTAGCCAGTCTTTCTGCTTGATTAAATTGCTCTTTAGAACAGTTATCTTTATCAAAAACGCACCAGATTTGATCGAATGAGTCATCTTGTTTTAGATTATCTATAATCTTAATAGCTTTTTCCACTAAACTCAAGCTATTTTTACCTTCACCTTTCACCGTAACTGCAATTTTCTTAGGAACAGTAAAAGCCTTAAAATAGTTAACTTCAGTTTTTTCTCCCTCGCAAACAATTAAAAATTTTTTTCTTGTTTCTCTAGTCTTAATTTGGCGACGCAAATAATCAGAAGTATTTCTATTTTTACTCATACTAATTACCAATAATTGTACTTAAATCACCAATAAAAGGTATTGCTCCATAACGACCTTGAATATAATCTTTTTCAAAGGTATCATTATTATTAATATCAGCAAATTCCACCAAAGAATATAAATCTGTTGCTCCTTGATGATTTTTTTCGGTAAACCAAATTTGATCCCTCCTTAAAAATTTATGACTAAGTAAATTAATATCGTGAGTAGTAAAAATAAGTTGAGCATTTTTGGGATTAGTTTTCTGAGAATTAAATAATTCGATTATACTTCTAGTCATTAAAGGATGAAGTCTGGCATCCAATTCATCAATTACTAAAACTTTCCCTCTTTGCAAAGTGTCTAAAATCGGTGCTGACAGAGCCAAAATCTTTTTAGTTCCATCAGATTCATGTTTGTCCATATCAAAAATTTCTAACTCAATCATTTTACCTGTTGAGTCATACTTTGGATGATAGGTTTTTATGGTAGCGGACTTTATTTCACCGCTAGAGTGACTGATGATATTTCTGACAACATCCTGTAAATCTTGCGGGAGACTGTCTAAGGAAATTTTTCTGCTTTCTATTTCTAGGTTGAGATTGTCAATACTTAAATCTAATTTTTTAATTAACTTAGTTACATCATCAATCAAATCTTGTCTATTAGAAAGATGCTCAAGCGTAATCGCTTTTAATAATTCCACATCTAACCCAGACACAACACCTAAGTGACTAAACCAAGAGACAATTTCCACCGCTAGAGAATTATTAAATTGAGCCGCTAGTGATAAAAACAGAGTATTTTTTTTTGTCAATCCTCTTAGTATATTACCTTGTTCAATATTTTTGCTATATTCTATTTTATCGCCTTGCCGATTAAAAATTTTAGTTTCACGACTTCTGGGCGTACAAAATAACCATTCGGAAACTACTCGCTTTTGAGTTACTTCAAATCCATATCTATAAGTTTTATTTTTTAGCTGAAAAACTATTTCAAAAAAGGATGGTTTATCAACAGTTTCGGTACTTAATCTAAAGTCTTCCACATCTATTTTGTCAGTGATTTGTAATTTAGCAGAATTCATGACAAACCGTCGCATAAAATTGAATGCCAGAATTAAATTACTCTTACCACTGGCATTTGCTCCATAAATAGCGGCACTTTTCAGTAAACTAAATTGTTGATTAACCTTAAAAACATTATTTTTATCAAGCTCATCATTACCACAGGCATCCTCCGCAGCTACCATGCTGAGAGTGACTACATCTTTAAAAGAGCGATAATTGCCGACACTAAATCCGATGAGCATTGCATATTAACCCTAACAGTCTCTAAGGAATAAAGGAGACGATACTTTTATTTTATGCACTTGTTGAGCATTTGAACAAGAATTGTCCTCAGAATCAGCAAACAATCACTGAAAAAGGTAAGGAATTGATTTTCCTTACCTAAGAATTGTACACTTTTGACAACAAATTTACACTTTTGCTGACTCTTTAACTAACTTATCCCAACCCAATTCCTTGAGGTTATTGTTGCGACGCAGGGGACGAGTAGCTAATTCTAAAATATCTCGCGCATTGGTAAAACCATGAATTTGAGCAAAAGTAAATTCTACCGACCATTTAGTGTTAATTCCCCGCGCTTCTAAGGGATTTGCATGGGCCATTCCTGTAATCACTAAATCGGGTTTTAACTCGTAAATGCGCTGAATCTGATTGTAGTTATCAGGTTTTTCGATAATTTTCGGGATGGGAACACCCATATCATTACAGGTTTTTTCTAGTAATGCTAATTCGGCCGCTTGGTAGCGTTTATCCATGTAGGGAATACCGATTTCATCACAAGTCATCCCGCAACGAATTAGGAAACGTGCCAGAGAAATTTCTAGTAAATTATCCCCCATAAAGAAGACCGATTTACCGCGCACAAGTTGCAGATAATCCTCTAAACTTTCCCAAATTTTTGCCTCTCTTTCTTCTAATCCCTGCGGTTGTACTCCCAAAACAGAACAGATTTTTTCTATCCAAGCGCGGGTTCCATCCGGACCGATGGGAAAGGGTGCGCCAATTAATTTACACTTACGACGACGCATTAAAGTGGTGGCAGTTCGTGATAGAAAAGGATTGACACCAGCGACATAATAACCTTCTTCAATTACCGGTAATTCGGTAAAGCGTTTGGCCGGCAACCAACCATCAATTTTAACTCCTTGTTTTTTTAATTCTAGGGTTAAATTGGTCACAATCGGGTCGGGAACAGAACCAAATAAAACTAAAGGAGGATGGTCTTTATATTCCGATTCTTCCTGTTTAATTTCTTCTTTTTTACGTCCAAAAGTTAAGAGTTTCTGGATGGCATTCCGTTCTTCTTTTTCATCTTCGTGCTTAACTTTTTCGGGACATTTATGCACCATAGAAGCGAGGACGGTATCTTCCCCTTGGGTAAAGGCATAATCTAAACCATTAGCGCGCGCTGTCACGATAGGAATACCGATTTCTGACTCCAGTTTTGGTGCTAATCCTTCCAAGTCCATTTTGATGATTTCGGTGGTACAAGTACCAATAAAAACGATAACGCTAGGGTTTCTATCTCGTTTAATTTGTAAGCAGAGGCGTTTTAGTTCTTCGTAGTCTTTTAGTTGAGCGGAAATATCCCCTTCTTCTAATTCAGCCATGGCATAACGTGGTTCGGCGAAAATCATGACACCCATGGCATTTTGCAGGAAGTAACCACAGGTTTTTGTGCCGATAACAAGGAAGAAACTATCTTCGATTTTTTGGTATAACCAAGCAACACAGCTAATTGGACAAAAGGTGTGATAGTTGCCGGTTTCACAATCAAATTGTAAAGCGCTCGGTTCTTGAGTGGCGGTCATTTTGTTTGGTTCTCCTTTAACTTGGTTTATTTAGGTTTTCTCGTTGTAACTCTTGGCGGATTTTTTGCAGTACAGGATCCTCATTAGGATATAAAGAATTACTTAATTCTCTTTCTTTCTTTTCTAGTTGTTTCTTCTCAGGATCAAAATTTAATCCTAAAACTTCTAGCAGTTTGTCGCCATCGGAACTAAGTTGACAAAAGGGATACATCCACACTGATAATTGAGATTCTAAAACGGTAATCGCACCTATAATGATGTCAGCACTAGGACGTTTACCACCGTCGGGAGTTTTTCGCCACGAATCTTTAGAATCCGTTAAAGACTTAATCCACGGTTGATTATTTTGGTAGTAATCTAACCATTTATCTGCTAAGATTTTTAGCAATTCCTCAAAAATAATTACTTTGTTTTTTTCGACTGATAATTGTTTTTCTCGGAATCCGTTGAGATATTCAGTGTGCGAATTAGAAATCAGTAATTCTTTTTCCGATTTTTCCAACTCCTTTTTTTCAGAATCAAAATTTAGTCCTAAGACTTCTACCAGTTTGTCCCCATCGGAACTAAGTTGACAAAAGGGATACATCCACACTGACAACTTAGGTTCTAAAGCTGTTGCTGCCGCTATAATTATGTCAGCACTAGGACGTTTACCACCGTCGGGAGTTTTTCGCCACGAACCTCTGGAATTCATTAAACACTTAATCCAAGCTTGATTATTTTGGTAGTAATCTAACCATCGCCGCGGTAAGCTGGCTTTTAATTCCTCAAAGTTGCTCATTTTGTCCCCTTGACTGAATAATAATGTTCTCTCTATTAGAATTCCCAATGAGAGGGAAAAATTATCATCATCGAGTCCTCGATAAAATTCGTGGGTAGGGTGGGTTAGGTGACGATAAGTTAGGCTATTAACTAATAAGTTAATTATTCGCCGTAACCCACCCATAAAAAGAGTTTATTGGTGATTATTGGTGGTTATTGGTGGGTTACGCTGTCCCTAACCCACCCTACAAAATAATCTAAACCATCATTAGATCTAATTCCGCCTCGGCGTTAACTTTGGGTTTATCGGCATTAAGATAGAAATCCGATAATAAAGTGAATAATTCCCGGTCGGCAGATTCTTTGGGAATAACTCCTTCTGGTTTGGCTAAAATCTGATCGGCAATGTTGAGATAATAGTCACAAACATAACTTAACATCGGATCCTTGTCGGCCATTTCAAAGAGAGTTTGACCTTTAACTCTGGAGACGCGAATATCTTCAATTAAGGGTAAAACTTCTAACACTGGCATGGGAACATGATCTACATATTTATTAATTAAATCGCGTTTTGAGGTGCGATTACCAATTAATCCGGCTAGTCGCAGGGGATGGGTGCGCGCTTTTTCGCGGACGGAAGCGGCGATGCGATTGGCGGCAAAAAGAGCGTCAAAGCCGTTATCTGTGACAATTATGCAGTAATCGGCGTAATTTAAGGGTGCGGCAAATCCTCCACAGACCACATCCCCCAAAACATCGAACAAAATCACGTCAAATTCATCAAAAGCGTTCAATTCTTTTAATAATTTCACCGTTTCCCCGACGACGTAACCGCCACAACCGGCACCGGCCGGAGGACCACCCGCTTCCACGCATTTGACACCACCGTAACCGTCATAGATAACGTCTTCAGGCCAGATGTCTTCGTAGTGAAAATCTTTTTCTTGCAGGGTATCGATGATTGTGGGAATCAGAAAGCCTGTCAGGGTGAAGGTGCTATCATGCTTGGGGTCACAGCCTATTTGTAGGACTTTTTTGCCTCTTTTGGCTAAAGCGGCCGAAATATTACAGCTTGTTGTCGATTTACCGATGCCACCTTTTCCGTAGACTGCGAGTGTTAAAGGCATGGAAGTTCTCCTAAATGTGCGCTTGAATGGTGAGTTTGTTTATCAGTGCTTTGATCCCAATTATTGACCATCTCCCCACCCCTTGGAAAGAGGCTCAATTTTTATCTGCTATAGCTAGAGTGAGATTGAACGCTTAAAAATTAGATAAATAATCTTTTAAAGCTTATAAAGTTTTTTAAAGTCATAAAAACTTATAAAAACAGCTTTGTTTATATATTTACTTTAAATACAAACAATAAACAAAAAATCGCCAAAGCTTTACAAAAACTCGATAAACAGGGTTTTACCGTGCCAAACCCAGACAAAAAAGGTCAAGATAGAGGCAGTCTAGAGACTGATGTCAGATTTTCGTGAATAATCATTACAATTTTCCCCGTCAGCAGATTAAATAAATCGATCCTGAGAAGGATGCTGAAAAAAGCTGTAGTACAATTAGAACAAAGTACCTGTAGGGTTTCCTATGCGAGTTAAGCAAAAAACGCTGACTACACTCTTATTAGAGAATAAGGCTCCTAAATATCGTCCTTTTCTGGGGTTTTTTCTGGCTGGGTTTCCTTTGCTGTTTTTAGCATATTTGGTTTCTTTCCAGCGCGCTTATCTCAACTGCATGAGGTTAGGCACAAAAAGAATAGATTGTCAATATGTCCAAGAGTATAATTTTCCTGTTTCTAGTCGGGAAAATTTTTCTTTAACTCACATTAAAGCTACGGCTGTCTATCAAGAAGTTTTTATCAGTGTTGAGCAGAAAAAAACTGTTAATAACACGGTTTTATTGGTCGGGAGAAATAACTATCTCTACATCGAGAATTTTCGGGATGTGCAGTCAGCTAGTGATTTTAAAACTCGATTTGAGAGTTTTGTGAATAGATATCAAGCTCAGGAAATTATTGCCAAAAGTCCCCTAGATACCTTGTCAGCACTGCTAGAACACCACCATAATTATCCCTATTATCTCTGGGGTATGTTATGCTTATTGTCAGGTCTGTTATTACTTTATGATGTCAGCTATTGGGAGAGTTATGTCTTTAATCAGGGTACCGCTACCCTAACCCGTAGGCGACAACATTTAACTTTTAGAAGTGAAAGTGATTATCTTCTAGAGAGAATTGTTGAGGCAAAAGTAGAAGAGTACAAAGGCTTTTTGGGGTCTAATTACCGACGGATTATTTTAACCTTATCCAACGGGGAAAAAATTATCCTCAATTGCAGGTTATTGGAATCTATCAGTAACGGAAAAAGGGAAGAAAAAATTCTGGCAATGATTGCCGAAAAGTTAAACTTAACTCAAGAGTAAGTGTTAATCTAAGTAAATGCGCTCAAATTCTAGTTATTTAAAGTCTCTTTTTTTCGGTTTCCTATTAGTGACCGTGTTAGTTTATATATTGCGCGGCATGGGGATATTATCTTTTTTACCCGGAGGATTAATTTTGTTATTAATTCTCTCTTCCGTGGTGACGGGAATTATCTACGGAATCGATAAAACCCGCCGTTTTTAGGAAAATATTGGCTCTTCCTTCCAGACAGAAACGAGAAGGCTGCATCTCATTTTTGTAAATCTACTAAGTTGGGATTTTTAAGGGGAAACTCTCGGCTAAAGTCGGGCGTTACTTTCGATTTTATCACTCAATCCAAGCTTTTGGGGGGTTCTACCCCCCAAACCCCCCGTTGGGGACGCAAGCGCCGTCCCCAAACCCCTCGCGCATTAGTTTTTCGGTGGGATGCTTACACGCAGCTGCTGATATATCTGTAATAATTTAAAAGTCACTCGACCGAATCTAAGACCTAATTGGTTAAGCTAAAAGCTTTGATGTGCCTAGTTTCTAACCTTCTTTTTAGGTAGGAGAATTGTCAGATTCTGTCTTTTGCCTCTTGCCTTCAGAAGCTGATAATTGCTGATTGTCGGTATTTCTGCAAATATGAGATACACTCAACGAGAAGAATCCAACGGTTCTAACGTCAATGTCAAGATTGCGGTAGTTAGTTTCTGAGCAATCCCACTGAGAAAAATATCGGCTGCATCTCCTATTTGTGCTATGAGATGCAGCTATTGCTAAAGGCTAACACACCTAGGCTAATTACGGAGAGACTAAAGAAGATTTGAACGCAAAAATTTTCTCGATCACCTCTTCTACCACCTTATCAGGAGTGGAAGCGCCAGAAGTCACTCCGACGACAATTTTTCCCTCATTTAACCAGTTATCGGTGATAATTAAATCGTCCCCTAAAGGTTTATGTTCGATGCGATTACCGGGGAGAATGCGCTCGGCACTATCGATATGATAGGAGGGAATGGCACGCTCGATCGCTATTTCCTGTAGGTGAGTGGTATTAGAGGAATTATAACCGCCAATTACCACCATTAAAGAAAGCGGTTCTTTCACCAGTTCAAACATGGCATCTTGACGCTCTTGAGTGGCATCACAGATGGTATTAAAACTCATGAAATGATCTTTAAAATCGATCGGTCCGTACTTTCTCAACATAGTATGCTCGAAGAGTTTGCCAATTTCTTCCGTTTCACTTTTCAGCATCGTGGTTTGATTGGCAATACCGATATAATCTAGATCGCGATCGGGATCGAAACCCTGGGAATGGGCATTTTTAAACTTCTCTAAGAACTCATTTTTATCGCCACCGTGGAGAATATAATTAGCGACATAATTAGCTTGATCCAAATTTAAAACGATCAGATAAGTGCCAGCAAAAGAGCTAGTGGCGATCGTTTCTTCGTGATTATATTTCCCGTGAATAATCGAAGTGTGGTCGCTTTTTTTGTGCTTTTCCACGGAATTCCACACCTTAGAAACCCAGGGACAAGTGGTGTCCACAATCATGCAACCCTTATCGTTAAGTATTTGCATTTCCGAGACACTGGCCCCAAAAGCAGGTAAAATCACCACATCCCCCGATTCCACCACAGTAAAGTCTTTTTGGCCATTTTCGACCGGAATAAAACCCACGGCCATGGAGCGCAGACGCTGATTAACCGAGGGATTGTGAATAATTTCGTTAGTAATCCAGAGACGTTCCTGGGGAAAATGTTGACGAGTTTCGTAGGCCATGGCGACAGCGCGTTCTACCCCCCAACAAAAACCAAAAGCTTGAGCGAGATAGATCGTCACGTCACCCCGTTCTAAACGATAATTATTTTCACGAATTTCTTGGATCAGGTCGCTTTGATACTCATTGGTCATTGCATCCATTACTTCCTCTTTATGACCGAATCCCTTGCGGTTATAGTTATCCGATTGCTGTAGGGTACGTTTAAAGGATTTTGTATCCATGATTCTCTGATAGGGGTATTGGTGGCGCTAAATTGGGCGAGACAGTAGCTTGCCATATATTAAAAATACCTTATCTAGTCAGCGCAGGAGGCTTTTAGAGACTAGAGAGAAATTCCTCGTCGATATCGTAACCAAACTGTTGAGCGAAAAATTTTAAGCGAGATAAAGCAGGAATTTGCTGACTTTTCAGCCAATCAGACAAAATAAAGAGTTTTTGCATCACAAAAATCTCTAAAGCTTCGGGATTATATTGAATTCCTTCCCCGCGATGGAATTGATGGGGGACCAACATAGCAGCATAACGGGCGATTTCTCCCTGTTTTGGGTCAAGAATAAAGATTAGCCAGGGATAAACCGCATCTAAACGCAGAAACCACAGCCTAACTTCCGCTATCTCCGATAATTCCCGCATATCACCCTCCGCACGAGGATAATCTATCTCTAATTGTAGAGCTTGTTCCAATTCGGCGATCGCTGATCGGGACCGATAATCTTGAATAATAGTCTCTAAAGATGATAGATCCAGATTTTGAATCTGATTGGGGTTAAGAGCGATTTTGACAGTCATAGGGGCAAATAAAAGGTTATATCGGGCAAAATTACGGTTTTTTATCCCCAGATCGGCAATGATCTATCTCAGAAAATACTCTCGATCGGGACAAAAAAACTAAGTATGACTATTCTCTCACTCCGGAGCGAGAGAGGGAAACCAGACAAAAATCCTCATGATTGGATTTCTCCGACAATTTAACCTCCCCTGCACACCAGGGTTTTTTAGTCGGCAAAATCGGGAAATCAGGTTATTGATAACTATTAGCTTGACGGGTAAACATAAGGTGATATTGTCCTCGTTTGCTCATCAGTTCTGCGTGGGTTCCTACTTCGCTAATTTTACCCTTTTCGAGAACAACAATGCGATCTGCCAGTTTACAAAGAGCTAATCGATGACTAATTACTATGGTCATTTTATCGGTGGCTAGAGTGCGAAACATTTGATAGATTTCGTATTCTGCATTAGCATCAAGGGAGGCAGTCGGTTCGTCAAAAATGAGCAATTCTGCCGTTGGTAATCGTAATAAAGCTCTGGCGATCGCTATTCTTTGCCATTGTCCCCCCGATAATTCTATTCCTCCTTCTAATTCTCTACCTAGGGGTGTTTCTAATCCTTGAAAATTTTCCTCAATAAGGTCGATCATCTTCACTCTTTTTAAGGCTGCTTGTATCGCTGGATAGTTTCTTAATAAGGGTAAGTAACCAAAGCCAATATTCTCGCGAATTGTGGCGGAAAATCGGGCATAATCTTGCATAACTACGGCGATTTTGGCGCGTAATTCCTTTAAATCAAATGCCCGTAAATCTTTTCCATTCCAGAGAATTTGCCCGGCTGAGGGATCGTAAAATCGACAGAGAAGATTGATTAAAGTGGTCTTTCCCGCCCCATTTTCCCCGACTAAAGCGATAATTTCCCTAGGTTGAATCGTCAGATTAAGATCATCGAGGATTAATTCTTCACTGTCGGGATAGGAGAAGGATAAATTTTGCATCTCGATCCCCGTTAAGTTTTCTTGTTCTTGCCAAGGAGGAGTTAATTGCTGCAGATTGGATTTTAAATCTAATAACTGAAAAATGGGAGTTGTCCCTAAAACCACGTCGTAAAAGTCCGAACCATTATTAATCAGCAAAAATAAACTCTGACGTACTTGCAAAATTAAACCGGCGTAGAGTGCTAGGTCTCCTAATGTATATTTTTTTTGCAAAGTTCCCAAAACAATATAAAGATATGGTAGGGCAGTACCAACACCGCTCAAAATTGACCAGAAGACAATCACACTGGTTCCTCTTTGACGGACTTTTGCCATGGATTTTAGTAATTTACTTAAAAGTTCTTGCCAGCGAGATAATAAAAGTGTTTGTAAAGAAAATAGTCGAATTTCTTTGGCGTATAATTCACCAGTCAAAACGTTTTTATATAAATCCATCTGACGAGCGATACCCGCCTGGGTTTCTTCAGTGCGCCAGCTTTGTTTGCGATATTTTAAATCAAAATAAACGGAAGGAGCGGCAGAAGTAAATAAAATTAGAGGAATCCACCGAGCGATCGAAGTAGATAGTAAAACGGCAGGAACAAAGATAAAAAAACCGTTGAGAGTGGTAATCAGGATAAAGGATAATTCTTCTAAACGATTGATCCCTTTTTCCGTTAACTTAATTAAGTTCAATAAATCGGGATTATCAAAGAGAGTAAGATCGGGGAAATTAGCTACTTTATCAATTACTTTACCCCCGACAAATCCTCGCACTCGATCGCGCAAAGAAGCAAAGAGTAAACTGGTGATCGTGGTGAGGGCATCGGTCAACAAGCTAAGGAAAATTAATCCGCTCACACTGGCGACTAACATCGGGTTGTGCCAGAGAAGATCACCCAGAACTTCGAGATGAGATTTAGTTAAGAGGAGGGAGACTTGATCGATAATTACCTTATTCAGAAATAAAACAATTGCCGGGGTAGTTCCGCTAATTAAAGTCAGTAAAGTCAGGATTCGTAACTCAGATGGTGCGGCTTCGATTACCATACTGATACTACGTCCCAGCGAGCGATAGAGACTGTAGGATAAGGGTTGCATTTAAAACAAACAACGGTTAAGTCTTCTCTGACGAATGATACACATTATTACAGTCCCCGGCACTCGCACCGGGGATAAAGGTACAATAGAACTGTAGAGATCTGGAGGGTTGCTATGTCCACACACAACTTAGATGACAAAAAACTGTCCCTCGATCGAGAAGGCGAAACACCACAAAAACTCGCCTATCGTTCGCCAAAAATCTACCACCTCGGCTCTTTAGAACGGGTGAATGCCAATCAAGCTGGTAATCAATACGATGGTCCTGATCGCTCGTTTTACTATAATGTCTGAACTAACAATGGGAGGTGTGACCTCCCATCATAATTCCTCCAATCATTGCGTGATGGGTTTATGGTTTCCTATCGGTGCAACCACTAGACTCGATAGTGCCGTCGGGTAGGGTCGTTTTGCAAAGGATGGCATTGGCTTTCTTGAGACTTTCTAGATCGATTCCAGTAGTATCCTTGAGGTTTGCCCGAGTCAGGTTGGCCTTTTGTAACTTAACCCCCGTCAAATCAACTCCTGTCAGGTTAGCCCCTTCTAAATTAGCCTCGCTAAAAATAGAGGCGACGAGTCTAGCTTTACTGAAGTCAGTTTGTTGAAGGTTGGCTCCTGAAAGATCGGCTCCAGTTAGATTGACATTTTTCCCGCTCAAGTCGGTATAACTTAAGAAATCCCAGGGGGAGCCAGAGGATTCTGGGGGAGGAAGTTTAAAGTCGGGTTTGATTAGTAGTATGACTTTTTTGTAGTCTTCGGGCAGAGATACGGGAGTCAGACTGTTTCCAATGAATACTTTAGCCGCATCAAAACTTCCTCCAGTGTAGAAAGAATTCTTGAAATTAGTTTCGCGTTTGTCACCTTGATTATCTGTACTTGCACCGATTTTAGCCCGATCAAAATTAGCACCAATGAGATTAGCCTCTTGCAAGTCGGCACCTCTTAAGTCAGTTTCGATAAGGTAGGCATTCCTGAGATTGGCTTTTCGCAAGCTTGCTCCCGTTAAGTTAGCTCCTGAAAGATTAGCTCCTGAAAGATTAGCACTGTTTAAGTTGGCATCGACCAGATCCGCTTTTCTAAGATCGGCATCCTTTAGATTGGCCTGATGCAGGTCGGCACCCTGAAGGACTCGATTTTTAAAATTAATCCCTTCCAGAATAGAGCCAATAACCTTTGGACTTTGTGAATCTTGAAAAGTCCCTAACAATCCTGAAACTCTTAAGAAATCCAGTAATACTTCCCGACGATCAGGATCATCTTTTAACAGTTCCAAAGTCGTGCTGGTTTTAGCTTGTGCCAGTCCCCTAACTATATCTCTTTGAGTCTTTTTGTCTTTCAAGAGCATGGGAAGATTGTCTAAATAGCTGGCAAGTGCCTCTTGTTGGTAGGCGTCCTTTGCCGCCGTTTGTTCTCTAATGTTTGCTTGTTGATTGAACCAAGAGGTTAAACCCCACAAAACAAGGGGAATAATTACAAGTTGCAACAAATCCCAAAGTTTTTTTTCTCCAAACCCAGTCCATCTCCAAATTTGCCATAGAAACAGTCTCCACTTTTGCGATGGTCTAAAGGGGGTGGGCAGTTCTTGACGTTTCCGATGTTGCCCGCGTTCGTCTAATGGCATTTGAGGAGTATCTTCCAGTTTTTTGTTAACCATAACTCACCTCCTTCCTGTCCCTGACAAGAAACAAAAACACTCAACGACAGATATTACTCTTCTGACAACATTCAGAACCAACAAAATATGATATAATCCCGAAAGGATAAAGATAAAGCCTGACTGCCTGACCCGTACAATATCCAGTATAAAATAAGGTCATAACTAATTGGCTCTTGCTTTTACAAAATTAAACAATAGATGGTGCAGTAACTGATGAAAACTAGAGGAACTTATACACCACCACTCCGCCCAAGCGAGCATAACAAAGGAAGTTATTACCTAAACCGAGATGTGTATCTATTTAAGCATGAGAACGTCATCAATATTCTTGACTTTCGCCGGGGACAATTTTATGGATTAGATGAGATCGCCTCGATAATGCTCGCTCTAATCCTCGAAAAAAGTTATCAGGAAACTATCACCGAGATTAGCCAACTCTACGAGGTTCCAGAAGCAAAAATCTGCGGGGATTTAAGCGAATTGTTAAATTCGTTAATCGAGAAAAAAATCTTAGTTACATCTCCTCCCCCGAACAAATTCACTGAGGGGAATCTTTGGCTAACTATCTTGATCGCAATTTTGAAAAAACTCAGTTTGATCGGGCGAAAATTACTCAATCCTCAACCCGCTCCTAATGCCTACACCGTCGAAATCTTATTAACTCTCAGTTGGATTAGCTTGCGAGTTTTGGGATGGAGTCGCACCATCGCTATTTGGCAAAAATGGCACAAGTCTCACCGGAAAGATATCGACAAAGAAACTATCGAAAATCTCGATCGCCTGCTGCGAGAAACTGCATCGGGAAAACTATTTTTACCGATGGTTTGTAAAGAACGCGCCCTCGTTGCCTATCATCTGCTGCGTACTTTTTATGGTTGTCCCGCTACCTTGATGGTTGGTATTAATAATTATCCTTTCCAAATTCACGCTTGGGTAGAATGCCAGCAATTAACCCTAACAGATGAACTAGCCCATTGTGAACAGTTTACTCCCGTAATTAGCTATTCTTAGGCAAAAAAAATGAGCAGCTCATTTGAAATTAGTTTATCCCCAGCCAGTACCCCAGAGCTTAATATCTCTAATTTAACCAGTCCTCTGATTACCTATGCCAGAGATGAGCTAACTAAAAACCTAGTTATCTTCATCGGTAAAATCTATTACCAAGATGAATTAAAAACCATTTACCCAGAAGCTTTTAGAGAAAAAACTAATCCTGAAGCCTCGATCGCCTTGGCAATTTATCAACAGAAAGGAATTGAAGGACTGCAAGATTTAGAAGGAGAATTTGCCCTCGTTATTTTTGATCGTCAAAAATCCTCTTTGATCGCCCTGCGCGACCCGATCGGCAGTTATCCCTTATACTGGACTTTTGACAAGCATACCATTAGAATTAGCGGCGATTTACAACACCTAGCCAGACAAAAAAAGGCAAAGATTAACCGAGACTTTCTCGCTTCTTTTCTCATGTTTCCCTTCGCTTTCGTGGAACTGCCCAGGGAAGAGACCGCTTTTGAGGGAATCCAGCGTCTATCCCCCGGCAGCTGCGGGGAATTTTCCCCGCCTAATTTAGTACAAAAACACTGGACTTGGAACTGGGAAGAAAAAATTGCACCGATTAGTGATCTCACCCTAGCAGCGGCAGCCCAGCAGTTTCGCCAGATTTTCCAGCGCTCGATTAGGGAACGCTGCCGGGAGGGAAAAGTGGCATCGCACCTATCGGGGGGAATGGACAGTTCCTCGATCGTCTGTTTGGCCAGGGAATCGATCGGGGAGAGAAAGCTTCTTACCCTGTCTCTGGTCTATCAAATGCCCGGTTTAGTCAAAGAAACCGACTATATTAACCTTATTCTCCAGCAAAAAGGAGCGATCGAGCCGTATTTTCTCGATGGTGATCAGCTTTTAGATTTCGATTGGTTCTCCGATCGCATTCCCCCACACGATGAACCCTATCCCGGTTTATTTCATCTAGCCATGGAAAAAATCCTCGTCGATCGGGCGGCCGAATTGGGAGTAAACACCATTCTCAGTGGTGGTGGGGCAGAATTAGTCTTGGAAAGCAATCGCTACCATCTTGCGGATCTATTACATCAAGGACAATGGCAAGAAACCCTAGAGCTTGCCCGTCGGTGGGCAAAGACCAAAAATGAAAGTCTCTGGTCAATTTTGGCGGAATTAGCGATTTTTCCCCTGTTACCTGCCTTCCTCAAACCAGGTATGGCTACTTTCTGGCGACGAGGTTACGGAAACTGGCCGAAACTGTCAGAATTTGCGATTCCACCCTGGATAAAAGCCGATTTTGCCCAACAATACCAAGTTTATCCGGAAGCACTGGCAACTCTGGCTCAAATCTACCGCTATCCCGTCGAACTATCCTTTAACCGTCTAGGACTGCAAACCGCGATCGGCAATTGGGCCAATTGGTATCTTGCTAATCCTGCCGGGATGAGGATTAGTCAACCCTTCCTCGATCCCCGGGTCATTTGCTACTGTCTGGGACTACCCAGGCAATTCCGAGAAGTACCGGGGATGGTTAAACCCCTACTCCAATCGGCCCTGCAAGGAATTCTTCCGGAAGCAATTCGCACAAGACGTTTTAAAGCAAACTTTAACGCAGTCTATTGGCAAGGATTATCTAGACACTTAACCCAGTTAGAAACAATGGTAGAGGAATCGGCGATCGAAGACTTGGGCATCTTCGATAAAACCCGATTAATTGAAGTCCTGCGGCAACATTCCCTAGGTATTGGTGATGTCAAAAGTGGCAGTCGCATCAGCAGTTCCCTCGCTGTGATCGCTTGGTTCGATCGGCTGTCACAAACCTGAATGGTTGCCACCAACCCACTGAAGTAAGCTGTTGACTGTCTAAATTACTCGTTAAGACTGCAAGGGAGTTGGGAGCAGGGAGAGGAAGTTCGAGCATTTGTACTAAAATTTCCCCTACGCAGTTTAAATTCAGTACAGCTTAAGGATAATTCTTCTGGAGAATTTAACCTTTTTTGTGGACTTAACTAGCTGGTTATAATTAAATTGAAGATAGATTTTGGGTTCGATCCCCCCTGCCCCCTAGGGTTGATTCAAGGTAGGGTTGATTCAAGGTAGGGTTGATTCATGAATCAACCCTACCCTGCCCCCCTTGATAAGGGGGGGTGCCGATAGGCGGGGGGATCTGACAGTTTTTAACACCTAACTACTTAATTAAGTTTAATAAATTGTGATTTTTAAAGAGACTAATATCAAGAAAATTAGCTAGTTTATCAATTACTTTACCCCAGACAAATCCTCGAACTCGATCGCACAAAGAAGCAAAGAGTCAACCAGTAATCGTGCTGAGGAAATCGCTGAACAAGCTCAGGAAAATTAATTCGCTCACACTTGCGACTACCTTTAAAACAAACAACGGTTGAGTCTTCTCTGACGAACAATACACATTATTACAGTCCCCGGCACTCGAACCAGGAATAAAGGTACAATAGAACTGTAGAGATCTGGAGGGTTGCTATGTTTACACACAACTTAGATGACAAAAAACTGTCCCTCGATCTAGAAGGGAAAACACCGCAAAAACTTACCTATCGTTCACCAAAAATCTACCACCTTGATCGCCCTAGCAATTTATCAACAGAAAGGAATTCAAGGACTGCGGGATTTAGAAGGAAAATTTGCCCTCGTTATTTTTGATGGAAGTCCTGCGGCAACATTCCCTAGGCATTGGTGGTGTCGAAAGTGGCAGTCGCATCAGCAGTTCCCTAGCTGTGATCCCATGGTTGCCACCAAGCAACTGAAGTATAACTAGGATATCATCCCGGAGCGGGAAGGGGAACTGGACTAAAATCGCCAAGGTTGGATTTCTCCTACAATTTAATCTCCCCTGCACACCGGGGGTTTTTTAGTCAGCAAAATCGGTAACTAGGGACACGAATAAACCAGTCAATTTATGGGAAAATAAGCTCATCTTCTCCGCTTTTATCCCATGCAAGCCGACTTTTTTACTAATATCCTCTTACCCGTTGGCCTAGGCGTTTTAATGTTAGGCATGGGATTGGGATTAATTCTCGCCGATTTTCAGCGTATCACCCGTTATCCCAAAGCAGTCCTGATCGGTTTAGTCAATCAAATTATTATTCTACCGATCGTCGGCTTTATTATTGCTTCTCTTTTGCCTCTCCGGCCAGAAATTGCCGTCGGTTTAATGATTGTCGCCATTTGCCCCGGCGGTCCTTCCTCCAATGTTTTAACCTATTTAGCTAAGGGAGATGTGGCCCTTTCTGTTACTTTAACCGCTTTTAGCAGCATCATCACCATTTTCACAATACCTTTTTTAGCTAGTTTCATTCTCCAGCATTTTATGGGTGAAAGTGCCGCCATCTCCCTACCCATTGGTTCCACTATGGGGCAGATATTTTTGATTATAGTTTTACCCCTGGTTATGGGTATGACTATCCGCCATTACTTCCCTTTACGGGCCAAAAGTCTGGAACCGATAACTAATCGTTTAGCCGTGATTTTTCTAGCGGTTATTATCTTCTTATTAATCCTGAGAGAATGGCAACGTTTACCTTTATTTATCGCTCAAACTGGCATCGCAGTGATCATTTTAAATACGATTGCTTCCCTAATTGGCTTTTTCAGTGGTCGTTTATTTCAATTAACTATTCCCCAAAGAATTTGTATTGCAATTGAAGTGGGTATTCAAAGCGGCACTTTAGCTATTGGCATCACTGCCGGTTTATTAAAGAATCCCGATCTGGCCATTCCCGCAATTGTCTATAGTTTATGGATGTATGTCAGCGCTTTTGTCGCTGTTTATTATGGTCGCAAAAAAGCAGCTTTGGCAAAATAGCTAAATCTGGTGATAGGATCTAGCTAAAAACTGATAACTGATTATGTTAATTGGTAAATATTTAACCCTAGAAGAATTATCTACCTGTTCCCAAACCTATCAAAAGTACGCAGCACAAGTCGATCCCTACCCAAAAAATCCCGCAACGATAACCGCTTGGCAAAATCTCGCTCACTTTATTATCGATCCAATTATTGATAACTTTGGTCGAGAAAAATTCCAATTAACCTATGGATTTTGTTCCAATGATCTGAGAAAATTTCTCCAAAAAAAAGACCCAATCACTGGCTTAAAAAACGGTAGAATCGATCCCAGTCGTGATCAACATTGCGCCCACGAAATTAATCAAAAAGGTCAATATTATTGTCAGCGATTGGGGGCAGCCTGTGATTTTCGGATTATCGATTTAACTAGCGATCGCCTGATAGATTGGATTTTAACCCAAAAATTACCCTTTGATTCTCTCTATTTTTACGGAATTAATCGCCCGATTCATATCAGCTACGGACCCCAACATAAACGAGATCTATGGACTTTTACCCCTAGAGGAACACCGACTAAAAAAGGTTTACAATCATGGTTAGAAGCCGCTAAATCTATCGATTCTGAAGCTAAAAAATCCCCCAAAATAGGGGGATAACCAAGACCTAAAACCCTCTTCTTTTAGATTTCTGGTTCCAGCTCGTCCTCATCGTCCTCGTCGGCCGGTTCCGTGGGGAAAGGAACCGAACCCATGTCTAATTTATCCCGCAATAACTTCTCAATTTCTGCCGCTACTTCTGGCCTTTCTTCGAGATATTTAACGGCATTATCGCGACCCTGGGCAATATTTTCGCCATTATAGCTATACCATGCCCCTTTACGAGTAACCACGTTAGTTTGTTCGGCGATATCGAGCATACAACCCACTTGGGAAATGCCTTTACCGAAGATAATATCAAATTCAGCAATCCGGAAAGGAGGCGCAACTTTATTTTTAGCCACCTTAACTTTAGCCCGAATTCCGTATTCTCCTTCCGTGCCTTTTTTCAAAGTTTGAATGCGACGGATATCTAAACGTACCGAGGCATAAAATTTTAAGGCCGTTCCTCCGGTGGTCACTTCAGGATTGCCGTAGGTGACACCGATTTTTTGCCGCAGTTGGTTGAGGAAAATCACCACACAACCGGATTTACCAATATTACCAGCAATTTTTCGCAGGGCTTTACTCATCAAACGGGCCTGCAAACCCACCTGATTATCCCCCATTTCCCCTTCAATTTCCGCCCGCGGCACTAAAGCGGCCACCGAGTCGATGACAACGATATCCACGGCCGAAGAACGCACTAACTGGTCAACTATTTCTAAGGCAGCCTCCCCCGTATCCGGTTGTGCCACCAGTAAATTATTGATATCTACCCCTAAATCTTCCGAATAGGTGGGATCTAAAGCGTGTTCCGCATCGACAAAGGCCGCCACTCCCCCAGCTTTCTGCACTTCTGCGATCGCATGGAGGGCTAAGGTGGTTTTTCCAGAACTTTCCGGCCCGTAAATTTCGACGATGCGGCCCTTCGGTAAACCGCCACCCAACGCCATATCTAGGGTTAAAGCACCACTAGGCACGGTTTCCACCCGCATCCGGGTGGCGTCTCCCAAACGCATGATCGAACCTTTGCCAAAGTTGCGCTCGATTTGATTTAAGACTAGGCCTAAGGCTTTATCTCGATCGGAATTATTTGTCATTGTCGCCATTAATTTTCTCCCCAGTTTTCTTAAGTAGTACAGCAGTATGCAAAGATTGTAGCCTGTTTTAATCTTGATCACCAAAAAGTTAGAGACTTTTTCCAGAATGGTGATCAAAAATCAAAAGTTTTGATTTTTACAGCCAAGGCCGGCTCATCTGTTCTAATTGCGTCACCTCTTGCGCTTCTAAACTCCATCCTAACGCCCCGGCATTTTCCCTCGCTTGGGCCGCAGTTTTTGCCCCCGGAATGGGAATCACATCCCCTTGGGCGATTAACCAATTGAGGGCGACTTGTGCGGGGGTTTTTTGGTATTTTTCGCCCAATTCTTGCATTACCCTTAAAATTGGGGCTATTTTCTCCAAACCTTCTTTTTTGAACCGCGAGTCAACTTTTCTGGCTCCATCGGGCAAATTCTGGCTTTCTGGGCTATATTTACCCGTCAGTAGTCCTTGAGCGAGGGGGCTGTAGGCGAGGATGGTGACACCTAATTCCTTGGCCGTGGCTAAAATTCCCTTAGTTTCTATTTTGCGATACAAAAGCGAATACTGCACCTGATTGACCGCTAAGGGAACCTCTTTTTTCGCCAAAATCTGGCTTGCTTGACGCATTTGCTCGGCGGAATAATTACTTACACCCACTGAACCAATGCGGCCGCGTTTTACTTCTTCAGCTAGGGCATTCATTAGGGTTTCTTGGCTAATTAGGAAGGTGAAGGGCCAATGTACTTGGTAAAGGGCAATTTTATCGGTTTTTAGACGGTTTAAGCTCTCGGTAATGGCATTATGAACCGCATTCGCCCCCAATCGCCACGGTACGGGGGCAAATTTGCTGGCAATATCGATGGGAATATCGGTCTGTTGGGTAAATTTTCCTAAGAGTCGTTCCGATTCCCCCAGTCCATAGACTTCGGCTGTGTCAAAAAAGGTGATTCCTGCCTCTACTGCCGCTTTAAAGGCCTCCTCTACCTGACTAGCTCCGTATTCCTTGCCATAGTTCCAGAATAGTTTATCTCCCCATGCCCAAGTCCCGATTCCCAAGGCACTGACGGAAATTCCTGTTTGTCCGAGATTAGCGGTTTGTCTAGTCATATTCCCTACAAAGAATGACAGCGTTTCTCATTTAAAGTTGAAGTGTAACCTATATTTGGTCTGACTCCCCACTAAACCCCTTTTTTGATTCCGGGAAATTCCCACCCATAATTAATGGGAAAGGACTTGACTTTGCCGGCGACTTGCGCTATGCTTTTCTTATAATGGGAATCTGTGCGAAAATTTTTTAGACCCACAGATTTCCATTATGAATAAAATCTTTTAAAAATATTATCCCAAAATCTCCCGACAAAAGCAAGCAAAATTTTGCCGATAATTGTTAAGTTTTGTTAACAAAGAAATACAGAGATCAGCAAGGTAAAAAAATCGAAATCTCTTGCTGATCTTGTTTGTCGCCTAAGCTATGATTAGGTTAGGCGAATTTTGCGCTTTGACTAATTGTTAGTGCTAACTTCCGTGGTTTCAACAATTGCCGTCGGTTGGCAGGGAGTAGGTTGAAATTTCTCTGGCAAAGAGAAGCCTAAAAATGATGCGATCGCAATTATCGTGCTGGTAATTTTGGCAAGACTGACAAGGTCTTCTCTGTACTTTAACCAATATTTATACATAATCATCAATCCTTTTACTTAGGGGGTGAACTATCTCTAGATTAAAAAAATTCTGATTATTTGTCGTTACTCAAAAGTCCTAAAAATGGTACTTTTTTTTAGGTACTCTCAATTAACCTGACAGGGTACTGAAAAGTAATCTTAAGTCCTGTTACCTATAAAAATAATGATAATGAATGAACTAAAAATGACTGAAATTGAAACCCTTTCTTGGTTTGAATTAGAAAGACTGGTTAATGATCTGAAAAAAAAGCATACAAAGAAGGGATTAACGGACTTGGAGACAAAAATATTAAAAGGTATTTTTGAGGATAAAAAATATGCTGATCTAGCGGAAGAAATTAGACAAGAAGAACAGTCAATCAAGAATGCAGCTTCTAGTTTATTTAAAATCTTGTCAGAGCAAACAGGTGAAAAGATTGGAAGTAAGAATCTGATTACTGCTTTGGCAAGGTATAGAGATAATTCTCAGATATTTGATCATAACAATAAACCGCAACCTCAGCAATCGGATAAAGTTTTTGAATTAGTTATTGAGGTAGATATAGACGACCTGACACCAGAGAACAATGATAAAATTATCAGCTTTCTTCAAGAAACTGCCAGAGACAACACGATCAAGCCTATTATGAAACTTAAAGGCAGTATTCGGCTATTTTTAGAAGGTTCAGAAGATGGACTACAGCGCCTAGCAGATTTACATCAATCGGGGGAATTGCAAGCCCTTCTCAATGAACTTAAATCAGACGATATACCCGAAATTATCGTCAAAAAAGCAGAGTTCACTACAGATGCAAAAGTTATTGAAAAAGCCGAATTAATTAAGGCAATTCGAGAGGGAACAATCGATAAGAAAACTCTACAACAAGTTGATTTAAGTGGGGCTTTCCTGAGTGGGGCTGACCTGAGAGGGGCTATCCTGAGTGGGGCTATCCTGAGTGGGGCTATCCTGAGTTGGGCTATCCTGAGAGGGGCTAACCTGATTGGGGCTGACCTGAGAGGGGCTATCCTGATTAAGGCTAACCTGATTGGGGCTAACCTGAGTGGGGCTAACCTGAGTGTGGCTATCCTGAGAGGGGCTAACCTGAGTGATGCTGACCTGAGAGGGGCTATCCTGAGAGGGGCTATCCTGAGAGGGGCTATCCTGAGAGGGGCTATCTTGAGTTGGGCTAACCTGAGTGGGGCTAACCTGAGTGGGGCTAACCTGAGTGATGCTGACCTGAGTAGGGCTATCCTGAGTGGGGCTAACCTGAGTGGGGCTAACCTGAGTGGGGCTATCCTGAGTGGGGCTATCCTGAGTAAGGCTAACCTGAGTGATGCTAACCTGAGTGATGCTAACCTGAGTGGGGCTTTCCTGAGAGGGGCTAACCTGAGTGGGGCTAACCTGTGGATAGCTGACCTGAGTGGGGCTTTCCTGAGTGGGGCGGAAGTTGAAAACGCTATCTTTACCAATGCAACGGGTATCACTCCCGAACAAAAACAGGATTTGATTCGACGAGGGGCAATTTTTGGGGATACTTCTAACGATCGCAGTAAAGCATTAGTTTAAAACAGCCTTTGCTCTCCACCTTCAGCAGAGATTTAGGTAGGGTTGGCTGAATAAATGTAAAATATAGACGAGGTAAGGGGTTTGGCGGCCTGTTTGGCCAAGCAGCTGCAAGATTTTCAAGCTAGTGGCTCAAAAACCTTCCCTAATTAATGGGAAAAGACTTGACTTTGCCGGCGGCTTGCGCTATGCTTTTCTTATAATGGAAATCCGTGCAAAATTTTTAAAAATGCACAAATTACTATTATGAATAAAATCTTTTAAAAATATTATCTCAAAATCTGCCGACAAAAGCAAGCAAAATTTCGCCCCTAATTGTTAAGTTTTGTTAACAAAGAAATGCAGAGATCAGCAAGGTAAAAAAATGGAAATCTCTTGCCGATCTTGATTGTCGGTTAACCTATGATTAGGTTAGGCGAATTTTGCGCTTTGACTAATTGTTAGTGCTAACTTCCGTGGTTTCAACAATTGCCGTCGGACAGACATTGCTAAGATTTTTGTCAATTGTTTTCGATAATCTTTCTAAATTTTTCTCCTGTTGAGCCTATTTTATGACAATACTGTTGTCAACTTTCTCGGATTAAGATTAACCCACCGCAAACCCTGTATATTCTCTGACTAGGGGTTCATGAAAGGCTAAAACAATATCTTCTTTAGGAACACCTAAATTAACTAATTCATTGGCAATTCCTACCTCAGTGCCATCATGTTGTATCCAGATTTTACCCTTTTTAATATCGAGATGCAAAACACAACCATGATATCTTCGTCTATTTTTCCAGCCAACATACATCAATTGATAGTGATCGCCAACTGTATCAAAAATCAATTGTTGTTCAATCGGATCTTTAGATGAACCTAGCTGAGAATATTCAGTAATGACTTGCTTGACATAGTGACGATATTGTTCTAATTTTTCCATGCGACAATTACCTCCCCAATCGGATCATAAATAAGCAGGTAAATTTGAAATCGTTTAACGACAGTTTGAATAAATCGCAATTCAAAAAAACTATAATAAATATCTAAAGGAACAGCTAAATATAACTGTCTTTTAGGTTCTTTTTCTTCTAAAGCAACACGATAATTAAAGAATTGTCCAATAGCAGTATGAAATTCTGAAATACTGGATTTACCGATAAAACTTTTAATTTCAACGGCTATCTTTTCATTGTCTTTTTCTGCGGCTATCAGTTGCTCTGCTCCTAAATCGACATACATTTCTACATCACCCACTTCAATCCTTAAAGGGTCATCCGTAATGATCCAACCCTCTTTTTCTAATCCTTTTCTCACTGCACCATGAAAACGATCTTTAGCAGACATGAATTTTGAAGTTAGCAGGCATAATAATTGTTAATTATAACATTTCGTCATGACGAGCGACAGGGTGAGAGCAGCTCAAACCCTATTGACAATTGGCCAATTTTGTGATCCGCGTGGGCATTTCAAGTGATAAGCTAAGACGTATTTAAACCGCTTATTCTGAGATTAGCCCCCCTTGCCTGATCTCAACAAGCAATTTGAATTACGAACAGCTTAACTAGCTGACATCCATCGTGATAAAATCGGCCTTGTCTTTCTTCTGCCAGCGCAACGCCGAGCGGCGGTATGTTGAGCTTATTTCCCCCTTTACTTTTTACTTGGTATAACTCGTGCAGGTTTTCATTTATCATACTCCCGAACTTACCCCCGTCCATACTCTACCCGATTGCGCCGTCGTTATCGATGTTTTAAGAGCGACAACCACGATCGCCACTGCCCTCAATGCCGGTGCGGAAGCAGTGCAAACTTTTAGCGATCTGAAAACCCTGATGCAGGTGAGTGATAGCTGGCAACCGGAAAAACGTCTCCGGGCAGGAGAAAGAGGTGGCGCGAAAGTGGAAGGCTGCGATCTGGGCAATTCTCCCCTCGATTGTACCCCTGATTTAATGAAAGGTCGTCGTCTGTTTATCAGCACCACTAACGGCACTCGCGCTCTGCAAAGGGTGGAAGAATCCCCGATCGTGATCACTGCGGCCATGATTAATCGGCAAGCTGCCGTTAATTACCTATTGGATAAGCAGCCCGATACCGTCTGGATTGTTGGCTCTGGTTGGGAAGGGGGTTATTCTCTGGAAGATACGGCCTGTGCTGGAGCGATCGCCGATGCGCTACAAGAACAATCGGGGCAAATGGCGATCGGGAATGATGAGGTTATCGCCTCGATCGCTCTTTATCGTCAATGGCAAAATGATCTTTTAGGAATGTTCCACAGTTGTAGTCACGGTCAGCGCCTCTTGCGTCTCCACTGTCAAGAAGATTTAAAATACTGCGCTAATATTGACTCTCTTGATGTTTTACCGATCCAAAAAGAACCGAGCATTTTAGTCAAACTTTAGACATTACTACCCACAGAAAGGGTCATCAGTGCCGGTAGGAGTATCGATCCTAGCCGGATTCCTTTATTTAGGGTCTGCTGAATAAATCTAAAAACCTTGTTGGATAAAACTTTTAGACCTTTTTGAAATCCAAAAGTGCCTCGTCTGGGAGTGATCAGGGGGAAAATTCAGGTACTTTTTCCCTGAAAATTAGGTAATTGAGCAGATGAAAATCGGTAAAACCCCACACCCCACACCCCACACCCCACACCCTACACCCTACCCCCACCAATAAACTTTTTGCCGCAAACCCTATTTATAGTTTGCCAACCATGACTATCGATTCTTTACTGCAACCTTTTCAGCGTTTTGGTGTCAATCTCGGTTTAGAAAGAATAAAAAATCTGCTGGAGATTTTAGGCAATCCCCAAGATAAAATTCCGATTATTCATGTCACGGGAACTAATGGCAAAGGTTCAGTTTGTGCCTATCTATCCTCTATTCTCAGCACTGCTGGTTACAAAGTCGGACGTTATATTTCTCCCCATTTAATTGATTGGACGGAAAGAATCTCTATTAATGGCGAAAATATTGAAACTGCGACTTTAGAAAACCTGCTTAAGTATATACAATCGCGTATCGATCCCCAGCAGGAAAGTCCTACTCAATTTGAGGTAATTACTGCCGCTGCTTGGCTGTATTTTGCTCTGGAAAAGGTGGATATTGCCGTGATGGAAGTGGGTTTAGGAGGAAGATTAGATGCGACTAATGTCTGCGCTCAACCTTTAGTTACTGTCATCACTTCTATTAGTCGGGAACATTGGCAAAATTTAGGTCCCACGGTTGCGGATATTGCCGGGGAGAAAGCGGGGATATTAAAAGCGAATTGTCCGGCAGTTATCGGACAATTACCGGAATCAGCGCAGGGAGTAGTTAGGGAGAGAATCAAGCTGTTAAATTGTCCAACGGTATGGGTAGAAGCTGCCGAAAAAATTGCCGATAATCGTGCTAAATATCAAGGTTTAGAATATCCTTTATCCTTAGCGGGAGATTTTCAATTAACTAATTCCGCTATAGCGATCGCTGTTGTTAATATTTTGCGTCAGCAAGGTTGGCAAATTAGCGATGAAGTCGTGCAGGAAGGAATGGCAAAAACTCGCTGGTTAGGACGTTTACAAACCGTTAATTGGTGTCAGCGAGAAATTTTAATAGATGGCGCTCATAATCCTGCTGCTGCTATTGGTTTAAGGCAGTATGTAGATAGTTTAAAGGCTCCAAAAATTATCTGGGTGATGGGTATTTTATCGACTAAAGATCATCGAGAAATATTCCAAGCTTTATTAAGAAAAGGCGATAGTTTATATTTAGTTCCTGTCCCAGATCATAGCAGTGCCAATCCTGAAACCTTAGCGGAATTAGCGGCTTCAATTTGTCCAGAATTATCTCACCTAGAGACTTGTTCCGATGTATTTTTAGGACTAAAAAAAGCCATCCAAGAATCTGCCGATAGTCGGATAATTCTCTGTGGATCGCTTTATCTAGTCGGTTACTTTTTAGGGAGTTTGTTTCAGGGAAAATAAAACATCAATTTTACTGGTGGTTTTATCAGGCATAGTGGCAGTAATTCCGATCCCGCGTACCGATTCTAAAAAGGCCTTTGCTTCCGGGGTTAATTCCGTGGCAGGAAGATTATTAATTCCCCCTGCTTTAGCAATAATTTGCTCCACATCGATGAAAAAATAACCGAGATTATTTTTAGGCAAATTTGCGATCGATGCTTGGAAATTCTCCCTTTTGCTAATCGGTTGATTCGGTTGGGGTTGATAGGGAATTCCGACGGTCATTTTTAGGGTATCATTATTAGGCCAAGCATAGGTTAAAATCGCTTGTTCTTCCGCTTTCCATTCAGTCACATCTTGGCCAGAAATTTGACTGTTTTTTATGGTGATAAAGGGAACAGTTTTCACCAATTCATTTAACTTATCGAGGGTAGTTTTTGCCGCTTTCTGATCGCCGGTTTGCCAGATCATCATTCCCCCAAAACCTAACCCTCCCACTGCTTGCTGGTTGGGGATAATTCCAAAGGCAAATTCTCGATCCATCCAGTTAAAAACTTCTTTATCTGCGTCAAGGGTTGCCATCTGAAAATTCTCACGGATCTGACGCAGAAAAACTTGTAATTCTGGGTTAGTTTGGGACTGTTTTTCTGCTTCTTCCCATCCCTGTTTAAGATTATTACCACTCCAGACTGCAATGGTATCTCCGGGTAAATAATTTAAAACTTGATTTTTGCTAGGGGAAGGTAGGGTAGAAATAGTTTCAGGGGCCAATTTAGCCACCATTTGTAACTGTAATCCCGTATCGGTGACACCCACTCCTGCGACAACATCTTGAATTTTTGCTAATTCTTGCCGACTTTGGGGAGATAAATTAGCATCTGGTCCCAAGATTGCGGCATAATCATCAATATAAATTGTTGCTAGGGTATTGGGTAGGTTGAGGGATTGGGAAAGCAGTTTTCTCACTTCCGGTTTACTGCTAAAAGATGGCTGTCCTCGGTAGGTATCGATCGCCGCTTCTAACACCTTTTTATCGTAGGATATCAACAAAAAATCGCCAGTAACAGCAGTATAAATAGTGGTGTTATCCTGCCAATCTATAGCAGTAATTTTAACACCTTTGTAGTCACTGGTGCTAGTTTTGCGATTAACTTGTTGTCCTAGTTTTTTCTGGAATTCTGACGCTTTAATTTTATCTTTGATGCCGATAACCGTTAATAATCCCGATTGTCCGGGGGTAGTTGCGGGAAGGAAAGCAAAGCTGATACTACCGATCCAAGGTTCGATATCCCGTTGATAATCAATCTTATCGGTGAAGATATTTTTTTGTAATTCTTCTAGTCCTTGACTAACCGCAGTTCGCGATTCTGGTGTACCATATTTAGCTAACACTGACCAAGCTTTTGCATCCGTGGAGACAAAACTACTAGCAAAGGCAGTTTCTGGGATAACTTTTGCCGATTCTAAGGGGGTGAATCTTTGCCAAGGTAGTTGTCCCCGCAGATAAAAATAGACACCTCCTGCGGTTACTGCTGTTAGTCCTAAGACGACTAAACAACCGGGTAAAAATGATTTTTTTGACATAGAATTATGGTTTGGTTAAGAAGTTCAATACTTGGCGATCAATTTTTATCTAGCTGTAGTCTCTAGATCAGTCCTATTGTAGTTATCTTAATTATCTTATCTTATCCCCAAAGGTAACAGATAACATTTTAGCTAATTTTTGCGAAATTATTGCTAATTACCAGAGAAAATTGGCTCATTCTTGGTTAGCTTGCCAACCCACCCCTTGATTAATGTTAGTCAACCCATTGACCTCTAATTTTTCTGTTAATCCTTGTAAAATATTTGATACTAGCCAAGGTCCTCGGTATAACCAACCGGTATAAATCTGTAATAAACTCGCACCAGCGGTAATTTTCTCCCAAGCATCATCGAGAGAAAAAATGCCTCCCACTCCAATTATCGGTAAATTGCCTTGGGTTTGCCGATAGATAAAACTGATCACTTCCGTGGAACGTTCCCGCAAAGGTTGCCCACTAATTCCCCCTGCTTCTTCAGTGATTGGTTTACCAGTTTCAGGCAGAATTGTAGTTTTTAATCCCGTGCGTTTAGTGGTGGTATTAGTAGCGACAATTCCAGCTAATTGATAGGAGAAAGCTAAGTCAATAATTGTTATGATATCTTCCCATTCTAAATCGGGAGAAATTTTCACTAATAGGGGTTTTCTGCCTTGATTTTCTGTTTGTAAAATGTCGAGGATTTTATCGAGTTGTTCCCCACTTTGCAGGGAACGCAAACCGGGAGTATTGGGAGAACTAACATTAACGACAAAATAATCAGCATGGGGGAATAAATAGCGAAAACTGCCTAAATAGTCCTCCGGAGCCTTTTCTAGGGGCGTATTTTTCGATTTACAGAGGTTAATGCCGATGGGAATCTGTCGGGGTTGTCGTTGCCAAGATTGCTGGAGAGTTGCCGCTAGAACCGGCGCACCGAGGTTATTTGCCCCCATACGGTTTAATCCGGCCAAATCTTCCGGTAAACGAAATAATCTCGGTTTTGGGTTGCCCGGTTGCCCTTCTAGGGTGACAGCACCCACCTCGGCAAAACCAAAGCCGAAACTAGGCCAAAGTCCTGCCCCTAAACCGTCTTTATCGAATCCTGCCGCTAATCCGACGGGATTGGGGAAATTTAACCCCCAGAGGCTTTGAGATAGGCGAGAATCGCTAAAACAGAGGGATTCTGCTAATTGGGAGATTAACCATTGTCCCCAAAATTCCCCCCGCGAGCGATCAATTTTTTGCAGAGTATTTAATAATTGTTTTTGTGTTCCCTCTAAATTGCCCCGAATAGCCTTGAAAGCTAGAGGATAAAAAGGTTTAATTGTGTCAATTATATTTGTCATAAGAAGACAGGAATTAAGGGTTAGGTGTAGGGTGGGTTAGGCAAGAACAAGTTATGTTTTTGACAAAAAATTTCCAATTTGCCGTAACCCACCTAGCATAATCTTTATAAACCTTGGCGAGGATTAAAAGTTTCGATCGCCCGTATTTTTTGATAAAGTTCTAATTCTTCAGGGCTAGGATTGGGAGGATTAACTAATATAATTTCCACTAATTGATCGCCCCTTTCTCCTTGGGAAGTGGGATAACCTTTGTTAGCCAAACGTAATCTTTGACCACTTTTTAATCCCTTAGGAATCATCATTTTAACTAACCCGTCAATGGTAGAAATTTCCACAAAACCGCCCACAATTGCCTCGCTAGGAGTAATCGGTACTTGACAGACAATATCAGAACCTTGAATCCTAAAAAAAGGATGCCTAGCGATAGTTATTTTTAAATATAAATCACCCCCTTCAATACCCTGACCTTTGAGACGAATTTTCTGCCCATCGATCATAGCTGCTGGCATATCAACCTCTATTGATCTACCATCTTCCAGACGAATTCTTTGTCTGCCACCTTGATAGGCTTTCTCTAAAGGTAAAGTTAATTTTGCTTCCACATCTCGACGAGTTAAACGGGGAGAGGAGGCAATTTTAGCGCGCTTAGTATTAGGGTTATTAAAATCTCTAAACTTCCATAAATCCTGTTCTGTACGGGGTATTTTTCCATTCCCGTTACTATTGGCTTTTTCCCCCGGACGTATCCCGCGGCGTTTATTTCCTGTCAAGGAACGATTATACTCAACCCGTTTTTCTTCATCGGAGAGAACATCATAAGCTTCATTAATATCTTTAAACTTTTCTTCGGCCGATTTATCCCCCGGATTAACATCAGGATGATATTGACGCGCCAGTCGTCGAAAAGCCTTTTTGATCTCGTCACCAGTAGCCGTGCGAGATACTCCTAAAACATCATAATAATTAACTAATTGTGGCATATATTCAGTTATCAGTTATCAGTTATCAGTTATCAGTTATCGGTTATCAGTGATCAGATTTGAGTTCTAAGTGAGCAGTATGTATTAAGCGAGCAGTATTAAATAGTAGTTTCCCACTGTCTTTTTACTGATTACTGTTTACTGATTACTGTTTACTGTTTACTGATCACTGTTTACTGATCACTGATTAAAACCAATCATCATCGTCATCATCCCAGTTATTTTGGGGGGGAATATTGCGGGAACGATTGCCGCCGCTGCGGTTACTTTTACTATTGTTATAACTTTTTTCCTCCGAACGGGGGGAACTTTGCCAATCGCTATCGCGGCCATTGTAGTAATTGTCCTGATTGCGGGGGCGATAACTATCTTGATTAGCCGAATAATTGGGTCGATAATCACTTTGATAACCCGGTGTACTGGGACGATAATCCTGACGATAACGATCGCGGCGCGGTTCGGAGGGAAGATCATCTTCCTTATCCCCGGTAAAAGTCTTGCGAATAGCGCTAAAAAAGCCCTCATCTTCCTCGTCGTATTGTAGCCGTACCTCGCGATTTAATTCATAGATAACATCCTGTAGATCCGCCTGGGCGCGATCGATGCGACGGTCATCATTTTTCTCCAAAGCGTCGATAATTTCCGTACTCAAAGACTCAATTTGACGACGATAGGAACGGGTAAACTCATTACCAAAATCGAGAGTAACATCTTTTAAGCGTCGTTGGGCTTGATCCACCAGAGAGCGGGCGCGATTGCGTTTATCGACCTTTTCGCGACGGGTACGATCTGCTTCGGCAAATCGGGCAGCATCGCCGATCATGCGGTTAATTTCCCCTTCGCTGAGGGTAGAAGCGCCTTGAATGGTGACACTTTGCTCCCGTCCGGTCATTTTATCCCTAGCGGTGACTTGTAGAATACCGTTAGCATCGATATCGAGGGACACCTGCACTTGGGGAATACCCCGGGGCGCGGGGGGGATACCGGTTAATTTAAAACGTCCCAGGGATTTATTATCGCTGGCCATTTCCCTTTCCCCCTGCAAAACGTGGATTTCCACCACAGTTTGATTATTTTCGGAAGTGGAAAAAAGGTCAGCTCTGCGGACGGGAATAGTGGTATTGCGGGGGATTAACTTTTTCATCACACCGCCGATGGTTTCTAAACCCAAGGATAAAGGGGTAACATCGAGGAGCAGCACGTCTTTGACCTCGCCGCCCAAAATTCCCGCTTGAATAGCCGCCCCGACCGCTACAACCTCATCAGGGTTAACATTTTGATTGGGTTCCCTATCGATAAAACTCCGCACCAAATCCTTAACCACCGGCATCCGCGTGCCGCCGCCCACCAGTACCACTTCGTCTAGTTGGACGGGGGACAAACCGGCATCAGAAAGGGCGCGTTTGAGAGGACGACGGAGACGACTGATTAAATCGCCGCATAATTCCTCAAATTGGGCCCGACTCAGGCGAGTTTCGATGTGTTTGGGTCCGTCTTCCGTGGCGATGATAAAGGGCAGATTAATATCGGTGACGCTGACACCAGACAGTTCTATTTTGGCTTTTTCTGCCGCTTCTGTGAGTCTTTGTAGGGCTTGCCGGTCTTGGCGCAGCTCCACGCCTTCCTGTTCCAAAAATTGATTGGCTAACCAATCGACGATTCTTTTATCGAAATCATTTCCGCCTAATTGGGTGTCGCCACTGGTGGCTTTCACCTCAAAAACGCCGTCACCCACTTCCAGGATAGAAACATCAAAAGTACCGCCTCCCAGGTCAAAAACGAGGATTTTCTTGCTTTCTTGTTCATCGAGACCGTAGGCCAGGGCGGCGGCGGTGGGTTCGTTGAGAATCCGCATCACTTCTAACCCCGCAATTCGGCCCGCATCCCGGGTGGCTTGACGTTGGGAGTCGTTAAAATAGGCGGGGACGGTGATTACGGCCCCGGTAACTTCTTCCCCCAGATAACGGCTGGCTTCTTCGGCTAATCGGCGTAAAATTAGGGCGGAAATTTCTTCGGGGGCGAATTCTTTTTGCAGACGGGGGCATTTAATTTTGATATTGCCCATCTCGTCCCGGCGGATGGTGTAGGGGACGCGCTTCGATTCGGGGTTTAATTCCGAGTAGCGACGACCTATGTAGCGTTTGACTCCATAGTAGGTGTTTTGGGGATTGAGTACCCCTTGTCGCCGGGCCATTTGACCGACCACTAACTCCCCATCTTTATTAAAACCGACCACAGAAGGGGTGGTTCTCATGCCCTCCGAGTTGGCGATGACCACTGGCTTTCCGCCTTCCATCACGGCGACGACGGAGTTAGTTGTCCCTAGATCAATGCCTACTACTCTACCCATGCTTGTTTTTGTCTCCCCCTAGATTTCGATAACTTCGGGACTTTTACCTTCGATCGATAGTTTAAATCGCTTAATGCTTGTTGACAATATTGTATCGAATTGTCTTAGTTTCTCGCTCTCGGTTCGGGGCGATTGAGGGTGTGATTACCGAAGTGGTCTTTTAGTGATCGCTGGCGATCGGGCTTGGGGGGTTTTAAATAGGGTCTGCGGCAAAAAGTTTTTCCTGGGGGCAGGGTGTGGGGTGTGGGGTGTAGGGTGTGGGGTGTGGGGTGTGGGGTGTAGGGTGTAGGGTGTAGGGTGTAGGGTTTTAGCGATTTTGAGGGGGTCAATTACCTAATTTTCAGGGAAAAAGTCCAGGGATTTTCCCCCTGATCACTCTCGACTGGCACTTTTTGAGGTCAAAAAAGTCTAAAAGTTTTATCCAACAAGGTTTTTAGATTTATTCAGCCAACCCTATCTACTAATTCTGGTGGCGGCTGACAGGAAATAGGGATTGTTCTGCCTGTACTGGGATGATTAAAAACGATTTGATTGGCATGGAGATAATAACCACAATCTCCCGGGACTGCATCCGGTCGCGGTAATCCCCCCAGACCATACAATGGATCACCGATTAAAGGATAGCCAAAAAAGGCCAGATGAATGCGAATTTGATGGGGTCTGCCCGTAAAAATTCTTACTTCTAATAGGGTACTATCGGGATGTTTTTTTAAGACTCGACCATCACTGCGGGCCGATAACCCATCTGTGAGCGCACCGTAAACATGGCCTAAAATGGGATGGGCGATTTTCCCGATCGCTTGATTAATAGTAAAATTATCTGGTATGTCGCCCTGACCAACTAAAGCTCGATATATTTTAGTAATTTTCCCCTCCCGCATCTGTTGACTCAATTTAGCTCTAGCGGGCTTTGATTTAGCCATTAAGACTATGCCCGAAGTGCCGCGACCAAGACGATGAATCGGATAGGGAGTGACATCGGGATAATGCTGATGTACCAAATGGATAAGAGTATGTTCGAGAAATCCACCCCCCGCTAACACGGGTAATCCCGAAGGTTTCGCCACCACTAACACCTCGGCATCCTCGTAGAGTACCTCAAAAAAGAGCGGCACATCCGGTTCTGTCCAAGGTGGGCGCTGATAGGTCAATTGCTGCCCGATTTCCAAGACTGTATCGGGGCAAGCGGGACGACCGTTGACTAGAATTGCTGCCGATAAAATGCGATCGAGCCATTCTTCTGGACTAGAATGGCAATATTTGCCCGTATAGTAAGCTAATAAGCTTAATCCTGCCTGATTTTTGCTAACTTTATCTCGATAAATCCAGCCTTGATTGGGCATTGGGGAAGTGGGGTGTGGGGTGTGGGGTGTGGGGTGTAGGGTGTGGGGTGTGGGGTGTAGGAAGAATAAATAAAAATAATCTCCTGACTCCTGACGACCGACTTCTGACTCCTATCTCCTAACCCAATATTCGACAAAGATAAGCAAAAATTATTTATTGACTCCAAAAACTTGAGAATATTTAAATTAACATTCCGCAATATTTACAAATTCTTAAGAATTAATTGAGAAAGATTTTTATTTAACAATTAATTGAGAAAGATTTTTATTTAACAACGATGTTACAGTGGTAACAGCGATTTTACTGAATTTCATAATGGGTTATTCTTGGCTTTTTTGGACAGCAATGGTTGAAACCCTTGCCACACCTACAAGGTAATCCCAATTAAGACAGGTAAATCAGTCAATTTCACCCACAACGATGATCTTTTTTTTGTGTAGTTTTATTGCAAAGAAAAAGTTTTTTTGACAAAAAGCACAAAGTATGTAGGAGTAGTTATGGCAGAGTGGGAAGTGGGGAAGTGGGGAAGTGGGGAAGTGAGGAAGTGGGGTGTGGGGTGTGGGGTGTAGGGTGTGGGGTGTAGGGTGTAGGGTGTAGGGTGTGGGGTGTGGGGTGTGGGTTGTGGGGTGTGGGGAGACGGAGTAGGGGAGCAGGGAGAAAAAACTGATGACTGATGACTGATAACTGATAACTGATAACTGATAACTGATAACTGATAACTGATAACTGATAACTGACCCCTCATAGATTTTTACTTAACTTTATGTCTTTGGTAATTTGTCCGGGTTTTCATGATTCTAGACTGACCGAGGATTTTTTAGGACATCTGGGGAGCCAATCGGTCAAATTACCTTCCTATATTATTATTTCGCCTTTTTCTTGCTTAAATGAAGCTTTTTCACCGGGAGAAGCTCTAACCTTGATTGGGTTTAGTGCGGGGGTGGTAAATGCGATCGCTTTAGCTCATTATTGGCAAGCTCAAGGGGCAAAAATTGCCGCTTTAATAGCTCTGGACGGGTGGGGAGTGCCATTAATCGGTAATTTTCCCATTTATCGCCTTAGTCACGATTATTTTACCCATTGGAGTTCCTGTTTATTGGGTAGCGGTCAAGAAAATTTTTATGCAGATCCACCTGTAGATCATCTTAGCCTCTGGTCGTCCCCCGATCGAGTGACTGGTTGGTCTATCAATGGTAATTTTGTCCAACGCACCACAGCGTTAACTTTTTTATTAAATCGGTTAGGCAAGAATCAATTAACTATAATTAGGTAGTCCCCTCCCTATCTTTCCTATTTCTTTACCGCTGCTGATTTATGAGTACATCCGTTCCGAGTTCTTCAATTCTCTTGGTGGGAATTGAGGAGAATATCGCTAAACTAGCTAGTGCGGACTTGAAAGAAGCAGGTTATCGTCCCCTGATCGTGCCTAGCATTGATAGCGCTTTCCCAGAAGTGAAAAGTTGGCAGCCAGCGATGATTATACTCGATCGCTTCCTCGCAGCGGAGGCCGGTGTGAATTTTTGTAGTCGTTTACGTTCCCAGGGAAGTCGCGTTTATATTATTTTGTTAGTATCTCAAGAAACCCTAGAAGAACGTCTCGCCTGTTTGGAAGCGGGAGCCGACGATTATTTTCTCAAACCCTATAATTCGCAATCTTTTCTCAAATTAATCCGTTTTTACCTGCAACCTCTGGAAATTACCCCCGAACAATTGGGTTTCGGTGACTTAGTATTAGATTTAGCCAGTCGTCGTCTCTCCTATAAAAACAAAAATATTGAGTTGACGATGAAGGAATTTGAACTGCTGCGCTACCTCATGATTCACCCCAAAGAAGTATTATCGAGGGAGAAAATTCTCGAAAATGTCTGGGGAGACGAATTTCAAGGAGAATCAAACGTTATTGAGGTGTATATTCGCTATTTACGCCTGAAGATGGAGGCTGGTGGTCAAAAACGCCTCATTCATACCGTGCGTGGTGTGGGCTACGTTTTACGGGAATCTTAACAGTAATCAGTAATCAGTGATCAGTGATCAGTGATCAGTAGATTGCTTTTATTTAATCTCCCCACACCCCACACCCTACACCCCACACCCTACACCCCACACCCCACACCCTACACCCTACACCCCAAACCCTACACCCCAAACCCTACACCCCAAACCCCACCAGCCTAGTCAAGCGCTGCTATTCAATCTGGATGGAGTTGGGGGAATCGATAGGAGGGGTGGAACTTCCCGGGGTGATAGTTTGACGGTATTGACTATAAAGACGGTCGCGCCAAGCAAAAAAGCCCTCGTAGGCGCTATTATCGGCTAACCCCGGAATCCCCTTGCCTTGCAATTCCCTGGGCAAGTTGAGATAGGAACCCTGGGGAAACTGAAGCAGTACACTTAATCCCGCCACGGCTAAATCGGCTAAAGTGGGCTGATCCCCGACTAAATAGGGACGATTGGTTAAAATGAGGTTCAAAGCCTCTAAATCCTGTTGTAGCCCCTTTTTCGCTGTATTGATAGCATCTTTTCCCAGACCTACACCTGCCCCCAAAATATCAATTAATTCCCCCGGCATAGAACCCAGCAACAAGCGCATAAAACCGGGAGTTTCCTGGGGTAAAAAAGCGGTACGAAAGTTTTGATTTTGGGCAAAAGCGCCGAGAAAAGCGGTTCTTCCTTTTAATCCCAGGGATTCATCGGCCCATTCTTCGATTAATAAACATTGACCCCGTTGTAGGGGATCTGTGGGGATAATTGGTTTTTCAGGATACTTGCGATCGAGATAAAAAGCAATCTCCGTCGAGTCAGCAATATAAGTATCGCCATCCTTGAGGACGGGAACCTGTCGCTGTCCGGAAAGACGGAATAATTCCAATTGTCCCACCCCCGGCACCACGTCCCTTTTTTTATAGGCAAGTCCTTTATAGTCGAGGATGAGACGGACTTTCTCACAATAGGCAGATAATTCAAATTGGTAGAGTTCTAGCATGGGATGATATGGCCTCTCGATAAATCAGTTTCTCCCTGATTACTCTAACCCTATCGGGCATCGGTCGTCTAAACTTAAAGACTTTACTCCGATTTTGTCTGAACATTTGTACTAAAAACGAGCCAGGCGAAAAAATAATCGTTTGCTAATTTTAGGAATTAGGCTGGGTACTCTTAGGGAAGATAGACCAGATCCGGCAACCCCAACTCAATAGTGCCACGCTTTTAGGTTAGGATATTTTCAGGCACTAAAAGCGAGGAATAACTTATATATTCTGGCAAGCTGACTCGCGAGAGACCAATAGCATACCGCTATAGTAGAGGCGTGCGAGGGCTGGCTCCTTTCTCGGATCAGAGGTTACTATGCAATTATCCATCGACGTTTTTAATGATGTAGTTCGCTATCTCGACAGCCACGAAGAAAAATTACGGATCAAAAAATTAATCTTTTGTATCTGTAAAAAATATTGGGAAAATGAGCCTAATATTTTGAACACTGTGGCTATGGAAGACTTGGTGAAGGAGTTAGTGCAACTGAAAACCAATAAAGAACAATTAACTTTTTCTGTTTATAAATTAGTTAAAACCCTCAATCGTCCTAAAGTTTATCTGGGAGTAGCCACGGTTATTATCGAGCAAATCAGTCAATTATATAGTAATATTGCTGCCGCCTACGACAATCAATTATTACTGGTAGAGCCGGAAGTTAACCCTAGCTTCACCACCGTTAATAATGATGTCAACAACGAGGAAGATAATTTATTAAGACAGGTGGTTAGTGGAATAGAAAATCATCGAGAGACAGCGAGAATTCACAAATTAATGTTTGCCGCTTGTAAAAATCGTTGGGAAAACGATCAAGCGGTGATTAATAATTATGGCTTAAAAAATATTGTTTTAGAACTTCAGCGAAACAATCCCAATTTCCTAAGCTTGCGACAAACTCTCAAGCAAGTTGCCGAAAAGATTAATAAAAAAGCTCTCTACCTAGCCCTAGCCGATATTATTCTTACCCAACTAGAGCCTCTCTACGATACTGATAACGATGACGAAGAAGAGGATAATGAGTCAAAAAGTCAAATCTTGAACACTCAAATAGTTCATCTAAAGAATGATTCTGATTCTGCGGCTAAAACCACATCTTTCTCCCCCTCTAGAAGTGAACCTGTGGATTTTTCCTCTTCGATCATCAATCTAAATGAACCGCAATTAGTCATGGAATTGCCCTTGGCCGAGCCGGCTTCCTCAAATAACAACCCCAGTAATTCCCCACAAATTACCGCCTACGACCCCTTTGAAATTCGTTTAGAAATTTTCCAGTATGCTAATCCTTTACGAGCCAAAATATTGATTTTCTCGCTCCTATTTCATCCTTGGGATCGGAGCGGTCAAGATTGGTCAACTCTGCGAAGTTATACCCTAGAAGATTTACTAAAACAACTCATCCAAAGTGGTAAATCCATCCAGGATATCGAAGTTCAACTATACAATATTGCTCAAACCCAAATGGATACGGATGCTAACGTTCAAACCGCCAGTATTTTGGTGCAAATTTTACAAAAAATTCTTTAATTTTTTACCCAAATTTATCTGGATATTCTACCTATGAAACCCAACGAATTAATTGCACGTTATGCCGCAGGAGAAACTCAATTTAGTGGCTTAAAATTACCAGGAGTTAATTTAGTTGGTGCTGACTTAATTGGCATTGTTTTAAATGAAGCAGATCTGCACGGAGCCAATCTTCTCTTTACCTATCTTAACCGGGCTAATCTCGCTCAAGCTAATCTTGTGACAGCTAATTTAAGCGGTGCTAGTCTCAACCAAGCTGACTTAAATGGGGCAGATTTACGCAGTGCCAATTTACACGGAGCGATGCTACAAGGGGCTAATCTTCGTGATACCGATATAACCCTAGCGACGTTACTTGATGCTAACTTAATCGGGGCGGATTTACGGGGGGCTAATTTAAGTGGTGCTAACCTCACTGGTGCTTGTTTGCGGGGAACAAATATGCGTCAGGAAAAGAAAAATCATAACACTAATTTACAAGGAGCTAATTTCTCCTGCGCCGACCTGCAAGGGGCTAATATGAAAGGGGTTGATCTGGTGCGAGCAAATCTAGTAGGAGCCAATTTAAAGGAGGCTAATTTGTGCAATGTTGACCTCAGAAAAGCGGATTTAACTAATGCTAATCTCCAAGATGCTTTACTTACTGATGCTAATTTAATCGGGGCGCATTTAGTGGGGGCAAATCTAGCGGGAGCCAATTTAGTGCGGTCAAAAATGACCGATACGGAAGCAATGCAGGCAAATTTCCATAGTGCAATTATGACTCAAATAAAATTCGATCGAGCTAATCTTAGTCAAGCTAATTTTCAAGCAGCAAGAATGAATCATGCTGACTTAAGAAGGGCTAATCTTTCAGGAGTTAATTTCAGCGAAGCGTATTTAGTCGATGCTTTCTTTGCTAGAGCAAATCTCACCGGTGCCGATTTAAGTAATGCTAATCTAACTCGTGCCGAGTTAATGAGTGCTAATCTGATGGGAGTTAACTTCCGCGGTGCAATTATGCCCGATGGCCGGATTAATAATTAAAATTACTAGACAGTGTTGTTGGCAATTATTCCGGTATAATTGAAGGTAGAATTGAGGGTAATCTTATGGTTGAGCCAGCAGTTATTACAGAAGATATGGGCAAAATCTACACCAGCATTACAGTTATTAATCGCGCCGATCAAATTCGTGCGGAGGATGGTATGATCGCACCGGAACAAATTCGCTCTCTTACCCTAGAAAATGTCTTGGTGGATACGGGGGCAACTACTCTTTGTCTGGTGCCGGAAGTCATCTCCCGCTTGGGTTTACAGCTTTTAAAAGAAGTAGATGTGGCTACGGCTAAAGGCATAGGAAAAGCGAGAATTTTTCGCGATGCCACCTTGATTATCGCGGGACGGGAAGGGACTTTTGAATGTTTGGAATTACCCGGGGGTCAAAACAATTTATTAGGAGTAATTCCTTTAGAAGCTTTGGGATTAGAACCGGATCTTCGCAGCCAAAAATTGCGAGTTTTACCCACAGAATCCAAGGATACTTATTTAACAATTTTATCGAACAAAATAGCTCTATAAAATCACTTTTTGTCTGACTGTTCCTGCTCTTTCAGCTATAGCGATAATCTCGATTTCTTGACCAGAAACTCCCTTAATCACCCATTCCACCGTACGGCGATAATCTAAACCGTGAGCAAGACTACTATATACTTTATTTGATCGCCCTTCTAAGTGACCGATTTCCTGCTCTAATTTTCCCACTATTAAACTCACCTCATCGGCTAAATTTAACTTGACTTGAATGGGACGAACAATCTTTCTTTCCAGTGCCTTTTTACTGGTATAAGTGGGTAAGAATCCCTGATTTTCCAACTGTAAAACCAGATGATAAATACCATTTCCCTCCGACTTAAGATCAAGACGAGAGATAGCTAAAAGAGGTGACATTAAAGCATGGGCAATAGTAAACTGACATTGTTTCTCACATAAATCCGGTAAATACTTTTCGGGGGCATTTTGCCAGACATTTTTAAAGTCCCAACCGCCAATTTCCACCTCTCCCAATTGGGGATGATGAAAACTTTGCCAATTAATAAAACCCTTTCCCGCTAAATTCTCATCATTCCAATGCTGTAATTTCAATTCATCTTCAAAAGGATGCCAGCGAAACCATTGAATATAATCATCTTTTTTCACTGCTGCTTGGGTGGGTGCATCCCATAACTCCACCGTAAAACCATACCAACCAAAATGATCGTAACCGTAATCATCCATGGCACCGTTAGTCACTTCTTTGGGATGATAACGAAAATCGTGATAGACAGAAACGCATTCATAACCAGTCATTGCTTTTCCCTTATCAGCAATATATTTATACATTTCTAAGTCTTCCACGGGGAAATATTCATCGGGATGGGTGCTATAGGGACGCAACATGACTGCTGAATAGGTATGATAGGTAACGAAGCCATTAATATTGGTGTTATTTGCCCAAAATTCGGCTTCTGCACGGGTTTCTGGCTCCGAAAAAGGAAAATTGCCAGCCCCCTGTTGTTCCCCTTCAGGAACCCAATAAACGGGATAATTGCGGTTAAAATCCAGGCCCTCTAGGGTGGGGGCAGTGGTAAAATTATAGCCATCGTAATCGCGGATTAAACCTTCGGTGAGCAAAGTGTAAAAAGTTCCTTCAAATTCCTCCGGTTCGCGACGCACCATAATGCGAGGATCTTGTTCAGAAATTTTCCAAGCGCCACAGGTATCTTTTTGGCGCATTTGTAAGATTAAACCATCGCCGTTAATATCTTCAGGATATAGCCCCGGTTTCTCATCCGTGTGGGGATAGGGCCGAATACTCGATCGTAACATATAGGGAGTGGTGAGATATTTTTCTGCTCCATCCACGGCTAATCGCGGCAAAATATAGACAGTGTAATGGTCAAGAAGTCTGGTAATTGGGGAATTATGACCGTATTGGCGCAAAAGATGAGAGATAGTGTAGAGAGCGACGGCAGAGCCTGTTACTTCCCCCGCATGGGTGTTAGCATCAATCCAATAGGCAGGTTTTTCTAAATAGGGGCCTGTGGCTTGATTTGTGAGGGTAGTTAACCAGATATCTCGATTTTCGTAGCTTTTACCGATCGAGGTGAGGCTAATTAAATTAGGATAGGATGAGGCTAGGTTTTTCAGGAAAGAAACTAATTCGGCGTAGGGGTAATAGTGGCTAAAATCAAACATAATCTTCTGCAACTAAAAAAAGGAGTCTCGGGTTAATTTGAGAAAATATAGGATAATAACAGTAAAAAACTATGGATAGTCAAGATATCGCTCGCTATATCGAAGAAACTAACGGTATTTCTAAGCCTTGGCTGTTGGTGCAATTGCGTCTCAAAAAACTGCAAGAACGTCGCACCAGTCTTTCCCAACAGGAATATATCCAAGAATTGGATGATATTCAGCAAGACTTAATGAAATTGGGCGAATGGTGGCGAGGAATCGAGTCAGAAGTCTTTAAACCCTAAGCGGTGGCGATAATCTGTAATACTCGCGGTAAATCCTCAAATTCGCCGATGATGCGTTTCACCGGTTGCGGCCAAACCCGGACTAAAGTGGGAATAGCAGAGACATGATTAGATTCCGCTTGTTCTGGATGCTTAGAGATATCGATCACTTTCAGGGTATAGGGATGGTGTAATTCTCGCTCTAGAAGCTGATGGATCGATTCTAGGGTGTGTTTAGTATTGGCATTATTACCGGAGACAAATAACCGCAAAACATAACCCTTGGGACTAGGGTTAGTATAGTCAGAGTCAGCACTAATCCCCGAAGTCGTTGCGGGGCGTTCCTGATAACGGAGAATCAGATCGTGGGATTGCCAAAGTTGGGGAAACTGCTGACGATAGGTTTCTAAGATAGTGGGATTAGAGGATTGTTCCTGCCAAGGTACAGTAAACCAAGCTCGCTCGTCCGTGGCGAAAATAGCATTTAATAAAGGCTGATAGCGACGGACAAGGGGATAGACTTCGGCTCTAGTATGAATACGGTGACTGTAGGGATCTCGCCAGCGATCGATGGTAGCAGTAAAACTAGGAACTAAAAAATGGGGGGGTTCTGGCAACCCTAAAGCGGACTGGAGAGCAGCGCAGAGATTCAGATGCCAATGAGTTTGTTTATCAGGATCGATACAGTAAATCAGGTCGCCCCCGGGGGTAAACAGGGCGATGCCTTTAAAAATATCGGGCAACACAATCGCGGAAGTGGTCACTTGAGGGGTTCCCCTAGGGAATCAATAGGAGCTTCTATTTTTCTAGACTACTAAACTCTTGACCCCTCAAGAATTTCCTTCAGGGTTTTTCTAGATTCTACCCCGCAGCATCATCGCCAGTTCATTGGGAACCGGGGACATTTCCAGGGCGACCTCATCGTTAATCCGTCCCTCTTGATAGAGGTTAAACAGAGATTGATTAGTGGTAATCATGCCATGGTATTCGCCATCTTTCATTAATTCGAGAATTTCGTCATTTTTGCCGCTGCAAATGTAATCTTTGACGGTTTCTGTGTTGACGAGAATATCGTGAAAAGCGGCCCGTTTACTGTCGGTGGTACGACATAAACCCTGGGAAATAATACAAACCAAGGATTCTGCGAGCGCCACCCGCATGGATTCCCGTTCCTCGGCGGTATAAAGAGTTAAAATCCGCTCCAGGGTTTTTACGGCGCTGTTGGTGTGCAGGGTTCCCATGACTAAGTGACCGGTTTGGGCAGCTTTCAGGGCAGTATTAACGGTGGATTTGTCCCGCATCTCCCCCACCAGAATAATATCTGGGTCTTCCCGCAAAGAGGCTTTTAGGGCATTATCGAACTCATGGGTGTGCATTCCCACTTCCCTTTGTTTGATCAAACTGCGACGACTTTGATGGACAAATTCGATCGGGTCTTCGATGGTGATAATATGTTTGGCGTGTTCTTTATTGATGTAATCGATCATTGCCGCTAGGGTGGTGGATTTCCCTGAACCCGTCGGACCGGTGATTAAAATCAATCCTTTATGCACATCGCACACATTCCGGAACACCGCCGGTAAGCCCAATTGTTCCATAGTGAGGATTTTCAGGGGAATTAGACGCAAAACCATGCCCGGACCGCGCAGACTTTCAAAGATATTAATCCGCACTCTAGCGAATTCGTACTGAGTTGCACCGTCAAATTCTAGGTCTTTTTTAAAACGAAGGATTTCTTCTTCTCCTAGAATTTCCCGTAACCAACTATAAAAAGTGTTGATGTCAATTTCGGGATAGTCGAGAATGAGCATTTCACCACGATCCCGCATCCGGGGTTTTTCTCCAACTCCCAGGTGAACGTCCGAATAACCCCGATCAAAGGCCATCCGGATCAAATGTTCTAAGGTGGGTTGATTGGGAGCGCGACCCGGCCGGGGTGGGGTTTGGGGAGAAGCAGCCTGACTGGGAGTGCGATTTTGGGGAGGACGTGGGGCGGGAATTTGACCATTTTGCGGCATATTCGGCACGTTTTTGGTCGGTGTCGCCACTTGTTGCGTCATTTCTTCAGTTATCCCCATGCTGATTTCCGTGATTAACTCTGAGGGAGGTATCGGGATGGAGGGAACCGGCAGCGGCTGCAGTGGTCGCGAGGAAGAATTGGGATTTTGACTCATGAGAAATAGGGGTTTTTCTTTTACTATTCCCCGATTGTACTAACATCTCATCCCCAATTTCTCAATTCCTCACAGACGCTAGATTGAGGAGCAAGGAACCAGTAGTCTCCGAGTCAGGGGAATTAAGAGTGAACAGTAATCAATCTATAGCGGTTCTCACATCTGTGTGGCACACTTTAACCTTTGCTGATTAAGCTTTTCAGGATTGAGAATGTACCTCTTGTCAACAGGAAACGCTATATCTCCCTCAGAGGCTATAGTAACTATAATCACCCTTTCAGACCCCAAAATTGTTACAATGGAGGTTTAGGGCTGATGATTTTGGCTACTCAAGTTTGAGTGAGTTTGACTTGAAATATAAAAACAAAAATTACAAGGATAATTTTTGTTTTTCGTAACGTTTAAAAATATCGTTAGTAATTTTAATGGCTTTTTCATTGTGGCTGGCTAAACACAAAGTATATAAAGCGGCATTCTTAGAATTTTTCATGATAACTGGGTTGCTAACGTAGGGAAAAAGTGTTTTTAATCTTTCTGTATATAAATCTGCTAATCTATCGGCAGAGATTGTGTTACGACTGGCATTAGGTTCTTGATTATCAAACAAATTTAATTGAATATTTTGTGGTAATTGGTAAAGTTTCTCTAGCCAATCTACGTTTCCCATTACTTTATCCAACTGTTCTACTACCTCTGTTTTTGGTTCTTTATCTTTTAGCAAAAGCCGAGTAACGCCCATCACCGAAAAGTTAATAAAAATATCACAAGCTTTAGTTTCAGCTAGTTGAGTGATAGTTTGCCAATCTACTTGTAATCCATAGGGATCTAAAAAAACAAAGGCTCGTTGAGTAAATTTTTTCTTGAGCAGTAAATTGGGTATGATATCGTTACATAAAATCTCATTACAGTTACCGCGACGGACATGAATTTCACGGTCGGGAAACTCGTCACATAAACGTTCTAAACGTTCGGTGCGTTGAGGGGAAGCATCAATAAACCAGTAACCATCAAATGGTGGTTCTGTTCGTAAAGCACGCAGGGGAGAACCTTCAATATATCGTTGTTCATCTTCCTTCGCTGTTGGTCTCACGGAACCAGCAAAAGCGTCTATATAGTAATAAGCTTTAAGCCAAGGTTTTTTTCTGGGATTCTTGGGAGTTTTTTGATTGTTCATGATCACAGAATAAGCATTGAGATACTGAGCGAGTAAATCTAATTTATCCTCAGACCATTTACCAATAATATCTTCGCCTTCTTGGCCTCGTTGACTCATATCGATAACTTTGTTTAGGTCAATGTTAATAAATTATCTTGTTCTTGATTTTTTGAGAGTTTTTTTAGGGAGGAACCTGCTCTGATTGTCCATTTAGCCTTGTGTTCGTTCCAAGCCACAGGCATTTCATCCCAAATACGCTCATCAAGCATTCTACCACCAGCTTTGGAATAGTTACCACCCCACTGCTTAAAGAAAAAAGCGACTTTAGATTCTCTGGTTTGAGCCAAAATTTCCCTAACCCAATCTGGCTCTATGGGACGATGTTGATAGCCTGATTCACCGCCAACAATAACCCAATCAATCAGTGATAAATCCAGATTTAAAGGTCCTAAAAGAGGTTCACAGGAAAGAAAACGTACCTTAGCTGGTACTGTTTTTAAAGCCTCAATTCTATGGGTATATTGCTGACTTTCTACAGAGACACCCATCCAGATATTTTCCGACCATTCCAGTTTATCTGCCAAAGTTGCTAGTTTTTGAGCGCGCTTAGTTAAAATTTGATAAATATGCCAAGGAGTATCTCGCATCACTGCAAAGATTTCCCGTAAATAGCCAAAGTCTAAATCTTCATGAAAAAGATCACTCATCGAATTAACAAAAATTCGACTTGGTGTACGCCATTTTTTTGGCTGTTCTAGTCTTTCTCGATGAATAGTAAAATTAAAATCTGTGGGGAAACTTCCAGGAAAACGCTTTGTTATTGCTTCTGCATAGCAATTACGACAACCTGGACTCACCTTTGTACACCCAGTAGTGGGATTCCAAGTTTTGTCCGTCCATTCAATACCAGTTTTACTGCTTGACATTTTTTACTAGATACTTTAATATGAGGGTGAACTTTTAACAAGGTATTATAGTACAAATTATTTAAGTAGGATCAAAGGCTGACAAAAATTAATGCTACTGCCAGATCTCTCCCTATCTCCCTCAGAGGCTATAGTAACTATAATCACCCTTTCAGACCCCAAAATTGTTACAATGAAGGTTTAGGGCTAATTATTTTGACTACTCATTTCTGTGTGATCGTCAGTCTTAGGAGCGTTAAATACGATGAATAGTCTGCAAACTTTGGTCGAACGGGAAAATTTAGGACAATTTTTGTTAGAAAATCTGCAAGATATTACAGATAAACTCAATCAGATTGTCAGCGATTCTGATCGAATCATACTGGATAATTTACTACAAGAAACTAAAATTTTATTTGAGCAAGTTAAGGATAACTCTAAAACTTATCAAGCAAGAGCCGATATATTTTGTCAAATTAATCAACTATGGTTTCAGGTATGGGAACAATATAAGAATGAGGTTTCGGCACTGGAATTAATCCAATATATAGACCAATTTACTAATCAAATTACTGCCTATAATCAATTATTTATCAGCCTTGCTCAGATCAATGAGGGAAAGACTGGTGAGGAAAAAGCCGATTTAATCAGAGTGGTGGAAGGTTCACGCATTCTCTCGGAAACGATAGATGTGTTTATTGATATGTTTGCCGATTCAGAATTAGAGCAAATTTACCAGGGAGCTAAAAATGCTCTATCGGTTTCTAATCGTACTATAACCGAATATTTCCAAGATACTGACAAATCTTTAGTCACCCAACTGAGAGCCTATTACAGTTTAATAATTTTCAGAATTCAAGAGCGATTTAATCCTAAGAATGTATCCTCAGAAACTACTTATCATTCCCTAGCAGATAATTTCAATGATATTGATGCCTCTACACAAAATTTAACAGGTTTGGTCGATTTGGAAACTGAAAAATCTTCGTCTGAAAACTGGTTAGATAATCTTTCTGGATCAATTTCTGATCAGGAGGTTTTTGAGAAAGCATTAGAATATGGGCGTGTTTTTCGTCAGAATGTATCCTCAGAAACTACTTCTCATTCCCTAACAGATGACTTAAGCGATCTTGATCCTTGGACAAGAGACTTAGTGGGGGTTGTCGATTTAGGACCAGAAGACCCAAAAGAATCGTATATTGATTATTTAGTGGAGAAGTATCGGTGAAACGAGTCCTATTCGATAGTGATGTATTGCTAGATGTTTTGGGTAAGCGTGAACCACATTTTCAAGCATCTGTACAAGCATTAAATACAGTTAAGACAGGTAAAACTCAAGGATATATTTCTGGTCATGCCGTCACTAATATTTATTATATTTTGTCTAGAGAAAATGGAAGAGAAAGCTCAAGAAAGTTGGTGATAATTCTTCTAGAGAATTTGCAAGTTGCTAGGGTGACAGATGCAATAATTAGGCAAGCATTGGCAAGTCAGATGAAAGATTTTGAAGATGCCGTTACCAGTGCCGTTGCTGAATCGGAAAAGCTAGAAATAATCATAATGCGAAACCTAAGAGATTTTGCCGCTGCCCCTGTTCCCGCAATGCTACCAGCCGATTTTTTATCGATTCTTTAACTAATGCTTCGGTAAACGTAAACCATCCGAGCGCATAGGGATTAAAATCTGAGTTAAACTGCGTAATTGTTCGGCCGTTCCCATACAAATTAACAGATCCCCGGCCATTAATTCCGTATCGCCAGTGGGTCCCCCGATTAGCGTACCATCAGCGCGACGTATAGCCAAAACTAAAGCCCCCGATCGAGATCTTAAATGTGCTTGACTAAGACTTAAACCGACACAGGGACAAGTCCTCGGATCGATTAAAAATTCTTCCATATAAAATGATCGATCGGTTCCGGTTAAAATCCCATCAACAAAATCCATCACCTGGGGTCGTAGGGCTGCGGCCGCTAATCTTCTACCGCCGGTAATATAGGGAGATACCACCGCATCGGCCCCGGCCCGTTGTAATTTTTGTACTGCTTCCTCGGTACTGGCCCTAGCAATGGCGCGGATTTTCGGATTAAGAGTTTTAGCAGACAAAACTGTATATAAATTCTCCGCATCGGAAGTTAAAGCGGCCACAATACAAATAGCGCGTTCAATTCCTGCCATTTGTAAAGATTTATCTAAGGTGGCATCTCCTTGAACAACAATATAATTTAATTCTTTGGCCCGATTTACCTGTAGGGGGTCTGTATCAATGACTACAAAAGGAATATTTTCGGCGTGAAATTCGATCGCCACCTGTCTGCCTGTGCGACCCAAACCACAGATGATATAGTGTTCCGATAGTCGATCGATCACGCGTTTCTCCTGTCTCTGTTTGAGTCCCTCTTGAAAATAGCCTTGAATTAAAGCTTCGGTCAAGCGATTAACAATATAACCGATCGTGATTACTCCCATCACGATCAAAACCATTGTAAACAGTCGTCCCCGTTCACCTAGGGGATTAATTTCGCCAAAACCGACGGTAGCGAGGGTACTAATCGTCATATAGGCCGAATCTAGCCAACTCCAACCCTCGATCAGATGATACCAAAGCGTACCCAGCAAAAATACCACAATCAGGGCAAAAATTCCCCCGATTAATTCCTGACGCAGCCGACGATATTTATCTTCACTGATAGACAAGCAAAATTCACCCCTAAGACTGTCTAGTAAATTACAATAAAATCAGTTTTTAATCTAAATAACCCGTCCTTCTCAGACGGATTTGATTATAATTTCCCCTATCTCAAGGTCGCGAGAGGACTCCCGTTAGAGCCGCCCTTGCTTAAAGGGAGATGAATCGCGACCAAAGTGAAACTAACGCGGTAGCGTTTCCACTTTCGAGGAATTTCGCTAGAATACAGAAAGCGGTAAAGCGCGTAAGGGATCACGGAAACCTCCCGATCCTTTGTACCTCGGAACAAATATCGCCCTTGAAAATGTAATGGTGACGGGTCAAGCAGGATAGAAGCTTAACGGCTAAGGTCAATTCTGCCCACAAATAAAATTAGTGTCAAGTCTAATCGCGCAGGAGTTCCCCAGTGAGTCCAGAAACCCTTTTAGAACCAACCCTAGTTGATCCCACTCCCAATTTAAACCCGAATCAACCCTTCGATCGAGATAGTTTTAACAGCTATGTGATGAATACTTATGGTCGCTTCCCTATTGCGATCACCAAAGGGTTAGGCTGTCTTCTCTGGGATACTTCCGGTAAACAATACCTTGATTTTGTTGCGGGAATTGCCACCTGTACCCTCGGTCACGCTCACCCCGCTTTAATTGCAGTGGTTAGCCAGCAAATCCAAAAACTCCATCATGTCTCGAATTTATACTATATTCCCGAACAAGGGGAACTAGCTAAATGGATTGTCGATCATTCCTGCGCTGATAAAGTCTTTTTCTGTAATTCTGGTGCGGAAGCGAACGAAGCGGCGATTAAATTAGTACGGAAATATGCCCATACGGTGCTAGATTTCCTCGAACAGCCGGTTATTTTAACCGCTCACGCTAGTTTTCACGGTCGGACTTTAGCTACCATCACCGCAACCGGTCAACCGAAGTATCAAAAAGACTTTGAACCCCTGATGCCGGGGTTTGCCTATATTCCCTATAATGATATCGAAGCGGTGGAAAATGCGATCGCTGATCTCGATGAGGGTAATCGTCGTGTGGCTGCGATTATGTTGGAACCCTTGCAGGGTGAAGGGGGAGTTCGTCCAGGGGATATCGAATATTTCCAACGTTTACGGCAAATTTGCGACGAAAATAACATTTTGCTTGTCTTTGATGAAGTACAGGTGGGAGTCGGAAGAACTGGTAAACTCTGGGGTTATGAGAATTTAGGAGTGGAACCGGATATTTTCACTTCTGCTAAGGGTTTAGCGGGTGGTATTCCCATCGGTGCGATGATGTGCAGAAAATTCTGTGATGTGTTTGAACCGGGTAGTCATGCGAGTACCTTTGGAGGTAATCCTTTCGCTTGTGCCTCAGCTTTAACAGTATTACAAACCATTGAACGGGATCATCTTCTCGAAAATGTCCAGCAGCGAGGGGAACAATTACGCAGCCGTTTACGCGTGATTGCTTCTCAATATCCCCATCTATTTGTCGATGTGCGCGGTTGGGGTTTAATTAATGGTATGGAAATTAATTCAGAAAGTGAGTTGGTTTCATCTACTATTGTTAATGCAGCCTTGGCAGAGGGTTTATTAATTGCCCCCGCAGGTCCGAAAGTTCTCCGTTTTGTACCTCCTTTAATTGTCTCGGAAACAGAAGTAGATGAGGCTATGGATAAGCTAGAAGTTGCTATCGCTAAAGTGGTTTAATTTCAGTTATCAGTTATCAGTTATCAGTTATCAGTTATCAGTTATCAGTTATCAGTTATCAGTTATCAGTTATCAGTTATCAGTTATCAGATGTAAGTTTTAAGTTGACAGTTTCCAGAACGTAGGTTGGGTTGAAGCATGAAACCCAACGCCCGCTCATGTTACGCTACCGCTAACCCATCCTACAAATAAATGTGCCTACCTACTTATGAGTCAATTCTTTTTGAGCTTTATCCCCCTAACTGTCACCTTTTCACTGGACTAGGGGAGGATAAATCTACTGTTGTTCGGGGCAAATAAAATGATCACTTCTGAACCTATTTATTCTCTCCCTAAAACCCCTCCTTTAGAAAATGGTGATCAACTAAGTCGCCAGGAATTTGAGCGCCGTTATCAGAACCTTTCTGAAATAAAAAAAGCCGAATTAATTGAAGGAATAGTTTATATTTCTTCTCCTGTACGAGTGCAGAGTCATGGAGAACCTCATTCTGATATTTTAACTTGGTTAGGGGTCTATAAAGCCGCCACAATTGGGGTAATGTCTGCGGATAATACTACTGTGCGTCTGGATGCAGATAATGAAGTACAACCAGATGCTTTACTAAGAATTAAAATTGCTGGACAATCAACTATTAGTGACGATGATTATATCGAAGGTGCGCCGGAATTAATCGTAGAAATTGCCGCTTCTAGTGCTTCCTATGATCTCCACAATAAATGGCGAGTTTATCGTCGTAATCAAGTGCAAGAATATCTTGTTTGGCGAGTTTATGAACGTCAATTAGATTGGTTCCGATTAAATGCTGGAGAATATATTAAACTTGAACCCGATAGTCGAGGGATAATTTACTCGCAGGTTTTACCCGGTCTTTGGTTAGATGTTAATGCTTTATTAGCGGGTAACTTGGGACAGGTTTTGACAGTTTTACAGCAAGGTTTAGCCAGTCAAGAACATCAAGATTTTCTGAAAATATTATCTCAAAAAACTGATAACTGATTTATGTGGCATCCTGACGCTTATCAAGCTTTAATTGCTGAAGATTATCCTCAAGTTGCGGCAATTTACGAGGAAATAATCGATAACAATTCCGAAAATATTTCTGACTATTGGTACTTGGGAGTTGCCTATCTTCTGCAAAATTTAGAAGCAGCAGCACAGGTAATGTGGCAAAGTATTTTAAGCGAAGGTAATCTGGAAGAAGTTAAGCAATGGCAAGCAGAATTAGAAGCGGTTTTAGACGCAGAAGCGCGACGACAACAAAGAAAAGGTGATCTGGCAGCTGTAGAATATTTTCGCTATCATCTACAGGAAATTGTTCCCAAGTCAATTAATAATTTATTAGCTTTATTCGACTTAGCTTTAGATTTAGAAATATTTGATCCTGAAGAACTACTTAATTATCCTATTCAAGAGAATCTCAGATCTAATCCCGATCGAGAATTGCTTTTAAATGTAGTTCTCAAAAGTCTTTTATATCCCCATGAATTAACTTTAGATTTAGCTCAAGCAAGTTTACCCTACCTGGAGGAATTAGCCGATAGTTTTATCCCGCAAGCTTTTCAGATAGCAGCACGAGTCACCAACGAGCAACAAAGTCCCACTTTTGGAGTGGAAATTATTAAACTTTGTCTGCAATTAAGACCAAATGATCTGAGTCTTTTGGAACAATTGGTTAACCTCTATATTTTAGCAGAAGACTTTGATAATTCTTTGATAACTGCCTATCAATTCCGAGAAATTTGTCTAACTCCAACCCTAAAGTTATACAGTAATTATCTGATTTTGTTAATACTTTTGCGCTGGGGAGTTTGGCAAGAAATTGATCATATTTATCAAGAATATCATGATTTATTACAGGAATTAACCCGTCAGAAAAATATCACTTTAGAACCGATTATTAAAACTAGCTTTCTCAATGTTTCTAGTCCCCTACCCTACCTAGGCGATCGAGCTTTAGCCAATCGACAATTAACTAATTGCGTCGCCGAAATTTTTCTTGATAATAATAGTTTTAAAACTCCTTTAATTACTATCAAAAAAGCTTCAGAAAAACTAACTATTGGTTATCTTGCCAGTACCTTAAAACATCATTCTGTCGGTTGGTTAAGTCGTTGGTTAATTCACCATCATGATCGAGAAAAATTGCAAATAGCCATCTATACTATTAACCAAGAAGAAGATGAAATTACCCGTCAATGGTTCCGGGATAGCCGAGATATTATCCGTCATTTTCCCTACGCTCAAAATCCCCTAGAAGTTGCCCAACAAATTCAACAAGATCAGATAGATATTCTGGTAGATTTAGACAGTTTAACCCATAATCTTACCAATCAGATCATGGCACTGAAACCCGCAGCAAAACAAGTGACTTGGTTAGGTTGGGATGCTTCTGGATTAGCAACTATTGATTACTATATTGCCGATCCCTACGTTTTACCCCAGCAAGCAGAGGAATATTATCGAGAAAAAATCTATCGTTTACCAGAGACATATTTAGCAGTGGATGGTTTTGAAATCGGTACTCCTAATCTCCGTCGAGAAGATTTAGAAATTCCCCCCGATGCTACCATCTATTTTTCCGTACAAAGTGGCATGAAACGTCATCCTGATACTATTAAACTTCAGATGAAAATTCTCGCACAAGTGCCTAATAGTTATTTTCTGATTAAGGGAGTCGGTAAGACTGAAAAAATTCAAGAATTATTTACTGAAATAGCGATTCTGGAGGGAGTTAATCCCCAAAGATTGCGATTTTTACCGAGAGATATAGATGAATATACCCATCGCGCTAATTTACAGATTGCTGATGTGGTGTTAGATACCTATCCCTACAATGGTGCTACCACCACCTTAGAAGTTTTATGGCAAGGAATCCCTTTAGTTACACTGGTAGGAGAACAATTTTCCGCGCGCAATAGTTATACTTTTATGATTAATGCCGGTATTGAAGCCGGAATTGGCTGGAATGAGGCAGAATATATCGACTGGGGAGTAAAATTAGGACTCGATCGCTCCCTTCGTCAAGACATCAGCCATCAACTGTTAGGAAATCGTGACACAGCCCCCCTCTGGCAAGGGAAAAAATTCGCTGAAAATATGGAAAATGCCTATTTAAAAATCTGGGAGGGAAGTTGATATTGACATCCTCGCCGCCCTAAAAGTGCGGCGATTCCTAAACCTCACGATTTAAGTTTCTGCTTCCACCACCGTCGCATACCACAGTTAAAAAACCATGTACTGTCTTACACAAGCCAACCTAGAACGGCGGGGTTTCAGACCCAAAATTTCCGATGAGAAAGTTATCCGCAATCAATAAAGTATCGAATCGGGGCAAGAAAAATTCAACTAAGAGGAGTTTAACTGATGACAGCCGCCACTGAAAAAGATTTAAAAAGATTGGAGGATTTAATTATCGGCATTGCCAACGGACAAAAAGCGATCGAAAACCGACTAACCACCATGGAAAACCGACTAACCACCATAGAAAACGGACAGAAGAATTTAGAGTTAGGGCAGTCGGAAATTAAAGGCGATATCCGAACCCTAGACGCGAAGATAGAGGGTTTAAGCGATCGAGTTAAAGTCAAAGAGAACGCGGCGGGAAAAACCACCGATCTCGCCGAAAAAGTCGGGGAATTGAAAAACTGGAAACAGATCGGAGTAGTGGTGATCACCGCTTCGCTCAGTTCGATCCTCAGTGGTGTTACGGGTGGGGTAATCGGTTGGCTAATCCGAGCGGCGAAAGTTAATCCCTAATGGCGTTGCCGAATCAAGAATATGAATGCTGATTTTGCACCTGTCCACCAGAACGTAGGTTGGGTTGAAGCATGAAACCCAACGCCCGCATAGTTTACGCTACCGCTAACCCATCCTACACATAATTCTGCCTCCCTACTTATGAATGCTAGTTTTGCACCCGTCCACCAGTCAACCTAGTTCTAGGTTTTAAAACTTACCCAAGAAGACAGGTAATAATTATCGCCAAAATACTCTAGGGAGTAACCTAAATAACCAACCTTAAAAAAACTCGCTGCTACACTTGAGTCAGTAGATGCACCCTGATGAAAAAGGAGAGTCAAAGAAAGCTCTCCTTTTTTTTTGTTGAGAAAGCAATCCGGGGGATTTAGCCGCGGTTAGCAGGTAGTTTCGCCTTGCGTGCCATGTCTTTGAAACCATTCAAGCTCGGACCAGGGCGACGGCGAGACATACTAGGAGTAATCAAGTATTTTGTCGCAAATTCTACTTCTTGCGGCTCTACTTTACCGTTAGTAGCGGCTACGGGTGCCGGTGCGCTCACAGGAGCAGCTGGAGTTTCTTTTACTTGCTTTTCTTTCTTAATAGAAGTTTTTTGGGCTTTTTTCTCGGCTACAGGGGCAGCAGCAGATTCCACAACAGGTGCGGGCGCTTCCACCACAGGTGCGACTACAGCCGTGGTTGCTGTTGCTTGTTGTTCACCATCGGTTTCTTTTAGTTCTAGGTAAAAGTCAGATTTTTTGCCACCAAAGAGATTTTTTAACATCGGGGATCACTCCGAGAGTTGGGAAAATGTAAAAGACTAGGTATTTTAAAATTTATCATTGACCGGGATCAGGCAGCAAACAAGATTATTCTCTTGACGATTTGCCTCTTTCATCTATTTTTCTTTGGATAATCCCTGACAGAAAAAGGTTTTAAAAACAAGTTAAATTTACAAAAATTAACAAAAATCAAGAACGAGAAACCCCGACGCAAACAAGGGCAAAAACTGCTAGAGACGTTGCTGACAACGTCTCTAGATTATTTAGGGTTTGCTGAATAAATCTAAAAACCTTGTTGGATAAGGTTTTTAGACTTTTTTTCCCTCAAAAAGTGCCGACCATTGGAGTGATTGGGGGGAAAATTCAGGTACTTTTTCCCTGAAAATTAGGTAGTTGACCACCTGAAAATCGATAAAACCCCACACCCCACACCCCACACCCCACACGGCTGCCGCTAACTCCGGGGACAGGACCACGACGAATGTTGGTTTCCGCTTCGATGGGAACGAATTCAATATGATTGAGGAGGGTAGTAACGAAAGCAAAGAGTAAAAAAGGCAAAGAGAGGACGACGACTAACCCCACGGTAGCGAGGGCGAAAATTTGTCTAGTGCTACTCCAAAGAGCTAGAGTGGAAGCGAGAGTGAGAAAAATAACGATTAACCAGACGATTATTTGTCCGTAAATATCTCCGAAGGTGAGGGTGCAAACCATGCGATAGTTACGAAAATCCTTATCCATAACAGTAAACCCGTAGATAGTCAGTTATTGTTTCAGGGTAAGTCTAGAATCGTCACCTTGGTCAATATTTAAAGGTTTTTATAAACACTTGTTGATAAATCTTTACAATTCTGCGCCGAGCGGGTAGCCAAATCTAGAAGTAAGAGCGGTATTGTTTGGTTGCCCTTCCGGAAAACTAAGTTGATATTATAAGAATTGATAAGAATTGCTAAGAATTACCGAAAAACTGGCCAGAATTTTGGCGAACGCTCTTTACAATTAAGTTAGAAAGGCAAGGAGGAGCAAGCCTAATGAAAACTTTTGTTGAGCGTTATTGGTCTTGGTTTAATTGGACAACCCTAGCCATGGTTGTTCTTGGTTTCTGGTTAAGTGCCAGTTTCGTCATCGATTTAATCATTATCCCCAGCTTATCCGTAGCTGGCATGATGACACAAAATGGCTTTGCCAGTGCCGGTTACTTGCTATTTGGCATTTTTAACCATCTGGAATTAGTTTGTGCGGCGATTGTGCTGTGTAGCTTTGTTGTCTTCCACCGCTATCATACCTTAATCCATCTCCCCGAACATCGATCGCTCCTATTCGCCGGTGTTCTCTTAGTAATCACCCTAATTTACACCTATTTTCTCACTCCCAATCTGAGCGCTATGGGTTTACTGGCTCCCGTTACTGCGTCGGGAATGTCGGGAGAAATGATGTCCTTGCAGATTGGTTACTGGTTTCTAGAAGTGGTTAAAGGTTTGATAGCTTTTACCCTGTTGCGCTGGTGTTGGCGAGATGCCTTTAAGTTGGCTTAGTTTTTGATTACAAGCGGGGTTCAACCCGCTTTTTTTAGTTTTAGCAATTTAACGGAGGCAGGGGGTTCCGAGGCCGTTTTTGTAACGGGGATTTATGCCCCGCTTCCAAAACTTTTCGCCTTAAGGCGAGGTTTTAGACCTGATTTTTTCGATAATCCGCCTATTTGATTCGTGAACGGAGAGGCAGTACAACTGGCGAATCCAAGAATAGAGGTGGTAAATTTTTTACACTTCATTTAGGCGCACTAGGGGATTCCATGATTGATAACGAACAGGTTTAATAACTTGCTAAGTGGGTGGGTGGAATTAAATATAAGATGAACGTAGCGACTGTCTTGATTGTCAAGGGGTAACTCAAAAAACAATCAAGGAGTTGCTGTCGAACCTAAAATCTCAAGCCAGAAAAAAG
>VYLJ01000147.1_pt1 | contig 61127 bp, 63 predicted proteins | sample 5114331 | NCBI WGS metagenome assembly VYLJ01 (sample SAMN12291791, study PRJNA351875) | freshwater metagenome | isolation source: freshwater lake | place: USA: Michigan, MSU2 Lake | collected 2011-08-16
ATTGGCAACTATAGATTAGAGTTATTCTTAGTCGTGCTTCGCTGTTCTATGCTGGCGGAACTTTTCATCTCCGAGGTGAAACCGAGAGATGAAAAGCCGACATTATAGGTAAAAAGCGATTTCTTTCTCCTTGAGAGGGGCAAAATCGGCGGCTAACAACAGCTGATTTAACTCCTCTTGGGGGATATGTTTGGCCCCGATGCGGACAATTCGCGATCTCATCGTGTTAGAAACCCCGCTTCTTTGTCGTCCTGCTTCCAAACCCATTACCCGGTGATAAAGTTCCAATTTTGCCTGGGGAATTGGGGAACCATCAAAATCAATGCCATTAGCGATCGCCACATCAATGGCATCAGCGCCCGTAGTTGTGGTTAAATTAGTTTCGGTGGACATAAAGACAATATAAAGGATCGTTGCTATTTTATCAGGCGATCGATATCCGCCGCTATGATCAGGAAAGTAATCTTCATTTCTGTGTGACTATGGCTCAATTGCCGACCTATCAACCAAAACAGTTATCCCTTGGCCCCCTAGAAGCGGAAATTCTCAATATTGTCTGGGAATTGGAACCCGTTAGCGTTAAGGATGTCCACGATCGCATTTTAGCGGATCCAGAACGGGATCTGGCCTATACTTCTGTGACTACGGTACTGCGTCGTTTAACTAATAAAGGCTGGTTAAGTTGTTATAAACAGGGTCGAATTTTCTACTGGAAACCGATGGTTTCTAAGGAACAAGCACAGGCAATTAAAGCCTACGAACAATTACATCGTTTTTTGGCTATTGGTAATGCGGATGTGGTGGCTTCTTTTGCCGATAGTCTCGATACTGCTACTGTCGAACAATTAAAAGCGATCGCCTCTCGTTTAGATACCCTGCGTCAACAACGGAGAGAACGCTAATGCACAGTTTAATGTTATTACTAGCATTAACTATCGCCATTGCTTTACGTTGTTTTTTGCCCAGCTATCAGCGTCGTTGGCAGACAACGCTATTTTTCTTTCTCTTTCCTCCTTTGCTGCTGTTAATGACAGTTATATCGGTGGTTTGTATGGGCTATCGTGGGCAAATGTTGGGTTATAACTCCAGTTTAATTAGTTACTTTAGTGCTATAATTTGGCTAGGTTTTGCTATATTTTGTTTGATAAAACTCTCCTATCAAACCTGGCAAACCCATCGGGATTTTAGCAGTTATCCCCTCAAAAAAATCACCGCTCAGAAAGCGAGAGTTTTAGCAGTGGATTTTCCCTACAGTGCCAGAGTTGGCTTCTGGAAGTCGGAATTAATTGTGACGCAAGGATTATTAAATCTCTTAGATCGAGAACATTTACAAGCAGTTTTAGCCCACGAACAAGCTCACCAAGAATATCATGACACTTTCTGGTTTTTCTGGTTAGGTTGGCTGCGATCGATGTCTTCTTGGCTGCCCAATAGCGAGAATTTATGGTCAGAATTGGTCTTCTTGCGGGAATTACGCGCTGATAAGTACGCTTCCGGACAAGTGGATTATTTACTATTAGCTGAATCCCTGCTTTTAGTGGCAGAAAAAGTTAATCAAGTAGCGGAAATAAATTTCTCCGATAGTTGCTGTGTCGCTCTCAATGATAATTCTTTAAATAATCGTTTATTAGAGAGAATCGATGCTTTAGTCGAGTCAGAAAACCCCGAACTTCCCAGATTTAACTATCAAGTCTGGCTATTGCTTTCCCTCTCCCTCGCTCCTTTCTTACTCTTGCCTTTACACTCCTAAAAATGACCCTAGAAGTTGGACAAAAAGCCCCCGAATTTGCCACCCCCAACCAAAGGGGGGAAATTAGTAAATTAGCAGATTTTGCCGGTCAGTGGTTGGTCTTATATTTTTATCCCAAAGATAACACTCCGGGCTGCAGCACAGAAGCGATCGATTTTACCGCTTTGTCGCCGCAATTTCAGCAATTAAATGCGGTAATTCTGGGAGTTAGTCCCGATTCAGAAAAGTCCCACTGTCGTTTTATTGAAAAATACAATTTAACTATTCAATTATTGAGCGATCCCGATCATCAACTGGCGGAAATTTATCAAGTCTGGGGATTAAAAAAATTTATGGGCAAGGAATATATGGGGATTAGACGCTCCACTTTCCTGATCGACCCCCGGGGAAATATTGCCTATATTTGGTCAAATGTCAAGGTAAAAGCCCATGCAGAAGCGGTTTTGAAAAAACTTGAGGAATTGCAGTAGGAAGCCCTCAGTACCCAATATTTACGGGTATGCAATTGCGCCCTTTCGTGTTAGACTAGAAAAGTTGTCAAAAATCGCACATCTAGGCGATCGGGTGTTTCTAGGAATCTAGAAATCCAGCCCTAGATGGAGGATAAACCCGAAAAGGAGAAAAATATGCCCGTTGTCTCTCTTGCAGAATTGCTAGAGTCTGGTGTTCACTTTGGCCATCAAACGCGCCGTTGGAACCCGAAAATGTCCCAGTACATCTACACTGCCCGGAATGGGGTTCATATCATTGATTTGGTGCAAACTGCCCAATTAATCGAAGAAGCTTACGAATTTGTCCGAGGAGAAGCCGATCGCGGTAAACGCTTTTTATTCATCGGTACGAAACGGCAAGCGGCAGCAATCATTAAACAGGAAGCTTTACGCAGCGGTAGCCACTTCGTTAACCAACGCTGGTTAGGGGGAATGTTAACCAACTGGGAAACCATTCGCGGCCGGGTAGAAAGACTCAAAGAATTAGAAGAATTAGAAAATAGCGGCGCCCTCGATAAACGACCGAAAAAAGAAGCATCGGTACTGCGTCGGGAATTAGGCAAACTAGAAAAATACCTCGGTGGCATTAAAACCATGCGCCGGCTGCCGGATTTAGTCGTCGTAGTGGATCAGCGTCGGGAATACAACGCTATCCAAGAATGCCAAAAATTGGGCATTCCCATCATCTCCCTCTTGGATACTAACTGCGATCCTGACTTGGTAGATGTGCCGATTCCCGCCAACGATGACGCAATTCGCTCAGTCAAACTGATTTTAGGCAAAATTAGCGATGCGATCATCGAAGGTCGTCGCGGTGGTCAAGCAGCGGTGGAAGAATACGAGGAAGACTACGATAATGAAACCGAGTACGAGGAAGAAGGTGATTATTCCCAATACGCCGCCGAATTTGCCAGTGGAGACGACGATAACTAGGGAAAATTAGCTATTGATCGCAGCTAGGTTCGGGGGGAAACTTTCCGAGCCTATCGATCGGCAAAACCTGCCCCTCTCGTGGCATGATCAATTATAAGCAGTAGGTTAAGAATTTTATGGCGGAAATTACAGCACAACAGGTTAAAGAACTTAGGGAAAAGACCGGCGCCGGCATGATGGATTGCAAGAGGGCGCTGACGGAAAACGCGGGGGATATAACCAAAGCGATCGAATGGTTGCGTCAAAAAGGGATTACTTCCGCCGAGAAAAAAGCCAGTCGGGTAGCGGCAGAAGGGATGATCGGCAGTTACATCCACACCGGCAGTCGCATCGGTGTTTTAGTGGAAGTGAACTGTGAAACCGATTTTGTTGCCCGTCGCGAGGAGTTCAAAAAATTGGTTAATGACGTGGCGATGCAGATTGCCGCTTGTCCTAACGTCGAATATGTGAAAGTGGCCGATATTCCCGCCGAAATCTCCGCCAAAGAAAAAGAAATTGAGATGGGACGGGACGATTTAGCCAATAAACCCGATAATATCAAAGAAAAAATCGTGGCCGGCCGCATTGAAAAACGTTTGAAAGAACTTTCTCTGCTCGATCAACCCTTTATCCGCGATCAGAACATCAGTATTGACGAATTGCTCAAACAAGCGATCGCCGCTTTGGGAGAAAATATTCAGGTGCGTCGTTTCCAACGCTTTGTACTAGGTGAGGGGATCGAGAAAGAAGAAACGGATTTCGCCGCCGAAGTAGCCGCCCAAATGGGACAAAAAGCCCCGGAACCGGTAGCAGCCGCCCCGCAAGTGGAGGAAAAAGCCCCGGAACCGGCAGCGAAGGATAATCCGCCCGCTAAAGGCAAAAAGAAAAAGTAAGTTCAATGAAGATAAATCTGGTGGGGTGCGAGTTTCGTACCCTTTTTGTCTTCAGGGAAGTGGGGGGACTTGATCAGTTATCAGTAATCAGTTAAAAGAAAAAAGAAATTGGCAACCCAGCAATTCTCATTTTGAAACGATTTTGCCTTGTTTCAGCGACCTAGAGATTCGTTAAAGAATTATTAACCCCTCTAGGTGCAAGGGTTTTAATGTCATGAAACCTTAAAATGAGAATTGCTGGTGCGGTAGGAGTAATGCCTAAGGCGGATCGTCTCTCTCACTACGTCTAGGAGTTTTCGGGGTGGGGGAGGGTTCATAACAGAGTACGCTAATCGGCATAACACGCTTATTCTAATATTATACGGAAAACTTCTTGCGATCACTCCACTTGAGAGTAATATACGGAAAGATTCTTAAAAAAGTGCGTATTTAGCGTAGTATAAGGAAAGTTTCCGTATATTATATAGTTGGGTGTCATAAAAAATAATTATGAATAAATCACATAAATTTGAATTGAGTTATGTTATTGCTAGTGATGTCAGTTCCAGAGATGGAATTGGTGTTGAAATTTATATAAATAATGAGATGATTATTGAGATATTTCGTGACGACACTGCAATGACTAGAACAATAACATGTTTTAGAAATGATATTCCATTAGATATTATGGAAGAATCTCTTCGTATTTTTCGTTTGAAAATTCCCTGGGAATATATATGTGACGCCCAACAAGGCGATGCACCGGAGCCGGATTCACGTCGTTCGTGCTTGTCGGAAACAAAATCCCGGCCCGGTGATCTTTGACGTTAGTCTGCTAAATCTTGGTCAGGGGCATCTTGTTGAATGCCAAAGCAAAAGTAGAAACAAATCCTAGTTAGGAATACAACACTAAAATAAGGTTGGCTTATGCAAACAAGAATCATAAATACAGATCATCAATATGTGTTAAATCACTGTACTAAGTATCTTGCAAGATCGAACCCAGACTTTCGTCATAATTACAATAGTCAATTCAGTGTAGGTGATGCACGGGGGCAGATTTGTGAAGTGTGGCGTTTTCCAATTATTGATAGCTATGTGGACAGAGATGATCAAGAGTCTACCGCCAACTTCAATCGTGTTACCTTCGTCTATTTTTCACTAAATTCTGATTTGCCGAAATTCGTCGGCGTTGTGGGGACTTTTGACAAGCTCTACAGATCTATCCCTCTCAATGAGATCACTTTTCTGGGAGAACCTACTGGTTACTATGCAATAAGCCTTGCTATTCCGAAAGGAGAGGTACATACTTATAAGTTTATTGTAGATGGTCAAGTCATCCTTGATCCTATTAATCCTCAACAAAAAATTCTTGATAACGGTCAAACCTGGTCACAGTTTTTTACTCATTTTAGTACTGAAATTCTTAGCCTACAAACATGGGAAGCGAAACTTTTAGAAAGGATTACCGACCATATTTTGCCTTTCCGGACAGAAGAAGGACAGCGATTTCTGGATTTTTACTATAATTCCTTAGATCGTCAATCTAAAGACAACCAGCTTTTATATGCCTATCGCTTTGATCAGTCAATTGGGGTTGTTAATTTTATCGACAAGCTTCTATCTAAGGAAGAGCGGCACCATTTAGTTGACTACAAAATTTGCCTTGATATTGTTGATAAACTTCTCCGTCAGCGTAATCCTTTTCTTGAACCTGGATTGATGTCAAAGGAAATGTATAGCGAACTCTATGATCAATTGTGGAGTGGCAATGTTCCGGGCTGGGATTACGGTCGCTACAATAATCCACAATATTTCTTGCAGTTATTACGCCGTCATGCCTTTACAGGCGCATTTTCCCATCCCAAATATGGCGGTAATGCTGGCGGTGCGGGTTGGGCTTATCTCGCTGAGCGTTATCCCTTTAATTGGCGACAAGCTATCGAAGTTCCGTTAGGCACAAATCCAGATTATCGGGGTTGACCCCAGCCAAAAAAATCTTGATTAAACAGAGCAAGGCGATCATCTCTTAGAAACTTAACAACCTTGGGAATAATTTCATGAGTGATTTTGATGTCATTATTATCGGTAGTGGAGCGGGAGGCGCACCGATCGCCTATCGACTAGCTAAAGCCGGCAAATCGGTTTTGGTGTTGGAAAAAGGTCCCCTGTTTCGTCCCCAATACCAAACACAAGACGGACTGAGCGATTTCAAACGTGACGAAATCTACTCAACAGGAGCAGAAAAACGACTACAAATCCCTGAAGTTGCCAATAATAATGCCGCTTACTACTCTAGTCACGTTGAACCGGATATTAACGACGAACCCCATATTTATCGGGAGCGAGACGGGCGGGATCTTGCCACGATTGAAGGCTATACCGCTCAAGTCGTGGGCGGTGGAACCCAACTCTACGGAGCCGTTCATCTTCGCTTTACCCCCCTTGACTTGAAGTTGCGAAGCTTTAACGCAGGGCGCAATGATCTTCGCGAAGATCCTAATGGTGATATTCAGCGTGAGTCCCGTGACTGGCCCATTACCTACGAAGACCTAGAACCCTACTACTGTCAGGTCGAAGAACTGGTCGGTCTCAACGGAACTGCCGAAAACCAACTCAAACCCTTTAGTCAAAATTTCCTGCAAATCCCCCTATCGCCCAATCCTATCAGTGAATTTGCCCGTCAAGGCATGGCGCAACTGGGTCAAAACTATAGCAATCAAGGTCAACCCATACAGCCCTACCGTACCCCTCTCGCCGTCATCACCCAAGATCATGCTCCTAGTGGACGAAAAGTCCCCCAAAACCCAGAAACCATAAAAACCAGCTATGTCAACCGCTACGGCGATCCTTTAGGCTTAAAATCTAGCACTTGGGTATCCCTGCTGAGTCCCATCGAAACCTTACCCAATTTTCAGATCTGGACAAACTGCGTCGTCACCCATCTTGATTGTGATGGCAATCGCATCCATCGCATCTATTTTAAAGATCCGGCAGGGCGAGAAAAGACCTTAGAGGTCAAGCCGGGAGCAGTAGTGATTGTCGCTTGTTCAGCTATTGAGTCAGTGCGTTTATTGAAACTATCGGCTCAAGAAAATCCAGAGTTTGATCGTCGCATCAACCAAAATGATCTCCTCGGCAAGTACTTTCTCACTCACTGTTTTGGCGGTGCAGAAACCATCGTTGTCGGTAACCCACCGCAGTACCCTCCCCGCCAATTTGATAAATCCATCAGCTTGGATAGTGACTGGGCGATCGACTATGCTTCCAGTGAAGCCTTTATCAGGGACAACGGACTATGGGCAGGAGCCGCCATTTACAATAACACCTCCGACCAAGCCCTACCCATCGCTTTGGGACGAACCCACGGCAGCCAAGATCTTGATACTATTTGGAAAACCTTTGATTCTGGTTTTTGGGGATCGATTACAGGACAAAACAACCCAAGGGCTTTGCATGGACAAGGTATGGTGGATTTCTTTAATGAAAACTTTGGGACACGTCTATCGGTCAGCTTTATGGCAAACCAAGTCCCCCTCAAAACGAACCGCATCGAACTGCATCCCTCCGTCAAAGACAAATGGAATCGTCCTGTCGCCTACATCATTAAAGAATGGCACAGCCACGATATATATCTCATGAATGTGATAGCGAAGCAGTGCGAAGAAATTCTGCGGTTAGGGGGGGCAAATCCCGATCCGAATCAGATTGAAGAGGGGGGTATCTATTTAGCCGAAAATGCCCTAGCTCGCATTGCTAACCACATTCTGGGAGGCGCAAGGTTTGGCAATGATCGCGCTGATTCGGTGTTGGATATCCACTGTCGCGCTTGGGACTTTGATAACCTCTATGTCACCGATGGTTCCTTCATGCCCACGGCAGGCGGAGCTAACCCCACCCATACCATTGAAGCCAATGCGTTCCGTATAGCAGACCACCTTTTAGAGAGGCTCTAATGGCTAATCCCCAGTTTAACGATATTTTTACTCGTCCAGAAAACGATATTTTTCACGTCGTTTTCTTTCCTGATCGCATCTATCACGCCCAATACTTGAACGCCACTCGTAGTCCTCGTTACCGTTATAACGTGCAGGAAGTGCGGGGACAACTAGATATCAATGTCCTTAAAGGCGAAGTTTATCTCGATGGTCAGTTTTTCTGTAACTTTTTGCGGATTGAGTATCGAGCCAGTCGCCTAGTTGAACAATCGCGAATCCGCAATCGCTTTATTCGAGAGCAATTGATGGCCTATATCAATCTTCTACCCGAGGATCAAGCTTCGGCAGATGCCCTCATCAAACTGACTTACTGTCCCTGGGTAGATGCCTATCAAGTCGAAATCTGGGAAACCCTAGAACCGCCCCCCAAGGCCAGCCATGATGCAAAAGTTTTAGACATGATGGGTTATCAAGGCTCCATTACCCGCATTCCTGCCTTCGAGTCTGCACTTAAGACTATCAAAAAGCTTAAGCGATTAGAACTTGCCTTTCGCGAAAATGATCGCGATCTGCCGTTTGGATTTACTATCAATAACCCGGGTTGGGACAACAATTTCCGACGCTCCTTCCAAACCCCAAATACCCAGACCCCCAGTTCTGGTCAAAATACCGTCGAGGTTCTCAATTATTTAATTGACTTCCAGCGAGGATGGTATCTTCAGTCCGATCGAACAGATCCGGTTCGTTACCTCAATGCCATGATGAACGATGGCGATCCAGAACGAGCTAACGACAACATCATAGAAATGCGTTGGCTGTTACAGCGTGAATTTGGGAGTTCCGTTGTTTTCTTCCACGAAGTGACCATTCCCCCCGGCAAGGTTGAAGGTACTCACCAGCACATTGGCTCAGAAGAACTCTATTACGTCGTGCAGGGAGAAGGGATTGCCTATATGGGAGTGGATGACGATCCCCAAACAGAAGGTTTCCCTACCGTTATCCGTAATATCTTTGGGATTGGTCCTAAGGACTGTAAGGAGTTGCCAGTAAAAGCGGGAAGCATTATTTTTACCAAGAGCGGAGGTATTCATGGTATCCGTAACCCCAGTGCAGAGCCGCTAAAATTTGTCGCCTTCCTCTACCACAGCAGTTAGGTTGATTTGACCAGTTATCTCGACGAAAACGTGATTTAAGCCCCTACTTATTATGTTTATTGTTCATTCCGATCAGGTCTTTCGCGTTGAGCCAAATACAGTTCCCGACTACAAAAATAATAATCCTCTGTTGCGGGTGATGAGTTTAATCCAAAAAACTCAGCTAGCGGCAGAACGGGAGCATTATCTTCAAGACAGCCTACAGTACCTCTTTCCCTACGATTACCTAGAGCTTTATGGACCTGCCGCCCCTGATACCGACAACCTCAATCCCAGAACTCAGGATAATAAAAACGACTTCCAAAAGCAAAATATCCGAGACTTCCGAACATCAGATGTCCAGTTGCTGCGGGGATGGGTTGCGGTGGGTGATCGGGTTGTCCCCTGCTTGCGCGTTTCCTACCGAGGGGGTTCAGACTCTCAGCTTTCTCAATTGGCTAACCATCAATTAGGTGACACCCTCAAGCTATGGATTCGAGTGGGATCGGTGGGAGTTTCTTCCCTAATTAATGTGCCTTACAACGAAGAGAGCGATCGCTATGAGGTCGAGTTTTGGGGATATCCAGATAGTAATCTTCGAGATCTTCTGGGGAATAAAGGGAAAGCTGCATTGGATCGGGGGGAGTTGCAAGTCCGAACAGATTTAGTTCATGGGGGTCTTGACAATTTTAGTCGGGATATTGTGGCAAATCAGGATATGCGTCAGGTGGCTCCAACCAGTTCCATGCATCCAGTCTTGCCCCTTCATGTTGAACTCGCTTGGGCTAATTTTGAGCAATCTATATGGGACTCGCAAAATGGAGCCAATTATCACTATGAATTCAATATGATTCAGCGTGGCTGGGATCAATACCTGCAAGTGGGGATTAGTCCTACTCCCCATGGTGGCTTTGGTTTTTTGGAGTTTCGCAATTTACTGTCCAACTATTTTGGTTTTAGAGGTAGTGGCGAACTTTCGCGACAGTTAGAGTGGTGGAATTTAGATGCCTTTGGGCGCAAAGTGTTAGAAGGGCAAGGACAGCGGCAAGAGGATTTCCTTGCGGTTGAATATATGGATTTACACATTCTCAAACCCGACTGTGGCATTGGGCTACATCGCCACCGCGATAATCAGGAGGTATTTTTGATGATGGCGGGGCGAGGGTACATGGTTATCGGAGATTGGTGTAAACTTCCAGCAAGAGAGCGTTGTTTTGAAGTTCGGACGTTAAAGTCAGGGAGTTTAGCCCTGCTTAAAGGGGGCAATTTACATGGTTTGATGAACGCAACAGATGAGGATATTTCCCTCTTTATGTTTGGTGGCTATGATTAACTTTTGGTTTTCGCCATTGAATTATTTTGATGAATCCAACAATAGGGGTTCTCGATAACTATAAATATTTTTTGAGGTTTTAGTGAACATGGTCTCTTCTCAGTCGGGTATGGGCGCAATTCCCTTTACAGGGGGTGTGGCATTTCGGGTATGGGCACCGAATGTTGATGGTGTCAGTGTGGCAGGGGACTTTAATAGCTGGTCTGCTACTACTAATCCTTTAGAGTCAGTGCGATCGCTGATCTTGTAGGGTGCGTTAATGAAATGGGCGTTGCTGAATCAAGGTATGAATGGCAATCTTGCACCCATCCAAAAGTTAGTTTAGGTCTAGGTTTTAAAAATCCCACAAAAGAAGATTCATATCTCAAATCAGCAACGCCAAAAATTGCTGGATGAGGGATTTCAACCTGTTGATTTCCCGTATAACCCTCCTTATGTCGATGGAAGTTGCTACTTTGCAGGTCCAAATGACAGAAGTATTGCCGAGGAATTTAACCAGAGCTACCAAGATGGCATCCTTGAGGTTTCTATTGATCAGGCAAACTACGATAAATATTTCAAACAACTAGAATTTCGCTATGATGAAAAAGATAACTGCGAACGCATTGAGGTAGTTATTCCTCAAAGCCTATTTCCCGTCCTAAATCAATTTCCACGAGTCCTTAAATCACGGTAAACATCATGGATAGCAAAAGTTGGGAGCAAATCAAATCAAAATATAAGCTAGGTCAGTTTGTGCAGGGCAAAGTTGAATTTCATGCGCCTTTTGGTATTTTTGTAAAGATTGATGAATCCTTGGTCAAGGGGCTAATTAAAATCCCTGATTTTTTAGATGAGGGTAAAATGAGTCAAGAAATGTATCCTGAAATTGGCACAACCATAGGGGCTGTTGTGGTTGGATATAACGAGAGCAATTGCCGTGAGATATATCTAAATGCCAAGCCCAGCGTTCTTCACAAAGCTCTTGTACCTCTAAAAGTTCTTGCCTTAGCTTGTTAATCGCTCCCTATAAGGGGTGCAAGCTAACACTGCGTTGGAGCCGACTTTACTCAGGTAATCTATAAAAGCCCAAAATTGCCTATGGCGGCTCAACTACACCGTTAATGTTGCTCCAGCAATTCTCATTTTGAAACGATTTTGCGTTGTTTCAGCGATCTAGAGATTCGTTAAAGAATTTTAACCCCTCTAGGTGCAAGGGTTTTAATGTCATGAAACCTTAAAATGAGGCCCATTCTTTAGCTACTTATTAAAAACTTTGTAAATAAGATTATCTTATTTGTACTCGTGGTCCCTAGAGGTTGTCGAACGGAAAAAAATGCAGATTCAGGACAAAATCACCGAAATAGCCGCTAAAACAGCGAAAGCGATCGAACTTTCTCAAAATTATTTACTTTCTACCCAATACTCTGACGGTTACTGGTGGGCAGAATTGGAATCTAATGTCACCATCACCTCAGAAGCAATTTTACTGCACAAAATCTGGAAAACTGACAAAAAACGCCCCCTAGACAAAGCCGCCACCCATCTGCGTCAGCAACAGTGTCCTAACGGCGCTTGGGAGTTATTTTATGGTGATGGTGGCGATCTTAGCACCACTGTGGAAGCCTACATGGGGCTGCGACTATTGGGAATTCCCGTTAATGATCTTGCTTTAGAAAAAGCTAGAGAATTTATCTTAGCTAAAGGTGGCATCAGCAAAACCCGCATTTTCACCAAAATGCACCTCGCTTTGATTGGTTGTTACGATTGGCAGGGGGTTCCCTCTATCCCCGCTTGGATTATGCTACTGCCGGAAAATTTCCCTTTTACTATCTATGAAATGTCCAGTTGGGCGCGGGGAAGTACGGTTCCTTTATTAATTGTTTTTGACAAAAAACCCGTGTATAAAATGGGTTTTAATCTCGATGAACTCTATACAGAAGGGGTGAATAATGTCAAGTATGAGTTACCAAAAAATAACGATTGGGCGGATGTTTTCCTGTGGTTAGATGGGCTGTTTAAATGGGCAGAAAAAACTGATTTAGTTCCCTTCCGTCAAGAAAGTCTGAAAGCGGCGGAAAAATGGGTAATTGAACGACAGGAAGACACAGGAGATTGGGGGGGAATTATCCCAGCGATGTTAAATTCCCTATTAGCTTTAAAAGCCCTAGGTTATGATGTTTACGATCCGATTGTTGCCCGCGGTTTAAAAGCGGTGGATAATTTTGCCATTGAGACAGATAATACCTATTGTGTACAGCCCTGTGTGTCGCCGGTTTGGGATACGGCTTGGGTAATTCGATCGCTAATTGAATCCGGTCTAAATCCCGCTCATCCAGCTATGATTAAAGCGGGACAATGGTTAATCGATCAACAAATTCTTGATTATGGCGATTGGGCGATTAAAAATAAAATCGGAACCCCCGGGGGTTGGGCTTTTGAATTTGACAATCGCTGGTATCCCGATTTAGACGATTCGGCAGTGGTGGTGATGGCTTTAGAGTTAATTAAAATGCCCGATGAAAATATTAAAAAAGCTGTGATGAAACGGGCAGTTAATTGGATGGCTACTATGCAGTGTAAAGCTGGTGGTTGGGGAGCTTTTGACATCGATAACGATCAAAACTGGCTTAATTCTTTGCCCTATGCCGATCTAAAAGCAATGATCGATCCTAATACGGCTGATGTTACTGCCAGAGTTCTAGAAATGTTAGGTACTTGTGATGTCAACATGGAGGAAAATCGAGTTAAAAAAGCTTTGGATTATCTGGAAAAAGAACAGGAAGCTGATGGTAGTTGGTTTGGTCGTTGGGGTGTAAATTATATTTATGGAACCAGTGGGGCATTATCTGCTTTGGCTTTTCTGGAACCGAATCAATATCGCCATCAATTGCAAAAAGCAGCCAATTGGTTAAGCAGTTGTCAAAATGTTGATGGTGGTTGGGGTGAAACCTGTTTTAGTTACAATAACCCTAAATTTAAAGGACAGGGAAATAGTACCGCTTCCCAAACTGCTTGGGCATTAATCGGTTTATTAGCCGTCGGGAAAGTCACCGGCAATTATCAGCGAGAAGTGATTGAAAAGGGCGTTAACTATCTTCTTGTTACCCAAAAAGAAAATGGTACATGGGATGAAGATTACTTCACCGGTACAGGTTTTCCCTGTCATTTTTACCTGAAATATCATTTCTATCAGCAGTATTTCCCTCTACTGGCTTTGGGGCGTTATCGGGCTTTGATTTAGTCCGTTAACCTATGCGTTAAGACAGGAAATCAGCCTAACTGTCTAGCGCATTTTTTGTGACTAACTAGGAAAAAATAAATCAGGAGATATATTTAAAAAATTGGCTAATTTTTGAATATAGATAGGAGTTAACTCTTGTTGGCCATCAAGAATGTCATCCAGGGTTGACTTGCTTTCAAAAATAGATAGCAAATCTTGCTTTTGTAGGTTTTTTTCCTCTAATATAAATTTCAACAATTCAATTCCATAAATATCAGGTATTGGCTCTTGATTTTCCTCATACTCATAAATTAAAGACCCTAAAACATTTAGATATTCCCTTTCTTCTACCGTTAATTGGGGTTTGTCTAAAAGGCGATTAATAACCTCCTGCATCATTTCTAAGTCTTCCTCATCGTGAATAGGACGAGGAGGGTATTGCTTTAATAATTCTAAGTATTTATCAGTGGCAAACATAAAGATAACTCTAATTTTATGGTTTAAATAGGGGTGACTGAAGGAGATACAAAATTTTTAGTTAATAATTTATAGTTTTCATAAGTGGGTGGGTGGAATTAAATATAAGATAAACGTAGGTTGGGTTGAAGCATGAAACCCAACGCCCGATCATGTTACGCTACCGCTAACCCATCCTACAAATAATTTTTCCTCCCTACTTATTTGGAGATTCAGAGATTTAGATCAATATTTATTGAACCACGAATCTTTTTTCCATTGGTTTTTATTATATTCAGCATGGGTTAGTACTTTTCTAATGAAAACATTTCTATGTTGAAAATCAACATAAGTTATTAGTCGATAGTTGTTGCCGCAAATGTTGAATACTATAAAATTACCCACTAAGTCAGCCGAAGAAAAATCCTGACGAATATCTTGGAAACTTTGCCATTTTGCTTGACTAACTTGCTTGTACCAATAACGTAGACCAGCCTGAGCCTCTGGATGAGTTTCCCAAAAAATTCTTAAGGTGGCTCTCGAAATAATATGCATAATTTTTTATTAATCTTTTAAGTTTTATTTTCATGACCAATAATCCCCTTGTGTTTTTTGCTTACTTGCTTGCTAGTATAGCAAACTGCGAAGCCTCTAGTCAAGTATTTTAATTTCTCTGATAAACCGCATCCACAGGGAAACCCGTAGTTTTGCTTTTTCGGCTACGATCCTTGCATAGCAATACTTTTAAGGCTTAATGGCTTGCCCGTGAAATTCCAGTTATCTAGCTGGTTGCGGTTTATTAATATTTATTAATTAGCAGAATTTGTAATTAACTAGCTAAGTCTCTTGATAGCCGACTCAAGGCTAAAAAATTTATTTAGTAGTAATTACACTTATGCTCGATCGACTATTGCCTTTAGATACCTCACACCTTAATAATTAAGTATAGAATAGCCAAGTCTCCAGACTACAGCTTAACCAAAACTTCTATTATCCTGATGAGAAACCTCTATTTTCTTTTGCCCGGTACTACTTCTCCTTTTGGTGGGGGTGGACTGTGGGCAGAAATGAAAACCGTCAATTTGGCTAGTCAAATTTGTACCGCCCAGATTGTGACTTATCGTCAAAAAGAGTTAAATTATCCTTTTTTAGAGGATATGCTCGCGAAAATAAGCTCGGATGACAGTATTTTTGTGGTTAGCTGGGGTTTTGATCTTCCTAAACTGGTGCAAAAATTGCGATCGCATAATATCATTTATCATGCCCATAGTACAGGTTACGGCTTTCGTTTACCCTCCCAAATACCAATTATCACCGTTAGCCGCCATACTATGGGTTATTGGGGAGAAAAGGCTCCTAATGCTTTAATTTACTATCTTCCTAATCAAATTGGCTCAGAATTTCTCAATTTAGGCTTAGAAAGAGATATCGATGTCCTAGTACAGGGGCGCAAATCCTCAAAGTATCTTCTCAATCGTCTAGTTCCCGCCCTCCGTCCCCACTGTCGCGTTAAGGTTTTAGATAGCTATGCGGAGGATTTAGTGGGATTATTCAATCGCAGTCGGGTTTATCTCTACGATTCGGCTGAATATTGGGCTGTAAACGGTTTAACGGAGGGTTTTGGCTTACCGCCCCTAGAAGCTTTAGCCTGTGGTTGTACGGTATTTTCTAGTGTTAATAGCGCCCTAGCCGATTATCTCGATCCCGGTTTCAATTGTCAAAAAATCGGGGCCTATTCCACTCAATACGATCGGTCACGTATTCTTAATTATGCCCGTAATTTTCCCGTTAATTCTTTACCGGCTAATTTTATCGATGATTATCATCCCGAAAAATTACTACCACGTTTTGAAACAATTTTAAGAGAAATTAATGATTTCTTTGATATTAAAAAACATTATCCGGCTGATATAGAAGGTTTAGAACCCCTGCGACTTAAAAAATTATGGATACAGAGTTCTCTGGCTAAACTTAAGAAAAAACTGTTTAAGTAGCAGTGATATTTCCTTAATTAGGGTTTGCGGCAAAAAGCTTTTCCTAGGGGCAGGGTGTGGGGTGTGGGGTGTGGGGTGTGGGGTTTTACCGATTTTCAGGTGGTCAATTACCTAATTTTCAGGGAAAAAGTAAAAGTCTTATCCAACAAGGTTTTTAGATTTATTCAGCAAACCTTAATTATTCGCCAATTCAAAAATCAAACTCACGACTTCTTAAGAGTTGACAGAGAAAGACCGATCGGCTATTCAGTTATCAGTGATCAGTGATCAGTTATCAGTGAACAGGGATATCGGGAGAAAAAAGCTGATGGCTGACTCCCCAAAAGGAAAACTTTCTACTTCACCATTAAGATAACTGCTATATAATTATTTCTAACTCTTACCCCCAGGATATTTATGAAGCGAGGAATTTACATTACCGCTAATGATCGAGTTATCGAGCAGGCGATCGCATTAATGAATAGTATTCGTTTGTACGATCCCGATTCTCCCGTTATCTTGATTCCCTACGACAATAATTATCAAAAAATTGCCGATTTATTAGCAGAAAAATATGGCGTTATTCTCTATCCAGATCTGCAATTAGTGGAAGAATTGGCACAGAAAATCTATGATATTTTTGGAGAAAAATTCTTTGCTCGTCCCAATCAATTTCGCAAGCAGGTGTGTTGGTTTGGAGAACTAGATCAATTTCTTTATATCGATACCGATATCGTAGTTTTTGAAAAAATAATAGATAATCTAAATTTCCTCGATACCTACGATTTTCTCTGCTGTGATTACCAACACAAAAAAGGGATTACTGATGTCTTTAATCCGCTTGTTTTAGAACAGGGAATCTTCACAGAAAATGATCTAACAGGGATGTTTAACGGTGGTTTTTGGGCTAGTAAAAAGAATCTGTTCTCAGAACAGGACTTATATAGTGCTTTTCAAGAATGTGCCGCTCATCCAGAATATTTTGATTTTTCTCAAAAAACCTCCGATCAACCGATTATTAATTATACCATTCTCAAACGAGTTCCCAATCGATTTAATATTGTCCGCGCTCCGGGTTGTCAAGCGGGAAATTGGGGGGGAAGTTCTCATTTTCAACGTCAGGGGAATATTTTAATCGATCCGAGATTAAATCAGCCCTTAAAATATTTACATTGGGCAGGAATTCGCATTGAACCGGGTTGTCCCTACTGGGATATCTGGAAATATTATCGTTATCTAGATGATCCTAATCCCCCCGCAGATCCGCCAGCAAGCAAACCAAAAAATCCTTTTCAGAGATTATTAGATAAAATCAAATTATAGGTTTGATTTTTCCTCTCGCACCATTAAGATAACTGCTGCAATTTAACTCCAATCCTGTTGCTCCTCGGTTTGGCGAATTTGATACACTTGTCCGTGACTGTGCAGTGGTCGAGTTTTTGCCCATAAACTAGCTTCATCTAACTGCCATTTTTCTAGGATTAAATCTAAATCTCTTTGGATTTCTCTTGCCCCCGGAAAGTTTTGATAACGTATGCGTAAACGAGCGCATTCAGCTAAGTTTAAATCATTGGGTTCTGATTGCAGTAGCTGATCAACAATCGGGCGATCGAGTCTTTCCTGTGGATGTTGTTGTTCTTGATTTTTACTAGCCATAATTAGGGTTTGCGGCACAAAGTTTTTCCTGGGGGCAGGGTGTGGGGTGTAGGGTGTAGGGTTTTACCCATTTTCAGGGAGTCAATTACCTAATACCAAATCCGTTGAGTATAGGCTACATATCAGGAGAGGTACTCATGCAAAAGGCAAAACGGAGAATAAATAATCAGTTTTTAATAACTGGATTTAGTATAATTTTCAGGGAAAAAGTCCCTGAATTTTCCCCCCGATCACTCCAATGGCCGGTACTTTTGGATTTCAAAAAGGTCTAAAAGTCTTATCGAACAATGTTTTTAGATTTATTTAGCAAACCATAATTAATCGAACCAACCGATATCGGAATCCGTTAACTCTGTGGGGGTAGGAGTGGGGGCAATATAACGGGCTAAAGTGGCCATTTCAAAGTTATAAAGACTGGGTTTCTTAGGCAATAGTTTGGTAATTGCTGACGGTTCAGGGGTGGCGGTGGGACTATTTTCTAGGGTTTTAATTTGATTATATAATTTTTCAATTAACTGTTTTTTATCAGTCAGTTCTGTTTCTGTCTTGCTTAATTGACTCGATAATTTTTCAATTAACTGTTTTTTATCAGTCAGTTCTGTTTCTGTCTTGCTTAATTGACTCGATAATTGTGCCACCAAAGTAGTTTTTTCCGAGAGGACAGATTCTAACTGCTCGGTCTGTTGTTGTAACTGCTGTAAACTGACAGAGAGTTCCAGATGTTCTTTAAGTTCTTCTTCCAGAGAAATAACTTTTTCTTGGAGAGTTTGCTGATTTTTCTCGGTTTTTTCTAACTCTGTTGTCAAGTCGTTAATTTTTGCCTGTAGGGTGGCGTTAGTTTCCTTGGCACGTTTGGGAGAAGGAGAGGTTTGGGATTCTACCTCTTTATTAGCTTCTGTACGGATGAGATCGTTTAAATTACCTTTGGTCATAAGCTCTGCAAATAGGATATTACGATAGAATCGGATACTGTCAAGAAATCTCTTGGTTTAGGCAATCGATCATTATTCGCCCGATATACAAGCTTGATTACGCCGGGGAATTGTTCCATAGGTTTTATTGTATAGCTTTAGGTCGATCGATCCCTGTCCATTTAAGGAATGAGAAAAAATACCTAAATCTCAGTTTCGCCAGTAAGATTCTAAATTTTTCTGTAGTTAATGATACGGAATACTAAATTTGTGTCAGACTAAGGGTAGAAGTTGATCGCACCTGTGGCAAGGATAAATTTATGAATATTGAAGAAAAAGCACGTCTTAATTTAACCCAAGAACGACAAGCAGAAGGAATGCTCGAAGAAAATGTCTTAACTCGTACAGAGGAGCTTTTAGGGGAAGGGGAGGCAGGAACTGCGAAAGCACGGGTTTTATTAACTGAAAATCGTCAAGAAGACGAAAAACTCCAAGATAAGATTTTAGAACGTTCGATCGAAGCTATGCAATAGCCTTTCGGTGAGGACTGGGAATATCCACACAAGTCTAGATAAATAGGGTCTGCTGAATAAATCTAAAAACCTTGTTGGATAAGACTTTTGGACTTTTTTCCCCTCAAAAAGTGCCAGCCATTGCGGGGATCGGGGGGAAAATTCCTGGACTTTTTCCGATAAAACCCCACACCCCACACCCCACACCCCACACCCTGCCACCACCGAAAAGCTTTTTCAGCAAACCCTAAATATCTGTAGAGACGTGGTTTTCTCCGTCTCTATTTCAATTACCGATAACTAATCACTGTTAAACTAATCACTGTTCACGCTCTGGACAGTGAAAAAATGCAGATCCGAAGAAAACACCCCAATCCTGCCGTTAAAGTTGAGAGTTTGAGTTATGTGGTGAAAGTGCCAGAGGCACAACCGCAAAATATTTTAGAAGAAATCGTTTGGCATAAGGAGATCGAAGTCGATAAATTGCGTGAAAAGTTGCCTTTATTGGAATTACGCAAAAAAATAGCTAATACTGCGCCACCTTGCGACTTTTTAGCCGCCTTAAAACAGGGTAAAACCCAACCCGCTTTGATTGCCGAAGTCAAAAAAGCTTCCCCGAGCAAGGGAGTTATCCGCGAAGATTTTGATCCTGTAGCGATCGCGCGTACCTATGAACAGGGAGGAGCCACTTGTTTATCGGTTTTAACCGATAGTAAGTTTTTTCAAGGTAGTTACGAAAATCTTACCCTCGTCCGGCAAGCGGTATCTTTACCCCTATTATGCAAGGAATTTATCCTTTATCCCTATCAAATCTACTACGCTCGCTCTAAAGGAGCCGATGCTGTCCTTTTAATTGCCGCTATTTTAAGCGATCAAGACTTAGCATATTTTGTCAAAATTGTCAAGGGTTTAGGGATGACAGCTTTGGTAGAGGTGCATAGTCTGGCTGAATTCGATCGAGTGTTAGCCATTGAGGGAATCGAACTAATCGGCATCAATAACCGCAATTTAGAGACATTTACAGTCGATTTAGACAATACTCGCCAATTACTAGAAGCCAGGGGCGAACAGGTGCGAGAAAAAGGTATTCTGATCGTCAGCGAATCGGGATTACACACAGCAACAGATCTGGCGAAAGTGAAGCAAGCGGGAGCAAATGCGGTTCTAATTGGCGAATCTTTGGTAAAACTGCCCGATCCTGCCCTCGGTATCCAAAAACTCTTTGAAAATCTCGGTTAGGGGTTTTTCAGTCATCAGTTATCAGTTATGGTTCTTCGGTTTGTGCTATGCAATGGACGGGGTTATAAGGGATGAAACCCTTATAGAGAAAGACATTTGGCGATTTTTGTCAATTGTTTTCGCTCTAGAAGAAACTAATCAATGGAACTCTTGCCAGATAAAGATTTAGTCGATTTATGCCACCCTATCGAACCATAGCAAGTTCAGTGATCAGTAAACAGTAAACAGTAAACAGTAAACAGTAATCAGTGAACTGAAAACTCACATCTGATAACTGATAACTGCTAACTGATCACTGATAACTGACAAGGCTATCTGCCGGGATATAATCAGAGTTTGCCGAATCTTAAATCATCCCCTCAGAATTGATGCGATCGAGATTTGGTTTTTTATCTTTTTGAATATAGCCCAACGAGAGAGGACGAACCATGGAAAATAAAAATATGTTGATGATTCCCGGCCCCACACCAGTGCCGGAAGCGGTATTATTGGCTATGGCTAAAGCACCGATAGGTCATCGGACGGGTGCTTTTAGCAAGGTAATCGCCGAATTAACCGAAAATCTTAAATGGTTGCATCAAACCAGTGGCGATGTCTTAATGCTAACTGCTTCGGGAACCGGTGCCATGGAAGCGGGAATTATTAATTTTCTCAGCCCCGGCGATCGAGTTTTGGTGGGGGATAATGGTAAATTTGGGGAACGTTGGGCGAAAGTGGCGAAAGCATACGGCTTAAATGTGGATGTCATTAAGGCAGAATGGGGTAAACCCCTAGATCCAGAGGCATTTACCGCTAAACTGACCGAAGACAAGGAAAAAGCCATCAAAGCGGTAATTATCACCCATTCGGAAACTTCCACCGGGGTTCTCAATGACTTGGAAAGCATTAACAAAGCGGTAAAAGACCACGGGGAAGCTTTAATCATCGTCGATGCCGTCACCAGTTTAGGAGCTTATCATATTCCCATCGATGAATGGGGTTTAGATGTGGTCGGTTCTGGTTCCCAGAAAGGTTATATGATTCCTCCCGGTTTAGGTTTTGTTTCCGTAAGTCAAAAAGCTTGGAAAGCCTACGAAACCGCCAAACTGCCCCGTTTTTATCTAGATTTGGGCAAATACAAAAAAGCCACCGATGAGGATAGTTCCCCCTTTACCCCTCCAGTTAACCTGATGTACGGTTTACAAGCTTCTCTGCAAATGATGAGAAGGGAGGGATTAGCGGCAATTTTCGCCCGTCACCAACGCTTAACGAAGATGACGCGGGCCGGTATGCGCGCCCTGGATTTGCCCCTCTACGCGGCGGATTCTTGGGCTTCCACGGCGATTACTGCGGTGGCCCCCACTCTGGTGGATGCGGAAAAAATTCGTTCGACTCTCAATAAAAAGTTCGACATCGCTGTGGCTGGTGGTCAGGATCACCTCAAGGGTAAAATCTTCCGTATCGGTCATTTAGGTTTTGCTAGTGAGAGGGATATCCTCACGGTTATCGCTGCCATTGAAGCGACTTTAATCGAGCTAGGTGTCGAAGGTGTCACCCCTGGCGCCGGTGTGGCTGCGGCTGCCTCGGTGATGGTGCAGGGTTAATCTTGGGTTGGCTTTTCCCCTTCTCCCCAAAGAGGGGGATTTTGGCTGGAAGATATAGTTTATACCAAAATAGTATGATTAACTTCCAATCCAACTTTAAAAACCCGGTTATGGATTGTTTCCCCCGCTCGGCACTCCCTCACTCTCCTATATCTTTTAAACAGGATTTAGTCTGACTTGATTGCGGGCCGATTTGGGGCAAATGCAAAGCCGGATCCTGCGCTGTCCAACCGACGGGAGTATCTAAGCGCACCTCAAAATGAAGATGGGGGGGAATAATATCCGGTTGTCCCGTGGTGCCAACCGTACCGATAACGTCTCCTGCTCGTACCCGTTGGTCAATTCTCACTGTAACCCTGCTTAAATGGGCATAACGGGTCTGCCGGCGACCTAAATGATTAATTACTACCAAATTACCATAGGCCCCTTCCTGACCCACATAAATCACTAGACCATCCTCGGCGGCTAGAACTGGTGTACCAACATCTGCGAGAAGATCAATACCACTATGAAAGAGATTTTTCTGTTCCGTGGGGCTTTTTTGCCAACCGTAGGCTAATCCGACAGTGCTGGCAAAGGGTAAGGGATAAGAACTTAATCCAGTATAATCCGATCGCTTGCCGGCGGCGGACCAATTGGTGCCGGGGATAAAAACTATTGTCGGCCGGCGACCACAACCGTTAAGCTCAAAGAGTATATCGGCACGAATACCATAGGCCGCTTCTAAATCGCGCCAAGTGGAACCCTTGGGTGCTTCGATGCGAATGCCGTTCATCGGGGGAATGAAGATTTCTTTCCCCACCGGGGCCAAACCATTTTTGAGAATAGTCGGATTGAGTTTAATTATCGTTGCCGGGATGAGAGCGTATTTTTCGGCGATTGAGGCGATCGTTTCTCCCGTTTGGATTTTATGGCGTTGTAACCTTGATAAAATCGGCAGGGGACAAACATTATCAGACCCTTGGGCAAAAATTAATTTTTGATTTAAGCCCAAAAAACCTAGACAAAAAAACAAAATTGTGCTAGTCAAACTGAGCCAAATTTTCTCACTTTTGATTCTCCGACCCATGACCATAAAAAAAGCGATATCTATAATTACAAAACCCGGAGAATACTGGGAATACTGTCAATAGCTTCTAAAGACTCTATTGCTGCCAAAGCGTTGCGGAAATTGCCCTCGCGCACATCGTGGGTGACAACGACAATTTCGGCTAAATCACCCCTAATACCAATTTGTACCACGGATTCTAGACTAACCCCATGGTCGCCGAAAGCCATACCTAAATGACCGATTACCCCCGGCACATCGCGACAGAGAAAACGAGCATAAAAACGGGTCGATAACGACTCCATCGGGGCGATTTGACAATAATGCTGGTGAATACAGCTTAAAAGCGGGTCAAGTTCCTTGGTTTTGCCACTACTTTTTAAAATTCCGACGATATTCATCACATCCGATACTACCGCGCTGGCCGTCGGTCCGCTACCGGCACCGGGTCCATAAAACATCACTTGCCCCAAGGGTTCCCCCTCGACGAGAATAGCGTTATAGACCCCGTTAGCATTAGCGAGGGGATGGGTTTTCGGTACTAGGGTCGGATGAACCCGCAACTCTAGAGTATCGGAATCTTCCTTAACCGTATCTTTCGCGATCGCTAATAATTTAATCACAAATCCCAGTCTATCAGCGTAGGCGATATCGACGGCGCTAACTTGTCGGATACCTTCACAGTAAACATCTTCCCGTTTTACCCGACCTCCAAAACCCAAAGAAGCTAAAATGGCAATTTTATCGGCCGCATCGAATCCATCCACGTCCGCAGTGGGGTCCGCTTCTGCATAGCCTAATTCCTGAGCTTTGGCCAGAACTTCACTAAAATCTGCCCCTTTTTGGCTCATTTCCGTGAGAATATAGTTAGTTGTGCCGTTGACAATTCCCATGATGCTGCTGATGCGATTAGCGCCGAGGGATTGTTTTAAGGGTTTAATGACGGGAATTCCACCACCCACGGCCGCTTCTAGAAGGACATAAACCCCCTTTTCGTTGGCCTTGGCGTAGATTTCATCGCCAAAACGGGCAATAACCGCCTTATTTGCCGTGACAACGTGCTTTCCCGATGCGATTGCTTGGAGAATTAAAGAGCGTGCTGGTTCCAAACCCCCCAATAATTCGACAATAATATCAATTTCGGGGTCAGTAACGATCGATTCTAGGTCAGTGGTCAACAGTTGGGAAGAAAGCTCGATTTCTCTTGGTTTATCTAGGGATCTCACTCCCACTCGTCCAATGGTAATCTCTTTGAGTACGGGATGACGACCAAAAGGATCAAGGAGGATTTTCGCTGTTCCTGTCCCCACAACTCCGAAACCGAGTAAACCAATCTTAAAGGTCACGCTTTTATCTCCTGCTAGTCCGACGCAAAAAATACTAATAGTTAAGCCATCGCCATTGTCGATTCTATCATTACAAGGTCTTTGTCTGTGGGGTTTTCTTTTGCTTCTGTTCAGGAACTGATGATGATCAATGTGCAGTATTTTTGTATTAAAATCAAGCCAATCTCGATCGCATTTAAACGCTTATCCTGTGATTGTGATTGATTTTATTGACCGATATAGATATTCGGCAATGTGAGTAACATTTTTGATCATAACTCTAATTTATGATGACAATAATTCTCTATATAGTTGATATTTTTGAACAAATCAATCGACTCTCTTTGAGCAAAGAGCTATGTTAGCACCACCAGTTGGGACAATTTGACTCAACTGCACGATCAACTAAGCTATCCAGCCCCAATTACCATACCAAAGAAATAGAATCGATAAAAAATAGGTAAACAAGAATAACAGAAAACCATAAAAATAACGATTTTTTTGGCTCCAATATCCAAGAATAATAAATATTGGAAATATTGTCATCATATACCGCATCATTGATTCTGTTGTTCCTGTACTTAAAGGCAAAAAAAAGCTCAGGAAGGCAAAAATTAACAGGGAAATATTGAGAGGCTTTTTAACGAGAGAGAATAGCAAAATACCTAAAAAAGAGAAGCTAAAAAAAGTATTTAATAATCTAACTGCATTATTGGCATCTTTTGGAAAGATAAAATTGATATTCTTCCAGTAGTTTATTAGAGTAATTAAAGGAAATACTCTCTCATCTCTACCCCATAAATCCTGAACTTTAATAAATGCCAAAGGTTCATTGAATTTCCAAGCTAAAAATACCATATAAGCGATTAACCCACAGGGTATTAATAGGAGGAAAAGACTTTCTCTCCTGGGAAGCTCTTTTTTCTTTAAATATTTCCAAAGTAATTCGATAGCAAAAGCCAGAAAAATTATTACTCCTGTGACTCTAGTTAAACTGGCAAAAAATCCAAAAAATCCAGACCAAAAGTATTTCTTGTTCAGAAAGAAATAAAAACAAGCAGCGGTGGTTAGCAAATAGAGGCTCTCAGTATAAAAACAGCTATAAAAAAAGGAAGTAGGAAAAACTAACATAAGAATTAAAACTTTTTCACTGCCTCTTTTATTTAGATAAATATTACTAATTTTATAAACAAAAATCAAGGCAAATATTAGACATAAATTAGAAAGCAAAAGACCAGCAATAGGCACACTTAAGGAAGTTAAAGATGCAATTGCTTTGACTAAAATAGGATAGAGAGGAAAAAAAGCAACGTTCGATTGTTTTTCGGGATTGTATGAATATCCTGTTTGAATAATTTCGTTATACCAAGCACTATCAAAACGAAAGAAAGAATCCAAATAATGATTATCGGGAAACATATGCCAAAAAGATTCTTGAGGAGATGAAGATTCATTCATCTGACTAAAACTGAGTCCGATTAGGTGCATCAGTAAAAGTGTTCCTCTCCAAATGATGAAGATTTTTAATATATACAAGAAAAGCTTTCTTGATTGACTAAAGTTGCTAGTTTCGGCCTTTAATTCCATCTTATTGATTTCTCCTAAAAAAATTTTATGGTTGAGTTTGAATTAGGAAATAAACAAATATGCCCAGTTTTAAGTCCGGGGTTTTCCCGAACCTTACCATAGGGAAACAAAAGTAAATTATCTTAGTAAATAGTTGAGTCTGATTGCTCCTAACTGTATCTTTCTGTGAACTGGATTCTAAGATTGAAGGGGGAACAATATTGTTCCCTAGATTTTTGTTGATGCTATTTTTACCGAGTACGGCGGTTCCTCTATCCATCTGGCACAGACAACTCCTTATTGGATAAGCCTTTCCACTTAGAAGATGTACCAGACTGAGCCTGAATCCGCCGTATTTCCAGAGTAATTCGATAGCAAAAGCCCGAAAAATTATTACTCCTGTGACAAGGTTGAAAGGTGCCTTACATTTGATTAACGCACCTACAAAAGTAGGCGATTACTGCGCCTCATCTCGTTGACTTATTTTTTCAGGCATTCAATAATAAAAATATCTTCTTTAGTCGGAATAATTCGATTTAATTTTAAACCCGCTTGACTTAACAATTCCTCAAATTCTTTTGCGGTTCTTTCTTTACCTCCCGGACACATAACTAACATATTCATGTCTAACATTTTAGCAGACGAAGGCTTATTACCCGAAGGAACAACCATTTCCATTACTAAGACTTTACCGTTGCTATCTAAGCCTTCACAACAATTTTTCAAAATGGCAATTGCCCGTCGATCATCCCAATCGTGAATAATATGTTTTAATAAATAGCCATCTCCTCCTGGCGGTACGGATTCAAAAAAATTACCTCCAAAGGTTTGACAACGAGCGAGAATGCCGTGTTTTTCTAAAGTGGGTTGACAATGATAAATTACATAGTCTTCATCAAAAAGAATCCCTTTTAGGTGGGGATATTGCTCTAAGATTGTCCCCAACATCTCACCGTATCCCCCACCTACATCTACTAGGGTTTGAAATTCAGAGAAATTATACACAGCTAAAATAGCCTTCTCCTCCGAAAAAGAAAAACTATTCATCGACTGTTCAAAAATCTCTGCATCCAGCGGATGAGTTTGAAAATATTCAAAGACCCCCATCCCAAAGACATCATCAAAGGATAGTTGTCCCGTTTTAATACTATGTAACACATTTCCCCATGCTTGATAATGGGGGGCCTCTCCTAACATAATCGCTGTCGCTTTTACTGACCGGGGATGGTCACTAGATAAATGTTCGGCTAAGGGAGTGAGTATAAACTGTTGAGATTCAGTTTCTTGAAAAATTCCCACACTAGCTAATGCTCTCATCAGTCGGTATAAAGCAGCAGGATTGGTCTCAGTTAGGGAGGCTAACTCTTGACAAGATTTCGCTCCCTTGCTTAAATGCTCGGCTAGACTCAATTTAGCCGCAGCATAGATAGCTTGAGATAGCCAGTAACCCGAAATCATTTGGGTTAATTGAAGATGAAGAGGGAGTTCAGGTAAGGACATAATCAACTTTTGTGGCAATAAAATTAAACAGTACCATATAGGATAAGCTGCCCGCGCATTTAAATTGCTGGTTGAGATGAGGCAAGAGTCAAGACCCCCCAACCCCAAGGCTGTTCCATGTTTCCTTCTATTTATTGAATTTTAACATTTAATTTATAGGTGGCATTGCCACGAGTTCCCCCTACAATTATTTCATAATTTCCAGTAGCCGGTAATTTTAAACTAGATTGGGTAGCTTCTGTTTTCAAAATTTGCCCATTCGGTGCAATCACATCGAATACGGCATTATTTTCTAATGCTGTAATTTTCAGATCCATTCTCTGTCCTTGATTCGCTCTTAATAAATAAATATTTCGACTCCCTCGAACAACCGATTGATTAACTGTAGTGGTATTAGTTCCTGGTGCAAACCGAATTTGAGACACTAAACAAGGTTGTTTTTGATAAACGACTCGTCCCGTATTCAAAGAATCTGAAGTTAACGTCCAGGTTTCTTGAGTTGTTTGAGTATCTAACTCAATTTTTGTCTTGATATTTAAGTTTAACTGATTCCCATTTTTCCTTCCTTGTAAGGTTTGAGTATAGGAACTATAATAAGATTCTTGTTCATTATGAATCGTAGCTTCTACCCGACCCGTGACTTGATTTCCCTGAATATAAATCCTCGCCGTAGAATCCAGATCATCATTAGCGACTGAAAAACAATAACCTTGAATCGAATAAGCGCTAGACGCTTGAGCAACTTGTCGGGGTGGATGATTTGCCATCCCAGGTGTAACATTCAGTAAACTTGCCAAAATGACTACAGATCTTAATAATTTCATCATCATAACTGACTCATGGTTAAAGCTTGATTGATCACTGATTCTAAATCCAGTGATTAAAGACTGATTATCTATTCCTCCTTTTGCCTCTTGCCTCTTGCCTCTTGCCTATCCTGATATCTAGCCTATACTCAACGGATTTAGTATGATTACTGGTAGTTTCCATTCAATTAATTTCTAAGCGCGAGTAGAGAGCTACCAGACGGTTCACTCCGTCCGTTGTCAGGCATTCCGCTCAAATTTTTTTTGCCCTTCCATTTTCCACCCCAATTCATTTGCCCGTCTCGTCCCTTGTTACCGCGTTGCCAGCATCCGATCGTGAGCCACGCAACGTTCGGGTTGCCGGTAAAATGGCGAGGTTGGCAATGCCTGTCCTTGTGTCGCTTGTGTCGTCTCACGCAGGATTGGGTTTGCGAGGATAGAGCTGCTCGGCGCGGTTGAACAAGATCCAGCTGGTCAGAATGTACTTGTCGTGCGACTCGGGCACATTGCCGCGATGGGTGTGGGTAAAACCGGCGGGAGCGATCACCATCGTCCCAGAGGTCGGCTTGAGCTTCCGTTCTTGGTACAAGAACTCCGTCTCACCACCGCGCTCTACATCGTTCAGATAGAACATAAACAAAAGGACGCGATGGAGCGTCTCAGCAGCTGGGTCGCGAGGATAGATTTCCGAATGCCAGTAGTAGTAACCACCGAGACTCTTCGAGTATTTCTGAACGTTGATCGCTCCCGGTCGAAACACTCTGAACAAATACTCGCCGAGTTCTAGGTCCGATGCCGCCCCAACATCCGAAGCTGTTAACGGCCTGACCAGTCCGGTAGCCGGCTCTTGCAAGCTCAATGCAAACGCACTCGTGATCAGATATGGATACTTGCGAATGTACAACATCAGGTGACGCAGTGTGCTGTCGAGTATCTGACTGTGCAAATCGCTCCACTCGGAGAGGCCTGTGATGGTGATGTCGGTGCTGTTCTTCTTAGATTTGTCGACTCCATGACCGATCCGTCCATCCGACTTGCGGTTGCTGGCTTCGAAACGATGCCTGATCTCTTCGCACAATTCTCGACGTAAAGCATGTTCGTAGATCTCGATAAAGTCAGTTGTCATTGCAGCTTTCCCACTCCAAAGCCCCAGATACATTCGCACGCGGTCACGGATTCCATCTAGTTAGTGATTATAACAGGTTTGCGTTGCATCGAGAGCTTTGCCTGTATCCGGAAAAAGGCAGATGTACGCTGATGCAAAGGTAATAATGCTGACTTTCAACCGAACACTTGGTAAAGAGATATAATTAGGTATGAGAGCAAAAAGATGGAGTTGTGATTGATTAAGTCTGGGCAACCGCAATAAAATAAACAGGAGAATTTTTATGACTCGTTTAGTGGAATTTACCTCGGATGAGGGAACGATTTACATCGAGGTGGATGAAAAGTTACCCTTACCCAAACCGAAACCAGAAGATGAACTTATTAGTCTAACAGATGAAATAGCTGTTAAAGCCGCTCAATCTTTTGAAGACGCATTAAATGGCATAAAACCGGTGGCAAATGCCATAATTAATAAGGTTAAAAGTTTGAATGAACCAGCCGATCAGGTAGAGGTAAAATTCGGGATAAAAATGACTGTTGGGCTAGGGGCTATTATTGCATCTGGCAGCGCCGATGTTAACTATGAAATTACCCTAAAATGGGATAACAAGGAAAAAAATAAGCAATCATCTACTCAATGAGGACTTAGATAAAAATAATGGTTGCATCTCTAGAATTTTCTGTGGTCAGAATTTATAAGCAACGAAACAAGAAAGATGATAAAATAGAAATTGTTGGGGCAGGATTTCTAATATCATCAGAATACTTGATTACCTGCGCTCATGTTGTTAATCAATCAATAGGAGAAAAAGATGTAACATCTACTAAGAAACCCACTGACATTATTGAGTGTGATTTTCCTATCATTGCATCGGGTACATCTTTAGAAGCAACCGTAGAAGTTTGGCATCCGGTTAAATTTAACAGCAATGATCCGCAGGATATTGCTATTTTAAAATTAAAAGATTCAGTTCCTTTACAAGCTCAACGAGTTTCTTTAATTACCTATAAAATAGGAGATTTATCTGATCATAATTATAAAGCTTATGGTTTTTCCAGAAACGAAGGTGTCTGGTCTGATGGTAAGATACAAGGTGATATTGCTAACAACAAAATTCAGATAGAAGATAATAAAAGCACGGGATATGCTGTAGAAGGTGGGTTTAGTGGGACAGCTATCTGGGATGAGCAATTGGGGGGAGTAGTGGGGATGGCAGTAATGGCTGATAAGGAAAAATTGGTTGCAAAATCTGCATTTTTTATTCCTACTAATGTTCTTTTAAAAGCTTGGGATAGGTTGCTAGATTTAGCACAAGTAGAGGGAAGAATACCTGAAATTATCTCCTGGATTAGATATGTATTTGAAAACAAGAATTATCAAGATCAACTTAATACAGCTTATGAAAATTTAGTAATTGAAGTGAGGGATAATTTAGTGGATTTACCTAGAAAAATTCCTTTCTCTTGGTCTGATTTTATAGAAATAATCTATCAATTAGATGAAAGACATTTTACCTATACTTCTCAATCAAAATTTTCTTGGTTAGAAATATTTATTGGCTATTTAGTTATTCAGTTAAACTCAACAGATGCTCTGGCAAAGTTATTAAAAAAATGGCTAAAAAAATATCAAAAAAAATGGGAAGTTTTAATCAATACTTTAGAAAATAATCGCCAGCAGCGATCGCTAAATATTGCTCAAAAATCAACAGACAAAAATCCCTGCTTATTTGTTAGCCTTACAGAAGAAAACAAATCTTTAATGCTGAGAGCTTGGATTGTTAAAGATATCAACAGTTATCATCCCACAGAAAAAGAACCTCAAAAACGTGGAGAATATCAATCTTTAACCCCCAATGAAGGAATAAGTCTGGGTAATCATCTCCAAGAAAATGAATTGATTAATCACCTGAAAAAATTTAAACGAGAATCAGAAAATATCTGTCAATCTTCCCTAGAAAAAGTTCAATTTTTTCTACCCTATAGATTTATTGAAAAAGAGATTAAACCGATTGATTTATTCTCAATTCATGAAGTGGCAATAGCTACAGGCTGCGATCCCCATCATTGGGGAATCGATCATGAGATAATCATGAGATTTTCAGAACGAATAACAGCCGAAAATATCAAAAATCAACAAAGCTATTTATGGATCAAAAAATGCCAACTTTTTCGGAATATACAGCAGCAAAATTTGACCCAAATCTTAAAATGTGAAGAAGAAATCCAAGAACTGATCGAATCAAACAATCAGCAAGCAATTATCTTTAAAAAAACTCTGGCAAATAATGACCATCCGAATAAAATACTCAAATATCATAAATTTAACAATGTTATCGGTTCAAGGTTAACTAATCTCAGTCAAGAAAACTCCTTAGAGTTAAAAAATATTCTAGCCATTTTATACGAAACTGGAATCCCTTTATCTCTGTGGATACGACCCGATGCCAACCAAGAACTTAATTGTCAGGAAAAATTAGACCCTATCTGTCAATGTCCACTAGAAAAATTACCAGAAATAATTAAAAATAACCGTTCCGTCGCTTGGTTAGAAGATAATCATATTGGGAATCATCTATCATTACTTTGGGATGACTATCAGCTTGTTCCCCCCAACTATCCACTTTTGATGCCATAAATTGAACTATGACAGACTGGAAAAAATTTACAGGAAATCAAGAACCCACAGACGCTTGGACATTACCAGAACCCCCCAGCTGGCGACCTTTTGGCAAAGAAAAGCAACTGGGAGAAAGTCGTCGTAAGCATCGGGGAGAAACCTTTCTAGTGCGCGAAGAAGAAATTAAAATGGTCAATGCAGCCTTGTATTTACGGCGACCTTTATTAGTAACCGGCAAACCAGGGACGGGAAAGTCATCTCTTGCCTATAAAGTCGCCCAGGAATTAAAATTAGGAGAAGTATTATACTGGCCGATTACCACCCATACTACCCTAAAAGATGGACTTTATAACTATGATGCGATCGGTCGGTTACAGGAAGTTAAATTACTGGAACGAGAGCAAAAAGAATTAACCCCAGAAGAACGAAAAGACCAATTAAAACAGATTGAAAAATATATTACCCTTGGACCGTTGGGAACCGCATTATTAAAGTCAGAAAAGCCAAGAATACTGTTAATTGATGAAATTGATAAGAGTGATATCGATTTACCCAATGATTTACTCACTTTATTTGAAGAAGGACGCTTTGAAATCCCCGAATTAGTTAGGCTAAAAGAAGAAGTTCCAAGGGTTGATGTCCGAACTGCTTATACCGATACAACCGACATTACCCAGAAAGATATAAAAACACCTATAAATGATGGTTTAGTTATCTGTAAGGCTTTTCCTTTTGTGATTTTAACTAGCAATGGAGAACGAGACTTTCCTGCACCTTTTTTGCGTCGTTGTCTCCGTTTAACCATGAAAGAGCCAGAGAAACCCGACTTAATTAAAATAATTGAGGCCCATTTAGAAGAAACAATTACTAACAATCCAGACATCGATAAACTGATTGATAACTTCATTCAAAAGCGCAATTCACAAACCCTAGCCACGGATCAATTACTTAATGCTATTTTTATGGTCAAAAAAGGAGCTATATCAACTCAAGATGACCTCATTAGTCAACTTTTGAAAGATTTGGGGACGATAGAAGATGAGTGAATCCCCATCCAATTCATCAATTAAAAAACTATTAGATTATCTAGAGCAAACAGGACTAATCGAACGGTTACAACTCAGTGATGAAGATGTAGCTGATAGTATCTGGTTGGCCCTACAAATGGGTGTTGAAGACTTGCAATCACCGCCAATATTTCCAGAAAATAAACAGCCAATAGATTCATCAAATTCTAATCAAATAGAGGAAAATTTAGAGAATATTCCAGAAGATAACCTATCAAAATCCCAGCCAAATGTCGATGTTATTACCGAAGAATCTCTCCCCAAAGAAATAGAAAAACCCACCCCAATCCAAGGCTTTCCTTTTCAAGTTCCTGCTGCTCCTGCATTACAGACAGCACTCCCGATTAGTCGCGCTTTGCGTCCTTTCATGGGAAAAGTTCCCTCAGGGACTAAAACGATTTTAGATGAAGAAGCAACCGCTTCTTTTATTGCAGAAAGGGATATTTGGCTACCTGTGACTAAACCCCAACCGGAACGCTGGTTAACCCTAGAATTAGTAGTAGAAGAATCTAGATCCTCTTTTATTTGGCGAGAATTAATTAATGAGTTACAAAATCTCTTAGAAAATCAAGGAGCATTTAAAACCGTCAGAGTTTGGCAACTATCAACCTCAAATAATCAAGAATTACAGTTAGTAAGACGCAGAAAAAAAGCTAAACCTCAACAACGTTATCACTCCCATAAAGAACTTATTCATCCCAGGGGACAGGGATTAGTTTTATTAGTAAGTGATTGTGTTTCTCCTCTCTGGCAAAAAGCCTTAATTCATCCTTGGCTAAAAGATTGGTCGGAAAAACAACCCACCGCTATTCTGCAACTTTTCCCCGAAAGATTATGGAATAGTACCCAACTAGGACGGGGACGTAAACTCTTTACCACTGCTTTAACTGCTGGGGTTCCCAATCCGAAATTAATCTTAAAAAATTATCCCCAATGGCTACCGATTAACTGGCAAAATACCCTTCTCATTCCTGTAATCACGTTAGAAACAGAAGTCCTCAAGCAATGGGCAAAAGTTGTCGCTGGTTCAGGTAATGCTCAGATTTCCGCTTTTTTATTTGATTTAGAATTTATTAAACAACAAATTATTGAAATTCCCCCTATATCCAGAGAGGAAAATAAGCAAGACAGCGAAGATAAAAACAGCATCAAAAATAAAGCCGAGGCAATGGTCGAGCGATTTTTTGCCACCGCTTCAGAACCAGCCAAAAAATTAGCAAAAATGATGGCAGCTGCCCCGGTAAGTATGCAGGTGGTCAATCTTATTCGTAAAACTCTTTTAAACGAAGTGCGTCCCGTTCATGTGGCAGAATTCTACATGGGAGGTCTATTAAAACCGATTGTAGAAAATGAAGAAGGACAGTATCGAGTCTATGACTTTTTGCCCGGGGTACGTCAAGTCTTAAATGATGCTATCGGTAGGCGACAAACTATCAAGGTACTCGATGCTATTTCCCAATATATTGCCGGGGAAATTAAAAGTCCTATCCGCAGTTTTGCCGCTTTATTAACCCTATTACCCACCTATCCCCCAGAACAAAGAGAAAAAATTCTTCCCTTCGCTCAAGTCAGCATCGAAGTCTTAGGCAATCTGGGGGGAGAATACGCAGAATTCGCCGAAAAAATCGCCGTTAATATCTCCAATCCCCTTCCAATCCCTCAACCCTCGGAACCTCCCTTAAAAACCCGTACCTTTGAATTTATCGTAGCAACGATAGAACGTCAGTCTCGTCTATGGGGATTATTTCCTAAACGAGAAAAATGGGTAATTAAAAAGGAAAAAAGGCAAGCAAAAGGCATTGTCCAAAAACTAGCCGAGGGAGTCGAATTGGAATTGATGGAAATCCCCGGCGGCACATTCACGATGGGAACGGAAGACGAGGAAATCGAAAGACTGGTGAAAAAATTTGGTTGGGACGGATATAGAAGGGAAAGACCACAACACCGAGTAACCGTTTCCTCTTTCTACATGGGGCGTTATCCCATCACCCAGGCCCAGTGGAGAGCAGTTGCCTCCCGCACGGATTTAAAAGTAGAACGAAATCTTAACCTTGATCCCTCCCACTTTAAAGCTCCCCCCAAACCCTCCTTAAAAAGCGAGGCTTCCGATTCCCCCCCTTTTGAAGGGCCTAGGGGGGGATCACCGACGCGCTGGGATAGACCCGTAGAACAAGTTAGTTGGTATGATGCCGTCGAATTTTGCGCGAGATTATCGAAATTGACAGGGAAAGAATACCGACTTCCCAGCGAAGCGGAGTGGGAATATGCCTGTCGTGCTGGGACAACCACCCCATTTCACTTTGGGGAAACCATTACCGGGGAATTAGCCAACTACGATGCCAGAGAAACCTACGCTGACGAACCAAAGGGAGAATATCGAGAAGAAACGACCCCCGTGGGACAGTTTCCCCCCAATGCCTTCGGGCTGTACGATATGCACGGCAATGTCTGGGAATGGTGTTTAGATCCGTGGCACAAGAATTATCAAGGTGAGCCGCCCAGAGACGGAAGCGTTTGGGACGAAGACAATAATGATAATCGTTATCAAAACCTATTAATTAGTACAAAAGAACTCTTGACAGATGAACAATACCGTGTATTGCGCGGCGGTTCTTGGTTCTATTACCCTATTGACCGTCGTTCTGCCATCCGCCACTGGAACTACCCCGACTTCCTCAGCGACCTCAACGGTTTTCGGGTTGCGTGTGTCTCCCCAGGGCTTTGACTCTTTGCTCTTTTGCCCTCATTCCCTTTTACGGAATTTTTTTGAGGCAACTATAGTACAATCGTATTAATTTAGGGGTGGTCAATTATTTAGGGTTTGCGGCAAAAAGTTTTTCGTGGGGGTAGGGTGTGGGGTGTGGGGTGTGGGGTGTAGGTTTTTACCGATTCTGAGGGGGTCAATTACCTAATTTTCAGAGAAAAAGTCCCGGAATTTTCCCCCGATCACTCCCAGAACTGGTACTTTTTGATTGACAAAAAGTCTAAAAGTCTTACCCAACAAGGTTTTTAGATTTATTCAGCAAGCCCTACTTAGGGTCTGCTGAAAAAGTTTTTCGGTGGGGGTAGGAGTCAGGAGTCAGGAGTCAGTAGCCGGTCGTTTCAGGCTTTGTTGCCCTTGTTTTTTGTACCAAGCGATGTACTATAAGAAGGATAATGCAAGGTTTTTGAAAGTCCCAATCCTATTTTCGCAGCATGAACATCGGACTTTAACAGGTCAAAAGCTTTATTTTAAAAGGGTTTTACCATTATTCAGCAAGTTTAACCGCCTATCCTTAGATTAGCCGAATCTTCTCCAATCCCCTTACTCTTGCCTTTTCTCATCTTAAAAAAACAGGAGATAGGACATTGAAATCGATCGAATTGCGGCAAAAACTAATCAACCAAATTGAGCGGCTGAGTTTTGAAAAACTTCTCGTTTTAGAAAAGCTGATCGAAAGCTTAGAAAGCCACTTACCAGAAACCTCAAAAAATATAGATTCTGCTCTAGAATCTCCAGCTTTAACAAATACTTATTTAGAAGATGCTCCAATCATAGGAATGTGTTGTGGTTTGACATACTCCCACCGTACAATAACCCTAGCATCTGTGTGAAAAAAAGGCCTATCTATGCAACTTTCGCCCCAAGAAAAAGATAAATTACTCATTTTCACGGCGGCACTGCTCGCCGAAAGACGCAAAAATCGCGGTATCAAGTTAAATTATCCCGAAGCGATCGCCTATATTAGCGCCGCCATCCTCGAAGGTGCCAGGGAAGGTCGTAGCGTGGCTGAATTGATGAGTTACGGCACTACTTTATTAACTCGCGAGGAGGTAATGGAAGGCATCCCGGAAATGATTACGGAAGTGCAGATCGAAGCGACTTTTCCCGATGGTACTAAATTAGTTACCGTTCACAATCCCATTCACTAACAGGAGATTTTTAGCAGCTATGATTCCGGGAGAAATTATCACACCATCTGAAGCGATCGAGATTAATGTCGGTCGCGACACCCTGCGTATTTCTGTGGCTAATACAGGCGATCGACCGATTCAAGTGGGTTCCCACTATCATTTTTATGAAGTTAATCAGGCCCTGGAGTTTCAGCGCGAATTAACCAAAGGAACCCATCTGAATATTCCCGCGGGTACATCAGTTCGATTTGAACCGGGAGACACGAAAGAGGTGGAATTAGTTACCATCGCGGGAACTGAAGAAATTTATGGCTTTAATGGTTTAATTAATGGTTCCCTCAAGGGCAAGAAAAAGAAAAAGTAAGGCCTTAACGGAAAAATTATCAGAGTTCGATCGCTCAATTATGGTAAAATCAAGGCAACGATAACTAATTCTTTCCAAGACTATGACGACGGTAAAAATTGGCATCATTGGCGGCAGTGGTTTATATAAAATGGATGCCCTCAAGGATGTGCGGGAAGTATCCCTCGATACTCCTTTTGGTTCTCCTTCCGATGCTTTAATTCTCGGCACTTTAGAGGGAACGGAAGTCGCCTTTTTAGCGCGTCATGGCAGAAATCACCATTTTTTACCGACCGAATTACCCTTTCGAGCTAATATTCACGCTCTCAAACAATTAGGGGTTGAATATATTATTTCCGCTTCGGCCGTTGGTTCCCTAAAAGCCGAAGTTAAACCCCTAGATTTAGTCATTCCCGATCAATTTATTGACAGAACTAAAGAGAGAATAGCGACTTTTTTTGGGGAAGGAATTGTTGCCCACGTTGCCTTTGGTGATCCCGTTTGTCCCCAATTAGCAAACATTTTAGGGGATGCCGTCGCTAGTTTAAACCTACCGGAAGTTACCCTGCATCGCGGCGGTACATACCTCTGTATGGAGGGGCCGGCTTTTTCTACTAAAGCGGAATCAAATCTCTATAGAAGTTGGGGGGCAACCGTGATCGGTATGACCAATTTAACCGAGGCCAAATTAGCCCGAGAAGCGGAAATTGCCTACGCTACCTTAGCCCTAGTTACCGATTATGATTGTTGGCATCCCGATCACGATCATGTCACTGTAGAAATGGTGATCGAAAATCTACACCATAACGCTATTAATGCCCAAAAAGTGATCCAAGAAACGGTGCGCCGTCTGGTAGCTAATCCTCCTGTTTCTGCCGCTCATTCTGCCCTTAAATACGCTATTCTTACCCGTCTAGATTCTGTTCCCGTCGCCACTAAAGAAAAATTAGCTCTCTTTTTGAAAAAATATCTTGAAGAAGTAGAGAAATAGCCGAGAAAAGTCGCCGCTCAATCTAGAAATGGGTCATTTTTCTCGCTGGGATCCAGACGATCGATTTGACCCAAATTCTAGGTTATCTCTGGCTTAACTAGCTAGATATTCTCTAATGTTAGCCCTGCGTTTTCTTAATTTAGCGATCGCTTCTCGTTCGATCTGACGGACGCGTTCACGACTGATATTGAGTCGAACGCCAATTTTTGCTAGGGTGAGGGGCTGCCCATTATCTAAACCAAAACGCAGACAAATCACTTCTTTTTGTTGAGGGGTGAGGTCTGCCATCAGTTTTTCCAAATCCACTTGGAGGGAAGAATAGGCAGTGTAATCTTCGGGGGAAAGTCCCGTATCTTCCAAGAGTTCCCCTAATTCCGTGTCTTGATTGTCCCCCACCTTTAAGTCAAGGGAAAGGGGTTGACGGGACCTTTCCAAGTAGTCTCGCACCTGTTTGGGAGTTAGGTCTAATTCCTCGGCTAATTCAGCAATGGTGGCAGCGCGACCTTTATCTTGAGCTAGTTGACGCTGGGCTTTTTTGATTTTATTTAGTTTTTCGGTGATGTGGATGGGCAGACGGATGGTGCGACTTTTTTCTGCGATCGCCCGGGTGATGGCTTGGCGAATCCACCAATAAGCATAGGTGGAAAAGCGATAGCCTTTGGTGGGATCGAATTTTTCCACACCTCTTTGCATCCCAATGGTTCCCTCTTGGATGAGGTCCAATAGATCTAGATTGCGTTTTAGGTATTTTTTAGCGATGGAAACCACTAGACGCAGGTTCGCTTCTACCATCTTGCGTTTGGCGAAATCCCCTGCCCCCAATTCTCGACGGAGTTGTTCTTCACTAATTTCCGCCGCTTCTGACCATTGGCGATCGCTGGGTTCCCTGCCGAGTTTCGCCCTTAGGGATTCCTTGATTTTTTCGAGAAAAATTAATCTTTGCACCTGTTTCGCGTAGAGAATTTCTTCTTCATGGGTGAGAAGGGGAACTCGGCCAATTTCTCTGAGATAGGCGCGAACTGGATCGGTGGGGTTTTTCGAGGTTTTCATGAGTGCGCGTCGGTTGAGGGTTGATATTCAGGGATTGATGGCGTTTTTCAGATCGCTTCCCCAGGGGCAGTTAAGGAGATGCTAAGCTAAACGGCGCTTAACCTGCATGATCCAATAGCTATAACCCTTTTGGAGTCTATATCGGTGATCCGAAGTAAAAGCCGTTTAGCTTATCAGGGTTTTTTCTAGTTTTGTAAAGAGATTAGTAAGTGATCACTCAAGGATATAGAGAAATCTAATTGAAGATTTAATTGCCTCTATAGTCTTTTTTTTGGCTATATATAGAGTTTATGGGCATAAATGGCAAGTAGTAAGAACCTTGTTTGTTTAACCAATATTACAACAATTATTAAATATTGTAAAGTTTATGAGAAAAAAAAATTATCCCTATCAGGAACGCAGCAAGGAAGGGGAGGTTTGAGTATCTGTACCCATAGATTACCCAAAGGTTTCCAATCAGGATGCAATCTAGATGACAAAATGAGCAATTTTCTCAGATAGCGATCGCAGGGCGATCAGTGAGGGGTTTGTACTAAAATGTCCAATAGGCAGTTTAAATGCAGTAAAGCCGATATTTTCTAGCAAATTTCTTGATTGTCAGCCCTTGGCTGGCAAAAAAGCAGCGAAAAAATCACAAAAATCCGCTGAGATGTCTTCCCAAGACATCAATTAGGGTCTGCTGAAAAAGTCCCTCAGGGAATTATGTGATATTGTCTGGCAATTTTCACTGGTATCGAACGCCTCCATGGTTCCGCTCCCCGCACCTTCCCCACCGGTGCGTTGCTGGGGGTGGGGAATGACGCTTAAATGCTATTTTGGTTTAGTTTGGACGCTAATAGGGCCATTAACGCTGGTTTGACAGGCTAAACGATAATTTTCGGGTTTTTTCTTCAGACAGCGCTGTTCAAAGTCGGTTTTGGCCGAGAGATTTTCCATCCCCTCGACAATTGCCACTATACAAGTACCACACTGACCGTAACCGCCACAATTCATCAATTTACCGCCAAAAGTGTAGATATCAACGCCATTCTGGATTGCTTTCTCTCGTAAATTCGCCCCATCTGCCGCTACCACGATCTTATTCTCTTTGACGAAGTTGATGTTACCCATGACTGTGTTACCCTAAATTTTTGCAAATTAATATTAAAAAATATTAAATTTTTTTGATTGTAACATTTTTGGCTCGCTGTTCTAAATATTCGGCGATGCCAATAGCGATCGCTTTTTTGCCGATAAATTTCCCTAATGCCGCTTTTGTGACCAAATAAGCCACCTGTTCCCCTTGATCGCCCTTTTCCTCACCCCTATTAGCAATGACGGCCTGATAGCCCTTTTCTAGGCGTTTACGGGCGATTTCCAGCAACTCCTCCTGACTGACTCCCTCCTGATACTTGAAAGTCACCATCTCTAAATCGGGAAATTTTTCTCTCACCTTGTCAATCACTTTTTCCGTCGGCACAAAATTAAGATTTAACTGCCCACCACTGGGAATTTTACCCAAAAAAGGGCTTTCTAAGCGATAATCTGCCACTGCTGCCGAAAAAATCCCAAATTTATAATCTTTACTCTCTAATTCTCCCATAACCTTCCCTAGATACTCGTCATAAGTTTCAATAATTTCATGGGGTAAATAAGCGGGAGGTGTATAGCTGCCGCGTCCGTGGATTAATTGCACCTTTGCCCCGCGCAGGTGCAATTCTTCTGCAATAGCGACTCCTAATTGTCCGGTAAAACGATTGGTTAAACGACGAATATTATCGATAATAACGGGTGTGGGTCCACCAGTGACTAAAATCGGCATATTTTTCAGGACAGAATTACTGAGAATCCCACAGGCTGCTACGGTAATCTCTTTTTCCCCGGGGAGATTGTGCTTACCGTAATCATCCCGGGGTGACATAATCTGGACTCCCAAGCGATCGAGAGTTTGCAAAGATTCGGTCAGAATAGCATTATGTAAACTGCCGTGCATGGTGGGGACAAGCAGAATTTTAGTTTTTCCCTTTTCCTGTCGTCCCAAGGCCGAGGCCAAGCATGAAGTGATCACTCCGTCAGCTATTCCGTAACGAAACTTATTAATCGTGTTATAGGTAGCGGGGGCGACTAAATAAAGATCAAAGGGAGATTGATCGCTTAAATGTTCTGCTTTTGCCGTTAATTGGCTAATTACGGGATTAACCGTACTCCATTCCAAAGCTTCCTTAGTGACGTATCTTAAAGCTTCTTCCGAGACAAAAGCCACGACTGTAGCCCCGAATTTCCGCAAAGATCGGGCAATTAGCGGCGCTTTCATGGCCGCAATCCCTCCTGTCACCAGTAAAGCAATACGTTTACCCCAGAGATGATGACTTTCTAAGGGTACTTCGCGATCGCTTAAGGGCGAATCCGTCGGAGAAGAGAAATTCCAAGTCATAAATTTGGGGGTGGGGGTTTTGTCAGTGATCAGTAAACAGTAAACAGTGAACTGAAAACTCAAATCTGATCACTGATAACTGATAACTGATCACTGATTCGGTTATCCCTATTCGGGGTTTGTCTATCCCTGAGGGAGAAACTGGTTATCCTAGTAAATAAAGGGTTGCTTCGGTGTTCTTATGATTGACAAAATTTTAACTAAAGTTCGATCGCTTGCCAAGCCGCTATTAGTTCTAGGATTAGTGACAACGCTGATTTTAGGCAATGTTTCCAGTGCTTTGGCGGCATCGGGGGGTAGAATGGGGGGCGGTAGTTTTCGCGCCCCTAGTCGCAGTATTAGCCCTTCTAGAGGTGGTGGTTACAGTTCCCCCGGTTACGGTGGAGGTATTGGTTTTCCCTTCCTCTTACCCTTCTTTTGGGGTGGTGGTGGCGGTGGCTTAATTTCTCTGTTAATCTTTTTTGCTATTGCCAATTTCCTCGTTAATGCTTTCCGTAATGGTGGAGGCAGTGATGAGAATGGTATGACGATAGAATCCGGTTATGAAACCGTCTCCGTGGCTAAAGTACAGGTGGGTTTGTTAGCTAATGCCCGTTATCTGCAACAAGAATTAAATCAAATCGCCCTAACTGTGGATACTAGCACCTCCGAGGGACGCGTCGAAGTCTTACAAGAATCGGCCCTCGCCCTGTTACGTCATCCGGAATACTGGGTTTATGGTAACGTCGATTGCCAACAAACCAGCCTCAGCAGTGCAGAAGCGAAGTTTAATCAGTGGTCTCTCAACGAACGCGGTAAACTAACGGCGGAAACCTTAACTAATTACAATAATCAACTGCGTCAAGGTTCTCAAGAAAATATTTTACCCGAATCGGCTGGGGAATTAGCTAAAACCGCACCGGAAGGCTATATTTTGGTGACTATTTTAGCCGGTATTGTCGGTAAATTTTCTCTAGCCAAAATTAATGATTCCCAAGACTTGAAACAAGCCCTGCAACAAATTGGTAGTATGGGAGGCGATCGACTTTTAGCGGTAGAAGTGATTTGGACTCCTCAAAGCGAGGGTGATATTCTCAGTCAAGACGACATTCTCGCTAATTATCCCGATCTGAAATTGGTGTAATTTGTCGGGGTATAATACCAGATATTGGCCAAAATCTCCCTTTTGCAGGGAGATTTTTTGATTATTAAGGAATTGCTGCCGTGATGGGATTTTTAGGTGTGTCACGATGCCCTAACACACCCTAACCATTAACAATATAATTCCTGAATCCACTGCCATTCTTGGGCTAATCCTTCGGCTAAAGAGACTTGGGGATTATAACCTAGAATAGTACGGGCTTTGGTGACATCGGCGGCGGTGTGACGGGCATCTCCCCGGGCGAGTCCTTGATGCGATCGCTCGATAGGTTTACCGATGACTTTTGCCATGGTATCCAAGACATCCAACAATACCACGCGACTACCACCACCAATATTAAACACCTCCCCCACCGCTTCCGGCACTAGGGCAGCGGCTAAATTAGCGGCTACAGCATCGCTAATAAAGGTAAAATCACGGGTTTGTTTGCCATCTCCGTAGATGCCGATCGGTTTACCTGCGATCGCTGCTTGAAAAAACTTATGGAAAGCCATATCGGGACGTTGCCGCGGTCCATAAACGGTGAAATAACGCAAGGCAGTGACGGGAACGTTAAAATTCTGGTGATATAGCCAACAGAGTCTTTCTGCCGCTAATTTGGTGATGCCGTAGGGTGAAACTGGTTGGGGACAAAGGGTTTCGGGAGTCGGCATCGTTTCCGCATTGCCATACACCGAGGAAGTGGAAGCAAAAACCATCCGTTGTAAAGAAGGGGTTTCCTTAGCGGCCTCAAGAATAATTTGAGTGGCATTTATATTCCTTTCGGTATATTGACGAAATCCATCACCCCAGCTTGCTCTGACTCCTGCTTGGGCTGCCTGATGGAATAATACTTCTACTCCTTGCAACAGTTGTCGCCAGTCAAGGGCTTGTATATCCGCTTCAATTAACTTAAATTCGGGATATTTTGCTAGAATATGGGCATTTTTGCGCTTTAAACTGGGGTCGTAATAATCGTTAAATTGATCGATACCGATCACCTGATCTCCTTGTTCTAAAAGCTTTTGTGCCAAGTTAGAACCGATAAAACCCGCGACACCAGTAACAATATGAGTAGCCATTTAATCCTAGTCGTTGATATTTTGTATCGATTGTAAGCTAAGACGCATTTAAACTGCTTATTCTTAGCTTAGCAGAATCTCCCCCGGTGGTGATTCGGTAGTAGTGATGGCGGCTTAATCCTTTGCTTTGCTGTGCATTGTAGTCATGGATAAAATACCAAAGGGCTCCCCAACGTGATTCTCCATTTTTTTAGAGAAGAATTACTGTCTTATAGGACTCCCAAAAGTCTGTGTAAGCAACCGCACATTGTCGGTAAACACCGGGTAAACTAGACCCAAAGTTTTTTGGCTGATTGACGACTCCTATCTCCGCGCATAGCAACCAATAATTTCCCTTGTCTTTCTATCAATTAACCGCCAAATATAAACCTTTATCGTCTTAGAAAAAACCAAAGACCACATCTCATCACATTCTATAAACAATTTACCTTTTGGTTTGTCCGAAACCTTTATTTGACGGGGGAAAGCCGCCAGTTTATTGTTGACATAGTTTTGTAACAATGACCAACTTACCCCTGTTACTCTAGCAATTCCTCGTCAGAAAATTCGTTCGAGCAAGAGTTTATCAATTAATTGTTTGGTTTCGTCAGAGACGGTTTTATTAGTGGGATTGAACACAAACTGACGACCACATTCTTTACCTTGACGTTTGGGTTTTCCATTATGAATAGAACCATTCTTGATAGTATGGTGAGAACCACAACGCTTGACAGGGGAATAGAGGTGAAGGGGGTATTTTGTTCGGTGCTAGACTGATATTTGAGTAAGCCAGACAGGAGCCAGAAAAAGATATTTATCAGAAAAGTCATGATCAAGCTAGAGGTTTAAAGACTGATCGGGTTCCAATTATTTTTATTAATAAATATTTTACACAATTCATACCAGGTAAGCAAGAGGGCTACGCCACTACTACCGAATCATTACCTACCCTATTCCAAGGGCTAATCCAATTAATGCCTATACAATGGGAACAATTATTAAAGGTTCGGGATTAACTATTGAAGAATTTAAAAAACTTTTATAAAACAATCTCAACCCATGAACGAACAACGCACCCAATCCTGTCTAAATTATGATTTTTTTTGATTATTTGACTGACTAGGATTTCTCTCGGCTATCATCCCTCAAATCAAAGAGTAAGGGTATTATTTGCCATGAGTCAATATGTTCTACTTCGGATTCAAGTCATTCAGGAAGAATTAGAAGCCTTAAAAAAAATGGTCATTCATCATCAGACTCAAATTAAGGGTTTATGGAAAGATGTTGGGATCAGTGATGACGATTTAGAAGAGGCTAAAAAAGCAGTTTTTCGAAATTAGGTTACACTTCATTTTTATGATAAACGCTATAGTTATCATTAATGATCTTTTTAAGAGTTTAAATCCTTAAAGGGATTGATAACCTGTAAGCTATTATTGATAATTAAACCATCTTGCATATCTTCTGAGTAGAGAATAGTTGCATCGCCTAAAACTGCACTAGCAACAATCAGGCTATCCCAAAATGAAATTAAGTAGCGATCTCGTAATTTCACGGCATACTCAAGCGTTTCGAGGGAGACAGGTAAGATTTCACACCCTTGTGTCAATTCTTCAAGTAGATTTTGGATTTGTAAATTATTAAACCCTGCTTTGCGGATTAAATTTGAGCAAACCTCATTGACAACTTGTGTACTAATTATCAAGTTTTCTTGATTCGTAATATTTGTAGCTATTTGTTGCTTAGGGATGGCATTAGGATCGCTACAATTAACAATGAAGCGATACAGCCAAATATTAGAATCAATAAAGAAGGGTTGAGATTCACCAGCGTTCATTCGCTTCTTCTCTGGTAAGAGGATGGAAGTCTTCAATTTTAATCGGATTTGCTGTTAACTGGGCGATTATCCCCGTTTCTGACCATTTTTGGGGAGTAAGCTGGGAAATTGAATTCGATTCTATAGTCAGTTTAACGCACTGTCCTTCATTGAGTTGGAGATTACTAAGAGGACGTAAAACGCCATTTTCAAAGACGGCTTCACAGGTTTGTTGCGGCATAACTCAATCCTTAATTCTAAATTACTCTTATTTTAACCGATGAATCAACAACGCACCCAATCCCGTCTAAACTATGATTTTTTTGATTGTTTGATTGACTATTATTTTTTTCGGCTATCGTCCCTGTGATACAATTCTGATAATCTCCCCATTCAATCCCCTACCCCGACCAATGTTTAGGCCATGCTAGAATGGTGATAAAAGCATAGAATCCTATGTAGTTTAATTAGTTGAAACTGAATCGAAGAAAGTTATGTTCACAGAGATCAATATTGGCACTTTCATAAAAAGCGATCCCAAAATTCATGGAGGTTGTCCTATTATCGCGGGAACTGCTGTTACTGTACGAAGAATAGTGATCTGGTATAAGTTAGGATATAGTCCTGAAGAAATTGCCGATGAAATCCCTCATCTTTCTTTGGCACAAGTTTATGCCGCTCTAACTTACTATCATACTAACAAAGAAACAATAGAAGCAGAAATTATAGCCGAAGCCGCCGAAGCAGATCGCCTTGAAGCATTACATTATTCTTCTTCTTATGAGTAGAATTAGCTTATATATGGATGAGGATTCTACAGCGTTCAAAATGATTTAGATAATCCGGCTTGTTTCAAAACTGCATTGGCAGTATGGCGTGATTTAATAGTATTATCAACTACAAATCTTCTTTCTGTCAGAGGACTATACCAAATTTCATGATCTCCTTTACCTTGACGTTCAAAATAACATCCAGCTGCTGAGAGCAGTTTTTTTAATGCAGGTGTTAAAGAAGTAGCCATCTAAACAGCGCACTCAATTGATTCTTGACGATGACTAATTAGTTCAAAAGTTATCGGTGCTTGAGGTTCAAGAGTAATTAGATGATTGAGTTGTAATAATTCTGGAATCATCTGTCGTAATTTAGCTGTTAAAGCTTCGATGGTATCAGCTTCGGTGACTAATCCCGGAATATCTTCACTCTCTGCTACCCACACTTGCGCCTCTCGATCCCAAAATGCTTCTACTTGGTACGGTTTTTGATTCATGATGATTTAGTTCAAGTGAGTAGAATTAGCTTATCTATCAATCAAGATTATACAGTGCGATCGCCTTTCTGACAATCTTACCACCAATCCCCAACTCTTGATGATTGCCGATGAATCGCTTATAACTGAATTAACCGCCACCATCCGCCACGCTATGAATGAACCCAAAAAACATCGACAATCTATTCGTTTAAAAGGCTATGATTATAGACTTAATGGAGCTTATTATTAACAATTTGTTCTTATCAGAAGCAGTATCTATTTGGTGAAATTGTTGAAGGAAATATGGAGCAGAATTTACTTGGTGATACTATTGAAGCGGTATGGTATAGACTACCTCTAAATTTTAAGTTTATTGAACTAGATGCTTTTATTGTCATGCCCAATCATATTCATGGAATTATAGTAATACAAAATCAAGCTCTGGAAAAGGCTGCACACGATTCGCAATATACTCACGGTACAATGCCGGAATCTTTGGGGGCTATTGTGCAGAATTTCAAATCAATTTCTAGTCGTAAAATTAATCGTTTATGTGGCGATCACCTGAAAATTTGGCAGCGCAATTATTATGAACATATCATTCGCAATGAAAATTCTTATCAAAAAATCCGGCAATACATTCTTGATAATCCGCGAAATTGGGAACAAGACGAGAACAATCTGAATAAATTCAAACCAATGTAGGGGCAAATAACCTGTGGGGACAAATAACCTGCGGGAACGAATAACCTGTAGGGGCGAAGCATTCGGGCAATAACATATCGCTGAAACCATAAATTTCTTATCCGAATGCTTCGCCCCTACCCCGGGCAATAAACTAATAACCTTCGCCTATTATCCCTGTGATACAATTCTGATAATCTCTCCATTAAATCCCTGTACGGGCGAAGCATTCGGGCAATAACATATCGCTGAAACCCTAGATTTTATATCCGAATGCTTCGCCCCTACCCCGGGCAATAACCTTAGCCTATCATCCCTGTGATACAATTCTGATAATCTCCCCATTCAATCCCTGTACGGGCGAAGCATTCGTGCATAATCTATCGCTGAAACCCTAGATTTTATATCCGAATGCTTCGCCCCTACCCATCAATTCCCCATCCGCCACGCCATGAATGAACAACGCGCCCAAGCCTCCCTAAACCCGCAAGACTATCTCAATTTCTTGATGGAAACATTACAAAAAATCTCTGAAAATCCTAATCCTCAATTAATTTATCCTTTCTGGGCGCAAAATCTGGATAAGCTAGATGATAATTTTGCGAGAATCCTAGACAGTTGGATTAGAGAGAAATTAACACAAGTCACGCCAGAACAAGCCTATTCTATCGCTTTTGTTATTGGCAATTTCAGTAATTTAATTAAAGAATTTACCCTTGGTGACATCGCCACCCACAAAGAAATTGCCATCACGGGTTATGAAATAGCCTTAACTATCTTCACTTTTGAGGCATTTCCTCAAGAATGGGCTGGAACAAATAATAATCTCGCTGCTACTTATATTAACAGAATCAGAGGGGAGAAAGCTGAGAATTTAGAAAAAGCGATCACCGCTTGCCAGGAAGCCTTGAAAGTGTTCACTTTTGACGTTTTTCCCCAATATTGGGCAATGACACAAAATAATCTCGCTAATGCTTACAGTAACAGAATCAGAGGAGAGAAAGCTGAGAATTTAGAAATGGCGATCACCGCTTACCACGAAGCCTTGAAAGTGAGGACTTTTGACGCTTTTCCCCAAGGTTGGGCAGATACACAGAATAATCTTGCTGCTACTTATATTAACAGAATTAGAGGGGAGAAAGCTGAGAATTTAGAAAAAGCGATCGCCGCTTGCCAGGAAGCCTTGAAAGTGTTCACTTTTGACGCTTTTCCCCAATATTGGGCAATGACACAAAATAATCTCGCTATTGCTTACCGTAACAGAATCAGAGGGGAGAAAGCTGACAATTTGGAAAGGGCGATCACCGCTTACGAGAAAGCATTGAAAGTTTATACTTTTGACGCATTTCCCGAAGATTGGGCAATGACACAGAATAATCTCGCTATTGCTTACAGTAACAGAATCAGAGGAGAGAAAGCAGAGAATATAAAACAAGCAGTCATGTGTTATCAAAACGCTTTACAAGGATATGAAACCGCAGGAGATTTCCTGAATGCCGCAGAGATGGGGTTAACATTAGGTAAAATTAAAGTAGATCGAGGAGAATGGTATCAAGGATTAGCTTATTTAGAAAAAAGTCTTAAAATTTATCGTCAATTTGACGATCTCAAAAGTCGTGCTGATACCATTTATCAAATTGCTCATACCCATCACCTAATTGGAAACCATGAAAAAGCCTCTATTTATTATCGGGATGCTTTGCGCTTTTATGAATATCTAAAACATGATAGAGGTGTTGCCTTTTGTCAAGCAAGTTTAGGCAGACTCATGTTGCAAATTGGTTTTGTCGAAAAAGCTGAAGAATTATTAAAGAAGGCTACTTTTATTTTTAAAGAACTGAATAATGAACAAGAAATTGCTAAAATAGCAGAAGTTCTGAATTGCCTTGCCAAAATTAAGGAGAAACAAGCTGTATGAATGAAGCGGATCGCATTTGGGATGAATTAGATAATATCTATTGTCAATGGGGAATAACGGAAATTCCTTTTTCTGAAAGTGCTTCAACATTGAGGGAATCGCAGTTAAGAAAAGTTTTTACTGGGAGAAGTCAAGAATTAAAACCAGTTTTCAGCTTATTAAAAGGAAAAGAGCGTAAAAGATTGTTAGTTTACGGTTTGATTGGTATTGGGAAAACGGCTTTTATTTTAGAAATTTTAGATGTTCTAAAACGTAAAGCAACTAAGACTTTAACTGCCTATATCAGTTTGCCAGCTAATACAGATTTAGCTACCATTGCATTAATTGCTTTAGCCCGGGAAATGAAAGAAGATGAATGGGCGCAACAATTCTTAAATCAAATGGGATTAATTTCAGCCCAACCTTTAAGACAACGAGAGAATACAGCTAAATTTGGAATTGCAGGAATTGGTGCAGAATTAAAAGAAAAAAGTATTGATATTAATAAACCACTCTTTCCTGAACTTAGTTTTGAAGACTTATTAAAAAGAGCATTAAAAAAATATGAGCGAGTGATTATTGCTGTTGATGACTTGGATAAACAAGATCCTGCAACTGTAAAACAATTACTTTTAAATGCTCAAGGAATGCTAAAATCAGGAGCATGGTTTATTTTGACTGGTCATCCTTCGGGTTTAACCAGAGATATTTTAATTAGTGAAAGAGGATTATTTGATTTTGCGATTAAATTAGAACCTCTTGAACAATCTGTTATGTATGAAATGCTGGTTAATTACCTTAACAGTGTACGTTCTCAAGATTGTCAATATTCGGTAAAAGATCCCCAAGCAGTTAAACCTTTTACACCAGATACAGCTAAGATGTTGTGTGAGAGATCTAATGGTGTTCCGCGTTATTTAAATCGTTTAGGTAGCTATATTTTACAGAAAGCATCTGAATTAAATGCCGAAACTATTACACCTCAAATCTTAGAAGAAGGATTTATTTATGCTGACCAACAAATGCGAGGTCTGCCAGGATTAACCCCAGCAGATTTTATGTTGATAGATCTAATTCTAGAAAGGGATAAATTATCAGATGAAAATATTACTTTAGAAGATTTACAAAAGTTGCAAGTTCAAGAATTTAGTGAATTACTTCCAATTATTGACAAATTAGTAGAATTAGATTTAATTAGAAGATTGCCTAATGACCAAGCTATAGAATTTGCCTTAACTCCATTATTATTACCTTCTCAAGAAACGCAAAAATAAATCGCCATATCGTCGGCATCTAAAGCAGCGATCGCACTTGGATTGTCTGCCAATTCAGCGCGAAACTGGGCAATTTCTTCAGCAGTAACTTTAGTTGATTCAATATTCATAGGTTGTTCTTATTTACAGACAATACTAATTGTATAGTTTCTATTTTGCCATCTAAAGTGTTAATCTAACTGGTTACTGATAACTGAAAAGGTTCTTAATTCCCTACCATTGTGATAATTGCTGTCATTTAAACCACGACAAAATTAACTAATTTGCCCGGGACAACAATCACTTTTTTGATTTCCTTACCCTCTAAATAACGTTGGGCGATTTCCGATTCCAGGGCGAGGGTTTCTAGGGTGCTTTTATCGGCACTAGCGGGAACTTGTATCGTGCCTCTGGTTTTTCCCAAAATTTGGATGACAAGGGTAATCTCGTCCACAATCAGGGCAGTAGGATCAACTTTTGGCCAGGGTTGCAGGTGAATTGATTGGCTATGGCCTAAAGCTTGCCATAATTCTTCGCTAAGATGGGGAGCAAAGAGGGAAAGTAAGATTAATAGGGCTTCGATTCCTTCCCGATAAATGGGGGATTCAAAACACTTATTATCCCCTAAAGCATTACTGAGTTTCATCAATTCGGAAATGGCGGTATTAAATTGATAATCTCCTTCTAAATCCTCGGAGATTTCTTTAATAGCGGTGTGAATTGCCCGTCTTAAATCCTTGTCAGTTTTCGAGAAAGTCTCTATTTTTTTGACTTGCTTGGCTTTATTTTCAATATATTCGCTGACTAAACGCCACACCCGATTAAGAAAGCGAAATTGTCCTTCTACCCCCGCATCATCCCACTGTAAATCTTTTTCTGGGGGTGCAGTAAAAAGTATAAACATTCGGGCAGTATCGGCCCCGTATTTTTCGAGAACTTTCAGAGGATCAACGCCGTTATATTTCGACTTAGACATTTTTTCAAAGAAGAAAGATAGAACTTCTCCCGTGTCTTTATCGCAATATTTATCCTCTTTATAGATAACATTTTCTGCGGGGACATATTTGCCAGTTTCGGGATTTTTGTAGGTCAATCCCTGTACCATTCCCTGGGTTAACAGACGGTTAAAAGGTTCATCGACATTAACTAAACCTCGGTCCCTTAAAACTTTGGTAAAGAAACGAGAATAGAGTAAATGTAGGATAGCGTGTTCGATTCCTCCGACGTATTGATCCACGGGCATCCAATCATTAACCTTCTCGAATTGAAAGGGTATATCTTCATTTTTAGCATCGGTATAACGGAGGAAATACCAACTAGAATCGATGAAAGTATCCATAGTGTCTGTTTCCCGTTTTGCGGGAGTTCCACAGCGAGGACAATCCACATTTACCCAGTCTTCTAATTTGGCTAAAGGAGAAGCACCTCGACCGCTAAATTCGACATTTTCTGGTAAAGTAACGGGTAAATTATCGATAGGTACTGGCACGGTTCCACAGTTAGGACAGTGGATAACTGGAATCGGACAACCCCAATATCTTTGACGGGAAATTAACCAATCCCGGAGGCGATATTGTATTCTAGCTTTGCCGTAACCTTGGGCAGTGGCATAATCAATAATAGCGGTTTTTCCTGCTGTAGAATGCAGCCCATTAAATTGAGCGGAATTAATCATAATTCCCGCTTCTGTATAGGCCTCTTTTAACTCAATTTCGCCACTTTCTGGAGTAATAACTATCTTAATTGGTAGGTTATTTTCCCGAGCAAATTTAAAATCGCGACTATCGTGAGCCGGAACTCCCATCACTGCCCCCGTCCCGTATTCGTAGAGGACATAATCAGCAATTAAAATCGGAATTTCTTCACCAGTAAAAGGATTAATTGCCAGTCCTCCGGTTTTAATACCGCGTTTGGGTTTATCTTCGGCAGTTCTTTCTAATTCGCTTTCGCTGGCTATCTCTTGAATAAAAGTTTCTACGGCCGATTTTTGTTCGGGAGTGGTAACTTGTAAAGTTAAGGGATGTTCGGGAGCAAGTACCACATAAGTGACTCCATAAACCGTATCGGGACGAGTGGTAAAAACGGCAATTTTTTCTGTGGAGTTAACAAGAGGAAATTCTAAATAAGCACCTACCGATTTACCAATCCAGTTGGACTGCATGGTTTTAACCCGTTCTGGCCAACCGGTAAGCTTATCTAAATCAGTGAGTAATTGTTCGGCATAATCGGTGATTTTTAGGAACCATTGCCGGAGTAATTTTCTTTCTACTTTAGCACCCGATCGCCAAGATTTTCCTTCACTATCTACCTGTTCATTGGCCAAGACAGTTTGATCGATAGGATCCCAATTCACTGCCGCTTCTTTTTGGTAGGCTAATCCTGATTCAAAAAACTGTAAAAATAGCCATTGGGTCCAACGATAATATTCCGGGGAACAGGTGGCAACTTCTCTTTCCCAATCGATAGATAATCCTAACTGTTGTAATTGCCGTTTCATCTGGGCAATATTTTGATCAGTCCATTTTGCCGGAGGAACTCCCCTTTCAATAGCGGCATTTTCTGCGGGTAATCCGAAAGCATCCCACCCCATGGGATGCAGCACGCGATAACCCTGCATTCTTTTCAGACGGGCAATCACATCGGTAATAGTATAGTTGCGAACGTGACCCATGTGCAGGTTGCCCGATGGATAGGGGAACATGGAGAGGGCGTAAAATTTCGGTTTATCGGCGTTTTCTGGGGTTTTGTCCAATCCCATTTGCTGCCAAATCTTCTGCCATTTCTGTTCGATTTCTGCGGGGTTGTACGGCACTGGGGTCTTTTCTCCTGAGTTGTATCTATCCCTCCCATTTTACCGCAGCCGGCTGGGGGTGATTGCCAGTCTTGGGGCTATCCACCCTAGTAAAAACCCTCTGGGTTTTAGTGGTTAATTTTCACGGGGAATATTAAACCTCTTGCATAATTAACTTTTGAGGGTTCAAAAACGTCAAAAATAAGGATTAAATCGCATAAAATCTGTAAATAGACCATTTAACTGATTATTATTCATTCTTAATTCTCCTGACTACTGACTACTGGCTACTGACTCCTAACCCTAACAACAATTTTTGATTTTTACAAGAGGTTAACAGCCGTTCGACTTCACCCAATAGTTACTTGACTGGTATCGACGCTGGTTGCCCCATGGACTTTACTGGCAATTGCCACCATTTTATTTAAAGTCGCCTGATTGGAAACCTTGCCTTTTAGTACAACTTTACCACCAGTTTGAGCGACCCACAATTTGTCTTCATCAGCTAAATCCGGTGTCTCGTCAAAAGCTAAAACTACTCGTTTAGCTAGGCCGCTTTCGTCGTATTTTCCATCTAATCCGACTCTTTCGGGGGGAATACCCGCAGCAGCGGCTTTCCCCGCAATCGCACTAGCGGCATCGGCCGGTTTATCTAAGCCAAAAATTCTTTTTAACCAATCCATTGCTAACACTCCTGATTGAGTTCTAAAACCCCAATTTCTTTAAGAGGGATTTGGTGGAAACGATGTGTCGATCTAATCCTAAACGATCGGGACTGACTCCCACCGCTAAAGCGACTAATTGGGAAAAATGTAACACGGGTAAACCTAAACTTCGACCGATCACTTTTGCCACTTCCGGTTGTCGGGAATCAAGATTAAGATGGCATAAAGGACAAGGGGTGACTAAACAATCGGCCCCCGCTGCCATGGCCTCTAAAATGTGTTTTCCTGCCATTTGGAACGATTGGGTGGTGGCATAACTGGACAGGGGCCAACCACAGCATTGAGTGCGTCCTTGATAATAAATCGGATTTGCTCCCACCACCCGAAAGACATTTTCTAGGGATTCCGGCTGAAAAGGATTATCGTAGGGGAGAGTATCCTGGGCCCGCAGGAGATAACAACCATAAAAACTGGCACAATTTAAGCCTGATAAGGGACGAACCACCTTGGCCGCCAGATTATCTAAGCCATAATCGCCGACAATTGCCCAGAGTAGGTGCTTAACCGTCGTCGTACCTTGGTAGGGGGAACAATGTTCTTTCTGTAAATAATTATTAACTTCCTCAACATAATTGGGATTATTATGCTTTGCTTCCTTCAAGCGCTCATCCACATGACCGATCACCCCTTGACAGGTGCTACAGTGAGTCAACAGGGGTAAATTGAGGGCTTCCGCTAGGGCAATATTGCGCGCATTGACGGTATCTTCCAAGAGTTGCGAATCTTCCTTATAGGTTCCCGAACCACAACAGGCAGCTTTTTTGAGTTCGACTAAATTAATCCCCAAAGCTTCCGTCAGGGCTGCCGTGGATAAATATAGTTCCCGACAGGCACCTTGGGCGACACAACCGGGAAAATAAGCATACTGGAGATTTTTGACTGTCATGGATTCTAGGAAATTACTACTCATTACCTATCTACCATCTTGCCCCCCTTCCCCCCTGTCATTACTAAAGTCATGGAATTTCTTAATAGACAGCCTTTTGTGAGCTGCTCCCAACAACTTTATGGGAGTTTGCCCCGAGAAATAATATCCCAAAAGTAGGAGAGCCATCTCAACAGTATAATGGCTCTCCTTGAGAAAATTTGTTGTCCTGAGGAGTCGGTTGTACAAATGGGAATCTGCCCGGTCAAGAGGTGATTTATTGGTAGAATTGAGAGTGCAGCCGAGAAATTACGGCGAGAAACCCTATTTTGTCTGCTTACGCCGCTTGGGGGAGGGTGATGACAGCATCAAAGTCAGCACGGCTAGGGAAAATCGAGAGAACCCGATCGAGTTGGGTTAATTCAAAGATAATCTTGACTGAAGGTGGAATAGAACAGATATTGAAGGATTTTTCTTGACTTTGAGCCAGACGAAAGGCAGTAACTAAAGCCATTAATCCAGCGCTGTCGAGGAATTCCACCCTACTCATATCCACGAGAAAAGTGATAGAGCGACTCCGGTTAACCAGATTGGTGAGCTGCTCTTGAAATTCTAGGACGTTAGCGGCGGTAATATAGCCGTTTGGCTCAAATAGAGCAATTTCCGGGACTTTTACAGGACTTTTCATGGCTGGGCTTTGAAATTCATAAATGAACCTTTTAACTGGAGATCAGATACCGCTATTATGTCCTAACTTTCTGATTTTGCAACCTTCGTCTTGATATATTTTCCCTCTCCTGAAAAGATTAATCTTTTCTTAATCTTTCCCCTTTAGGAAGGAACCACTTTTAGGTTAACCTGATGGTCCAGGGAGTAAAGAGGAACAGTGATCAAGGCTTATTAGGGCAAATACTAGGGGAAAGTCGTTAGGTTTAAGCTCTAATCCCGAATGACTGATGATGACCCAGCATTATACTGGTATTTTTGCTGAAATAAAGTAAAGCAGGATACAGAAACTAGATTTATTGAACTAGAGTAAGGAAATTGTGGATACCCAGCCGACTATCCGCCAATTAGTGGAACAAGCCCTATATTATCGTCAAATCACGCCAGAAATCGAAAACGGAATTAATGAACTCCTCGCTCGTCTTGGCTACGTTTCCGATGTGGATTACGAGGCCCTAGAGTTACTCATGGATGAAATGGACGAGGGCCGGATTAATCTCGTTCCGCGTCGGTAACTTCAGTTATCAGTTATCAGTTATCAGTTATCAGTTATCAGTGGTGAGTTATCAGTGGTGAGTTATCAGTGGTGAGTTTTCAGTTCACTCCGGACCTAGTAACGAAGAACCTGACTGATGACTGATGACTGAACAATCCCCCAAAACCCAATTTCCCCAAATTTCCCCAAATTAATATAATTGACTTCAGGCTTTCTCTTAACCTGATTTTTTCCATGATTCCTTTAACTCTTAATCTCTTGCAAGGTTCCGTTACTTTTCGTTTCAGTCCCAGTGCTGCTCTGGATTTGCAAAGGGAAATTAATATTTTACTCGATCGCCTGAAAGCGATCGCTAGTAATGCCGCTAGTGGGGGTAAACCCCAACCCCAAAAACCGCTGGAATATCAGCACACTGGTGATGTGTTTCTGGAAGTCTTTTGTAATCCCAATATTTATCCGAGTCCTTTTTCGGCTAAAGTTTTGTTAACGGTTCGTGACGATCGCCTACGCTTAACCACAGAAGCAGAATTAACCCGTGTAATCGAGGATTTAGAGCGTTATATCGACCAAAATAGTTAGAATCGGGGGATTTTTGGGGTTTCGACCTTTCCTTGTCGTCCCACCTCTCCCCATCTGATTATTCTTCTCTAGCTTGCCATGTTACCGACCGATTTATTGATTTCCCGTCAAAATGGCGAGACAATTATTCCCAAACGCTTACCGATCGCTCCTGATTATCTGATGATCGCTCAAGAACAAATCACCTGTTTTCAGGAAAGTATCGGTCAAACTAAGGGAGAATTAAGCCAAAAACTCCTAATCTTGGAGGGAGACAGTCCCGATTATAAAATTAAACGGGGATTTGCTCACCTATTAACCAATCATTTTGCCACCTTTGAAATTATTAGTCCCTTAGAACCGCAGGAATTAAGAAAAAGAGTTTTTGAACAAGCGGCTAACTTTGTTCCTATTCCCCAAAATCGATCGCTAATTCTTCAAACAATTGCCCAGCAACTCAGCCAAGAATTAAATCAAGAAATTTTTCCAGTAGCTCTAGAAAAAGGACTCTATGCTGATTTAGCGGAGAATAAAATTCTCACTCAATTTGATGCTCCCACCCCCGAAAACTTAATTCATCGTTTTAACCTCTCGCAAATTCAAGGTATTTTTTATCGGGCCAGTTATTTAATCATCAACGTCCACCGCAACGATCCGGGGGAATATAAATATCTCTTTCGCTATCTAAAACTATTTCGTTTAATGACTTATATCGAAGGGGATGCCGACACGGGATTTACTATTACTATCGATGGTCCCACCAGTTTATTTAAAGCTAACAGTCGTTATGGCATTGAAATCGCTAAATTAATTCCTGCCTTACTCCATGTTACTCACTGGAATCTGAAGGCACAATTACAGTATAAAGATTCCTATACAGGCACTATCAAAAAACAACAGTTCAATTTAGAGGATAACTGTGGTCTGGTGTCCCACTATTCCCCAGGTAAACCCTACGATAGTATGTTAGAGGAATCTTTCGCTAAACGTTGGTTACAGTTAAAAACTGAATGGCAACTAGAAAGGGAAGTGGATTTAGTGCCTTTACCCGGAGGAGTGATGATTCCCGATTTCCGTTTAGTGCATCCCGATGGTCGCGTTTTTCTCCTCGAAATTGTTGGTTATTGGCGACCAGAATACCTACAAAAGAAATTTTTACAGGTTAAATCGGCCCAAGCAAGTAATCTAATTTTAGCCGTATCGGAACGGTTAAATCTAGAAAAAGCTGGAGTTAAATTTCAAAATCTACCCGCTCAGGTTATCTGGTTTAAAGATAAATTATCACCCCAAGCAGTGTTAGAAGTTTTAAGTTAAAGGTTTAGGAAGCTAAAAGCGGAAGTATGGTTTGATACTCCCGCTTTGGTCTAATCACACTAGGTTAACTCTTTCGCTTAAGACCAGACAATGAGTACTACATCATTGAGCAATGGTAGGATTGATGGACACTTTCACCACTTTATTTTTTTCTTCTTCCGCTTTCGGGAGAGTGAGATTGAGAATGCCATCTTTGTATTCAGCAGTCACGTTATTGTTATCAACCCGAACCGGTAGAGGAATAACCCGATGGAATTTACCATAACGGAACTCAGTGCGGGTAAATCCTTCTTCTTCGGTTTTAATTTCCGATTTCCTTTCACCATTAATGGTCAGACTATCGGCTGTTACTTCCAGGTTGAGGTCTTTGGCTTCCATACCGGGTATTTCCAGTTTAAGCTGAACTGCCTCTGGCGTTTCGGTCATTTCCGCCGCCGGGATGAAGGATAACCCCATTTTTTCGCCATTGCCTACATCAGTCGGCACAAGACGGTCAAACAAGCGATTCATTTCTTTCTGTAGGCTTTCTACTTCTCTGAAAGGTTCCCAACGTATAAGTGCCATATAAGTCACCTCCGAAGTTTTCTTGACGCTAGAGATGTTGGTTTATCTCTACACTTTTAGGATAGATAAAAGATTCTCTGACTGGGGTAGGGTTTTCGGTATTGAGTTTTTCCAGATTCCCGTACTATCTCCTATACTAGGGTCTGCTGAAAAAGTTTTTCCTGGTGGCAGGGTGTGGGGTGTGGGGTGTGGGGTGTGGGGTTTTACCCATTTTCACCTGGTCAATTACCTGATTTTCAGGGAAAAAGTACCTGAATTTTCCCCTCAATCACTGCAAGGGTCGGTGTAAATCTTGGGTTAATTGGGCTACGGCCGAGCGTCGATCGCTTTTATAATCAGCATAGCGCTCGGATACGGAAATAGGTTTACCAATAGTTATTATCGCTTTTTGTTGACCAATTTGGGGACGAAAAAAGGGATTACCTCCCTTAATTCTTGTCACTAAATCCCAGAGTAATAAAATTGTCTCGGCGAATCTTTCTACGGTGGGTTTTTCTTTGACATAATAACCGGTTACTGACACGAAACTTTCGACAATTCTCATGTGCCACATTTTTAAATTAGCTTCATCGGCCAGGCGATCAGCTAATCCTAATTCAAGGGGAGAAATAGAATGAGTGGGTTTTAATTCTTGGCGATAAATACGTTCCCATCCTGCTTGTTCCAAACGACGACAGCGATCGATTACATTACCATTAGGAGAAACATTAAAATACTTTTCTACGGTTTGTAGGGCCACATCTAATAAATTGGCTAAACGTTTGGCTAGGGTTTCGTTTGGATCATCGCCATTGGCAGGTACTACAGGCAAAGATTGATAGTAGAAATCTCGATAAAAATCCTCCATTAAAGATAATAATCTTTCTCCTAACCGAAAAAGACGCTCGTATAAAACCTTTTCTTTTAGGGATGAATTCGGGGTGGTTTCTAAACCGCTATCGTTTTCTAAATTAGTTAAAATTTGCTCGATTTCTTGCCACACTGGAGTCAGATAAAAATACTGAATACCAATAGGTAAAATAATTACTTCTTGCTGTTGTTTAGCTTTTTTGACATCATCCACACCCCAAAAAGCTAATTGAGAAATACCCGGTTCAATTGCGCTAACAAGCTCATTATGTCCGTTAGTTGCCCCTTCCGGAGCAGCGGCTAAAGGATAATCTCCTTCTAATAATAAATGACGAGCCGAACGCAATCCGATTAAATCGGCTTTTCCCCGTTGAATTGGTGTGCCACCTAACTTAGAATATAACCATCCTACCCTTTCTCCAGCCCATAAAGGAATCCCTCGATCATACATAAAATGAGCGTGAATTGGCTTGTTTAATTTTATTCCTAACTCTTCGGCTTTTTTGGGTACTAATTTCCACAAAAGATAGGCCATACAGTAGGGATCGTTAATACTGGGATGACGGAAAGCAAGCAGTAAACGGACTTTTTTCTCTTGACTTTTTTGATAAAATGTGATTAAAGTTTCTAGATTGGCGGCGGAAATTTCTCTTAAGTTGGTTTGAGTTTGTAAGCAAAGAGGTAAAAAGATTTGACATCCCTTTAAAAGCAAGGAATTAAGGTCAGGGGGGATAAATTCGAGGGGAGGTTGCGCGCCCAAAGATAGATTAGACATATAAGTATAAGTAGTCGTGCCAAATAAATTTCCTAGTTGAGACAGTTATCAGTTATCAGTTATCAGTTATCAGTTATCAGTTATCAGTTCACTGTTTACTGTTTACTGTTTACTGTTTAAGGAAGAATCAAAGAAAACTCTGATCAATAATTACCCACTGGTCAAAAGGTAATCACAGCAGCAAACAGGTGTCGAGCTAGATTTCAAATACACTGGGATTGCAGGCTCCCTCAACCGTGAAAGGAGAAATTAACCGACTTTAAGCGAGGAGGAACACCAGTAGTTTACCTCCTCACCTAAACAAATACAGCTATACTATAGCTCTATCCCCATTTCTCGCAAACGAGCCGCCAGCCGTTGAGAACGCTGTCTTTCCGCTTCCAGAGCTTGCTGAGTAGCATTTAATTGCTCCTGTGCTGCGGCCGCTTGCTCCTGTGCTGCGGCCGCCTGCTCCTGTGCCGCGGCCGCTTGCTCCTGTGCTGCGGCCGCTTGCTCCTGTGCTGCGGCCGCCTGCTCCTGTGCCGCGGCCGCCTGCTCCTGGGCCGCTTCTTCTGGCAAGGGGATTAAATTGCCTTCCGGGTCATAAAATCTCGCCCAAATTGCCGTTTCTCGGTCAATAGTCCCCTCCCAAGTTCCCAACCAATAGCCTAAGGTTTCGCACCATAACCAGCCGCGCTCGTTTCGTTCTAAAGA
>VYLJ01000017.1_pt1 | contig 53088 bp, 32 predicted proteins | sample 5114331 | NCBI WGS metagenome assembly VYLJ01 (sample SAMN12291791, study PRJNA351875) | freshwater metagenome | isolation source: freshwater lake | place: USA: Michigan, MSU2 Lake | collected 2011-08-16
CTTGGAAACCTTTCATCCTAACTATCACCAGAAAAATATCTCATCTTTTTCAGCAGACCCTAGATAACTTTTTCTGATCAGCACAACTAGGGAAGAGACTTAAAGATGAGATATTTTTCTGGTGATAGTTAGGATGAAAGGTTTCCAAGCAAGACTGATTAAATAGCCCGATCCTGCCACTAAAATAATTGTCGCCCCTGAGGTGAGATTTAAACTATAGGATAACCACAAACCCACTAAAGTAAAGACAATTCCTAAAATAATCGCTAGGATCATCATTCCCTTCATATTTTTAACAAATTGTCCACTGATAGCGGCGGGAATAGTTAATAAAGCAATTACCATAATTAATCCTACCACCTGCATTACTGCGACAATAGTTAAAGCGGTTATTCCCATTAAACCTAAATAAATTATCTCCACGGGAATATTGCGAATAATCGCAAAGGTTTCATCAAAAGATATGGCTAACAACTCCTTATAAAAGATACTAACTAAGGTTATAATCAATATATCTATGCCCGCCATTATCCATAAATCATCCCTCGGTACAGTTAAAATACTACCGAAAAGATAACTCATTAAATCAGCTTTATAACCGGGGGTTAAATCAATAAAAATTACCCCAATCGCCATACCAATCGCCCACATCACCCCGATTAAAGTATCGGCTCTCTCCCGGATGCGACGCTGTAAAAAACCCATGCCTAAAGCCGAAAAAAAGGTAAAAAATATCGCCCCCACCAGGGGATTAATCCCAAAAAAATAACCGATTCCTATCCCTCCATAGGCAGCGTGAGCGATTCCACCACTGATAAAAACCACGCGATTAACTACTACCAAAGTACCGACAATCCCACAGGCAATACTAACTAATATTCCTGCGGCAATCGCATGGCGCATAAAATCAAATTGTAAGGCCTCTAGCATAGGGTGTTGGGAAGTGGGGTGTGGGGTGTGGGGAGCTTTTTCAGTAAACAGTAATCAGTAAACAGTAAACTAAAAACTCACATCTGATAACTGATAACTGATAACTGATAACTGATAACTGATTATTGATAACTCTCAATTACTTGACGAAATTCGCTTTTTTGTTTGACTCCGCGCATTTCTTTCACTAATTCCCGCTCCTTAAAGAATTGTACCGTGGGAGTACCGGTTACTTGACCCATTTTGGCAATTTCTGGGTCAGCTTCGATGTCAATTTCCACAAAATAAATTTTGCCATCGTACTCATCGACCACTTTATCTAAAATCGGTTTCAGGGTTTTACAGGGGCCACAGGTGGGAGAAACATATTTGACCATTAACAAGCGATCGCCATCATGGAATAATTTCCGCAAAGCATAACCCCCAACGTGACGGGTTTTGTTAATATCAAAAGTTTCCTCCGTATCGGCCGGGGTTTCGCTAACGGTTTTCGTCTCGTAATGTTCAGAAGTGGCTGATTGACGGTATTCTTGGATTAAATTATGCTCCGATAACCATCTTTCTGCCAATAACGCCGCCATACACCCCGTACCTGCGGCAGTGATGGCCTGACGGTATTCGTGGTCCTGCACGTCTCCTGCGGCAAAAACCCCCTCGACGCTGGTAGCAACAGTCCCCGGTTTGACTTTCACATAACCCACCTCGTCTAATTCTAGTTGTCCTTGGAATAGGGAAGTATTGGGAGTGTGACCGACGGCATAAAATAACCCTCTAACGGCTAATTCACTGATTTCTCCCGTTTGCGAGTTTTTAATGCGTAATCCTGCCATTTTACTGTCTGTACCGAATACATCCAGTGCTTGGGTGTGAAAATGAACGGTAACTTTCGGATTATTTAACACCCGGTCCTGCATTGCTTTCGAGGCACGCATCGCTTCCCCGCGAATTAATAAATGGACGTGGGAGCCGTATTTAGTTAAATATACGGCTTCTTCTGCCGCCGAGTCACCGCCACCAATGACGGCCAGGTTTTCCTCTCTAAATATCGGTGTAGCACCGTCACAGATAGCACAAGCGGAAATCCCGTTACTCCAGAATTGGGCCTCGCTGGGTAATCCTAAGCGTTTGGCAGTGGCTCCCGTGGCGATAATAATACTATTAGCCTTCACTTCCCGGTCCGTGGAACGAATGGTAAAAGGACGCTGACTTAAATCCACCGAGATAACATCTTCGGTATAGCATTGGGTCCCCCATCTTTCGGCCTGTTCCTTCATTCTTTCCATCAGCTTCGGACCGGTGATTCCTTCGGGAAAACCGGGGAAATTTTCTACTTCTGTGGTGGTCATCAGTTGTCCCCCCGGAATGCCTCCCGCTTGGAAACCCTCAAACATCAAGGGTTTTAAGTTCGCACGCGCCGCATAAATCGCCGCCGTATATCCCGCGGGTCCCGAACCAATAATGACTAAATTCTCGACAGTCATAACCGTAAATGCAACTCATAACGACTACGCTTTTTAGTATAGCAGCATCAGACGGCGATGGGACGGGAAAGTTGAGGGTTCGATCGAGGGGAAAAGAGGCCAGATCGGGAGCGAGTGCCTGAATAACGGTAAATCTGTAAAGATTCCTAACAAAGCTCTACAGGAACAGGGATTTTACTGACATCAATGATAGGCTTAAATCGATGTCTTCGAAAGTAGAGTCTGGATGAGGTCGGTGGATAGTTCACGGTCGATCTGACTAACTGAATCGATGTATTTGCTGTCGGCATAACTATAGCAGTTCTCACACCTGGGTGGTACATTTAAACCTTGGCTAATTAAGCTTTTCAGCATCGATAATGTACCTCTTGCGAACAGGAAACGCTATAGATGCGGGCGTTGTTTTTCATTACTACCCAAGGAAAACGAACAATGTCTCTTTTCTCTATTCTTCAACTCATTATTGCTTTAGTCTTCATCTATCTAATCTTATCCCTCGTCAGCAGTCAACTACAAGAAGCCTTCGCAGGATGGCAAGAGTTTAGAGCGAAACGGTTGAAAGAATCGATCTTCCAATTATTAGGGGAAGAAAAGTTAATATACCAATTACTAGGAAAAGCGCAAGAAAAATGGTATTGGGATACCGATAAACAAAAACTTGACAAGATCACTGATAATCTTACTGGTAACTTTTTTTACATTGATAGTAACCAAAATAAAATCTCAGTTCCTGATGATAAAATTCGTCAGGAAAATCTAAAGGCTTTTGTCTGGCTAGATGGCTCAACTCCAATCGACCGCTCTAAAACTATCAATTCCGAGGGTAAGATCGAGGAAACACTCACCAAATGTGAGCTTCTAAAAGTGCAAGATAGTCAACTGGGATTATTTCAGTGTCAACTGATTCCTATTGACAAAAATCAAATATTCAGAGAAGCGAACGGCACGTATATTTGGGTTGAAGAAAACACCAAAGAAATCATCAACTCTGCGATAAAAATTACCAAAAGTACGGAGGAAGATGATGGAAGTGTCATAATTCCCGTTCAGCGATTAGAAGTTTTCACGATCGCTATCGGTCAATCATTACAAAATGGAACACTCTATTACATCAACGATCAAAGTCAAGTATTCACGGTCTCTGCACATCACTTTAAAGAAAATGGAAAACCTTTTGTTTGGGTGAGAGAAGACGATAGTAAAGCGATCCCTTCCGATAATGTAGAAGCGGTACCCGGTGGAAGTTCGGGACATCTCAAAGTAGATCGGACCATTCCAGTCAAAAAACGGGATATTTTCACGGCAATCCTACCAAAAAATTCTCCATTAACCGAAAGAGAGAATTTTTATATCGCCGATTATGACGGAGACAAACTAATTAAAATCTCAGAACAATATCGAAAAATAGTCAATAATAAACCCGTAGTATTACTGCAAAAAAACACACATAAACCGATCCCCGCTGCCGATTCTTGGGTATTCGATGTTACCACAAGTACAGTAACCGCAACGGTTAAACGGTATCCAGCTTATGTCCGAAAAAGTGGCGGTAATGATCAATTTGTTTATCTATCTAAGGATAACGAGTTAGTTCCTGTAGAAGATGGGCAACTCTTCGATCGATTCGTGTGGATTAAAGACAGCAATGGAGAGCCAGTATCTCGATCGGAAGAAAAGAATATAACGATTGATCCCCAGAATTCCAAGATAGGAAAATTGACAGGGACTCAACAACTAGAGCGGAGAACAGCTTTTCTGATCCAAGAAAATCCCCCTCTTTCGCTGACCCAAAAGCTTTATGAAAATCCACTATTCAAGTCTCTAAATCAGAGTACAACGGGAGTTTATGGATACTGGATCGTCGGATTACTGTGTGTAGTATTTGGAGGACTTTCTGCCCTAGGCAAAAACAATCTTTGGCTCACCATTATCATGTTTGTATTAGGGGTAGTCTTTCTGGGATGGGCGCTTTACGATGGCAAAGACTACTCCAAAGATAAAAAAGTCTTCTCCGCAGATAAAAAATGGCGGAATCTGCGAGTTTCCCAGGGACCTAGTTATGTAGAACCCACGAGTTTATTCGCCGAAGCACTAATCGCGACTGTCCAAGAAAATCTAGGAACCGATGATCGAGGGCAACAGATTCAGTTAACGGAAGGGGATACGATGGATGATTTGATCACAAAACTAGCAAAACTGAATTGCTATCCTCCCGCTATCTCCATGCTAATCGAGATTGCCAAAACCGTAAAATTAGAAGGAGATAATCCTACACTACCGAAATATAAAGAGAAACTCACTAAATTATTTGAAGCATCGCAACAGCGCTCTTTGGGAGTGTATACGAGAAACGCTACTGGAGTCGCTTTTTTAGTCGGTTTACTCATCGCTATCATTGCCAATGCCGATACTATTCACATGGTGAATTTTCTGGCGAGAAATCCTCAAATTGTCACAGCAATTACTGAGTCGATCACTCAGAAAAATCCTGATTTCACCAAACTATCTCCCGCAGAACAGCTAGAAGAGATGAACAAGCTTACAGAAGTTACCGCTCCTCTGCCTATCGGCTGGGAACTATCTTCTCTCACCTCAGATTTACAGAAAGTTGCCCAACAGTTAGAGGAACAATGCTTTACTACAGAGATAACCAGTGCAACGCAGCAAGATTTGAGTGATAAAATAAAACCTTGCTTGATTAGCTTAAGCGATCGACGACAAGAAATCGATTCCATTATTCCAGTTCCCACAGACAGTTCTCCGAAACCCATTATCAATAGCCTTGATACAACCAAGAACTGTTTAGAAGACAAAGCGAAAAAACTTGATCAATGTTTAACGGATTTTTATACCCTGCTGAAAACCGAACGCGAAAAACTTCAAAAGATAGTGACCATCCAAACTCTTAGTAATCCGGGAGGACAACCTACCCTACAGATCCAAAAAACTATCGATAAACAAGGGGGATGGCTGCGAGTTCTTTTCGGTTGGCTGATCACGGCGATCGCCCTGAGTATGGGAGCGCCTTTCTGGTTCGATCTATTGGGTAAAATTATGAATGTGCGTAATGCGGCGAAACCGTTAGATACTCCAAAACAGCCTGGAAAGGCTAATAAACAATAACCCCGCAACTCTGTTACCGGGGGTTCCATCCCGCAAAATCCCCGGTGAATTGTGCCAAAGATAACAACCGAATCCGGGGAGCTTCGCGTATTGAATCCCGCACCGATGACGTATTATATCCCCAATCGGCTAAATATAAGCCCACATCGTTTAAATCTGCTTGTTGCTCCACTAATTCCAACGCATCGAGACGATCCTCGACAAACCACAAATTAGCGGGAGATTCTGGTAAATCAGCCAGTATTTGCTGAATAGTCAGGTATTTCGGCTGTTTAATTTCCTTGCCAATTAATCTCGCTTCGGGAAAATTAATTGCTACTTTTTGTAACAGTTGCTTGACAAAACGACTTTCTTTTGTAGTGATGATATAAACCAAAAAATCCGAGTCTAAAAGAGAGGCCAGGCGATCGATCGCGGGTTGATAAAATTGATGTAAGGCTAACCAAGACTCTAGATCCGACTCAATCCATCGATCCCTAAGACCATCGAGAGCATTTGAGAGAACTTTTTTCGCTATTTTCTCCCTTTCTAGTATATTTTGGACAATTGACGGCCAATTATTTAAAGCTTCCTCGTCGGGAATACCGAGAACGAGCGATCGCAACAGTAAAGGCATTTCCCAACCGGTTTCGATAACGGGACGAAGTTGCGAAAACCTAGGAAAAAAATCATCGGGAATTGTTTCCGGCCAAAGGGTTTCATAGGTGCGTTTGCTAATCTGAAAATACTCGATCATGCCATCACAAAGAACACCATCAAAATCAAGTGCTAGAATGCGGGGGGATTGACTCATAAATGCTGGTTTAATCTCAATAATGGCAGTATAGCGCAGCTATTAGCTATTCTTTGCTTCATCGTTGACATAACATAGCTGTCTGATGATTTCGGTGACAGAATTTTTTAATCCCTCTACATGAATCCAGCCTACATATACAGCATATACAATATTTTGATGATTGTCCTGTATATAAACATGATGCACACGATATAAATCTGAGCTTAAATAAATATAACCACTAGCATCTTTAAATTTACCTTCTAGTAATATTTTTTCTTTTAAAGGTTTCATTTTTACCACATCTTTAGTCACCCCAGATATTTTAGCTATTCTTTCTATGGCAAGATCAACACAAGTGTTATCACTGTAACTATTGCCATGATTATAATCCTGCTGATCAAAATAAATTGTCTCTACTATATTTTTAGCCACTTTATCTGATGTTAGGTAATAGGTATGAGCATTAAGGGAATTTAAGACAACGGCAGCAATTTCTACAGAATCAAAAATATTGCCAGTCGCTTCTAGATAATAATCGCTCATTAAAATCTTGGATACATCGGTTATAGAATCAAAAAGAGGACGAATTGGATAAGCGATAATATCGGAGGAATTGATCAGATTATTCCAGAGCAAACGCTGGCCTTGATGCTGGGTAATAAATTTTTCAATTTGATTGGTATCAATGCCTAGAGTTAGATTTAAAAATGGGATCGGTGAACCCATTGTTGTTACACTAGATAGGGAAAGTTTGCCCCGCTCTTTACCGATAAGATCACGAATTTCATGAGCGGGATCCTTAGGATCAAAACGCTCAGAAAATAACAGATCCCAAAGGATTACAGTACCCAAAGAATGGGCAACTATATGTAATTCGGTTTCCTGGGGATAAGCTTGAACAAGATCGATTAATTGATCGGCAATAATGCGGCGAATTTGGGTTCCTCGATCGCTGCCTAAATAGCTAAATGCGTCACCGATAAAATAAGATAAATACTCTTTTCTAAAATTTTGATAGCGAAAGGATTGTTCGGGGTTAAAATTACTATTTTTCTGTTTTTGTGTCTGTAATTCTTGCTCAATATCTCGCCATAACTTTTCGGTTCCTTTGAGAACATTTCCCCAAAACCCTGCATAACAGTAGGGAATCGCCCGATTTTTGCGTTTACATTCTTCTTCAATTAGTTTGATTAATTTATTGGCATAACTAGCGTCTCTTGTGGCCACTCCATGAATAAAGTAAATCAGCATAATAGATTTATCTCAATAAGCGTTGATCGGAATCTCTTACCTTCTTAATATACCCTTCTAGCTTCAGAAAAATATCAGTATGGAGCGAGATATAGTAATGCACAATTAATGCGATTTGTCAAGAGATGGTGGAGTGATTATTTAGGTTCTCTCTCGACTGACCAATCCTCTGAGGATAATCCCATAGTTTCTACTACTTTTACACAAAAATAGTAGATATCTTTGGAAGATTTACCGATTATTCCTAGTATTTATCACTCTAACACAGCAATTTGGCACTGCCCAGAATCATGGCGGTGGGTTACGCATTGCTAACCCACCCTACTGGACTACTTCATCTCCCCGATGAAGTTAAATAAAGTTATCTGCCACCAGATTATTACTATTAACCAATCCCAAAAGAACCGAGGAAGCGTTGCTTGAAAAAGCAGCCTCAGTACCTTGAATAATCAGTGTATCTAAGCTACTACCATCGGCGCTGATGGTGAAGACATTGCCACTGTAGCTACTAGAAAGGTAGTAGTTTGTACCAGAAACCAGACTAGAAGTTGAAACCCCAATCGCGGATATTGCAGAACTCGAGTAATCCAGATCAAGTATATCTCCTAGAGGACCAGCGGTTCGGTCTAAACCTGTATTAGACATCTCCAAAATTCAGGCTAGATTGAGGTTAATTGCTGGAGATGTCTATTGTACTGTAAGAGAATCAGGAGCCGCCCAAGACCCATTGGGTCGCTACCTCAGTTTCCCCCCACGGGAACTGCCTGACTTCAGCGGCGACAAAGTGGGAAGCCAGACTTTCAATCAGTTTAACCAGAGTGGAATCAGTCACCACTGCAACCTTACTGACGTACTTGTGATGGTCGCGTATCAGCCGGAAATGAGCAACCAAGGCACCAAAACTCTCCCAACCAGTGAACGTGGGAACTTCGATGATTACGCCAGCAAGGCCACCAGTGGCTTCAATGTGGGGGTCCACTGCCTCCGCAATCTTGATGAAATCTTCCGCCGCAAGTGCAGATGTAGGTTGCATATACAGAATGCTATGCGCCGCGTCTAAATTATACTCTATCATAGTTTGCCTCTCCCAAATGGTCGAAGTCTAACTCTATGCTATCACGAATAGACGGTTTCACCTGGATCACTAGACGGGCTATAATCCCGAAATTGTAGCTTATAAACTCTTCACTTTGGCAATGAAAATCTTTCAGCCAATCCTCTCGTTTCATTCCTTGAGGAGACAGATGATCAAATACTCTTCCCCTCACTTCTACCCCATAGTGTTTTCCATTGATCGTAATTGATCGATCATTCCCCACGCGATCGCTGATGAGATAATCTTGATCATGATAGCGCGTTTTCAGTTCGATCACTTTTCCCTCAATTTCGTTGTCTGTTAGCTACTGCACATTGATAAAGCTGGAATTGACTGACAATATTGCCAATTTCTTGATCAATTTGGGAATCGGTTAACTTAACCACTCTCTCGCTCCCAAAGGAAAGCTGGTATCCCTAGTCTATCAGCTAGTTAGTGCGGGGCGATCTCGCCCCGCGAGTGCCTTCGGCAGTGCTTTTTGTTTTATGATCGTTAATGAAAGTCAGAAAAACAATAAGGAAGCAGGGGCAGTAGCATGAACGACCAAAGTGCTGTAGATATTGAGCAATTCCTAGAGTATTTAGAAACCTCTGAGACGGCTGATGACGTGCCTCCTGAAGAAATTGAAGTAGGAAAGAAAGCCTATCAGGAATATTTAGAAGGGCGCGATCCTGGCAAGTCCTTAGTAAAGTTAAAGGCTGAGTTAGGATGTGGCGTTACATAATCTTAAAACCAGCCGAGCGTTATCTAAAACGGTTACAGCCCCGCAGCCAAGAGCGCATCTTGAATGAACTGGATAAATTGCTGGCGAGTCCTACTCAGACAGATTTCAAGAAACTCAAAGGGCGAGAGAGTTATCGCCTGCGGGTGGGTAATTATCGGGTATTAATGCAGGTCAATCGAGAAGAACGTCTTTTCATTGTCACTGAGATCGGTCCTCGTGGTGATATTTATAAATAATACCGAATCCGACACACCGCGCCACAATCCCTCACGGAAGCGGATAGTTCGCCTGAGAAGGGGTAAAACAGGGGAAAATACCTTTCCCTGTCAATCCCTAAGCGAGGGAGAAGAATGTAAAGATTTATTAAATTGTAGCTTTTGATACAGTTGTGGGGGGGGAATGTATCCTGTTGTGTGGTCTGCTTTTGGTCTTGGGTTGGGGTGTTGCTTAATCTAAGAACTTTCAGTAGCGGTTGTTAGCCGGTTTTGATCATTAGAAAAACTTATCCCGCGATAAATCGACGGAGCCAAAAGTGAGTGTAAAAAACTTAGTGATTGTTGCTGTCAGCCTGACTTCAGCAAGTTTTGTGGTTAATGCGCCAGCTATGGCAGTTACGTTGGGGTTTGAAGGGTTGCCTTCAACTTCTCTTTTATCGGGTACTCCTCCTGCAAATACTGTCCTTACTGATGACTTTGCAGCAGATGGTATTATTTTTGGAAAAGCTGGGACTAGCGCAGGGGTTGCGGTAATAAATCCTCCATCGGCAGTTGCATTTGGCTCAAATGCAATTGCTGGCTTGAATGCGGCTGGGGATCTAGTCTTTGCTCTAAGTGCAGATATCTTCTTTAACTTCGTACTTCCAGGCACAACTACTCCTGCCGTAACTGACTCTGTAAGCTTTACGATTGGTGACATTGGTGGAGATCTCGATATTTTTGATGTTCGTGCATTCGATTTGAACAACCAATTGCTCTTTAGTCAAAACGTAAGTGACAACTCCTTCTTCCCTGTTACCATTAATGCCGCTGGTATCAACAGAGTGGAGGTCGATTTTGATAACACAAGTTCAGCTGGTTATGGATTAGATAATTTATCCTTTAACACACCTGTTCCTATCGTTGTCTCTGTTCCCGAACCCAATTCTCTTCTTGGACTGTTTGCTATCGGGACTCTTGGCGCAGCTTCAACCCTCAAGCGCAAACTCAAACCATAAAAGTCGGCTAAATTGCCCACCGAAAATACTATAAATGCCCCTTCATTCAGTCAGTTGAGGGGGTTTTATGTTTTGCCTGTGCTTCTACTTATTAAATTTTATTAATTAATTGCTCAAAAGTAGTTTCTTGTGGTAGAAAAAGATTTTTTGTACCGATAGGGTAAAATTTAATAGATATTGTAATTCTATGCCATAACGGAAGTTAATTACAGCAGTTACCTTAATGGTGAAATAACGGCTCTTCGGTTTGTGTTATGCAATGGACGGGGGTTATAAGGGATGGAACCCTTATATAGAAAGGCATTTAGCGATTTTTGTCAATTGTTTTTGATCTAGAGCGAACTAATCAACCATACCAAGTAACGAAGAACCGAAATAACTTCTTTATTTGAGGGGTGATTTTCTAGATATTAATTAAGCTTAAAGATGGCATAGCCAACGCATAATTGAAACCAGTTGATTATCATTGGTTAAGTTAGCGGCATTGGTGAGTTTTTTCGTCTCTAATTGCTGATAAATTTCCCTGGCTATTTTTGGTTCAATAGCAGCGCCGATAAAAAAAGTATAAGGATGCTTAGAGATTTTTCTAAAAGCATCATCAATTCTCTGCAAAGCAGTACGAGCAGTTTTCCAATGTTCATCTGCTCCTGCGGGATCAATCCCACCTTTCAATTCTCCCAAAGCAATGTATAAATCAGCAGATTGTAAGGTTTGTTTTTTGATTTTTTGATTAGCTAATTGCGTCGAATCACATTTTAAAAGGCACAAATCAATATTGTTGTTATTAACAATGGGAACATTGACATTATAAATTATTGTTCTTGGTTGGCTGTTATTTAACCAGCTAACACCTCTAACCAAGATTTCTAGATTAGGTGTCATTTCTTCAGCTGCTCTCCATTGATTATTACTAGAATTGAGCCAATCATAAGCAATCCCTGCTACTCTTAAAGTTGCTAATAGAGAACGAGTAAATTTACTTTGAGCTAAGGAGCCACCCGCGTTTCTCATTATTCCTCCTAAAGTGTCACCCCGAATCAATAGAAATCTATAGACTAACTCCTCGACAAAATTAGTCCCCGCAGGTTCCAGAAAATTGACAATTAATTCTTGAATTGCTTCTACCTTGTCTTGGGGATGTAAATAATTTTTAGCTTTATCAGAAATTCCCGATGCAGTTAATAAAGCCGCTTGAATATCTGGGATGTTTAGTAAATCTCTAGGATTGTTTACGGTTTGGGCAATAATTTTTAAGGTTCTTGCTTCTGCAATTAAAGGAGTAGCTCTCTGATTTTTTTCTAAGGCTAGAGCAATAAATCCTGAACGGATAGCTTCATAGGTAGTCTCCAAATCACAACTTTGGTTTAAATGCAAGAGATAGGGTTTTTCCATTAAGGCTTTCTCCACACATAAATACATTTTCTTAAAGATTCTCTACCATGACATCCCATTTGCTGACTACTATTACCTTTTCCCTGAGAAACTACTAAAATATTTTCTACTTTAAATCCAATTTCTTCGGCAATTTTTGACAAAATTAAATCTACAGAAATACTAGCTCCCGCATAGCGAACGTTATCATTAATCATACAGAAAATACTAGAGGATTTCATAACCCGAAAGCATTCATAAATTAGACAAGACATTTCCAGAAAATACCCCCTGATCATCCGAGGAATACCATGGTTATTTAAGGCCTTGCTTGATTTTAATTCCTCTAAATAATCCAGGACACTTTCTAATAATTTTTGACGAGCAGTTATGGCAATGACTGGCGACCATTGTTCATTTATTTTTAGTAACTCTTTGGGTTTATTTTCAACAGTGCAACTAAGCATTTGTTGACGTAATTGTTTTAATTGTAGTTGATCTATTCCCAACAGAGCCAATTCCAAAGCGTAGATACGAGTATAATCATAGCGATTACAATAAGGAGGAGAAGTAATAATAGAATCGTATTTTTCTGAGGAAATCTCTGGCAAAATCTCAAGACAAGAACCTTGATATAGTTGAATTTTTCCCCGAGGATAATCTCTAGAAAAAAGTTCCAATTGTTGCTGACTAGGCTCTAAATCTGCGAGAATTTCTCGTAACTTGCTATGTAGGGCAATTTTAAAGTCTAAAATTTTTCCTTTGTCAAATATATTTTTGCCCTGTTGTTTACCAGAACGATAATCCCAACGGAGGTATTGACCATCTTTTCTAGTATAGCTAATTGATTCGAGAATAGAAAGTAAGGCAAATTTTAAGATCGCTTGCACTCGCTCATTCTCTTGGGCAATTAACCCTAAGTAACTTTCTATACAAGCCTGATTTTCTTGGGGATATGCTCCTTGAGTAATTGGTAATTCTAATAACTTAACTTTGTCATCTACCTGTTGCCAAAGGCTATGGTTAGACCAATACTCTAGACGATGTATATCATCACTATTTAAGCCATTTTCTAAAATTTGTCTAGTAATAATTAATTCCTGTCCAATCGGCAATAGTTCTATTCCATCTGCTGATAAACCCCTAGCCGCCGCCGCAAACAAAGTTGTTCCGCTGCCGGCGAAAGGGTCTAGTATTTTTCCTTGTTTGATACCATATTTTTCTAGGAGATAAACTATCAGATCAACGGAAAAACCCTCTTTATATTTATACCAGCGATAAACCGGTTGGTTCTTATTACCTTGAAAACTCACTAGGGTACGAGATAATTGCTCAGAATCAAGTAATTTGTCTTGAAAATAATTAAATAATTCTCGATCGAGATGGTTGATTTCTAACAATCTTTCTGCTACATTAACCGAACTATTAATCATTTAGATTTACTGGCGAAATTGCCGAAAAATAATTATCAGAGTTTATCTTTATTTGAGGGGTAATTTTAATCAGTGGGGAAAGGGCGATACTTAAGGGTTAATTCTCGCACCGATTCCCCTAGATTTAATCTCAATCCCCTAGACAAATACCCAAACCCCTGGCGGTTTTGACTAAAGTTTCTTCGGGATCGACGACGCGATAGGTTTTAATCGCCTCCTCAATGGGAACACTGACCACTTGCCGATTTTGCCAGGCCACCATGCGATCGAATTCTCCCCTGGCGATCAGATCCACGGCCGCCACGCCAAAAGCCGCCCCCAGTAAGCGATCGATCGGAGAAGGAATACCCCCCCGTTGAATGTGGCCCAGGAAAGTCACTCTCGTTTCGGCCCCGGTTTCCCTGGCAACTTCTTCGGCTAAATAGCGACCGATACCCCCGAGACGATCTTCTCCTAGGGCTTCCTTTTGCACTAGGCGATTGCCAGTTTCGGTACGCACAGCCTCGGAGACAATAATCAGAGAAAACTGTTTATCCAGACGCTGCCGTTGCCGGATCTTCTCGCAGATCTTCTCTAATCGGTAGGGAATTTCGGGAATGAGAATGATATGGGCCCCCCCCGCAATACCGGCAGCCAGGGCGATATGGCCGGCATCTCTACCCATAACTTCTAGAATCATCACCCGGTTATGACTAGCGGCGGTAAAATGGAGGCGATCGAGGGCTTCTGTGGCGATATTAGTAGCTGTATCGAAGCCGATGGACACTTCTGTAGCTCCCACATCATTATCGATGGTTTTGGGGATACCGATCAGATTAATGCCTCCCTGTTGGGCAATACGGCGCAAAATCGCCAGACTACCATCGCCACCGATGCCGATCAGGGCATCCAGTCCCAGACTATGATAGCCGTCAATGATGTCCTGAGAGCGATCGATCAGGGTTCCATCGGGCATCGGGAAAGCGAAGGGATCCCCCTTATTGGTAGTACCGAGAATTGTTCCTCCCATCACCAACAGGCGATCGACTCCTTCAATATCAAAGATAGTGGTTTTTGGGGGACGGCTAACTAATCCGTTAGTTGCTTCTCGAATACCCACCACTTCCCAGCCATAATTGCCACTGGCATGGTGGACAACGGCACGAATGGCGGCATTTAAACCCGCACAGTCACCACCACTGGTGAGAATTCCAATTCGTTTTTTTTCACCCATAGGTTTTTGTCAGGAGATCAACAAATCTATATTTAGGGAAAAGTTGCGGATAATGCCTGAAAATTAAGAAAGTTTCTAGATCGTCCCTGACAGCTAGGGGAAAAATCGGGATATTCTCAGCAATTCTCATTTTAAGGTTTTATGACATAAAAAGCCTTATAACAAGAGGGTTGTACAATTCTTAACAATTTTAGTGATCGCTGAAACGGCGCAAAATCGTTCTGAATTTATTTTTGCTGCACTAGAGCGAAAACAATTGAAAAAAATCGCTAAATGCTTTTCTATATAAGGGTTACATCCCTTATAAACCCCGTCCATTGCATAACACAAACCGAAGAACCATTTTTACGCAGGTCTCCCTTAGTTCTTCTAGTTTCTGTGTGGAAGGAAGAAGAATAGGGATAATTTTCCAGAAATATAGTCTTCAAAGCCTTACCTAGCAAGACTCCTACGAATGATAAGCACTGGTTATCACACAAAGTTGAGAAGATACGTTCCTTGTTGACGGCGGTTATCTGAAGATAATAGATTCAAAGTTGTTCTTTTGCGCTAAGCTGTTAGTAAATGATTGGGGTTCACCGAATTGTTGGGTACAAGTCAGGTTGCTCTGACAAGCATCTTGATGGGAAGTTACCTAGTGGTGTACTTCATTTTTGAATTGGTGAGTTAATTAGATTAAAAATGAAAAATCCTCCTTATATTCAAGATTGGTTCAGCCAACAGGTGACAAAATTCAGCCAGCAGATTGCAATTAGTTATGGCGTGCGACAGTTCACCTATAATGATCTTGAAAGAAAAGCAAATCAACTAGCTAATTTTCTCATTTCTCAAGGTGTAATTAAGGGTTCATTAGTGGGAATTTGCTCAGAGGACTGTTTACAAAATATTGTCGCTATAATTGGAATTCTAAAAGCGGGTTGTGTGTTTGTACCTCTTTCCCCTAAATTACCTATTTCTCGTCTTGAAATGGTTATTTCAGACATTAATTTACAATGGATAGCTGTTGATAATAATGGACTTGAAATATTCAGTCGTTTACGGGAAAACATCTTAGCTAATCTCAATCTGATCACTCAAGAGGAAAAAGTTGTTCAACCAAAAGATTTGGCTTTTCTATCTTTAAAAAGTTACTCCCTTAATCAAGATTTTAATACACCGACAATCAGGTCAGAACCAGATGATATGTGCTATCTCTATTTTACCTCTGGTTCAACGGGAAAGCCTAAAGCTATTGCTGGTCGTCTTAAGTCTATTAAGAATTTTATTGATTGGGAAATTGAAACGTTAAACCTTAAAAATTCAACTCGTTTTAGTCAATTAATAAACCCTTCTTTTGATGCGTTTTTGAGAGACATATTTGTTCCTTTGTGTTCAGGGGGAGTGGTGTGCGTCCCTGAGTCTGTTGATACTATTTTAGATGGAAGAAAACTGGTTCAATGGCTTGACCGTGAAAAGATCAATGTGATTCATTGTGTTCCCTCTTTATTTCGCTCAATTCTCAATGAAGACTTAAATCCACAATTATTCTCTAATTTACAATATATTTTATTATCAGGAGAACCAATTTATGGAGGAGATGTGGCGAGATGGAGTCAGACATTCGGAGACAGAGTCCAATTAATCAATCTCTATGGTGCATCGGAAACAACCATGACGAAATTTTGCTATTTTATTAAATCTTCAGATCAACAGCGTCAAATTATTCCGATTGGACAACCAATAAAAGGAGCAGCTGCTTTAGTTGTTGATGAAAGAGGAAGAATTTGTCCCACAGGAATGATCGGAGAAATTTATGTTCGTACTCCCTATAGAAGCTTAGGGTACTATCAGCAAGATGCTTTAACAAATGAGGTTTTTGTTGTCAATCCTTTCAGCAATAATCCCAATGATTTGATCTATAAGACTGGAGATATGGGAAGAGTTTCAAGTGATGGCAATTTTGAATATTTAGGACGTAAAGATCGACAAGTTAAAATTAGGGGTATTAGAATTGAATTAGGAGAAATTGAGAATTATTTACGACTTTCTTCTGCTATTAAAGAGAGTGCAGTAATCGATATTAATGATACCGAGGGGAATAAATATCTCTGTGCTTATTTGGTCTTGAAACACTCTGTTGAAGTAAGAGAGATTCGAGAATATTTAAGGGATTTTCTGCCGGAGATGATGATTCCTTCTTCCTTTGTTATCATGGAAAGTTTACCAAAAACAATTTCAGGAAAAATTGATCGCAAATCTCTTCCATCTCCGACTCAAAACAATCGAAAATATGTTGCACCTCGAACACCGATAGAAATAAGATTGGCAGAAATTTGGACGCAGGTTTTGAATATTCAACAGATAGGAATTGATGATGACTTTTTTGAATTAGGAGGTCATTCCTTGTTAGCAACTCAATTAGTTTCTTGCATTAGTAGAGCTTGGCAAGTTGAAATTCCTTTAAAACTGCTGTTTGATTCTCCAATATTAGCGACTCAAGCTGAAAGTATTGAGACATTACTTTGGATGAAAAATCATTCTTCAGCACTTTTAGAGGAGCTATCAGAGGAGGGAGAATTATGAATCAATCGACAAACCATACTACAATTATTGAATTTCTTGCTAATTTACGTAGTAATAACATTAAAGTTTGGGTAGAAGGAAATCGCCTCCGTTATCATGCACCCAAAGGAACAATGACATCAGACTTACTCTCAGAGTTATCGGCAAAAAAAGGGGAAATTATAGAAATTTTAGGACAAAATCAAGAAAATAAACCTTCAAATTCAGGCATTTATCCTCTTCCACGAGTAGGAGATATTCCCCTATCTTTTACACAACAACGTTTATGGTTTTTAGAAAAGTTGATACCTAACAGTTCTATCTATCATATTTGTGGAGGAATTCGACTGCAAGGATTGCTGAATATAATCGCTTTAGAACAAAGTTTAAATGAGATTATCTCTCGCCACGAAATTTTGCGAACAGGTATTCAAGTAGTTTCAGGAAAGCCAAAACAAGTCATTTTCCCTTCTTTAAACTTAAATCTTAATCAGGTGGATCTTCGCTCAATACCGAAGTTGCAGAAACAAGCTGAAGTAGAACTCTTAAGTCAAAAAGAAGCTCAAACTTCTTTTAATTTAGCTCAAGCTCCCTTGATGAAAGCCAGTCTTTTTCAATTAGAAGAGTTTGATTATGTTTTAATTTTAATTTTTCATCATCTAGTGTTTGATGCTTGGTCAATGAATGTGTTAATTAAAGAATTAGGGATTTTATATGAAGCCAAATGTCAAGAAAGCCCGTCTGCTTTGCCTAAACTTCCCCTACAATATGCAGATTTTGCCATCTGGCAACGACAAGAACTACAAGAAGATTTAATACGTCAACAGCTGAGTTACTGGAAACAAAAATTAGGCGGTAAGCTCCCCCTGCTACAATTGCCCACTGATTATTCTTGTCCATCTTCCCCTTCATTTGAGGGAGAGAGTCAGTCTTTTATTCTGTCTCAATCCTTGAGTCAAGCTTTAAAACAACTAAGTCAGAAACAAGGAGTTACTCTCTTTATGCTTCTGTTAGCAGCGTTTAAAACCTTACTTTATCGTTATACTAATTTAGATGATATATTAGTTGGAACTGCAACCGCAGGCCGCGCTTATCCTGAATTAAATGATTTAATCGGTTGTTTTGTAAATACTTTAGTTTTACGCACTGCTCTAGCGGGAAATCCTTCTTTTATTACCTTATTACAAAGAGTTCGGGACACAGCAATCGCCGCTTATGCTTCTCAAGATGTACCGTTTGAGAAACTGGTAGAAGAATTACAACCAGAGCGAGATTTAAGCCATTCTCCCTTGTTTCAAGTAGGATTTGCCTTTTATAATGTGCCAAGCTCCCATTTGAACCTACAAGGTTTAACCTTAAGTTCTTTTTCTGTAGAAACTAAACAAGCGAAATTAGATTTAATCTTATCTTTAAAAGAAATCGAAACAGGATTAGCTGGTCGTTTAGAATATCGAACTGATTTATTTAAAGCGACTACTATTAAGCGAATCATTGGACATTTTAAAACCTTATTAAACAGTATTGTTAAAAATCCTGAACAACCCCTAAATCAATTGTATTTATTAACGAAAAAAGAGCGTCAAAAGCTACTGTACGACTGGAATCAAACTCAAAAAGAAGGCGGAGGCCAGCTTTGTGTTCATCGGCTATTTGAAAATCAAGTGAAACGCACACCCGAAGCAATTGCTGTGATGTTTGAGGATCAATTAATTAGCTATCAGGAATTAAACCGACAAGCGAATCAATTAGCTCACTATTTAAGCAATTTAGGCATAAAATCAGGGGAGCGAGTGGGAGTTTATCTAGAGAGATCTCCCTTAGTTATTGTAAGTATTTTAAGCATTTTTAAGGCTGGTGGTGTTTATGTTCCTTTAGATGCCACTTATCCTCAAGAACGTTTAAGTTTTATGGCATCTGATGCTAATATAGCAGTTCTACTGACGCAAACAAATCTTAAACATTATTTCTTAAAGAAGACCGTCTCTATCGTCTATTTAGACCAAGAAAAAGGCAAAATTAGCCAATTCAGTCCGCTTAATCCTTCTCTAACCGTCAACCCCCATGACTTGGCTTATATTATTTATACTTCTGGTTCAACCGGTCAACCGAAAGGGGTGCTTTTAGCGCATCAAGGACTTAGTAATTTAGCTGAGGCTCAAAGTGAACTATTTGCAGTGGAAACAGATAGTCGAGTGCTTCAATTTGCCTCCATTAGCTTTGATGCTTCAATCAGTGAAATTTTTATGTCTCTAGTCAAAGGAGCAAGACTTTGCCTCATTAGTCAGGATACTTTTCTCAACTATCATAAATTAATCGAAGTTTTACAAGATTATGAGATTACAGTTTTAACATTACCCCCATCGATTTTAGCCATGCTTCCTGAAGGACAATTTCCCGATTTACAGACCTTAATTGTAGCAGGAGAAGCTTGTTCTGGGGACTTAGTAAAGCGTTGGTCAAATCAATGTCGTTTCTTCAATGCTTATGGTCCGACAGAAGCCACCGTTTGTGCAACTATTGCTGAATGTACTCAATCTCTAGATGCTCCATCCATTGGTGTTCCCATTGCTAATACTCAAGTTTATCTTCTAGATTCCTATTTGCAACCTGTTCCTATTGGTATTATCGGAGAATTATATATTGGTGGAATTGGTGTTGCTCAAGGTTATCTCAATCGTCCTGAATTGACAGATGAAAAATTTATTCCTAATCCTTTTATTCAAGATTATGATCGAGAAAAATTTCCACGAAATGCTTTTTATCAAACAAAAATTTATAAAACAGGCGATTTAGCACGCTATCTCCCCGATGGAAAGATTGAATTTCTCGGACGCATTGATGATCAAGTAAAAATCAGGGGAATCCGAATTGAACTAGGGGAAATTGAAGCAAGAATCTGCCAATATCCCCTAGTAAAAGACTGTGTAGTAGCGGCTTATCAAGCTGACACTGGACAACATTTAGTCGCCTATTTGGTTGCTCAAGATGCTTTGAGTATTAATCAAAAACAACTTAAAGCATATCTGCAAAATTACTTACCTATATCTATGATTCCTTCCCAAATCATAATTTTAGACGCTTTTCCTTTGACATCCAATGGTAAAGTCAATCGTAAAGCTCTACCGATTCCCGCTCAATGCCAAACCCTATCCTCAGAAAAATCGGTAATTCCTCGGGATAACTTAGAACTAAAACTGACTCAAATTTGGGAACATTTGCTCAAGCGTCAACCGATTAGCATCACCGATGACTTTTTTGATATGGGTGGACATTCTTTACTCGCATTACAATTAATGGCGATCATTGAACAAGAATTTAACATTGAGTTACCTTTATCCATTTTGTTCTCAAAGGGTACAATTGAACAGTTAGCTATCCTATTGCGTCAATCCTCTTCTATATCATCATCACCTTCACCATTAGTACCTATTCAAACCGTCGGCTCCCAGCCTCCTTTATTTTGTCCTCATCCTATTGGTGGCAATGTTTTGGGATATATTGCTTTAGGACGTTATCTTAGCCCAGATCAACCTTTTTATGCCTTAGAAGCTCCTGGTCTTGATGGGAAACAAGCTCCCTATACCCGAATCCCTGATTTAGCCGCTTATTATATCAAGGCTATACAAACTATTAAACCAATCGGTCCCTACTTTTTAGGGGGTCATTCTTTTGGCGGATTAGTGGCTTTAGAAATGGCGCAACAACTGCAAAAACAAGGTCACGAAATAGCCTTCCTTGTTCTTATGGATACACCTGCACCTATTCGAGGAAACAAAACTGAAGTCATTGATGATGCTACCTGGCTGGTTAAACGAGCGAAAGTTTTAGAACGCTTTTTTGGGATTAAAATAGGAGTTAATGAGATAGAGATCAACTCTTTAACTCCTCAAGCACAATTTAGCTACTTTTTAGCAAAATTGAGACAGGCTAATCTTATTCCCCCCGATGCGGGCGAAAATATGATTCACTCCCTTTTAGCGGTACAAAAAGCTAGTCATCAAGCACTAATTGATTATGTTCCCTCAATTTATCAAGGAAAAATTACTCTTTTACGAGCGACTGATCGGTTAATTGAAGATGCTCAGGGGGTATATGCTGACTGTTTTTGTAAATCTGATTTAGGTTGGTGTGAGTTGACGACCGAACCCGTAGAACAATACAATGTACCAGGAGACCATATCACGATGTTAACCGAACCTTATGTTAAAGCATTAGCAAATCAATTAAAGACAATAATCAAGCTGGGTTATCATGTAAGTGGTTGATTTTTTAAAATTCTCATTACTTAATAATTAAGGATGATTTTATGTGTGGTATTTGTGGCTATTTTGATCTTAAAAAAGAAAAAAGTCCAGACCAGAAAATCTTAGAAGCAATGGCTAATAAGATCATTCATCGTGGGCCAGATTCTTCGGGCTATTTTTTGGACAACTACGGTGGTATGGGTTTTCGGAGATTGAGTTTAATTGATCTTCAAGGAGGTGAGCAACCCCTTTATAATGAAGACAAATCAATCGTATTAGTTTGCAATGGCGAAATATTTAATTATCTTGAATTAAGGGATGACTTACAAAAAAAAGGACATAAATTTAGAACTCATACTGATGTTGAAGTGTTAATTCATTTATATGAAGAATATGGTTGTGATTTTTTAAACAAACTTAATGGTCAATTTGCTTTTGCTTTATACGACATTAAAGAACAAACATTAGTATTAGCGAGAGATCAAATGGGGATTTGTCCTCTTTTTTATACGATTGTCGAGCAAAATTTAATTTTTGGCTCAGAAATTAAAGCCATTTTAGAACACCCTCTTGTTGTTCCTGAAGTGGACTTAACCGGTTTAGATCAAATTCTAACTTTTCCCGGATTGATTAGTCCCAGAACGATGTTCAAAAATATACAAAGCTTAAAAAGCGGTCATTACCTAATCCTTAAAGATTGCCAAATTAAGATAAGGGAATATTGGGATTTAGATTATCCAAAAATAGGTGAAAGTCCAGTTTATCGTTCAGAAATATATTATACTGAAAGACTACAAGAACTTCTCAAGCAATCAATCAGCTATCGCTTACAAGCTGATGTTCCAGTTGGGTTATATCTGAGTGGAGGATTAGATTCTTCCCTGATTGCAGCAATGGTTCAGGAGATGCGTCCTGATTATCAAATAGACTCTTTTTCTATTGGTTTTGAAGATAAAAATATATGTGAAAGTTATTATCGTGATATTTTACTAAGACAATTAAATTTTAGACATCACGAGATTAGGTTTAATGAACAAAGTATTAGTGAAAGTTTAGGTAAAGCAATTTATCATGCTGAGTGTCCTCTAAAAGAAACCTATAATACCGCATCATTAGCTCTTTCAAGTTGTGCAAATCGTCATAACATTAAAGCAATTTTAGCCGGAGAAGGTGCTGATGAATTATTTGCGGGTTATGTTGGTTATCGTTTTGAACAAGCTCAACAAAATCAGGCTTTTTCTACTAATAGTAATTATAATTTAGAAACAATTTTAGAAGAAGAATTGAGTCTAAAAGTATGGGGAGATAACCAGCTATTTTACGAAAGAAATTTATATGCTTATCAAGAAACTAAACTGGCTTTGTATTCAGCAAAACTGAGAGAACAATTTTATCAATTTGACTGTCTTAATTTTGAAGTAGTTGACCATGAAAAAATTAAAAATCGACATCATTTACATAAAAGATCGTACCTTGATTTTAAGTTAAGATTATCAGATCATTTAGTGGCAGATCACGGAGATCGGATGGCTTTAGCCAACTCTGTTGAAGCACGTTATCCTTTTTTAGATATACATTTAGTAGAATTTTCAACAAAAATTCCTCCCGACTTAAAACTGAATAAATTAGAGGAAAAATATATCCTTAAACAGATCGCAAAAAACCTGATTCCTTTAGAAATTATTCATCGAGAAAAATTTGCTTTTCATACTCAAGGTAGTCCTAATATCTTAAAGCAAAATATTGAATATATTGATTATTTACTATCAAGTGAGGTAATTAAAAAACAAGGTTATTTTGATCCTGTTATAATCCAAAAGCTAAAGCAAAAATATCAGCAAAATAATTTTAGGTTAAATCTTCCTTTTGACCTAGATTTACTAATTATTCCCCTTTCGCTTGGTATATTCTTAGAGCAATTTAATCTTTGAGACCCGAAGGTTTGACATTGCCGATAGCCGTGTTATACTAGAGCTATGCCACACGAGGCATTACTTTTCAGTGACAGCATTTTCTTCTGGTTTAGTTTGTGGTATCACTGAACAAGCACATTGATAAGGAAAAAACCCATGAGTAAATTAAATGCCGTCAGACGAAAACCAATTCAAGTTGAAACCCAAAAAATAATTGAAATAAGCTATTCTGAGCCAGATCAATCCTTGCCAATGGTCGTCAAACCTAGCTTGGAAGGCTTAAATCTACTGAGTTGGTTCAAAAATAATCGAGAGTTTATTGATGAAAACTTGTCTCAACATGGTGCTATTTTATGGCGAAACTTTTGCATTAAAAGCATTTTAGAATTTGAACAGTTATTGCAAGAGATTTGGGGTGACTTATTAGACTATACTTATCGCTCCACACCCCGATCAAAGGTACAAGGGAAAATTCATACTTCCACCGAATATCCCGCTCATCAAACCATCCCGTTACATAATGAAATGTCCTATAGTTGTAGTTGGCCGCTTAAAATTGCCTTTTTTTGTCAAAAAGCCGCTACAGAAAGAGGGGAAACCCCGATCGCTGATAGTCGTAACTTATTAAAATTACTTTCTCCTCAAATTGTTAACCAGTTTGAAGAAAAAAAGCTTCTGTATGTGCGAAACTATGGAGCAGGTTTAGATTTAACTTGGCAAAATGTTTTCCAAACTGAGGAAAAAAGCCTTGTGGAAGCTTACTGTCGTCAGCAGGGTATTGACTGGGAGTGGAAAGAAGGTGATCGCCTAAAAACTTGGCAAGTTTGTCAAGCAACTGCTGTTCATCCACAAACGGGAGATAAAATTTGGTTTAATCAGGCGCATTTGTTTCATGTATCTAGCTTAGAGCCAAATATTCGAGATTTGGTTTTGAGTGAGTATAAAAGTGAAGATTTACCTCGTAATGTTTATTATGGAGACGGTACGGCAATTGACGATCAGATCATTGCTGAAATTAATCACTGTTATCAACAAGAAACGGTTATGTTTTCTTGGCAATCAGGAGACATACTCCTCTTAGATAATATGCGATTTTCTCATGGAAGAATGCCTTATGTAGGACAGCGAAAAGTTGTGGTGGGAATGGCACAACTTTACTCAAACAATATCATCAAACAAGCCGAGGTAAACTAAGTGACAGAATTAATCAACCATCGACCCTCCGAAAAGCTCTCGACTATTGCACACCCTATTAATTGCTCTTAAATTAGTCTAGCTGGCAAGGAGACCTAGGGACTAAAACGCAGTTAAAATACACCAATTCAATTCCCCAAAAAATGTAGGAGGTAAAAATGACTAACACAACGGCTCTAAAATGGCTTAATCTTTCTCAAGAAGAATTAAATAATTATCCTGATTTACTGGTTCAAATTTATCAAGAAAAAGTACATGGAACGCTAATTAAGCAAGTTTTTTCTCCAGCAGAAATGAATCAAGTAGCTCAGAAGATTAAAGCTAATGAAGTGGATTTACATCCGACTGTTTTTGGAGCAACGATTGGATTGAGCTTGTCTCAAAAGATCACCAGTGATAGAGATTATTTTCAAGAAGCAGATAAGTTTAGAAAAATCGTAAAGCAGCTATTTGTGACTAATTTTGAAAAAAAAATTGAGTCAATTATTAGTCAAATTTCAGGAGGTGCAGAAATAGAAATTCCTCAAGAAAACAGCAGGTACTATACTCCAGCAACTATTCGGTTAGTTAATCCTCAAACAGGGGGGATTCCTCCTCATACGGGTAGCGAATTTTTATACAATGCGGGATACGATTTTTTTAAAAATCAAGCTGATTTAGCAGATTCAATGAGTTATTTTTTAGTAATTGACAAACCAGAGTCTGGAGGCGAATTAGTCATTTATGACCTATTTTTGAGTGCGACGGATAAAACACAAGAAGATTTATTAGCATTTTTCTTGGATGTTAAGACAAAGATTGATGTCTGTTCTCAAATATCTCTTAATCCTGATGTAGGAGATATGATTATTTTTAAAGGAAGCACGATTATGCACAAAGTAGCTAATGTTGAAGGAACCCAAAAACGGCTCACGATAGGAGGATTTTTAGCTTTCTCTCACGAGGAGCGAAGTAGTGGTGAAGGTGAACACAAAAAAATCTATTATTGGAGTTAAAGCATCAGCTAATTTATATTTTGTTTTTATGAAGGAGAGCAACACAATGAAAACTCAATCATCTCAAGCTCAGGTGATTACCCGTCAGGTTACAGATTTGGCTGATATCCCAGATATATTATCTGAAATCCGTCAAGAAACCGTACAGGGAATTATTATTAAGCAAGTTTTCTCACAACGCGAAATGCAACAACTTGCTCAATATGTTCAATCCCTAGAAGCAGGATTTTTCCCAACTCGTTATGGTAAAACTTATGGATTAAGTTTATCGGATATAGAAGGAAATAAAGCCAATTATTTAGACAAAGCAGAACAGTTTAGAAAAATGCTGATTGACGCTTTACCGATTGATTTTGAAGCGAGGATTACTCAGATATTTAAGCAACTTTCAAATGGGAGAGCTATCTGTTGTCCTCAAGAAGATGCAAAAAAATATACTCCTGCAACCATTCGCTTTGTTCCTCCCAATCAACCCGGAATTGTTGCTCATGTAGATAGTGAATTTACTTATAGTCCTAACTATTCCTATTTACATCAAATAGCAGATGTTCCTAACTGTTTTAGTTATTTTATTGTGGTTAATAAACCAACTCATGGCGGTGAATTAATTCTTCATCAACTTTATTTTAATTCAGATGAACTGAAGAATCTGAAAACAGGACTCAATCAATTTATTATGGATAAAAAGCAAAACTTAAATCATTATTCTCAACAATCTTTTGAGCTTTTTGAAGGAGATTTAGTGATTTTTAAGTCAAGCACAATTACCCATGAAATTGCTTATGTTTCTGGAGCAATAACTCGAATAACTATCGGGGGATTTTTGTCAATCTCCCATGACAATCAAAAGATTTATTATTGGAGTTAGTCAGTTTTGACTAAATGGACTCGCTGCAAGTATAGGCGATTTAATCAATTTAACCCCTTTGAATAATTAAGTTAAAAAAGATGATAAATTCTGAAAAAATCGAAGGCTTTCGTCTTTCTCCACAACAAAAACATCTCTGGTTATTAGCTCAAGAAAATCCGAGCTCTTATTACCGAACTCAAGGCTCATTTTTGTTAAAAGGCGTTTTAGACAAAGAGTGCTTATTAAAGTCTTTAACCCTGACTATTGAGCGCTTAGAAATTCTGCGAACGGCTTTTTATAATTTGCCAGAAATGACAATTCCTTTGCAAGTTATTAAAGCTCCTTATCTTCCGGTAGTTGAGCAGTATAATTGCCAAAAAGACTCGAAAGAGAAACAATTAAACAAACTAGAAGCTATTTTTAACGAAAGACTTCAAAGACCTTTGGATATAGAAAAATTACCTTTTTTGGAGGTTGCTTTAATTGAATTATCTGTCAATGAAATTATTTTAGTTATTAGTTTACCTAGTTTATGTGCAGATCGTTCATCTTTAAGTTATTTGATGGCAGAAATTGTCAGTTGCTATGATCAACAAGAAAGCGAAGTTACAAGAGATGAACCCTTTCAGTATATAGATTTTTCAGAGTGGCAAAATGAGTTATTAGAATCAACAGAAACCTTAGCAGGAAGAGAGTATTGGCAGCAGGAAAACACGCGAGAAAATATAAGTCTTGAACTTCCTTTATCCCGTCAAAACTATCGGGAGCTTGTCAGTGATTTCGAGCCAAAATTCGTTTCTGTTACCTTAGAGCAACAACAACTTGAATCTTTAAAAGATTTAGCTCAAAAGTATCAAGTTTCAGAGCAGGATTGGTTGTTAAGTTGCTTTCTGCTTTTATTGTCAAGAATGACATCTCAAGAAGAAATTAGTTTAGGACTTGCTTGTGATAATCGTCACTATGAAGATTTATCCCAAAGTATAGGATTAATGACTAAATATTTACCCTTATCTGTTACCTTAGATTATTCTTTAAGTTTTGTTAATTTTTGTCAACAAATTGCTCAAAAAAATAAAGATTTTAGTCAATGGCAAGATTATTTCATACCTCAAGTAGGAGAATTGGTCAAACAGGGAATCACTTTTGAGGTGGAGTTAAACGCTAATAAAAATATTCATTTAACCGATCTAGATTGGTCATTGATCCAACAATTTTCTTGTCTGCAACCTTATCAATTAAATGTCTGTTGTCTGCGCTATGCACAGAATATTGAAATTGAATTTCACTATAATTCAAATAGTTTTTCTTCAGAAGTTATCGAAAATTGGTTGCAAAATTATTGTACTTTACTTATGAATGTTAGTGCTAATCCTCGGCAAAAAATAGAAGCTTTAGATATTTTAACTGATCAGCAGAAAGAACGAATTTTATTACAGTTTAATCCTAGTCTAGTTACACAAAAAAGTGAAAATTATTTAAATACTTCTTGCATCCATCATCTTTTTGAAAAGCAAGCAAAAATAAACCCTCAAGAGATTGCCTTGGTGTTTGAAGACGAAAGCTTAACCTATGATCAACTCAATCTACTTTCTAATCGATTAGCACACCATTTACACAATTTAGGACTACAACCCGATGAGCGAGTCGGACTTTGTTTAGAGCGATCGCATTGGATGGTGATTAGCTTATTAGGAGTTCTTAAAGCGGGAGGAGCTTATGTCCCTTTAGATCCGACTTTACCGCCGGAACGGATCAAATTTATGATCGAAAATAGTCAAGCGCGATGGGTTGTTACGCAGCCAAACCTAACATCTTTGCTATCTCTTAATTTAGCTCAATTGGTAATTTTAGACAACGAGAGAAATATCCTAGATGGTTACAGCGAAGAAAATTTACAAACGGAAGTTAAACCAGAAAATTTAGCATATATTATTTATACCTCTGGTTCCACAGGAAAACCTAAAGGAGTCGGGATTGAACATCGACAACTTTTCAACTATTTAGAGGGAATTAAAGAGCGTTTAAATTTACCTTTAGGAGCCAGTTATGGGTTAATTTCAACCTTTGGTGCTGATTTAGGCAATACTGTTATTTTTCCCTCTTTATGCGGTGGAGGCTGCTTACATATTATTTCTCAAGAAAAGATGACCGATCCGATAGCTTTAGCAAATTATTACCAAAAAAAAGGAGAAATTGACTGCTTAAAGATTGTTCCTAGTCATTTATCGGCTTTACTTAATGAATCTCCTAATCCATCACAACTTTTACCCAAAAAATGTCTTGTCTTAGGAGGAGAAACGACGACTTGGCGGTTAATCGAAACCATCCAATCTTTAGCTCCCCATTGTCGAACTATTAATCATTATGGACCAACAGAAACAACGGTTGGTGTTCTTACCTATGAGATAACTCAATCTACAATTGAGCGGGTAACAAAATCCGTTCCTTTGGGGATACCTTTACCGAACACCCAGATATTTTTGTTAGATTCACAGCTAAGACCGGTTCCCATCGGTTTTCCAGGGGAAATCTATATTGGAGGAGAGAATCTAGCAAGAGGTTATCTTAACCAATCCTCTTCATCTGATGATTCTTTTAATCAGCATTTTAGCTTAAAAGTTCAAAATAGCTACTTAAAGCTAAAAATTACCAAAGGACAGTGGTTTAATCAAGAAGCAAAATTTAAGATCACAACTACTCATAATAGAAGATATAGCTCCAAAAATCAGAAAATTAAACTGTCAGAGCGACTTTATCGTACAGGAGATTTAGCTCGTTATCTGCCTGACGGAAATATTGAATTTTTAGGACGAGTTGATCATCAAGTCAAACTACATGGTTTTCGCATCGAGTTAGGAGAAGTGGAAAGCCAATTAATGAATTATCCAGCTATCACAAGCGTAAAGGTACTGGTTTTAGAATTCACTAAGGGAGAAAAACAACTGGTGGCTTATCTAGTTCCTGATGGTAAGAATAGACCTAAAGTTGCAGAGTTACGCCAGTTTCTGGAAAAAAGCTTACCAAAGTTTATGATTCCCAGTCGCTTTGTCTTTTTAGAGCGTCTTCCCTTAACCCAAAATGGCAAGTTAGATAGTAAAAAATTACCCTTACTTGAAACGGGAAGAGAGCAGATAGAATCAGATTATGTTGCACCAAATACTGAGAACGAGAAGATTTTAGCGAAGATTTGGTCAGAGGTTCTTCATATTGATCGAGTTGGCTTAAATGACAATTTTTTTGAGTTGGGAGGTGATTCAATTTTAAGTATTCAAATCGCCGCTAGAGCGAAAGTATTAGGCTTAAATTTAAAACCGATTGACCTTTTTCAGTATCAAACCTTTGCTGAATTAGTAAAAATCCTGAAAAATCAGGAAATAAAACTAGAATTAGGTGACAATAAAGGCGAAGTTCCTTTAACTCCTATCCAAGAGTGGTTTTTTCAACAATCTTTGAGTAATCCCCATCACTGGAATATGTCAATTTTGCTAGATATTCCCTGGGATTTATCAAGAACAGAGACAGAAACCCTTGTCAATGCCTTAATTGCTCATCATGATAGTTTAAGATTGAGGTTTTCGCCAACTGAAAACGGTTGGATTCAGCGTTACACAGAAGTTAAAGACATAACTCCTTGTTTAGAAATAGATTTGGCAAAAGTTACTGACGCAGCTTTATCAAGTATTTTAGGTATTGAAGCAACTAAGATACAAAAAAGTTTAAGTTTAGATAATCCTCTTTTGTTACGGGTTGTTAGGTTTAATTTAGGCAAAAAATGGGGAGTGCGTTTGTTATTTGTCGTTCATCATCTTCTGATGGATGGCATTTCTTGGCGCATTTGGTTAGAGGATTTGGATACTGCTTACAATCAATTGCAAAAAGGGGAAAAGATAGATTTAGGAAATAAAACTACATCTTTTCAATATTGGGCGCAAAAATTAAGAAATTATGCTCAATCTGAGTCTATTTTGTCGGAATTAGATTATTGGTTAGCTCAATTTCCTTCATCTCCCGTATATCTTCCTCGAATTGAGCAACAAGTGACTAAATACGAAAGAAGAATGGAGAAAGTAAAGGTATTTCTGGAGAAGGAAACTACTGAAGCCATTTTATCTCAAGTTTCACGACTTAATCATACACAAATAAACGAATTAGTTTTGTGCGGTTTATTACGAACCTATCAAAGTTGGACAGGAAAAAATGAGTTATGGATAGAATTAGAAGGACATGGGAGAGAAACGCTGTTTGAGGAAGTGGATATTTCTCGGACAATTGGCTGGTTTACTACCCGGTTTCCCCTATTATTCTCTTGTGATCCTTCTTTATCACCGCTTGAGATGCTACAAGTAGTTAAAGGAACCTTACGTCAAATTCCCCATGGTGGAATTGGTTATGGAATTTTACGCTATCTGAATCAGCAACGGAAAATCAAAGAAAAGTTCAATCATTTACCACAACCTGAGTTATGTTTTAATTATCTAGGAAAATTTACCCAAAAAAATACCATATTCTCTTTATCATGGGAAAATCGAGGAATCGAAAAAAGCGGATTAGGGGAAAATACCCCTAGTATTTCTCTTGATACGATGGTTATTGATGGTCAAATCTATTTAGAATGGACTTACAACCCTGAGCTTTATCAACGAGAAACCATTGAGAAATTAGCCATAGATACGGTTAATGAGATAAAAAACTTAATTACTGATTTTCTCGATGGTCGCCATCATTATCATCCTTCTGATTTTCCCCTGGCCAGTTTAACTAAATCTCAACTAGATTATATTAGCAAACAGTTTAGTGAAATCGCAGATATTTATCCCTTATCTTCGCTACAACAGGGATTGCTATTTCACTGTCTTTATGAAAAAGCATCTAATCTTTATTTTCAGCAAAAAGTTTTTACCCTAGAAGGAGAGATAAATCAAAATTATTTTCGTAGAGCTTGGGAAAAAGTGGTTAATCGCCATGATAGTCTTAAGACTGCTTTTATTTGGCAAGATCTACCAACTCCTTTACAAGTGGTTCTCCCAGAAATTACCTTACCTTGGACTTCAGAAAATTGGGAGAATTTGTCTCCTCGTCAACAAGATGCAGCTTTGGACAATTATCTTAGAATTGACTTAGAACGAGGATTTTCTTTTTCTGACGCACCCTTAATGCGAATTGCTTTAATCAAACTATCTACATCTAAATATTATTTAATTTGGAGTCATCATCATCTCTTGTTAGATGGATGGTGCAACGGAATTATTTTTCAGGAAATCTTTACCATTTATCAAGCATTATCTCAAGGAATTGAAGAGGAATTACCCCCTGCTCCCCATTATAAGGACTATATAAACTGGTTAGGACACAAAAATGATTCAGCCGCCGAACAATTTTGGAAAAAAGCACTGAAAGGAATTAAAGGTTCTACACGCTGGGGGATAGAATCTACTGGAATTAACTCAGCAACAACACGAGGAAAAGAACAAAGTATTTTTTCTAAAGAAATTACGAATCAGTTGAATAATTGGGCAAAATTAAATCATTTAACCCTTAATACAATTATTCAAGGTTGTTTTGCTCTGCTATTAAGTCGTTATAGTGGAGAAGATGAGGTAATTTTTGGCGCAACTGTTTCAGGAAGATCCCCTGAGATTTCGGGTGTAGAATCCTTAGTAGGGTTATTAATTAATACCATTCCCGTGAAAGTTTTGATCATTTCGGATCAGAATTTTTTAGGGTGGTTAAAACAGCTTCAACAGCAACAAATAGAGTATTTAGAACATCAATATAGCCCTTTAGTTCAGATACAACAATGGAGCAATTTAAACAACGGAAATCAATTATTTGAGAGTTTTATAACCGTAGAAAACTATCCGATTAACTCTGAATTACGAGGAGAAAAGATTAAAATTGTAGATGTACAATCTTTTTCTCCTACTAATTATTCTTTTAATCTGACGGTAGAATTTGATCCTGATTTATCAATGGTAATTGATTATGATTGCCAAAAATTTACAGCGACCGATATTTATCGTGTACTAACTCAGTTACAAAATTTAATAGAAAATGTTACTAATTATGCTGAACAAACCCTTTCAGAAATCATTATAACAACTACCAATCCAGAAGAAACTGAACAGTTATTAAATAGCTTTAATGCTGATTTTGATTAAAGAGACAATATTCCTCATTTTTAGATTAAACAAAGATTGCAGGGATTTTTTTAATACAAAAACCTGTCATCGTCGCCGTTGTTTTAATTTTTGTTGAGCAATGGATTCTATCTGTTCTGCTTTTTTTTGGTACTTTTTCTGTTCTAAGACTATCATTTTTTGCTTAAGTAAATCTAAAGAAATATTCGGATTCTCTACAAAGGTTTGTAATAAATAGATGAATTGATTAAGCCAATCTTGAATGGTCTCTGGTTTAAATAAATCTGCGTTATAGGTAGCCGTTAAAGTCAAAGTATCTCCCTTCTCAGTTAGATTCCAGGTTAAATCTCGTCGAGTTGCACCTGAAAAGTTTGAGATGACTTTAACATCAAGTTCGACGAATTGCAATCCTTGACCAAATTTGTCTAAATTAAATTGAACATTAATTAGCGGAGAACGACTAGGATCTCGTTTGAGGTTTAATTGTTTTAGGAGTTCAGGATAAGAATAATTTTGATGTTGATAAGCCTGCAATAATTCTCGTTTGAGATAAGTTAAATGTTCCGAAAAAGTGGTCATTGATTCTCGAAAACGCACAGGTAAGACATTGACACAATAACCAACTAAATTTGGACATCCCATCGCTGATTGTCCCGCTGCAGAAATGCCAATAATCCGCTCCTTATCCTGAGTTAAGTGCTTTAAAAGTAAATCAAAAGATGTGAGTAATATCATAAATAAGGTAACCCCTTTTTGATGTCCTAGCTGCTCTATTTGTGTTTTTAAATTTGCTTCAATTATCATCTCTTCTTGTTTTCCTAGATAAGTTTGAACAGAAGGACGAGTAAAATCAGTAGGTAACTCTAACGAAGGAATAAAATCCTTAAATTGTTGTAGCCAATAAGTTTGATTTGCTGAATTTTCTTTAGTGACTGAGTTAGTAATAGCGACGTATTGACTAAAGGCTTGTGCGGGAGGTAAAAGAGGCTGATTACCTTGTTTTTTGGCGTTGTAAAGTGTAGCTAATTCCTGCACAATGATGTCAATTGACCAACCATCAGAAATAATATGATGAATGGTGAAAACAAACCAATGATATTCTGGAGCAATTTTAAGAATATTTACCCTTAATGGGGGCTGATTACTCAGATTAAAAGGTTTTTGTATCGTTTCCTGCAACCATTGATTAATTTCTTCTTCTTTTTTCCCGCTAAAATCTAAATAGGGTACTTCTTTTTCATCAGGAGGAAGAATTTCTTGATAATTACCCTCAATATCTATAATAATGCGTAAGGCCTCATGACGAGCAATGATTGTTTGAATAGCTTGTTTTAAAGCAGTAATGTCTAAATTTCCTCTTAGTTCTAACCGTAATGAGTCATTATAAGCAATTGATCCTTGTTGATCTAATTGCGCTAAGGCCCAAAATTGTTTTTGGGCTAATGTCAAGGGAATCTTCTGAGGAGAACGAGCGATGATAACCGTTTGTTGGTCAGACAGGGGAATATTAGGGGTGTTAAAGGTGATGATATCATTAAATCCCGTTTTCTTCAGAACCTCATACCATTTTTCCCCTGAAATTAGGGGATAACACGGACGGAGTTCTTTATCGGTAAATTTCCACCATCCTTCCGTTAATCCAAAAATTAAGTCTAACCAACGTTGAGGAGATGTCCCTTCGATTAAAATTAGCATTCCCCCTTGCACTAAGCTTTCTTGAATGTGTCTTAAACTTTGAGTAATATTAGCCGTACTATGAAGCACATTAGCCGCAACAATAATATGATAAGTTTTTGTTCCTAATTTTTGACTTGATGGAGGCTGTTCAATATCAAATGTTCCGTATTTAACCCAAGGATAGTCTTTAAAGGTTTGTTGGGCGCGACCAATAAAGAGAGAAGAAAGATCTGTAAAATAATATTCAACAGCATTTTGAGGCAATTTAGGAAGAATATAAGCAGTGGTTCCGCCAGTCCCTGCACCTATCTCTAAAATGCGTATTTTTTCGCTTTCATGGTGGTATTTTAAGGCTAAATTAAGGATTTTTTGAGCTAATGTGTTGACAAAAACTGCTAAAGGAGAGTTTTGATACAGTTGAGTGGCGATGCTTAAATCTCCCTGGGGAAAAATTAACGATAAGGGATTCACTTTTCCTTGTAATATCTCTGCTAAAGCCGAAGCACAACGATTGAGTAAAGTCAATTCTGCTTTTAAACAAGGATATTCACGGGAAATTTGGCTCAAGAGGGTTTTCGATTCCATAATTTCTGGATTTTTTACTATATCACCTTCTAAATTCTTAAGATTTAAAATATTTTCTTCGGCGAGAATTTCGAGGAATCGTTGCCACAAAGGATAATAAAAAGGGATAATTCCCAATTGTTCAGCAGTCTCTTGAGTAATTTGACTATTTTGACAAAAATTAAATCCTAATTCTTCTAAAGTCTCGATAATATAGCAATAACTGAGCTTTTCTAACTGTAAAAATCCCTGAGCATATTGCTGTAAATTTGTTTCTTGAGTTAGCTCAGTAACAAGAGGCAATAAACGCTGATGAATTGTACTAGGACTAAGGAGACCAACACCTAACCGAGCATCAGAAGCTTTTAAATCTGAATTTACTGAAGGTTGCTCAAAATTTTGCGAATTTGCGCCTCCAAAAAATCCACCTCGTTGTAAATCTTTGACACTTGATTTGATCACCCAGATTAAAAAATTAATATCTTCATCCGTATGAGCGGTAGAAAGAAAAGCATTTCGTCCTTCCCAAAGATACACTCCTTTATCTAATAAATGATAATAAAATAAATCTAAATTTTCTGACGATAAAAAGCGAAATAACGAACCAAAATGAACAACTTTTAAGGGAATTTGCTCGGTTTCAAAATAATGATTTAAGTCAGCTGCTAAGTGAGTCGTGTGCATATTTAATTGTTCTTGCAGACTTTCACCTGCTTCTTTAAGATATTGTAAGATAGCATGAGCAGCCGCCATCCCTAGATGATTTTTATTAAAAGTTCCAGCAAAAAACGTCTTTTCAGCAACAGGATAAGAATTATCACCATAGTTCCATGCTCCCCCATCAATAGCATCTAAATAACGAGATTTTCCCCCTACTACCCCAATCGGTAAACCGCCACCAACAATTTTGCCATAAGTCACTATATCTGCCTCAATTCCGAACCACTTTTGCGCTCCACCAAGATGAATCCGAAATCCGAGCAATACTTCATCAAAAATTAAAGGAATGTCGGCATTTTGAGTAAAAGTTCGTAATTTTTGCAAAAAAGCTTGAGGTTGTACATTTGGACGACGACTGGGAACAGGTTCAACTAAAACCGCCGCTAAGTCTTCCTGATAAGCGGCTAAAATCTCTAAACTTTCAGGATGATCAAAATCGAGTACTAGCAAGTCTTTTACGGCATTTTCAGCAATTCCCGCTATCATCGGTACACCGTGGAGGTTTTCTGGTGTAGCTACCCCTAAAACCCCATCAAAATGACCGTGATAAGAACCCGTAAATAAAGCGACTTTACACCGTCCTGTGACAGTTCGCGCCAGTCTTAACGCTGTCATTATCGCCTCAGTACCAGAATTACAAAATAAGACCCTTTCGACAGCGGTTAAATCTTGGATTAACTGGGCGACTTCAGCCGCTAAATTAGATTGGGGTCCGATTTGCAAGCCTTTCGCTAATTGTTTCTTAATAGCTTGTTCGATAATCGGCGGATTATGTCCTAATAATAACACACCAAAACCCATTGTAATATCTAAATACTTGTTACCATCAATATCCCAAAAATAAGCCCCTTCTGCTTTCTCACCGATAATCGGATACACTAATTCTTTGATTGAAGGACGAAATCCGGCACTAGCTCGACTATCGGCCAAAACACGACGGGATAAAGCTGCTTTCTCTTTAGATTTTGCTGTTTTACCATTATAACGCTTAATAAATGCCTTGATATACTGTTGTTGTTGAGGGGTAAAATTAGGAAGTTTGGTTAAAGTTTTTTTTTCCTCCTGTTTTTGAGATGATAGGTTATTATGAGGTGAGATTTTTGGCAAGTCTTGGGATTTAGTTGGTGTTTTACCTTGTAATAATACTAATTGTTGCGACATGATGGCTAATTGCTGATTGATAATTCTTGCTAAGGAACTATCTTCCTCCTGAGAATTAACGGCAATATCTTCCTCGGCTTTTTTATTGATTGGACTTTTCTCTGATTTGGGTGATTTTGAACTTTGCTCCTCTATGTCATTGCTCAATGACATAGAGGAGGGCGAAAAGGAGATTTGCTGAGCAATGTGTTCGGCGAGTTCTTCAATGGTTGGCCAAACTTCAAACAATTGGTTAATCGTAATTTTTAAGCGATAACGAGTTTCGATTGTTCGCACAACATCCAAGAGAACCAAAGAATCTGCACCCATTTCTAAAAAGGGTTGATGAGTATCTAAATTATCAGGTTTAATTCTTAGTGATTGAGCAATTAGGCTCAATAAATCTTGAATTATTTGATCTTTTTGCTGGCTATTTTCTCTGGTATCCATCGATGATGACTCTCCCATATCTGTTGAATCAATTTTTTTCTCTGTTAGCCAATAGGGTTGACGTTGAAAAGGATAAGTGGGTAAAGATAAGCGACAACGAGCATAATCTTGATCCCATCCTTGCCAATTAATGTTTATCCCCTGAACATATAAATTAGCCACAGTGGCGGTTAAAACTGACCAATCTTCTTGTCCCTCTGCTAGAGAAGGTAGGCATTTTCCTTGTCCCAAACGGTGTATTAGCGATGATAAAATCGGTTTTGCACCAATTTCTAAGAACAGTTCATACTTTTGATTCAATAACGTCTCAATTCCCTTTTTAAAGCAGACAGTTTGACGAGTTTGCTGTTGCCAATACTGAGCATCAGGAATTTGAGAATTAGAGAAAAAATTGCCAGTTAAGTTGGAAATAAGGGGAAGTTGCGGCTTTTGAAAGGAGATTTCTGCCATACTACTTTCCCATTCCTTGAACATTGGTTCAATTAAAGGAGAATGAAACCCATGGGAAACAGTCAATAAATGACTTTGGATTCCTTCTGCATCTAAAATCTTGATAATATCTTGAATCACCCCCTCTCTTCCCGATACAACTGTGTTATCTTCTCCATTCACACTAGAAATACTTACCCAGGGAGAAGCGATTTTAATTAATATAGCTTTCACTAAATCTTCGTTAGCAAAAACAGCTAACATTTTGCCTTTTTCGGGTAATTTTTCGATTAATTTTGCCCTAGTTGCGATTAACTTCAATCCTTCTTCTAAACTAAAAACGCCAGCAATGCAAGCTGCTACATACTCCCCTAAACTATGTCCCATAAGAGCCGAAGGTTCAAATCCCCAAGACAACCAAAGTTGAGCTAAAGAGTATTCAAGAGAAAACAAAGCTGTCTGGGTATAAATAGGCTGATTGATTAAATCTTGATTTGAATTAGGAGAATATAACACCGAAAGTAAAGATGCTTCCAAATATGGTTCTAAAATCTCAGCACAACGTTGCATTGATCTCTTAAAAGTCGGCTGAGTGTCGTATAGTTGTTTACCCATTCTCTCATACTGACAACCCTGTCCTGTAAACAAAAAAACGACAGGTTTTGCTTTCCTTCCTGTGACTTTTCCTTGAACTAATGACTGATTTTCTTGTCGATTATCAAGATAATTCTGCAAGCTAGAGCTTAACTCGCTTGTATTTCGACAAAATATAGCTAAACGCTGCTGAAAATGAGTACGACCTGTATTAACAGTAAAACTTATGTCCTCTAACCTAAGATGGGGATGGGTTGATAAAAAATTAACGTAATTTTGGGCTAAAACTTGTAAAGCAGATTCCGTTTTCGCTGACAGACAGAACACTTGTTGAGAACGTTCTATATCATTGGGCAAATTCTCAATTTCTGGGGCTTCCTCAAGGATAATATGACAGTTTGTTCCTCCGAAACTAAACCCACTCACCCCAGCAATTCTTTTCTGTTGATTAAATTCCCATGTTTGGTTTTCTGTCGGTATAAAAAAGGGAGTATTGTCGATATCTAAATAAGGATTTATTTTTTTTAAGTGTAAATGGGGAAAAATTTGTCGCTTTTGCAAGGATAAAATTACCTTGATGAGGCCAGCAATACCTGCGGCATTCTCTAAATGACCAATATTGGTTTTAACCGAAGCAATGGCACATTTTTGCTCTAGTTTACGCCCTTTTCCCAATACTTCTTTTATCGCTCGAATCTCAGTAGGATCCCCCAAGGATGTCCCAGTTCCATGAGCTTCAACATAACTCACGCTATGGGACGAAATATTAGCATTTTCTAAAGCTCTTTTAATCACAGCTTGCTGTGCTAATCCATTGGGTGCAGTTAACCCATTACTCGCTCCATCATGATTGATTGCTGAGCCCCGAATAATCGCTAAAATGCGATCCCCAGCTGACATCGCATCCTCTAGACGTTTAATAACAATTAGTCCACATCCTTCACCACGCACATAACCATCAGCCTCAGCATCAAATGTTTGACAACGTCCAACAGAAGACATCATTCTCGCTTGAGAAAATGTGATAGTCATATCGGGTAAAATCATCAAACTAACGCCCCCCGCAAGGACGAGATCACATTCTCTCTGTTTTAAACTTTGACAAGCTAAATGGACAGCGACAAGAGAAGATGAACAAGCCGTTTCTACCGCTAAAGAAGGTCCATGAAAATCGAGAAAATAAGAAATACGATTAGCGGCTAAACTTAAGGTTAAACCTGTGCCGTGATAAGCATTAATGCGCTCTAAATCTTGACACAATAAACGCCCATAGTCAAAATTACCAATCCCGATCCAGACTCCCGTTTGACTTCCTTTAAGAGTAAAAGGATCAATTCCTGCATCCTCTAAAGACTCCCAAGCAACTTCCATCACTAAACGCTGTTGTGGATCGATTCGATTGGCTTCTAAGAGAGAAATATTGAAAAACTGAGGCTCAAACTCGTCTATTTTTTCTAAAAATCCCCCCCAACAACTATTCATCTTGCCGCGTGTTTTGGGGTCGGGATGATAATATTGTCTAGCCGGCCAACGATCTGAGGGAATTTCTCTAACTGCATCAACCCCATTGATTAATAACTGTTCAAAAGCTTCTGGATTGGGTGCTTGCGGAAAACGACATCCCATACCAATTATGGCGAAAGCGTCTTGAGGAAATGAGTGATTCATTGACCTTCCTCCGAGTTAATTCGGTTTTTTTGAGCTAATTTAGCCGCCAAAGCCGAAATATTAGAATATTCGTAGATTAAAGCTGGATTAAGTTTTGTTCCTAACCAATCACTCAGATCACCAATCATCCCTACTCCTTCGGCGGAAGATAACCCATAACTTTGAAAGGAACTCTCTACATCAATTTCTTCGGTATCTAAATCTAAACCTTCCGATAAATAAGAAATTAACCACGCTTCAATCTCTCCAACTGTATTGTTTGAAGACTTGGCAATATTTTCTTCATCGCTAGTGATTTTGGTCTGATTTTTAACAGGAAAAGTAGCTACCAGTTGAGTATATTTTTTCATCGCTTCATGACGACTCATGCCCCGATATTGATCCCATACTTTCCATTGGATATATTTACGAGGATGAAGAATTGGGTTAGGTTCTTCTTCTTGACAATCTCCTTCAATGGCTTGTTTTTCTAAAGCGTATATCTCTAATTGTTGTTTGTCTTCAGGAATTTGTACTTGAGCAAAGCGGACTTGATTTAGACAATTTTCAAATTGATACTCTTCTTTGCTTAAATCGTGTCCTGGACGAATTATATTTTGTCCATATTTATCTTCACCCGACACCAGAAAACAGTAATGTCGTTCGATATTGTGACCATTTTCGTCAATAAAATTTCCCTGCCAACGATAGGGATAAACTTGGGTACTAGGGCGTACATAACGTCCAATAATCGCTAAACGACGGCGGTTAGACTGATTAGGAAATGAACGGTGCATGACTTTTTCTGTAAAAATCAATGCCTGTCCTGCTTTAACAGGAACGGTTTCTAACGGCCAATCCCTTTCATTAAAGTCATAAGAAAGGGAATATTTTTGCTCCCTCTGCCATACTGTTTTATGGGCACTAATTCCAGCAAAAACTCCTTCTTCAGCCGGAATGCTAGAGGGTAACATGGGAAATATTTTTTGATGTGAACCATTGGCAAACTGCATACAGCCATTGTCTAAGTCAGCATCATCTAAGGCAACCCAAACCGTTAGATTAATCGCAGGTTCATCGGGGTCATAAAGTAAGGTCTTCTTCTCGTAATCAATATCACTTGAAGTATAATATTCTTTAGCTTGATGCCATTTAATTTCTCCCTGCCCTGGCAATTTACAAAACACATTGGTGTACCATAACAATATATCATTTCCTGCGATTTGCCTCAAGAATTCAATCAAGGCTAAATCTGTAAATAAATTGGCAATGGGTTCGTGAAATAAATGCAAATCTCTAGGGGTTTCTAAATGATAAATATTATTATAAAAACTGATGATCTCCTGCCCGTCAGCTTCAACAATTAAACGGCTATAGGTTTCTAGGCAATTCTTGACAGCCGCAATTTTTGCGGGGCTAAATATATTTAAGGGGCCGACCCATCCTTTTTGCTGAAAATGGTTAATTTGCTCTGAAGTTAACATATTTCTTGTAGGGTTTTGTTCTGAGATAAGGTTAATGAGTTAAGGTTTTCTGGCTCACTGGTTAATAATTCTAGTTCCCCATTGAGAAACAAAGAGCGACACAGTTGACGCTGAATTTTGCCACTTGAGGTTTTGGGTAAACAGTTGTGTCTGATTAAAGCGATTTTATCCCCTCGGATGTCATGTTCAAGAGCGACTGCTTCTCGGATTTTCTTTTTAAGGGCGACTTCATCTATCTTACGGTCGTAACTTCGCTCAATTTCGGCAACAATGACAAGGCGTTCTTCTCCTTTGATTTCAACTGAAAAGGCAGCACAAGCTTCTTTCCGCAAGGCTAGATCGGTATTTTCTACAGTACTCTCTATGTCTTGTGGATAATGATTGCGTCCTTCAATAATAATTAAGTCTTTGAGTCTTCCTGTGACGAATAATTGTCCTTGATAGAGAAATCCTAAATCCCCAGTTCGGAGAAAAGGTCCTTCTTTAGTATCGCTACGATAAGCTTGAAAAGTTAATTCGCTGGCACTGGGATTATTCCAATACCCTTGGCTAACGGTTAGACCACGAACCCAAATTTCGCCAATTTCGTTGGCTTGAGAAGGCATTAACGTCTCAGGATTGATTATCTGGATTTCCGTATCAATTTCGCTCTGGCCACAACTGACCAGAATTTGGGTCTTTAACTCCTCATTCAAGAGCATATTTATTGGTTTTTCCTGAGAAATAGGGATTGCTTTTTTTAAAAATACCTCCTGATTTTGATAATTGTTCAAAAGGGGATTTTCGGCATTAAACAAAGATAAAGTGGACTGTTTAACAACTTTTACTTGATTTTTTTGGAAATCTTTTTTTTCTATGATCAGCAATAAAGGATCATCTTTATCCCTAACAGCGGCTACTTTTAAAGTCGCCTCGGCTAACCCATAACCAGGGGAGAAGGTTTGCGGTTTAAAACCGTAAGGGGCAAAGGTTTGACTAAATGAGGCAAGAGTTTCTGCTTTGACGGGTTGCGCTCCATTTAGGGTCATTCTCCAAGAAGTTAAGTCTAAATTCTCTCCGTCTTTGGGCTTAAATTTGCGGACACATAAATCATAAGCGAAATTCGGTGCAGCACTATGGGTGGCTTGATAACGAGAGATAATTTTTAACCAAGTAATCGGTTTAAGCAAAAAGGACAAAGGGGATAATAAATAACTGGGAAATCCTCGCCATAAAGGGGTCAAAATTCCATAAACTAACCCTAAATCGTGAAAAGTCGGCAACCATGACACTAGCTTACTATTTGGCTCCTGATGCCAACCTCGTGAAAGATCCTCACAGTTGCTGATTAAATTACCATGACTGACCATGACTCCTTTGGGATTTCCTGTTGAACCAGAAGTATATTGTAAAATCCCTAAGGTATCTGGGGTCAATTTTAAAGGTTTCCAGTCCTGGGAATTGAACTGAGTCAGTTGTCGGCAGTCTATTTCTGTTAAATCTCCTAAATAATTCTTGTTGTCTTGATTTGATTGAATTTTTGTCGAGCTTAACGACAATTTGGCTTGAGAACTTTTAACAATAGACTGTAATCGCTTTAAAGACTGGTTGGGACGGGGAGGATAAGCTGGAACAGCAATCATCCCGGCCGCAAAACAGCCAAATAAGGCCTCAATAAACTCTAAACCAGGAGGATACAGTAACAAAACTCGATCCCCAGTTGCGCCTAACTGCTGTAGCCCAGCGGCGATTGTTAAAGCCTTATCCGCTAAATCTTGATAAGTTAGACGTTCGATAATCGTCTCCTCATCTTTTAAAAAAAGATAAGCCGTTTGATTCGGGGTTTCCTTTGCTCTTTGAGCTAAAAGATCTAATAAAGTTGACACCGAACTTTCCTCAACTTAACTCCAATAATAGACTTTTTCTCTGTTTTCCGAAAAAGCAACAAATCCACCAACAGTAATCCGACGACGGTTCCCTTCCACCGTTGATACTCGATGTAAAATCCGACTGTCATCAAAAATTACCAAGCTACCCGGTTTGGGTTTTATGGGCATTTGCTGGTAATTTTCCATCACATCAGCAATTAATTTACCGTTGACCGTTCCATTGCGTTTTCTACCGCCCATTTCTGTGTCATTCCACTCGGTTTCATCCCACTCTAAATCATAGAGGATTAATTCTCCCCCAGAGATCGCACTGCTAAGAACCAAGAAATAGCCAAGATGAGCGGTTGTGTCAATTTGCGTTTTTAAATGCTTGTAACCAGGCGTACAAAAGAGAAATTGATTGCCAAAATGCCAACCCATAAATTGTCCTTTTTCCAGGACGCGAATGGTGGTAGGGGTGTACTCAGAACCATCTTGGGATTTTAAAACCATCACCTCTCGTCCCCCAGACATCACTGACAGGACTTCTTGGAGACGGGTCTCAAAATCACGTCCGTTGCGGAATAAATAGCGACAATATTCCCGAAATTGAGTCGCTTGTTGACAATATTCTTGGGTATCCGCCTCTGAAACGTATAAGGCTGGACCATAAATCAAAATATCACCGAAGGGTGAGCCTTCAAAAGGACCTTTTTGGGTCAATTGTTCCACCACATTATCTACCTCATCTTGAGATAGAAAATCTTCGATAATTAAACCGTCTATTTTGCGTTCATAAATGTCTTTAATGCCATCGGGATAGTGGCGAGGGAGATTTTCAAAATCTATCTCGACTAAGTTGTAAAGGGTTTTTCTAGCTGCAATCGTCATTATTGTCCTTCAACAGTCAAAAGTCAAGGTGTTTGAGAATTGTCCAATGCGTTAAAGTAGGTCGGTGCAATCATTTCCTAGATAACTGTAGTGGGAGCATCTCGCCCGCCATGGCAGGTAAGATGCCCGCACTAGATACTATCATTCAATTAAACCAACCTACTTAGATATTTATTAAGCTTTGCCAACTACAGAAGCTATTTGCCAGCTGCAGAAGCTAGATGACAAGTCGTACTGCAATAGGAGTCCATGATCGCCGCAAAAATTGTGTCCGTTTCATACCGGGTTTTTAGATTCCTCATATACTCGACGACATCATCAAAGTCCACGTTATACCCCTTTGATTCAGCGGCTTTGGCGAGTTGGTGCATAATCGCTATTCCTTTCGCTTCTCCTTCTAGGTTTTGGTCAAAGTCCCCAATTATCTTAGCGATCGAAGGGCTAGACTTGCTAGCTGGGAGGCTATCCTCCTGGGTGATGAATGAAATGAAATCATTGAAAGCTCCGACAGACATCTGTTTTCTCCTTTGCTAATTGTGATTGAGTGAACTACATTTTAACAGATTTGAGAATTGGCTGCTTGAATGGGATGCGCCTTCTACCTCCAAAGATAGCAAGTCTTACCCTCCCTCAGCAGGCAGGAATCCTAGTTCCTAAGACCATTGGTGTTAGTGAGCTGCGGTTCGGCTGAGCGTTCGTGTTAGTGAGATTGTCGAACTACTGAGCGTTTTTGTTGCCGACACTAACTACAATAAGTAGTAGGCGATAGCTTGTTGGTTTGTCAAGCCAAATTCATAATTCTTGACTATTAGCAATTCTCATTCTAAAAAGTAACAAGTGATACAGACAGAAATAAAGTTTTAAGTATGAAGACAAAATGGGATCAATACTTGGAAAAGTATTAAGTATAAATACTTTGTTAAACCTGTTCGGCTCTTCTAGGTTCTGTGTGATAAGTTTAACCTATATAGGATCGATCAATCTTTGTGTCCTTTGTGTCTTTGTGGTTCGTTACACCCCCTCGCCAGGAGGACTGTATCTTAGAATACATTTTACCCACCAAACCCAAGAGAGCCCCTGTTCGATTATGCTACTTTTAAGCGATGTGCCACTAAAAAGGACAGAATCAGGGTTCCAGAGGATACTTTCATCTCTGCTGATTTCTGAAAGCCTTGTAAATCAAGACTAAAAATATAGTTGCGGGGTTACTTTTCCTGTTATAATCAACTGAACAAAGATAATTTGTCAGGGTGGGAACATCTCAAATGCTATTGACAATTGGCCAATTTGGCTCTTCTGGTTTTCTTGTGTTAATTTTTGTTATGAATTAAAGCAAGCAAACAGCTTAAGTCGAAGATGTTCAAAATTGGTAAATCCATAACTCATTCTTTTAATAAGCTTTATTTTGGTATTCATTCCCTCAATTAATCCGTCGGTTGTCTGATTTTCAAAGTAATTAAAAATACCAGGCAAATGCTTCTGGATCATGCTGGCACTACTTTGATATAATATCCCGCCTATTCTTATCCATTTTTCCAATTTTCTCTCAGCACCTCTGAACGTTTTACTACTTTGATAAATTTGTCTAATTTCTTCTTTCATCTCCCAGGCTATTCCCAAGCAGGGATGTTCTTTTAAGATAACTTCTAGTTGTTGTTTTTGCTCGTCCTTTAAGTCCTCTTTATTCTTCCATAATAAATGAGGTAATCCCTTTTCATGCACCCCCATTAACTTTCTCAAGTTATTAAGCTCGTCATTGATGATAGCCATTACATGAAAACGGTCATAGATGATTTTAGCATTGGGAAATAATTCCTTGATCACTGCCGTAAATCCTGACCACATATCGACGCTCACTTCTTTCACCTTCTCCCGAACTGCGTCTGGCTGTGCTTTTAAGGCTTCCATTAATTCTTCCTGCTTATGTCCTTTAATCACATCTAGTAAAATTTTCTTGTCCAGATCTACGACCGTTGTTATGAAATCTTTATGTCCTTTTAAGTTACTAAACTCATCTAAGCTTATTCGTTCTGGTGCTTCCCACTCTTCCTTTTCTAGTTCTTTAGCACAGTTATTAAATATTAACTCAACTTCTGACCATCCTAACCCTTCTTCTCGACTTATTTCTTCGATGCTACAATTTTTTACTCTCTCATAAATCATCGATTCATAGCGAATTGTCTGAGGCTGTCTTAATCTCATAAAACTTAGTCTTTCGCTGATATACTTTTGGCACTTTTGACAATGAAACTGACGGCGTGGTACTTCTAAATATACTGGATTACCTAATATTGACAAATCTCTGACTAGATTATACTCTGTCTGATTGATTCTGTCCAAGGTTTGATGGCAATTCGGACATTCAATTGTTTCATTTAAAAGAGCAAGCTTTAAGAAAATTGTCTGAGCAATTTTTTGATAATTGATTACTGTTACATTTGGTAAATCGAGGAGTTGATCAAAATTTATCCACATAACCCACCTCCTGTTCTGTGTTACTATTATACCATGCTCACACAGAACCTAGAAGAGCCCCAATTTTGTGACCCGCAGGGGCATTTCAGGTGATACCAGTCGATCAGAATAGTTACGAAATCTTCACATTTGGTCGATTTTTGCTTAACAATTGAGATGGCAAATTCTCCTCAAATATGCCTGAATCGTGGGTAGGCAACCCGCATAAAGTTCATTCTTTTTTCTTTACCTTGGCAGTTACCAAAATTGGTTCTTCGGTTTGTCTTATGCAATGGACGGGTTTATAAGGAATGAAACCCTTATAGAGACAGACGTTGCTGTGATTTTTGTCAACTGTTTTCAATCTAGAGCGAATTAATCAATCGAACCATAATAAGTAACGAAGAACCCCAAAATTCTCGAAATTGTTGGTTACATTTTGTAACAAAAGTGCTATGTGCTTGGCTGCTTGACAACCTCCCCCTGAACGCTTACACTTTACTAAGTAGCTGGTTATAGTTAAACTGAAAGATGAATTTTAAGTTCGATCCCCCCTGCCGCTCTTAATAAAGAGAGTCCCAATAACCAGGGATATCTGAGAGTTTTTAACACCTAACCTACTTAGACATAGAAAGGAAAACATTCCAAACATGAAACCACAACAACAATGGATTACCGTTGACCTTAATAATTTAGGGAATTACTCTGATGGCATCAATCAGATTTATCGAGGCGAAATTGATGGTTTTTGGATTAAACAAGTATTTTCGCCAGCAGAGATGCAAAAGGTTAAGGAAACCTTAACAAAAACCCAAGGGGAGTTGAGTAATTTATTGTCAACACAAAGGTATGGCAAGTTACTGGGAGCTATTCTCACGGAAAATGGTAGTGATACAACTAAATATTTTCGAGATGCTGCCTTGGTTAGACAAGCACTGAAAAAGATTTTTCCCCGGGATTATGAAGAAACTATTGAAAGCGTTTTTTCCCAACTTTCAGGCGGACGAAAAGTTACGGTTGCTCACCAGAAAAATAATTATTATTCTTCGGCTCAAGTTCGATTTACTTATCCCAATACTGGAGGGATAAGATTACACAAAGGCAATGAGTTTATTGGACTAGATGGCTTTGAAGGGTTACATGAAATTGTGAAACTAAAAGACTGTTTAAGCTACTACTTAGTCATTTCCCCTCCTGAATCCGGAGGTGAGTTAGTTTTATATGATGATTTACCGGAAGAATTAACAGTTAACAAAGAAGAATTGGATTTAGAAAATTCTTTACAAAGACGCTATAATCCTGGTGTGGGGGATTTAATTGTCTTCCATGGAGCTTGTATTTGGCACGCTGTTTCTGAAGTCAAAGGTAGCCAAATTCGTTATTCTATTGGCGGATTTTTAGGATTATCTCATGACGAGCAAACGATTTATTACTGGGCATGAAAAATCAATCAAGATAATTAAGTTTCTCAACAAAAATCATGAGTCAGTTAAACCAATTTAAAGTATTACCTAAATTAGTAGGTATTTGGCGAGGCAATTGGCAAGCTTTAGATCCTCAAGGACAAGAGAAATATAAGTTTACCAGTCTAATCAGCCACAAAATTGTTGATAATCAATGGGTACAAACTAACGAACACAGTTATAGTGATGGTCGTCGAGAAATCATTCATTTTTTTGGTAAAGTGATGGGGAATAATCAGTTATTATTATCTAGTCCAGATCCGCCTTATTCCGAGTTTAGGATGTTAGTCTATGAATTAGACTTAAATCTTATTATTATTCAAGTTTATCACCAGACATCAGGACTTGCATTAACCACAGAAACGATTAACTTAGTCAGTCCAACTACACGAATTCGCACCTTACAACAATTCCATACTTCTGACGGTAAAATTCGAGGTTTTAGCTTGGTTTTTGAGCATAAAATCAGCAATATCAATTAATCTTTATGGTTCTTCATTACTTGGTATGGTTCGATTGGGGGGCGTGAATCGACTAAATCCTTATCTGGCAAGAGACTTAATTGATTAGTTCGCTCTAGATAAAAAACAATTGACAAAAATCGCTAAATGCCTTTCTCTATAAGAGTTCCATCCCTTATAACCCCCGTCCATTGCATAACACAAACCAAAGAGCCATCTTATTAACCATGAACGTTTCGCCTGATATCTTAGCTGAGATTAGCTTAAAAGCCAGTTCTTTATCAGAACGTTTAACCAGTCTAACAACCAATTTTTTGACAACAGAAAATGAAAGGAGAATAATTGACCAAAGGTTAAAACACTGGAGTCAATTAATCGCTGATAAAAATGAAAATAAATTTCAAAAACGCCTACAATGGGATAATTTAGACTTAGAAAAAATTCAACCCTTGTTAGGAAATGAAAAAGTTATCGCTAATTTTATTCTTCCTGATTGGATAAAAAATTTAAAAGATTTAATAGAAACCAGTTCTAATTTTCAAATAACATCAATTGCTGCTTATTTTCCTAGATTTCCAACAGATATTAATGCTCCTCTACCTTTTGAAGAAATTTGGTTTCCTACTATTTTATTAGCGCGTCGTCAACTCTGTAAACGTTTGTTAATTTCCGATCTCTCTTTAACAGAATTTCCCTTTAATCTTATCTCTATTGAAGCTTATCAAAGTTTAGAAAGACTATTACTACAAAGATTAGTTAATGTTGGTGAACAAGTCTTATACGAGGAGTTTTGTCTATTTCGTCCTGCGATTTTTAATGGCTTAAATTTACTGTTAGAAAAGTTGAATTTATTAGCGGAAATATCGTCAAAAAAACCAGAAAAAATTAACTATCAAGCTTTTATTGAATCATCTCTAAAAGGAGGCTTGTTGAGCTTATGGCAAAAATATCCTGTTCTAGCTCGTTTAGTAGAAAAAATAGTCACTTTTTGGATTGAAGCAACGTCAGAATTTATTCAACGTCTGCAAAAGGATCATTCCGTATTCTTTCAGGATCAAGATCAGGTACAACAGATCACCCATTCAGTGTCGGATTTTCATCATCGGGGACGTTCTGTTTTAATTTTAACCTTAAAATCAGGAAAAAAAATTATTTATAAACCCAAAAATATTGGTTTAGAAATAGCTTATCAGCAATTGTTGACTTGGTGTAATCAAAAAGGGGTTTTACTCCCCTTCAAAACCCTGAAAAACTATGATTGTCAAACCTATGGCTGGGGATTGGACTATGTAGAAGCCAAACCTTGTGCAGATGAGGCGGCGGTGCGACGTTTTTATGAGCGAGCGGGAATGTTGCTATGCTTATTATATGTATTAGGAGCAAATGACTGTCATTATGAGAATTTGATTGCTCATGGTGAACATTTAGTCTTGATCGATCTCGAAACCCTGATGCACCCTGAGGCAAAGGCGATTTCTGGCTCTCCTCAAGAGATACTAAACAGTGATCGCCAGTTATGGGATTGTGTCTTACGAACAGGCTTATTACCCCGTTGGGATTTTAGCGCAGATAACAGGATTGCTTATGATATCAGTGGCTTAGGAAGTATTGAAAATCAAAAAGCTCCCTATCGCTCACTTCGCTGGAAATTTATTAATACTGATGAAGTTTATATCCTTCAGGAAAGGGGAAATTTAAAAGAGCAAAAAAACCTTCCCGTTTTTCAAGGAAAAATTGTTAACCCTCAAGATTATCAATCTGATATCATTGACGGATTTACAAAAATGTATAAATTTTTAGAGAAAAATCGCCAAGAATTATTTAACAATATCGAATTACAAACACTTCTTGCTTCTCAGCCAGTCAGATTTATTTTTCGTGCGACTTATGTTTATACACATCTATTACAAAAAACTCTTACTCCTCAATTGTTGCAAAATGGGGTAGATCGTAGCATTGAGCTAGATATATTAAGTCGTACTTTTCTCAATGGAGAAGAAAAAACTGCCCCTTGGGAAATTTTAAAAGCAGAAATCGCCTCAATCGAGGATTTAGATATTCCTTACTTTTCCACAGTCGCCAATAGTGGCGATTTAAGCATCGGTTTTAAGTCTCCTTTGAGCAATTATCTTACCCCCGGCTATCAGGGATTTAGGGAACGATTACAAAAGCTTAATGATCTAGATTTAAAACAGCAAATTATCATAATTCAGGGGAGTTTTGCAACCAGATTTCCGAAAAATAGCTATTCATATTCTGAACCTATTAAATCTCCTTCAGAAATAGTTACTTTTACCTCTAATCAATTTCTTGGCGTAGCACAAAAACTGGCTGAAGGAATCCATGAACGAGCGATTATTGATCAGCAAAATCAAGCTCATTGGTTTGGTTTAACTGATGCTAATCATAGTAATAAACTTCAATACCAGCCTCTTGGTTATGCACTTTATGAGGGAAATTGTGGAATTGCTTTATCTCTCAGCGCATTATTTTCTATCACTAAAAATGAGACTGATCGGCACTTGGCTTTACAAGCACTACAACCTTTAAAAAACTGGTTGAATCATTCTAATTCTGCTTTAAAAATTAAAATAGCTCAACAAATGGGAATCGGTGGTGCAACAGGAATCAGTTCTATTATTTATGCTTTAGTCAAAATTAGTCAATTTTTAGAGGATCAAACTTGGCTAGAAGAAGCCACAAGAGTGGCGGAATTATTAAATGTAATCACAGGAGAAGGAAAATTAGACATTATTGGGGGAGAAGCGGGGGCAATTTTGGGATTATTAAGTCTTTATCGGGAAACTCAGCAAACGAAGCTCTTAGATAAAGCTCGTTATTACGGCAATATATTGATTGAGCGGCGAATAACTACTCAAAGTGGTCTAAAAGCTTGGAAAACAATTACTGAGCATCCACTTACAGGATTTTCTCACGGTGCTGCTGGAATTGCTTATGCCTTAGACCAATTATATGAAATAACTGGAGACAAAAAATATTTTAGGATAGCCAAAGAAGGGAAAGATTATGAAAGAGCTGTTTTTTGCCAAAAAAATCAGAACTGGCCTAATTTTTTAAGTAATCCTCCTAATTTTAAAGTAATGTGGTGCCATGGCGCAACGGGAATTGGTTTAGGGCGATTAGGGACGATTAAAATAGATTCCGCTCCCCTGATCTTAGATGAAGTAGAAATTGCCTTAGGAAACAACCAAAATTATCAACAAAAAAGCGTTGACAATCTTTGTTGTGGTAACTTTGGCAGAATTGAGCTATCACTAACGGCTGGACAGATTCTTAATCGTCCTCAATTGATAGAAATCGCTCGCCAAAAGGCAACTTATATTGTACAATTGGCACAACAAAACCAAGGGTATCAACTTTTTGGCAATGTTTCATCGATTGCTTATCATCCTGGTTTCTTTCAAGGGATTTCTGGAATTATTTATCAATTGTTACGTCTGGCTTATCCTGAGCAATTTCCTGTTATTTTGTTGTGGAGATAAAGCACTGACTATGGGATAAGTAAGCTGCAATATTTAGCATCTTTGGGACTTGTGATGCAATCACAAATACCGAACTTGACGTATAAGGTTTTCAGGATAAGCAAACAATTTTGAACAAGGATTAACTCAGAAATGTTGAATTTCGTAACAAAACTTTACATTCAAGAACATGACAACCCCAGAACGCCATTTTTCAGATTGAATAGAGGCTCTTCCGAACTTGTCGTGTAAAATCAAAGAAAAAACAGACAATTATTGCTGACCAATAAAAACAATAATTTATCTTTAAAAGCTCACTATGCTTGCAATACAGCAGTTTATTGGTTAAAATATAGACAGCCAAGACCAGCAGTTTTAGACACAAGCTATACTTATGCCATCAAATCCACAATTAAAGTTAATGACCGAGCTACTTCACCTAGAAGGAGTTGTCGTTACCAATTATCAAATTATTACCGATATAAGAATTGTTTTACATTTAGAAAATATGTCAAGAGAAAGCCAGTGCATTATAAACCCGTCCATTGCATAACACAAACCGAAGAACCGAAAAAACATGGCAGACAATTTAAAATCAATGACGAATCCACATGGTGGCCAACCGACGCAACAGTGGAAATCAATGACCCGAAACTCGGATTAATCCGAGTGAGTCAATGGCAACAGTTACATTTTAAAACAGCTTCTCAGCAGAAATTAAGTCTAATTAAAGTGGAAAGGTTGAATCCTAAAAAAACGGGAGAGGCACATCGCCCCTTATGGTTAATTTGGGTGGGAGAGGCATTTTTATCCTTAGAAAAAGTTTGGTCACAATATGCACGTCGTTTTGGAGTTGACCATTGGTATCGCTTTGCGCTCGCAAAGATTACATTGGACTTTACCTTCTTTAAGTACACCTGTTCAATGTGAGAGATGGAGTGATTTAATGCCGTTGATGACTTGGCAATTATGGTTAGCCAAAGATTTGGTAGCAGATTATCATCTTCCTTGGCAAAAACCGCAAACCCTATTAACTCCTGAAAGGGTAGCACAGTCTCTGTTTTCCCTTTTGATAGAGATTGGTTCGCCCGCTCAACCACCTAAAACTAGAGGAAAGTCTCCTGGCTGGGAAAAAGCTGAGAGGGGGACAAGCGAGCTAGAAGGTAGATAGGGCAAGCGATATAGCTCTTTGTCCTTTGATGTAATCCTTCAACCGATAGCGGCTAATTTGCATTAGCTCTTCTATATTTTTTGGGAACATTTGATGTAGCTGGAGCCAATGATAGAGATGTTGACCC
>VYLJ01000055.1_pt1 | contig 50751 bp, 52 predicted proteins | sample 5114331 | NCBI WGS metagenome assembly VYLJ01 (sample SAMN12291791, study PRJNA351875) | freshwater metagenome | isolation source: freshwater lake | place: USA: Michigan, MSU2 Lake | collected 2011-08-16
TCATTCTCGCCTGAGAGTAGGTGGTTTCTTTGCTTAACATGATTTTTAGGGGAGACTTGTACAACTTTATTGTACAAGTCCAAGCTCTTGAACTCCCCAAAAACCCCAAAATCTGAAGGGAGAGGAATGCAAAGATTTATTAAATTGTAGCTTTTGATACAGTTGTCGGGTAGTATGTGTGAATGTGTCTCTTGGTGTTGGGTTGCGTTGTTTTGGTTTACCCTTTTTTGAAATTACTTTCAACTAGCTCACCCGTGATATATTTGTGCAGGATACTAGAGATAAGTGTCTGATAGGGGATACCTTCCTCTATTGCTTTAGATTGAAGAGCATCCAGATCAAGGGAAGACAAACGCAAAGTAACTTTCTTATCCTTATTTAGGGTAGCTTTCCCATAGGATTGTATCTCGGTGATTCTCTCTGGTGTGGTGACAGAAAGCCACTCATCTTTTTCATAAGAATCGAGAATTTCTTGTTCTTCTTGATTAAGCTTAGTCATTATTTTTCTGGAGTCCAAGATATTTCTTTGTCGCTTTTCTTGAGGGAATAATTGTTTTGAGAAATAGTTCTGATGGCGAATCTATATAGGGAACCAGAAAAGCATAACTACCAATTCTTACAACCATCATGCGCTGGTTAGGATATTTAGTAACATTGGGATGGACGAGATCTTCTAGGACATTTCCTTGTTGTATTGCTGTAACGACCATCTCAAATGTTAGCCCTCGTTCTTGTTGAAGTTGTCTGTTCTTTTCTTGACTCCATCGAATTGTTTTTATGCCCTCATTTTCTGACATTTTAGCTAGAGTGTCAATCAAATCCCCAGATCACTGAAAATCCTGATGCTGTCAAGGGAGTAGTACAGATGCCAGCGTAAGCCATCAGGGACAGGAATGTAAAGATTTATAAATTGTAGCTTTTGATACATTTGTGGGGGGGGGAGTGTGTATTGTTCTACTATCCGCCTTTAGTGTTGGGTTGGGCTATCGCTTAACCCAAGCTGCGAGGGGGAACGTACTACGTTCTTTGTCTCCTTTCTCCTGTAACAGTTCTTAATAGGTTTGTCTGAGTTTAGCCTGATTGATAATGATAACGAGCTTGTAAAAAATAAACCTTATTTCCTGTGACTTTATAAACCAAACGATGCTCTAAGTCGATCCGTCGTGACCAAGTGTCGGCAGCAATATACTTAAGAGGTTCGGGCCTACCCAATCCTGTAAACGGATCGGCATCCAAAATATCTGCTACTAAGTCTAAGATTTTATCGCCTTTTTTCGGTTCGTTCCGATACCACCAAGCTAAATCTGCTTTGAAATCAGGACTAAAAACGGGCAAATAACTATGAATAGGATTGTTTTTAGGTTTATCTGGCTTATTTTCTCTTTTAGGACTCAATTCCTAACTCCTCTTTCAATTCAGCTAATGTTTGAGGAGTTGCATCTTCTGTCTGGGCCCATGCTAAAGAGCGAAATAAGCGTTGGGCATTTTCTGGCGAGCGCAATAAATAAACACACTCTAATAAACTGGAAAGCTGATCTTCAGCAATTAAGGCGACATTTTTCTGATTGCGACGCTTAATGACGATAATTTGGGATTCGTCACACACCTGATCTAAGAGACTCGCTAAATTCATTCTCGCCTGAGAGTAGGTGGTTTCTTTGCTTAACATGATTTTTAGGGGAGACTTGTACAACTTTATTGTACAAGTCCAAGCTCTTGAACTCCCCAAAAACCCCAAAATCTGGAGAGAAATATAAAGATTTATTAAAATGTAATATAAGATACAGTTGTGAGGGGGTAGTATGTATTGTTTTGTTGTCCGCCTTTGGCACCTGGTTGGGCTGTTGCTTGACCTGGGTGCGATGATAGCGATCGCAATCAAAATATTTAGCAAAAAAGAGAGGTTAAAATGCTCAAAAACTTAGCCGCCGTTTCTACTGGTTTGTCAAGTTAAAATTGACAGATATAATTGAGTTAATTTGATGCGAGCATCTTCGGTAGTAAACTGCCAATCAACAGGAGAAGAAGTTTGATTTCTTTGTTGTTCCCAAGCCTCCACTTCTTGGATTAAAATCTCTTGGGAAGGAATGCGTCGGTTAAGGCATTGTCTATTGAGAACACTTAACTCAATTTCAGCCATATTCAACCAACTTCCATGCTTAGGAGTGTAATAAAATTCTAACTTGTCCAGTATTCGACGAGCTTCACGAGGGGGAAATGCTTTGTATAATGAAGCTTTAACATGAGTATTAAGGTTATCTTGAACCCCTCGGATTTTTTGAGCCTCTGGATAACGTTCATCCACTAAGTATTTCATTTGTTGGGCATAGTCAATGCTGGTACGTCGGTCAGTGACAGTGAAGTGACCTCAACGTGTCTCCAAGCTTTTAAGGGTTCAAAAAACATGAATAAATTACTAACTCCTTCTCGCTCGTATTGATAATCAAAACCTTCAGGTTTTCCTGGTTCGGCAGTTAAGGGTTGTCGGATTTCTGAAATGAGTTGCTTGCAGCTTTCATCAAAGCAAACTAAGGGATAAGCTGGATTATAAGGACGAGTGTAGAGTTCTAAAATTTCTGACCTCTGGCCAACAAACTCTGCATTGGCTTGAGGGGGAATTACCCAACATTCTTGTAGCCAAGGTTTAATTTCGTTTTTTTTAAGACTTGTCTGACGCTTTCATGGGAAATCGTTTCTACATACTCTAAAACGACCATTTGTTCGGCTAATAATCGTAAAGTCCAACGGCTATACCCTGTGGGAGCTTCCGAACAGGCCAAGGCGATTAAATGGGCTTCTGCTTCCCCATCTATCTTTCTGAGTTTTGACAAGTTTTTCGGACGGGGATTCAGTGATTGTTCTAATCCTTCTTCCACAAATCTTTGCCTCACTCTCTCAATGGTTCTGGTACTTATGTCCAATGTTTGACTAATCATTTGATCATTCCATCCCCCATTGATTTGATTAATGTCTGCCTTGAGTAAGATACGAGCATGATTGATTTTTCGGGCAGCCGATTTTCCCTTTTGGGTTAATTCTTCGAGTTCTTGGCGTTCCTTCTCAGTTAAAGAGACGATATATTTTTTAGCTGGCATTTTTAAGCAGATTGGGGAGAATTTACCTCTCCTATTATCCATCATTGTTGCTTTGACAGACCACTAGTTTCTCTTTTTCTTTTTAGGGCGCGTAGCGTCCTTCAGGATCTGATCACTGAAAAGGCTGGCTGCTATAGTAGAAAAGCACCCATTGCTGACGATATCTGAGGTAGATTGCCGTGACTATTGCTTTAGACCAACTGCTTACCCCCGACATTTTTCGACCAGCGCGTTATTTGGGCAACGAGTTAGGCGCTAAACATAAAGAATGGGCAAGTGCTGTGGTTCGTTGGGTGTTAACCTATCCGGAAGTGTACGAAGTGGGGGCATCTAACCTCGGCCATATTATCCTCTACAATATCCTCAATGCTCAACCCCGCCAACTCTGCGATCGCACTTATTTACCCGCACCGGATTTAGCCCAAAAACTCAAACAGACAAAAACCCCCTTATTTGCCCTAGAATCCCGTCGTTGCCTCACAGATTTTGATATTCTGGGTTTTAGTCTCAGTTATGAGCTAGGAGCCACCAATATTTTAGAAATGCTCGACCTAGCGGCAATTCCCTTGACTTGGAGAGCAAGAGACTCGGGTAACTATCCGCTAATTTTTGCCGGGGGACAAACTGCCACCTCTAACCCCGAACCCTATGCCGACTTTTTTGATTTTATCGCCCTTGGTGATGGCGAAGAATTATTGCCAGAAATCGGTTTAATTTTAGAAGAAGGTAAACTAGCTAATCTAAGCAAAGAAGAACTATTACTAGATTTAGCCCAAATTCCGGGGGTATATGTCCCGCGTTTCTACGATGTCACCCCAATCGGTGCAGTTATCCCCAATCGTGACGATGTACCGAAAAGAATTTTACGCCGGGTAGCCACTCCTATCCCAGCCTATTCTATCGGTTTAGTTCCCTTCGTGGAAACGGTTCACGATCGCCTGGTGGTGGAAATTCGTCGCGGTTGCACTCGGGGATGTCGTTTTTGTCAACCGGGGATGTTAACCCGTCCCGCGCGGGATGTGCAACCGGAAGCAGTAATCGAATCGATTGAAAAAGGAATGCGAGCGACGGGATATAACGAATTTTCTCTATTATCTCTCAGTTGCTCCGATTATCTAGCTTTACCTGCCGTGGGTATGGAGATTAAAAACCGTCTCCAGAATGAGAATATATCTCTATCCTTACCCAGTCAAAGAGTCGATCGCTTTGACGAAAATATTGCTAACATAATTGGGGGCAATCGTCAATCGGGTTTAACCTTTGCACCGGAAGCGGGAACCCAACGAATGCGCGATGTGATTAACAAAGGGTTAACCAACGAAGAATTACTCAGAGGGATAAAAACTGCCGTCGAACAGGGTTGGGATAAGGTCAAACTCTATTTTATGATTGGTTTGCCAGGGGAAACCGATGTCGATGTCATCGGTATCGCGGAAACGGTGCGTTGGTTGCGTCGGGAATGTCGTTTACCGAAGCGGAAACCCCTCGATTTTACCCTAACTATCTCTAATTTTACGCCCAAACCCCATACCCCCTTCCAGTGGCATTCCGTCTCGACGGCCGAATTTATCCGCAAACAGGAGTTATTAAGACAGGAATTCCAAGGCATGAGAGGGGTAAAAGTCAATTATACCGATGTCCGCATCTCGGCTATGGAAGATTTTATCGGTCGCGGTGACAGAAGTTTAGGGAAAGTGGTGCTGCGCGCTTGGCAATTGGGAGCCGGGATGGATGCTTGGTGGGATAATACGGAAAAAGCCTATCAAGCATGGTCACAGGCGATCGAAGAATCCGGTTTAACTTGGAAATATCGTCGGATAGAACAGGGAGAATGGCATATTTTTGCCGATGCAGACAAAGATATTTTAGAGCGTCCTTTGCCCTGGGATCATCTGGATACCGGTATCGATAAAAAATGGCTACAGGAGGACTTAAAACGCGCCCTAGACGCGGCAACAGTCCCCGATTGTTCTTTTGAGGGTTGTTCCCATTGTGGCGTTTGTAGCCTCGATTTTGGTCATAATATCGTCATTGAAGCGCCTGCGATTCCCGCTTTTGCTGGACATTTTCAACCCAATCAAGAACGCGCCCAAAGAATTCGGGTTTGGTTTGGCAAAATTGGCGAAATGGCCTTAGTTAGCCACTTGGATCTGGTGCGTTTATTTGATCGCGTCGTCCGTCGCGCTGCTATTCCCATTTCCTTTACCGGTGGATTTCACCCTGGTCCGCGCATTTCGATCGCCAATGCTTTATCCTTGGGAGCAACCAGTAGCGGTGAGATTGTCGATTTTGAATTGACAAAAGTGATCGATTTAGAGAGGTTTAAACAGCAATTAAGCGCACAATTGCCCGCAGATCTACCAGTTTATCAGGTGGAAGAAATTCCCTTAAATGCCCCCGCTGCCACCCGTTTGTTAGAAAAAGCCGAGTATTTGCTCACTTTTAACAGTGAGGGAATTGACTGCCAACAATGGCAAAATTGGATCGAGGCGATTAAGCAAGCAACGGTGATGGAACGGGAAAAAACCACCAAATCCGGCAAAAAAGTCACGATTAATCTGCGAGAACAATTATATGAATTAGAGTTAAAAACTGTTGACAAGGAAGCCGTTTTGTGCTATGTGGGCAGTTGTCGCAATGATGGCACTTTACTACAGCCCGATCATCTCGTCGAGATGTTAGAAAGGGTTTCTGGACAGGAAATTTCGCTGCTTAATTGCCATCGTCAGTGCTTGATTTTAGGAACTTAACCATCGTCAACTGTTCCCTTTATACTAACCCCAGAGAGTCAGCTAATCTTGATCGACTAATTCTAAGCAATCATCAATCAAAGCTGGCCGATAACTTTGAACAACCATCGGTAAAAAAGCCCCTCTTAAACCCTTTTTTATTCTCTCGGCCGTTTGATCAAAAACCACAAATAAAGGATGAATTGTTTCTGCACCTTCACTAAACATATGTTGTTCTCTGGGGGGCATTAACCATTCATATTCTTTATCTAAACATATTTGTGTTTCGCGCCAGCGTTTCAACAAATCAGAAAAATCTTCCCCCGGACGATGGATAAAAATCAGGATTTCTGAACCTAATTTAATTTTCCATTCCGGATCACACATCAGAATAGCCAAATCACAGGCTAATTGTACCGTCTTTCTAGATTCAAGGGCAGAAGATGGACGAATTCTGACCAAGGGCAAGGGAATAGTAATTAAACTCTCTTCAGGACGACGCATACTAGGAATTAACTCTAAATAGGGGCGATATTGTCGCAATAATTCGATCGCCCGCTCACGACAGCTATATTCCGCTAATAAAGTTTCGTAAGACACAGATTCACCTAATCAAATAAAAGGAGATGAAAATTAAAATCTTGCTGATTTCCAGCTACCGGCAATAGTCACTGATCACTTGATCACTGATCAACTTATCCCAACGCATCGAAGATTTTAAACATGGGCAAGTACATAGACAAAAGAATAATTCCCACCATCCCCGCAACACCAATCATCATCAAGGGTTCAATGATACTGGTTAAAGCTTTAACGGCCTGTTCCACCTCATCTTCGTAGAAATCCGCCACTTTCATCATCATGGCATCTAATTCTCCCGTTTCCTCCCCAATACTAATCATTTGAATTGCCAAAGGTGGGAAAACATTGGCTTTTTGTAGGGCCAAACTCATCATTCCCCCCTGCTGAATTTCCGCCTTGGCACCGGCGATCGCATTGGCAATTACCTGATTACCCACCGTATTACAAACGATGTCGAGAGAACTTAAAATCGGGACACCAGAACGCGTCAGAGTCCCAAAAACCCGGCAAAATCTAGCCACAGCTGACTTTTCATTCAAATCACCAAAAAGAGGCATTTTAAGGAAAAAGTGGTCAATTTGTAGACGACCCATCGGGGTTTTGTAATAGCGACGTAGTAAAAAAACCGTGGCAACAATGGTGACAATCGGAATTAAAATCAACCAACTACGCATCACACTACTTAAAAAGAGCATAAATTGCGTTAAAGCTGGTAGCGGCACGTTTAAATCGATGAAAATTTTCGCAAACACGGGAATTAAAAAGATCGTCATCCCGAAAAACACAATTACCGCCAAAATTCCCACCGCTACCGGATAGGTCATCGCCGATTTAATCTGGTTTTTCAAGCGGGCCATATCTTCCAAAAGTTTCGAGAGACGGTTCAGCACTTCATCGAGTACCCCCCCCGTCTCTCCAGCTTCGACCATACTGACATAAAGTTCATCAAAACATTCGGGATGTTTGGCCATCGCTTCCGATAACGGACTCCCTTGCTGTACCTCAGCACTAATCGCTTGTAGGGCTTTTTTCATCTTGAGGTTACCGCATTGATCCCCCAAAACTCCCAAACATCTCACAATCGCCACACCAGCATTAATCATCACCGAAAATTGACGGGAAAAAACCGCTTTATCTTTGATGGAAATGCTGGTAAACATCAACTTTAAACCGGAAAGATCGATCTCTCCCCCCACTTTTTTGACCTTACCGACGGCGGCATATTTCGCCTTCAGCATCGTCCTGGCCTGTTCGGGAGACATGGCCTCAACTTTCTCTTGGAAAACTTTTCCAGAGCCGTTTTTAACTTGTGCGACAAAATTAGGCATAGGACAAATCAGTTATCAGTTATCAGTTATCAGTTATCAGTTATCAGTTATCAGATTGGAGTTTTAAGTGGGTAGATAGTGTTAAGTGAAAACTTCGGTACTTTCTTTTCACTGATTACTGGTTACTGTTCACTGATAACTGATAGGGGCTGACGAACGCTTAAAGGTTACTATTTGTTATTAAATCCGGGCTTTAGCGTTAGCGCCGGCCCCGGCGATAAGACGTTGTAATTCATCGGGTTTACCGCTTTTAGAAATGGCCTCTTCCAAAGAGACAACACCCCTAACAACTAAATTAGCTAATCCCTGTTCCATGGTTTGCATTCCTAACTTCATTCCCGTTTGAATTGCTGAATAGACTTGGGGGGCTTTTCCTTCCCGAATTAGGTTAGCGATCGCTGGAGTTACCACCATGATTTCCTGTACCATTGCCCGACCAAATTCCCCCGGTTTAGGATTTTTTTTCTTGACTAGGTTTTGACTAAAAACTGCTAGTAAAGAATTGGATAACATGGCGCGAATTTGTGCCTGTTGGTTAGCAGGAAAAACGTCAATAATCCGATCCACTGTTCCCGCTGCCGAGCTAGTGTGTAGGGTTCCGAAGACTAAGTGACCAGTTTCTGCCGCCGTGATTGCCAAACTAATTGTTTCTAAATCCCGCATTTCTCCCACAAGGATAATATCAGGATCTTCCCGTAAAGATGCTCTTAAAGCGTTAGCAAAACTCTTGGTATCTTCTCCTTTTTGTCGTTGGTGAAACAGACTTTTTATATTAGGAAAAACGTATTCAATTGGGTCTTCTACAGTTAAAATATGTTCAGACCTAGTCCGATTAATTAAGTCTAAAATTGCCGCTAAAGTGGTAGTTTTACCTGAACCTGTTTGGCCAGTTACGAGAATTAATCCCCTCGGTCTTTCCGATAACTCCCGTACTACTCTAGGTAAATTTAATTGTTCAAAGTTAGGAATTTTAGAGGACAAAGCCCGTAAACAAGCTGCATAAGCCCCCCTTTCTTTATAAACATTGACCCTAAATCTTGCTAATCCTTTCACCCCGTAGGAACAGTCTAATTCCCAATTCTGCTCTAACTCTTTTCTTTGGGTATTATTGAGCATACTAAAAATCAATTTCTGACAATCTTGCGGGGTTAAAGATTCTTCATTAATCGGGGACAGTTTGCCACTAATGCGAAAATAGACCGGCGCCCCAGACTGAATGTGCATATCGGAACCGCCCATCTCGACCAATTGTTCCATTAAATCTTCGATCATTAATTCCATAAGTTAAACCCCATCTATAAGGTAAAATCAGTGAACAGTGAAAAGACATTGGGAAAGTGCTATTTAAGACTACTCACTTAATACTCCTTACTTAAAACTCAAATCTCATAACTGATAACTGAAAAACTGTCTTAATCACTAAATCGCGGTGTCATACAATAGGGACAATCGAGCCATTCTGGTTGTAGTTCGGCGCGACAACCACGACAGATTAAACCGCTTTTCCGTTTGGCTTTTAGTTCCGCTTCCAGACCGGAATCGGTAAATGTCACCCGTTCCACTTCTTCGAGGGTGGTGTAACCCTCGCGCACCAGATTTAAACTATAGGCTAGGAGTGTCACCATGCCCTCATCGACGGCCGTCTCCTTAATGCGATCAGTGGTTGCCCCTTGGTTAATTAACTGCTGCAGTCGTTCACTATTTTGCATTACCTCATAGACCCCGACGCGACCTTTATAACCGCTGCCGCTACATTTAACGCAGAGATTGCCCTGTTTTCGCGCCTGTTGAATTTCCTCTAGGGTCAGGGTATTAGCCTTATAAAAGGTCACTTCCCGTTCATTGGCGGCGGCAAGACCAAAACGGGCTAATTCCTCTTGACTGGGGTGATAGGCGACTCGACACTGGCTACAGACGCGCCGCACGAGACGCTGGGCCAAGACTCCCAAGAGAGAACCAGAAATCATAAACGGTTCAACCCCCATCTCATCGAGACGAGCGATCGCACCTGCGGCATCGTTGGTGTGTAGGGTGGTTAGGACCAAGTGACCAGTTAAGGCCGCCTCGATCGCTGTTTTAGCCGTTTCCTTGTCCCTAGTTTCTCCCACCAGAATCACATCTGGGTCTTGTCGCATGAATGCCCGCAGAATCGAGGCGAAATCCATGCCTTTTTCCCGAATTACCTGCACCTGGGTGATGCCTGGTAGAGAATATTCGATCGGATCTTCGGCCGTACTAATATTGACCCCGGGGTGATTTCTTTCGGCTAACACCGAGTATAAAGTGGTGGATTTCCCCGAACCAGTCGGGCCTGTCACCAGCAACAGACCAAAGGGACGACTGGCCATGTCTCGGACGATTTGCAGGGTCTTTTGGTCGGTGATTAGTTTATCTAAACCCAACTGGGTAGCCGAGTTGTCGAGAATCCGTAAACAGACTTTTTCCCCGTAGCGACTGGGTAGGGTATTAACCCGAAAATCCACTTTCCGCCCTTGATATATCCGCCGAATTTTACCATCTTGGGGAAGACGACGTTCGGCAATATCGAGATCGGCCATGATTTTAAAACGGGCTGTCACCGCCGGGGTAATTTTTTTCGGCAGTGGATCAAAAGCTTGATGAAGAACTCCATCTTTGCGAAAGCGAATTTTCAGGAATTCTTCTTGGGGTTCAATGTGAATATCGGAGGCCCATTCCTGTAGGGCTTTAGCTAGAATTTTATTGACGAGGTTGATGACGGGGGCTTGATTAGCGTCCCCTTCTCCGAGATCATCGGCCACTTCATCGTTAGCACCCCCGGAGGCCACATCAATATTGCCGACAATATCGGTGAGATCCGAGAGTTTTTCCAGTTCTTTTTCTTTTTGCAGTCGGGCTTTTTCCTGTTCTAGTTCCGATTGAGCCGAGTGGAATTTTTCCAGTAATCTTTCATAATCTTCGCTGGTAATCACCAAACGCTGTAAACCTAACTCCCTGGGGCGGAGAATACGATTAATATCGTCGGAAGCCTCGAGGTTGTCGGGATCGACCATGGCTATCAAAATCGCAGCCGGCTCTCCTTCGATCTTTCGCAGGGGGATGAGACGATAGCGACGACAAAGATCGATCGGAATCAAAGAATCGATCAATCGGGCTATTTCCAGTCCATCCACATCGGTTAATTCGGGGTCGATCGATTCGACTCCGTAGAGAATTTTTAGTTCAAATAACTGGTTTTTCTTATACTGTCGCTGTAAATCCGGGGGCAAAGGGCGCCCGGTTAGTTGTTGTAATATTTCTACTAGCGATCGTCCCGATTTCCGTGTTTCCACTAAGGCCTGTTGCATCTGGTCGGCACCGATATAGCCCGACTGCACCAACTTGTTACCAAAGGGCGAAAAGTAATTGCGCAGGGCAACGGCACGGGTTTTCTTGGAAGAAAATGTCATAGACGATTCTTAACCTCTCCACTACCCTTAAATGTTCCCAATTTTACTAATAGAACTATATTCTAGCAAAAATTTTTCTAGATCACCGATTATCTATCGGGGTCGCTTATATCCAGTTACGGATCTTGTCCACAAAATGTTACATTAAAGGTTAAACCTTGATTATTAGCTGGTACTTAAAGACCAAAATTAGCAGTAAATGGTCATATATTGCCAAATTACCCACTAAAATTGTATACTATGAGTGCAGAACCGAATAACTCAGTAATTTTCGACGAAAACCAAGAATCCTTTCCTAATTCCCCCGAATCCCTTACAACCGAATCGGAAGCCACTGTCACCGATGAAGCCAAAACGGTGACTAACCAGGCAGCCTCTAGCGAGGAATTTTCCCTTCTAGGGGGAATGACTATTGATGCTCTACAAGAGGAAATCGACACTCTCAAACAGCAGTTAGAGGAACAAACCCAACAGGTTGATGCCTACAAGAAACGCTATATCACTCTAGCGGCCGAGTTCGACAATTTTCGCAAACGCACAGCCAAGGAAAAAGAGGAACTGGAAACAAAAATCAAGGGCAAAACCCTGATGGAAATTCTTGGCGTGGTGGATAATTTTGAGCGCGCCCGTACTCAAATTAAACCGGCTAATGATGGCGAGATGGGTATTCACAAGAGTTACCAAGGGGTCTATAAAATCTTAGTAGAGAGTCTCAAGCGTTTAGGTGTTTCCCCCATGCGTCCGGAAGGTCAACCCTTTGATCCCACCTACCACGAAGCGATGATGCGGGAGTACACCGATGAACATCCCGAAGGCACGGTGGTCGAGCAGTTAGTGCGAGGATACACTCTCGGAGAAGATGTTTTGCGTCATGCTTTGGTAAAAGTGGCCGCCCCCAAAGAGACAGATCCTAACGCTGATCAGTCAGAATCTAGTTACATTCCATCGCAGGAATTAGTCTAAAATCCCGATGGGGATTAAAGCATTTTGAGGGTTAGGTATTAGCCGGTAGGATATGTATTCCCTCCCTATCCCCTATTCCCACTGAAAGACTTTTTCTCTCTTGACCTAGGGTTTGCGGCAAAAAGTTTTTCGTGGGGGCAGGGTGTGGGGTGTGGGGTGTGGGGTGTAGGATTTTACCCATAAGAGCCAAAGATATTATCCAACAAGGTTTTTAGATTTATTCAGCCAACCCTATTGATCTTTTAATTAAAAATGCTTCCATACCCAAGGCTTTTGCCCCTTGGTAGTCCTCTTTTTTACTATCGCCAATATGCCAAGCTTGTGCGGGGGAACAATCATGTTTTTGCAGGGCGATTTGAAAAATTTCAGCATCGGGTTTAGCTGCTCCTGCATGGGAAGAAATCGTGATCGATCGAAAAAAATATTCTAAGCCTAATTCGGCCAAAACTTGGTAGATACGACTATCAAAATTAGAAATAATGCCCAACTCGATCCCCTGAATCTGCCAGAGTCTTAAAGCGGGAATGACATCCTCGTACAGGACCCAGGGCCCGGCCGTGGCAAAATGACGGTAAAGTTCGCCAAAAAAAGCCTCAAAATCGGGAAATCGTTCCAGATAACCTAAATTATGAAAAACTGCCCCAGTCAGCGATCGCCACCAGCGATACTCTAACTCAGGAATTTGTGCAGGTTCAACCTTAGGAAAAGCGAGAGGGGGAGAAGTGGGGAAAATAGCCAAGAAAGATTGTTCTAGACTCTCGGCCGCCACCTCTACCCCAAAATCCGCCGCTATTTGGCTATAAATTGCTCCGACACTGCCTTTTACTCCAAAAAGAGTACCCACAGCATCGAGAAAAATAACTTGCGGTTTCTCCATGAGAGTTTTGTCTATAACGGTCTGACTGAGGTTTTTAGGGTCGGTCCTTTAGCTGGTCTAACACACCTAACAATTGCTTATTTTAAAGGATTATGGCGAAAATTCTCGGATCGCTTGCCAAACTCTTAATACCTCTGCCACCGTCCATGCTTGGGCAAAAGCACCCCTAGGGGTAAAAGGGGCATTACCATCGAAAATTTCACTTAAATTACCGATACAGCTATCCCGAAGATGGTCGATCATCGGTGTTAAAAAACTCTCAGCTAGGATGGGATCGCGATAGACTTTCAGATAGGCCTCGATAAATGCCCCTAATAACCATCCCCAGACTGTCCCCTGATGGTAGGCACTATCTCTTTTTAAGCGATCGCCACTGTAAACGCCACGGTAATCAGGATGATCGGCATCTAGCGATCGCAAACCGCGAGAAGTCAACAATTTTAAAGCACAAATATCGACAATGGCCTTTTTCTGTGGGGAATTTAATAACTCCTCCACCGACAAAGACACGGCAAAAAGTTGATTCGGTCGTAAACTGGCATCATTGCCCTTGTCCGTATCTAAAACATCGTAACAATACCCCAGAGAATCATCCCAGAAGCGAGAGAACCCTTTTAGGGTCATTTTTCTCATTTTTTCGTAATCAGTGGCATCCATGCCCAAATAATGGGCAAATTGAACCATTATTTTGAGGGCATTGAACCAAAGGGCATTAATTTCTACGGGTTTGCCGATGCGGGGAGTAATCACCAGATCATCAACTTTGGCATCCATCCAAGTCAATTGTACTCCCGCTTCGCCGGCATAGATCAAACCATCGTCATCTAGGTGAATATTGTAGCGAGTGCCGCGACGAAACCAAGCGATCACTTCCTTTAAAGCGGGATAAATAGTTCTGAGAAACTCAAAATCTTGGCTTTGGTTAAAATAGGAACGAATGGCTTCAAAATACCAAAGAATAGCATCGACAGCGTTATATTCGGGCATTTCTCCCCCATCGGGCAGTAAATTCGGCAATAAACCCCGGTCTAGATAACGGGAAAAAGTTAGTAAAATCTGACGGGCGATCGCAGGTCTGCCTGTAGTCAAAGTTAATCCTCTTAGGGAGATCATCGTATCGCGACCCCAATCACCAAACCAAGGATAACCCGCGATTATCGTTTTGCCCTCCGGTTGATCCCGGAGAGGACGACTAACGATAAACTGGTCGGCAGCGAGGGTAAGTTGTTGAATCCATTCGGGCTGCTGGGGATTAATCAGACTATTTTCGTAGCGATAGCGAGACTCTAGAGAAGATTGACCGTCTAAACTGGGATCGGGACGGGTACTAGCGGCAATTGTCACCGATTCTCCCACTTTAAGAGTAGCCGAAAAACTGGCGGCATGAAGATGATTTTCCCGATCGATTAAACCACGATAACGTTCCACGGCCAAATCAAAGCGATAATACCAGATATGAGCGGGAAAAACCTCTCCCTGACTGATTAATAGATAAAAAGGTACAGCATTGTCATAGGCAATCACTCTGACTCCTTTTTCTAGGGGACTAATAGCCATTTGCCAGTTAAAACCCTGGGTATTGCCGTGAAAATCACGATAATTGACAAAAGCAGTCAGATTGAGAGTTAGGGGAGAATTGCCACGACGGTAGGTATAGTGAGTATAGGTGGTATTTTCTCCCTGTTCCATCCAGATACGCTTTTCTAGTAAGGCATCCCCACAGGTAAAAGTCCAGACGGGAATTGTGCCTTCCAGATGAAAACTTTCGATATTAATATAGCCTTGCGGTTCGATCGTAGCACCTAACCAGCGATTGCTGGCCAGATGATAAATTTTCTGGTTATATTGTATCGATTCATCGATTTTAGTCACAAGAAGCGTTCTTTGCGTCGGTGGAGCCAAAGCAGCGATCAAGAGACCATGATAACAGCGAGTTAGCAATCCGGCCACAGTTCCCGCGGCAAAACCACCAATACCATTAGTGACTAACCATTCGCGCTTTTCAGCCACTGGGAGACAATTACAGATATCTCGACCGAAACGGAGCTTGACCATGGGCTTCCCAATTCCTAGTAATTTTGTTATAATCAAAAATTGTGTCTTTATATCTATAGACTAACTCTATCTTAAGGAGAAAAATCAGCAGTGAGTAAACGTACTTTAGAAGGAACCACGCGCAAACAGAAGCGCACTTCTGGATTTAGAGCGAGAATGCGTAGCGTCAACGGACGCAAAGTAATTAAAGCTCGTCGGAAAAGAGGGCGCTATCGTTTAAGTGTTTAGGTTATTCTGGGAACCGACTAATTTTCGTGGGACTACCCCAAATTCATCGCTTAAAACATCGACAGGATTTTCAAGCTGTCTATGGAACAGGGAAGCGTTATCACGGTTCCCACTTAACCTTAATTAGTTTAGAGGATTCTTGCCCAGATGCCCCCGGCCCCAGTCGTTTTGGTATCTCGATTAGCAAGAAAGTTAGTAAAAAAGCGGTGGTTCGTAATCGACTAAAAAGACAAATAAGAGCGGTAATTCGGGAGTTATTGCCAGAAATAGCGGCAGGATGGCGAGGGATAATCATTATCCGTCCAGGGGCGATCGAGTGCAATTATGAACATTTTTTGCGAGAATTAAAGCAGTTGTTAGTGAAGGCCAATATAATTCATGGGCATTAAAGAAGAAACTTTTTATGAAGGGGGTCCGCACATCGGCGACCTAATCATCAATATACTGCTAGGATTTACGGTGATTTGTTTACCTTTGACCGTTGGGGCAGTAGTACGGGCAATCTGGTTAAGATATAAGATAACCGATCGGCGGATTTCGATCACCGGGGGTTGGATGGGACGAGATCGCACAGATATTATCTATTCAGAAGTGGCAAAAGTGGCAAAAATGCCGAGAGGAATTGGTCTTTGGGGGGATATTGTCGTAACTCTCAAGGATAGAAGTCGTTTAGAAATGCGCTCGATGCCGAAATTCCGGGAAATTCATGACTATATTGCCGAAAGAGTCGCCGATAAAACCGGTCGTCCCCTAGAATCGATCATCAGTCAATAAAACAAAATAATCGATCGCCGAGATTCGATAAATTAGATTTGTCAAAGTGAACCCCTATTAAACGAGAAGGCATAGATTAAACCCATGGATTTTGGAGTCGGATTTATTTCCACAAATATCATGTTGCCAATCCTAGATTTTTTCTTTCGGATTGTGCATAGTTACGGTTTCGCCATCATTGCTTTAACGCTGGTGGTCAGATTTGCCGTCTTTCCCCTCAGTGCCGGCCAGATTCGCAATATGAGAAAAATGCGAATCACTCAACCCTTAATGAAGGAAAGACAGACAGAAATTCAACAACGCTACAAAAATGACCCGCAAAAACAACAGGAGGAAATGGGCAAATTAATGCAGGAGTTGGGCAATCCCCTAGCGGGTTGTTTACCCCTGTTATTACAAATGCCGATTCTTTTGGCTTTATTTGCGACGCTGCGGGGTTCCCCCTTCTCGGACATTAACTATACCGTCGATTTACAAGTGCTGCCAACCGAACAAATCGCCCTCGTGCAGCGCCAACTCTATGCCACCAAACCCCAAAACGTTTATATTGACGAGTCTCTCCACTATCCCATCACCGCTTTTTTACCCCAAGGCAATAAAATCGCCCCGGGAGAACAGGTAAAAATCGACCTGCAAAACGACCAGGGCAAGTCTTTAAGCCAATTAGCCACGGAAGCACCCGAAAATAACCTAAAACCCACATACGAGGTGGTTAAAGGTCAAGAACTGGTGCAAGTTAATGAAGACGGTTCCATCGTCGCTTTAGCCCCCGGAGATGCCAGTATTAAAGTTATCGTGCCGGGGATTGCCGCTAATACGGGTTTTCTCTTTATTGAGGCCCTGGGAAGAATTGGGGCAACCGGTCCCAATGGTGAAATTCACTGGGATATCTTGGCGATGGTGATCGCTTTCGGCATTAGTATCTATGTTAACCAAGAGTTATCCGGTGCCGGCGCGCCTTCGGGGGGAGCAGCCCAACAACAGCAAACGGTGAATAAAATCACCCCGATAATTTTTAGTATGATGTTCCTGTTTTTCCCCTTACCAGCGGGGGTATTGATGTATATCTTAACTGCGAACATCTTCCAAACTATTCAAACGGTGATTTTGATGCGGGAACCGTTACCGGAAAACCTGCAAAAATTGGTAGCGGAACAGGAAAAAACGGAAAAATCCCGCGATGCTCTCCCCTTTGAAAAACGTTCTAGCAAGAAAAAGGAAAAAACATCGTAATGAGTATATGGGAGCAAAATAGCGAGAAAGCTAAACAATGGCTGGAAAAACTGCTAAAGTTGATGGCCATGTCCGCAGATGTCCAGATTGGTGTGCAGGAATTGGGAACTGGACCTTCCTCCTGTTGGTTGATTATTGATAGTAGTCAATTGAGTCCCCAACAAGTGGAACTTCTCCTCTCTAACAGGGGTGAGGGACTAGATGCGATTCAATCCCTAGCTAATACGATTCTGAATATTGGTGTCGAGACGGCAGAACATCAGTTCTATATTGTCGAAATCAATGGCTATCGTCAACAAAAACAGGCAGAACTTTTCGACTGGGTGAATCAAGCGGCGACGCAAGTGCGGCAAACAGGGCAGGAAATAGAATTAAAAGCCCTATCTTCGGCGGAACGTCGCCAAATCCATGCCTTTTTTCAGGAAGAAAACGATTTAACCACGGAAAGTCGCGGCGTGGAACCCGATCGCCGGTTAGTAATTCGTTTAAAATAAGACCAAAGGGTGGGGTAAAACCTGCCCTCTTGCGTCTTTTCGCCTGTTTTTGCTCTCAAAGCTCTGGCAGCCAAATTTTTGTCATCGATTGACGTTGTTAATAGTGCGATTAACTCCTAATCCAGCTTTAAAAACCCGCTCCCTTGTCCCCACTTCCCACTTCCCACGCAAAACTTTTTGCCGCAAACCCTAGTTAATAACTTAACTTCAGAGCATTTACTGGTACATCATCCCAAGATTCTACGGTTCTTAAAACTGCTACCCACCCCGCTTGTTTTTGTTCGTCCGTAAGACTGGTTAACCAACTTTGATGACAATCTTTTGCTGCTTGTTCATCTTGACAGGCAATACAAGCTTGTACTAAACCGCAGGGGTCAATCTGTTCATTTACCCAAATAATCATAGTTAATAGCCCTACTTAACTTTACTATTATAATCCATCGATCGCCCACAGAGAAACTTTTGATATTCATAACCTGTTACATAATTGGAGGATAACTCTGAAGGTTGACAGTCCGCTCGATCTATTGAAGAATGGAAATTAATTAACCATAATTCAAAAGCAAGAGAAGATGACAGATTAAAATTTGGCTTTTGTTCTGGGTTAACTAAGATAAACTTAGGGTTTTTATCGGGAAATTTTTGGTTAAATTCCCAAGCAATTCCCATCATTTCTCCCACCTGCACCAAACTCCTATAGCTAGTGGCAATTACTAACGGATAACGGCTATTATTTTCGATAGTGGTAACTAATTTATCTGGGCGATAATACTTACGATAGCCTAAATTAAAAGTAACACTTAGGGAACTAATTAAAGCCATGATAATTACAATAATTACGATCTTTTTATGCTCCCTTTGCCAACAATTATCTAATAAAATTGCTAGAATTAAAATTACCGAGGGAAAGTAAACAAAACTATATCTAGCTCCCCGGGTAATATCGATCGAGAGCAGATAGGTGATGACAAAGAAAATAGCAATTGAACTGAGAAAAAATGCCGAGAGAATGCCTAATTCTGATTTATAGGAGTCTAGCCACGCTGTTTTTAATTGTGGGATAATCCAGAGAAAAAACCCGATCATTATTGCGCCAGAAATCAAGATAATTATTAAAGATTCTGATTCAACGGGGAGCAGGGAAAGCATAGTAATTAATGTTCCCAGTAATTGAAAAAAGGGGCTAATTACGGACAAAAAACTATCATTGTCTCTCTGAATCCAACCAGTCATCTGATTGCCATAATCTTTGGGTACAAACGTGATAAACCAAATAATAATAAAGCTCAAGTTACCTAAAAAAACTAAACTTAAACGCCACCAATTAGTTATCCAAAAGTTTTTTTGTTTGATTTGCTTGAATAAAATCAATAATAAAGTTATTGCTTCCGCTAGGATAGTTAAACTAAAAAAATAGTGGACTAATAACCCTAGACAGTTGACAATTAACCAGAAAAAAACCAAAGTATGGGATATTCTCTTATGGTCGATAATTTGACCGCTTGCCCTAAGAAAACAGCCTAAAGATATGAGGACAAATACAACCGCTAAAGTATAATGACGCGCTTCTTGGGAGATAAAAACCGCGTAGGGAGAAACCGCCATTAAAATCGCCGACAGAAAAGCGATCGAGCCGGATTTAAAGACCAATTTACTGATAAAATAAATTAAAGGAATCGAAATAACTCCCCAAAAAACTGCCAGCAATCGCATTCCTTCTAAAGACACATATTCTCCCCGATCAAAGAATAATTTATTCCAGAGATAGGCGAAAATAAAATATAAAGGTGGATGATTGTCCTCCTGAATAACTAATTTAATTACATCGGCAATAGTTGCCTGATGGTTGCTCTGGAGAGGTGCTAATAAAGTGTCTAGGGAAATTATTTGATTTAACGGCACTATCTGGTAATTATTGCCAATACTAAAAACCATAGTGGCAAATTCATCCGTCCAGGGAGGTTTGCTCGTTAATTGTGTTAACCTTATAACCAGTCCCAAAATTATTACTAATCCTAACCAGCAAAAATCAGACCAAGCTAACCGCTCCTTGCTTCTTTGTTGTAGATCAGAAATGACTGTAGATAAATTCAATTTAATTGTTATCTCCGAAAGATTCGATTATTTTAACCGCTTCCGATGGGGAAATATCTTGACGGCAATTAGGATAATCATACTCCTCCCGGGCAATTAATGCCCCACTGAGACGATAAAAATATTCTCCCATTTTCATCCAATCGGAATACAAATCGGGTTCGGGGAATTGTTGCCTTAATTCCGAGTCTTGGGGTGTACCATAATTGAGCCAGTATCCTTCTCCAAATAGTGGGGAATTGAGCGCCAGGGTTCCCTCTAATTCTAAACCATCATCGCCCCTGGCGTTTTCGATTCCTTCCACCAAAAAACAGCTATTCTCGGCATTTTCAAAGAGGACTGCGTATCCTTTCCTCTCTTCTGCGAGGATTTTAATCTCGCTGGCCCGAAATCCGGGAGGAATATAGTTAGGTAAAATAATCTTAGCATCTAGCGATCGCAGTTGTTGCCGTTGACTGGCGCTCAAAGTTACCGTTTCTGCTCTCAAATATTGCCCATTGTCAATAATAACAATAGATAATCCTAAAACTAAAGGCCAGAAAAATTTTATGGTCATAATCGCTGTTTCTAGGGTCATATTCTGGAGAATATGTCAGTTTTTAGGGAATTTACTGATTATTTAACCAGATTGACGACGAATATTGCCCTTTTCCTGTTCCCGATTCCCTATTTACCCATTCTAATCGACAAAAAATCATAGCTTATCTGTGGATTCCACTTTTTTCCACTTCTGTCACCCGGAATTATGGGACTGACATCACCCCAAACCCTCTCGTATTCTAAGGTTATCGACAGGAAAGAGAGGTAACAACCATGTTAGTCAGCCACCAAAATCCAACTTTTGTCCGTAACTACTTAATCGCAGTTATCTCCGTGGTGATGATGGGTGTGGGAGTTGCCGATCTCGTCAATAATCCCTCCCGAATCGCTCAACAAAACCGTCTTGATGGTTATGGTCGCTATGTTAGCGCTGGTTTGGTTAGTGGTGCGGTCAATAATATGCGTTAATTTGCCTCTGATTCTCAATCCTGTTGAAAAGGTGTGAGGAATTATGAATTATGAATTATGAATTATGAACTGGGGAGAATAAATAAAAATAATCTCCTGATAACTGATAACTGATAACTGATAACTGATAACTAATAACTGATAACTAATAACTAATAACTGAAACTGCCTAAACCCAAGAATGGAGGGCGCGTAATTGGGGCGTTTTTTTAGCTTGGTGGCTCTGCATTCTTTGTAAAACATCATCGAGAATTGTCACCGCTTCACGGATATATTCCCCCTTATTAAGCATGACACATTCGGCTCTTTCGGCCATAGCGGCATCCGTAATCTCGGCCCGGGAAGGAATACTTTTCTTGACCAGATTTTCTAGGACTTGGGTAGCCCAAATTACTGGAATATGGGCTGCTTCGCATAACCAGAGAATTTCCTCTTGAATTTCTGCTAGTCTTTGATAGCCAATTTCTACGGCCAAATCACCCCGAGCAATCATCACCCCAAAAGGTTGTTTACCGGCGGCATGGATGATTAATTCCGGTAGATTTTTCACGGCTAAAGGTGTTTCTATTTTGGCCACAATTGCTTTTTGTCGCCAAGCATCCCCCAAACGACTTTGTAACTCTAGCTGTAGTGTCTCGATATCGCTGGCTTTTTGTACAAAAGAGTAACCGATAATATCGGCATTTTTGGCAATAAAATCTAAATCTTGCCGGTCTTTTGCGGTCAAAGGATCGATATTTAAGACGGTATCGGGGAAATTTAGGCCTTTATCTGCTTTGAGTTTTTCCCCTTTCTCCCTAGCGTGGGTAATTTTTAGTAAGAGACCTTCTGGCATTATGGCAATAACTTCAGCCCCAATATGACCATCATCAATCCAAACTTTGGCCCCGACGGGAATTTGGGGAATAATTTCCGGTTGGGAACAATTAGCCTGAAAATACTGAGGATGGGCAGTATGGGGCGGTTGGGTGGTTAAGAGGAGAAAATCCCCTTGATATAGTCTGGTTTGGGACTGGGGGGCTAAAATCTCTTCTAAACGGATTTTTGGGCCAGCTAAGTCCATATAAACCTTACAGGTATGTCCATTGACTAAATTTTCGGGATTTTTGACCGCCTCGCGCAGATTTTCGATCATTCCCTGCCACTCTTTCGGGCCATCATGGGCGCAATTAATGCGAATACAGTCCATCCCGCAACGCAGTAATTGAGCGATAAAATCGGGGTCGGTTGCCGCCTCCGTCGGCATTGTCACCATAATTCGCACCCGACGCCGGGGGGAAGACAGACCGAAAACTTCGGCGCTATGGGAGGCTAAAAGTTGATCTCCTTGGAAAAATGCCTCTAAAGGGGGATGTTTGGGTAATAATGAGGCTTCTTGATGACAAACCGCCCCTAAAGTGGCAATTACCGCATCGAGAGTCGGTAAAACTTTCGATTCAATCCGGCCTAGGGAAGATAATCCCCAGGGCATTAAAGCTAATTGTAAATCCCGGATATCTTCTTGTCTCAGGGCGAGATAATAGGCTAAATTACGGGTGCTAGGTTGAAAATTCTCCTTTTCAATGAGGTTTTTCCACTGCTGCAATTTCTCCTCTCCTTCCACTGTCACAAAATGCCGTAACCTTTGCAGATGATGGAGGAGAGTTTGGGGGTAGGATAATTGTTCTCGTTTGAGTTGTTCTGAGAGAGTTAAAGACATAAAATTGAGTAAAAAGTAAAAATCGTCAATTAAGTAGGGAGGCACAATTATTTGTAGGATGGGTTAGCGGTAGCGTAACCCATGCGGGCGTTGGGTTTCATACTTCAACCCAACCTACGTTCATCTTATATTTAATTCCACCCACCTACTTACTAAGGCAATACTCGCCTAGAAAATGATCACTGTCGCCGCTTATATTGCTTTTGTCCGGTTATGGGGTCAGTTCTTGGACATAATCTCTCTGTTTCTATACTAAGCAAATATCCCGTCTCTAGAAGTTAATTTTTGCTACGATTTATGTCGGTTATCTTAACGGTGAGGTGGGAAGTTTTCGTTTTCGGTGGTCGGTGGTCGATACTAGAAAGGCTAGGTTGATTGGTGAAAAATTATCGATAAGCTTCCCTGTCTTATGCCTTTGATAAAATTTAAAATAATGGCGTACATTGGCTGAATAAATTATCTTTTTTAAGCTATATTAAAGGTGCATAGAGTTATTAGTAACTACAGTATTAAGTTTTATGAAGGGAGGGAATGCTCCAGAATCGCGACTATAATGATTAAACAGATCATTCCTGTGTCGGCGAGAGCGAGAAAATATGTCTGCCACTGAATACGAAGCAATTATCGGTTTAGAAACCCACTGTCAACTCAACACCAAAAGCAAGATATTTTGTCCCTGTCCCACCAACTTCGATAGTCCCCCCAATACTAACGTCTGTCCCATCTGTTTGGGTTATCCGGGGGTGTTACCCGTCCTTAACCAAGAAGTCCTGGCCAGTGCCGTTAAACTGGGATTAGCTATCGATGGTAAAATCACACCTCATAGCAAATTCGATCGCAAACAGTATTTTTATCCCGACCTGCCGAAAAATTATCAAATTTCCCAGTATGATCTCCCTATTGTCGAACAGGGTCAACTAGAAATCGAGATCGTCGATAAAAAAACTAAGGAAGTTAGCCGCAAAATTATCGGTATTACCCGTCTGCACATGGAAGAAGACGCGGGAAAACTGGTTCATGCTGGCAGCGAACGTCTCTCCGGTTCCACCCATTCCCTGGTGGATTTTAACCGTACAGGTGTACCATTATTAGAAATTGTCTCGGAACCGGATTTACGCACCGGGGCCGAAGCGGCGGAATATGCCCAAGAATTACGGCGTTTAGTGCGTTATCTCGGCATCAGTGACGGGAATATGCAGGAAGGTTCCCTGCGCTGCGATGTCAATATTTCCGTTCGTAAAAAAGGCACTAAAAAGTTCGGGACTAAGGTAGAAATTAAAAATATGAACTCCTTTAGTGCTATCCAAAAAGCCATAGAATACGAGATCGATCGACAAATTGAAGCGATCAAAAATGGCGAACTGATCGTACAGGAAACCCGTCTTTGGGAAGAAGCTACTCAACGGACGATTAGTATGCGGAAAAAAGAAGGTTCTAGCGATTATCGCTATTTTCCCGAACCGGATTTACCCCCCCTAGAAGTCTCCCCCGAACAGTTAAAAGCTTGGGCGGAAGAATTACCGGAATTACCCGCTCGTAAACGTCGTCGTTATGAAGAAGAATTTGGTCTTTCCGCCTACGATGCCAGGGTTTTAACCGATGATCGCACCGTGGCCGAATATTTTGAAACTGCTGTAATTGCGGGGGCCAATGCGAAATTAGTCGCTAACTGGATCAGTCAAGATATCGCCGCTTATTTGAATAATAATAAGCTGACGATCACAGAAATTTCCCTGCAAGCGTCAGACTTAGCCGAATTAGTTAAACTGATTGAAACGGGAACAATTAGTGGCAAAATTGCTAAGGAAATTTTACCAGAACTTCTCACTCAAGGCGGTTCACCTAAAGCGCTGGTGGAAAAGAAAGGATTAATACAAATTTCTGACAATTCTGCGATCGAAAAACTGATCGAGGAAATTATCGCCTCCCATCCAAGCGAGTTAGAAAAATTCCGGGCGGGTAAAACCAATCTTAAGGGATTTTTTGTCGGTCAAGTCATGAAAAAAAGCGGCGGTAAAGCCGATCCTAAATTAACTAGCCAAATCTTAGATCAAAAACTTTCTGGTTAGTTATATTCAGTGATCAGTAAACAGTAAACAGTAATCAGTGGGGAGCTTTTTTTCAGTGATCAGTAAACAGTAAACAGTGAACTTAAAACTCAAATCTGATAACTGGTAACTGATAACTGATAACTGATAACTGATAACTGATAACTGATAACTGATAACTGATAACTGATAACTGATAACTGATAACTGATAACTGATAACTGATAACTCCTAATAGCCCAAAAATCCTCGCTGTTGTCAATGGTAAAGGTGGTGTGGGTAAAACCACAACTGCGGTCAATTTAGCGGCAATTTGGGGGGAGAATCAGCGTGTTTTGCTGGTGGATGCGGATCCGCAGGGTTCCTCCACTTGGTGGGTAGAAAGAAATCAAGCGGGTATGGTATTTGATTTAGCCAAGCAAATTAATACAGAGAAATTAGGAGAATTGCGTCAAATTATCGAGTACGATCTGATCGTGATTGACACACCACCAGCTTTGCGCTCCGAATTACTTACGGCAGTAATAGCAGAATCAGATTATTTAATTTTACCGACTCCTCCCGCACCGATGGATTTAATGGCTTTAATTGACACGGTACGCACGGCAGTTAAACCCTTAGGAATTGCCTATCGGGTTTTGTTAACAAAAGTGGATTCTCGTAGTCTTAAGGAAACTTTAGAAGCACAAAATACTTTATTAGAATTAGGTATTCCCGCCTGTCATGCTTTTGTCAGAAATTATAAGGCCCACGAAAAAGCCGTTTTAGACGGGGTTGCTATTACCAATTGGCGCGGTAAAAATGCCCAAGAAGCCAGCGCCGATTATCGTCGTGTGGCCGAAGAATTAGAACGGGATTGGTAGATTTATCGACAGGTTTTCTAAGGACAATATTTTTGTAGTAAAGAAATCACTAAATCTAGACCATCGGGCTGAACTTGAACAGTATAGGCTTCGGCTTCAATTTGCCGGCTAAAACCTTCATAATTCATAAAAAATCTTCTGGTTATTGCTGGTGGTTCTATCCCTAAATTAAGAGCTTTAACTGTTTTGCCTCCATGACAAAGTTGGGCAGCATGGACAGCTTCATGAATTAATGTTGGTCGGGCAATACCTAAGTCAAAAACTAGGGGATGAATCCAAATAATTCTGGTTTTACTATTAAATAAACCGTAGGCTCCTCGCACTGGTGGCGGGGCAATTTTGACGATGAAATTGTGTTTTTCTAGAGCTTTTTGTAGTCGTAGAAAATCAGGATTCGCCGCCGATAAATTTTCTCCTGCAGCTAATTGCATCCCTAGAAAAACAGCAGCAATTGTGTAATAAATGCCCATCAGGTGATAGTTCATATTAAAGGCACATCAAAATTAGCAAGAGGTCTATTGATGAATCGAACCATCGGGGAGAATTGTTCCTGTTAAAATTGCCCCGGTTAATTTCACCATAATACGCTTACCAAAGCCAATTTTTGCCCCGCGTAAATCCGCCGCCGACAGATCCGCCCCGCTTAAATCCGCCCCGATGAGATTGGCTTCCTGTAAATTTGCGCCCTTAAGGTTAGCTTCGAGGAGATTGGCGCGAAAAAGATTAGCTTTGTACAGATTAGCTTTTTCTAGGTTAATTTTGTGCAGGAAGCTATCGCTTAAGTCGGCATGGCTTAAATCTGCCCCGATGAGACTGCGATTAGATAGATCTTTTTCCTTCAGGTTGGCCCCCTGTAAATCGGCTCCGTTTAAGTCCCGATAGTGAGGGCGCCAGGCGCCCTGATTGTGAACCTGATGGTTATTCTGGGAGTGGCTGTGTTGACTGTGGGTTTGTTGACTGTGGGTTTGTGAATTTTGGCCGGGTTGGCTAGGGTGAGGCTGATAGGGAGAAGCAGTTTTATAGGCGTGGGCGGGCTGTTTTTCAGTTTTAGGGGCGGAATTGGAGCGTTTAGGAGAATTTTGATGAATTTGCCGCAATTGTTCCCTAGCTTGGTTAATTTCTTGCAGTTTAGCCGTGGCTTTTTCCAAAAGACGCTGATTATCTTTGGGAATGCGATCGGGATGCCAAATAAACACCAAATCTTTGTAGGCTTGATTGATCTCATCGAGAGATGCCCCATGATCTAACCCTAAAACTTTATAGTATCGCTCCAATTCTTTCATCATCGAAGTCCTAATACAAGGATAAAAGCATTAATGGCCACAATTTTGCTGAGTCTTGTCGGATTTTCTAGGAGAGGATTTCTTTCAGGATAATTTGACTCTGGGAGAGTTGCCATAAAATTTGAGAAAATGTCTGGTAATTAAGAAAATCTCGTTTTTCTATCCTGTTTTGTGGCGTAATTGTATAGCACATAACAGCAAAATTAGCAAATTTTTGATACAAAACTTAATTTTTGCTGTTGGGGGTTAGGGAGAGGGAAGTGGGGAAGTGGGGAAGTGGGGAAGTGGGGAAGTGGGGAAGTGGGGAAATTGAACTAAAACCCCAAGACCCCAACACCCCCCCGCAACGCGCACGCAGTGACCACCCCAACACCTAAAACCTGCCGACCGCCGACCGCCTCCCGACTACTGTATGATAAAACTTGTCCCGATAGGATAAATCAAGGTTGTGAAATTTGGTCAGTGGTTGGGGTTTATCTGTTTAATAATGGCTCTGTATGTATTGTGGCAGATTCGACAGCTGTTATTATTGATTTTTATGGCGATCGTGTTTACCGTAGCCTTAAATAGATGTGTAAAAGGATTGCAGAGATTAGGGATTAAAAGGGGGTTGGCTATTTTAATTACCCTGCTGACGAGTCTAGCAATTGTGATTTTATTTTTTGTAATTATCGTTCCCCCCTTTGTTGAACAGTTCCAAAAATTAATTGAACTTTTACCGCAAGCTTGGGATTTAGTCCGTAATAACTCGATTCGATGGCGACAACAGTTCCAATTTGATTGGTTGCCATCGCTGCCTAATTTAAGTGATTTAGTCCAGCAGTTACAACCTTTAGGAACCTTTGTTTTTAGTAACTTTTTTACTTTCTTTTCTAACTCAATTGCGGCAGTTTTACAATTATTATTCGTGCTGGTGTTAGCAATGATGATGTTAGCCAACCCCCAACCCTATCGACAAGCTTTCCTAAAATTATTTCCTAACTTCTATCGTCGTCGGGCTGAGGAAATTCTTACCCTATCGGAGGCAGGTTTGGGTAATTGGTTGTTGGGAATTGCCATTAGTTCAACTATGGTGGGATTATTAAGTGGGTTCGGTCTTTTCGTTCTACAAATTAATCTAGTTCTCGTTCATGCTATCCTAGCAGGATTGCTCAATTTTATCCCTAATATCGGACCGACTGCTAGTGTGATTTTTCCCATTCTAATTGCTGTTATCGATGCACCTTGGAAAATTGTCGCTATTCTGATTCTCTATTTTATTATCCAAAATGTCGAAAGTTATTTGCTGACACCCACTGTCATGGCTAAACAGGTATCTTTATTACCGGCAATTACCCTAATTGCTCAAATATTCTTCGCTCAAATATTTGGCATCTTAGGTTTATTATTGGCTTTACCTTTGACAGTGGTAGTAAAAACATGGTTAGATGAATTACTATTCAAAGATATTTTAGATCAATGGGATCACGGTCATAACAAATCTTAAATAATCTCGGCAAAAGTCATGAAATTAATCATTCTTACTCTCGTTATTTTATCTAATTTTTTTGCTGCTCTCCCAGCTAAGTCTGAAACGGTTCTAGAAAAAATTAAACGCACGGGATTATTAGAAGTAGCTATGAGAGAAGATGCGATTCCGTTTGGCTATCGAGATAGTAATAATAATTTGCAGGGATTATGCTTAGATTTTATCCAATTGCTTAGAGAACAACTAAAGCATAAATTAAACCTCCGGATCATCAGTGTCAAAATTTATAAATCAACTTTATTTAATCGCTTCCAGTTATTGGAAAATAAAACCGTTGATTTCGAGTGTGGTCCCAATAGTATCAGAAAAAATATACCTGATGGTGTCAGTTTTTCTCGTCCTTTTTTTGTCACGGGAACTCAGTTTTTAGTGAGGAGTGATAATCAGAAGAATTTTAACTTTTCTTCGTCCTTAGAAGGTATAAGTATTGGAGTTTTGCGAGATACCAGCACTCAAGAATTATTAAGACAAAAATATCCTCTTGCTACCTATCAAGAATTTCAAGGAGTGACGGGAAGACTGCGGGGTATCCAAAGTTTAAGAAGGAATAGAATAGATGCTTTTGCTAGTGATGGTATTCTGCTACTTGGAGAAGCTGTCATTCTCGGTTTATCCTTAGAAAAAGATTATAAACTTATCCCGCGCAATCCTTTAAATTGTGATTATTATGGTTTCATTCTTCCCGCTAATGATCCCCAATGGCAAGAGTTTATTAATGGGGTTATCGTCACCAGTGAGAACAGAAATATTTTTAAAACATGGTTTACTGAAGTTGCTTCCTATTTTATACATACCTGGCAGTATTGTCGTAATAACCCCGAAAAATCCCAGTAAAACTTAACGATTATGCCCCAAAAAAATGATTTATTTTGGTTAGTTAGTTCCAGTACAATAATCCTGTTTGTTTGCAGTGCTATCAGACATATTTTATTTCAATCTAACGCTCTCGATCTTGGTTGGTTCGATCAAGGAGTTTACCTAATTTCTCAAGGTAAACCACCGATTATATCTTTTGTTGACTACCATATTTTAGGCGATCATATCGCTTTTATTCTCTATCCTATAGCCTTACTTTATAAAATTTATCCTAGCGTTTATTGGCTGCTTTTCTTACAAGCTTTTTCCCTTTCTCTTGGTGCTTTTCCCCTCTGGCAATTGGCAATAGAAGCGGGATTAAAAGAAAAACAAGCTTATACATTAGCCTTAGTTTATCTGCTCTATCCCCTGATTTTTAATGTTAATCTCTTTGATTTTCATCCTGAAGTGATCGCAGTGCCAGCGATTTTTTGGACAATTTTGGCGGCAAGATTAAATAATCTCTGGGGATTTTGTCTAGGAATCATTGTTATTCTCGGTTGTAAAGCAATTCTCTCTTTAACATTGTTGGGAATCGGTATCTGGTTACTTCTCTGGGAAAAGAAAAAAATCCCCGGAATAATTGCCATGATTACCGGCATTCTTTGGTTTATTATCGCCACGAAATTATTAATCCCTCTCCTGACAGGAAAATCGGCAGTTATTGAAATGGCCGATTCTCGATATAGTTATCTAGGAGATAGTTTGCCAGCAATTATCTTTAATCTTTTCCTCAAACCCGATCTTGTCTTGGGAAAAATCTTTACTGGCAATAATCTAGAATACCTAATCCTATTAATTATTCCCTTAGTTTGGGGTTTATCCTGGCGCTATTCTGCCCCAATAATTGCCGCTATTCCCGCACTCGCTTTAAATTTATTAGCAGATCATGCCCCACAAAAAAACTTAACCACTCAATATTCCCTGCCAATTTTGCCCTTTTTATTTCTAGCGGTTATCGCCACTTTAGCCCATAATAGTAACTGGTTGAAGCAGCCTAAATGGATAATTACTTGGGCAATTATTGCCTTTTTTGCCTTAGCTAAATACGGCTATTTTTGGTCACTGTATTTAAATTCCCTCGATACTTGGTCCGCCACCCAAAAAGCTCTAACCCAAATTACCACCAGTGAGAGTGTCTTGACTACTTCTAGAATTGCCCCCCATCTTACCCATCGAGAAATGATCAAATTAGCGATCGAAGGTTCCCAATCCCTAGATTTAAATCAATTTAATTATATCCTACTCGATCGCCGTCATCCCGGTTGGTCTAGTTCACCAGAACTAATTGATGATCACTTAAATAAACTCAATCAAAATGAGAACTTCCGGTTAATCTTTAATCAGGATGATGTGTTTTTATATCGGGCCTTGACAACCCCTCAAGAAACAAAATAATTTTTCGTTCCACCGATTTTAATAAATTTTCTTTATCGACGGGAAACCAGACAATATCAGCATCGGCACGAAACCAAGTGCGCTGACGTTTGGCAAATTGACGGGTGTGGAGGATAATTAGATCGATCGCCTGTTCTAAAGAAATTTCCCCGAGCAGATATTGCTTAATCTCTGCATAACCCAAAGTCTGCAAAAGTGGCAAATCCCAACCGTATTTATCCCCCAAATTCTGCACCTCTGCTACTAATCCTTTTGCAATCATTTGATGAGTACGAACAGTGATCCGCTTGTCTAAACTTTCTGGGGAACAATCTAAACCAATTTGTAAAATTGGATAAGTGGGAGGATTTTCTCCCTGCTGACTAGAGATAGGTTTTCCTGTCAGATAAAAAACCTCTAAAGCGCGTAAAGTCCTGACTTGATCATGGGGATGAATTTTTTTAGCAGCCTCCTCATCTACCTGCGTCAGAATTTGATAAAGATAGGATTGTCCTAAAGCTTGTAATTGCCGTCTTAAATCCGGTTGAGGGGAAACCCTCGGTATTTTTAAACCTTTGACAATGGACTTGATATAAAGTCCCGTACCACCGACTAAAAACAGGGGAGAATAGTGGAGATTGTTGATTAAATCCTCAGCTTGTTCTTGGTACTGTGCTAGGGTAAAATTATCTTGAGGAGCGCAAATATCAATTAGATAATGGGGAATCCGCTCACATTCTTCTAAGCTAGGTTTAGCAGTACCAATATTAAATTCTCGATAGATTTGTCGGGAATCGGCACTGAGAATTACTGAATTAAACTTTTCGGCCAATTGTAGGGCTAAACTGGATTTTCCTGTGGCAGTTGCCCCACAAATAACAATTAAAATAGGTAAAGAGGAAGTAGTCATCGATGCTACATGACAGTAATCAGTAATCAGTGAACAGTAATCAGTAATCAGTGAACAGTAATCAGTAATCAGTGAACAGTGAAAAGACAGGACTGTTAAGCTAAGTGGGTGGGTGGAATTAAATATAAGATCAACGTAGGTTGGGTTGAAGCATGAAACCCAACGTCCGCTCATGTTGCGCTACCGCTAACCCATCCTACAAATAATTGTGCCTCCCTACTTAAGACGCATTTAAACTGGGTATTGTGAAGCTGATTAACAGGGGTACATCCCACATTAATTATCAGTGACTCTTAAATTATTACAGATATATCAGCAGCTATCTGTAAGCATCCCACCGAAAAACTAATGCGCTTCGGGGTTTGGGTAGGGTTGATTCATGAATCAACCCTACCTTGAATCAACCCTACCTTGAATCAACTTTAGGAGAAAGTTTCCGCTTAAAAATCCCAAATTACATGAGTAGAAAACGGGTTTCTCCGAGAAACCCGTTTTCTCTGTGTGGGATTGACAAAAATTGAGATGCACCCGATTAACAGCTATCAAAAAAAACAGCACCCTGATGGATGCTGTTTGTCAAGAAAATGTTACAAAACTTAAGCTAAAGCCGCCATTTTCACATCGTTATTAGCGAGGATATTTTGCAACTCCTCCGCGTCCACGGTTTCTTTTTCCACTAACATTTGCGCTAACTGGTCTAAGATGGCGCGGTTATTGACTAAAACCTCTTTAGCGCGACGATAGGCCTGTTCCACTAAGTTACGCACTTCCTCGTCAATAGCTGCCGCAGTTTCATCGGAGAAATCTCGATCGGAAGCGATATCACGACCTAGGAAAACATTACCATTTTGACGACCTAAGGCCACTGGCCCCAGGCGATCGCTCATGCCGAAACGAGTGACCATTTGCCGCGCTACTCGTGCCACCTGTTGCAGGTCATTAGAAGCACCCGTAGTCACTTCCTCCTCACCGAAGATAATTTCTTCAGCTAAACGACCCCCCAAAGCTACAGCCATCTGATTTTGCAGATAAGCGCGAGAATATAACCCGGATTCCATGCGATCCTCGCTGGGAGTGAACCAAGTTAAACCCCCAGCGCGACCGCGAGGAATAATACTAATTTTCTGGACGGGATCGTAATCCGGCATTAAAGCACCCACCAAAGCATGACCAGCTTCATGGTAAGCAACTAAAGTTTTGCGTTTTTCACTCATGACGCGATTTTTCTTCTCAGGACCGGCCAGGACACGATCGATCGCATCGTTGATCTCATCCATAGAAATCTCGGTTAAATTGCGACGTGCGGCTAAAATTGCGGCTTCGTTGAGCAAATTAGCCAGATCCGCACCGGTAAAACCGGGGGTACGACGGGCGATTTTATCGAGATCCACGTCTTGGGCCAAAGTTTTGCCTCTGGAGTGGACATTAAGGATTTCCTTACGGCCAGCGTAATCGGGACGATCCACCACCACTTGGCGATCGAAACGACCCGGACGTAATAAAGCGGCATCCAGCACATCAGGACGGTTAGTGGCGGCGATAATGATAATACCTGTATTACCTTCAAAACCGTCCATTTCCGTTAATAATTGGTTGAGGGTTTGTTCCCGTTCATCGTTACCACCCCCTAAACCGGCACCCCGTTGACGACCGACAGCATCAATCTCATCGATAAAGACGATACAAGGTGCATTCGCTTTCGCTTGTTCAAATAGGTCGCGGACGCGAGAAGCACCCACCCCGACGAACATTTCCACAAATTCCGAACCGGAAATGCTAAAAAACGGGACTCCTGCTTCTCCAGCTACTGCGCGAGCAAGCAGGGTTTTACCAGTCCCCGGAGGACCGACTAAAAGGACCCCTTTGGGGATTTTTGCCCCAATTGCCGTGAAGCGATCGGCATTTTTCAGGAAGTCCACCACTTCGTTTAATTCTAATTTTGCCCCTTCAATCCCGGCCACATCACCGAAAGTAACCTGGGTTTGGGGTTCCATCTGTACTCTTGCTTTCGATTTGCCGAAGTTCATCGCTTGGGAGCCAGGACCACTTTGAGCGCGACGGAGCAAGAAAAATAGACCAACAAGAAGCAATATAGGGAAAAATAGGCTACTGAAGGCTCTTACCCATACTCCTTCTTCCCTTTGGGGCAGTACGGAAATATCAACGTTATTTTCCGCCAAGATGTTGATTAATTGCGGATCGTTGGGCAGGTTAACTAATACATTGGTTCCATCTTGAGTGGGTACGATCGCTCGTTGCCGGTCAGCACTTAAGCGCACGGTTTCCACTTTACCTTCCCGCACTTCCTGTAAAAATTCACTATACTTCCAAGTCTGTTGCACTGCTGGCTGGCGATCGAAGAAAGCTGAGGCCAAGGCAAGGACTACGATTAACAATAGGGCATATAGTCCCGCATTGCGCCATTTTTTGTTATTACCGTTTTTGTTCACGCTGTCGAACTCCTGATAAATTGAGGATGATCTTATCGGTTGTCAAGGGGTTGTTAATTTATGTTAACGTTTCTCAGGAACACTGGACAGGTTTTTTTTTAATATGCCCGTTCTGGTCCTCCATCGGGGTTAGCTGTTGGGGGTTGGGGGAGTATGTCAATGTGACTCTCCTAGACCGAGTATGATCAATTTGTAACAAAATGCCAAAATACTGCATAAAAGCTGCAAGTGGAACGATATAGAGTTTAGTTGACCTCCACGGGGACTAGCTAGATGAAAAAACGAGAGACTTTGCTGGAGAAGTTTTGTTGCTTTTTAGTTTTGCAGCAAAATAGGACAGAATGGAATTGCGATCGGCGTTTGCGTCGTAACATGGAAAGCTATGGCCCAATCGATCCTAATGTCGAGTCCGAGGAATATTGGTCTCTATTCTTTCACCAACAGTATCAGAATCACGGTTCCCAAAATCATCTTTTTCGTGGGCATTTATACGCTTATTTGCAGGAACCTTGCTACTGGGCAGCTGCCGAAATCTATCAAAAATATCAAGCTAAACTAGATTATCAGATCGAAGACTACTTTAACGAAGGAATTCTTGGTTTTGAGGCTATCTTAGCTGACTTTAAGCCTTTATTCTCCACTCGCTTCGATAATTTTGCCACTCAGAGGATTAAATATCGCTTAATTGATCGCATCCGTCAGATTAGTCAAGCATTCGGCCATAATACTTGGAGTCTACTACTTAATTCTACCGGAGCGCGTCTCAGCCAAGCTCTCCTGGCGAGGGGATTAGTGGGAGAAACTCTCGAAAATTACCTTTTAGCTTGGGATTACTATAAAGAAATTTATGCCCAGGCAAAAATAAAAACCGATGGTAAAATTCAGGAACCTAGTCCAGAAATCTGGCAAAAAATCGCCGCTGCTTATAACTCGGATAGCCACTCTACCATCAAAATCAATTCTGCGACAATTGCCCGATGGTTAAAGGATGCGGGACAAGCTATTTTTGATTATTTATTTCCCCAAGGAAAAACAATTTCTCTACAGCAACCTTTCGGGGATGGGGAAAGTAGCACGAGGGAGGAAATGATCGAAGATACTCTCCATGATACCCCTTGGCAGCAATTAGAAGCGGCGGAAAATTTTCGCGAGTCGCAACAAAATCACCAAAAAATTCTAGCTTGGTTACGCGCAGAAATTCAACAGATTTGTCAGCAGCCGCAACAGGCAAAACTGCATCCGCAAATTCAGTTAATTCTAGAGATGACTTATGGGTTAGGGTTGGGACAAGTGGCAATTGCCGCTAAGATTACAGAAATCACCACGGTGGTTATCAAACAATATCAGGTTTCTAGGGAACTGGATAAAGTTTATCGTCACCTCGCTAAAAAGTTTTTACCCTGGGCCAGCGAAAACCTGCATATTTCTTTCCAGTCTCACGATAGAGAAGTTATTAGTAAGGCAATAGAACCATGGCTAACATACTACTATCAAACCGGCGCAACAACTCAGGAGGATTAATTATGGTTAATGATTGGTTAGAACTAACTCCTGATAGCATTTGGCTAGAAATACCCGCAGATATTCAAGAGATAAGTTGGGCAAAAAGTGCCAGTTTTGCCGATGCCAGTATCCGTCAGAGATTTTATATTAATTATCTCTGTCAACAAGTTATTTTTAACTATCTACAGTCAGGGATTACAGGGGTTAGCTTAGTAGAAAATCAAGAGGATTTCTGGCAACTAGGAGTTAATGGTTTTACCGTTAAATTAGGCGAAAAGTCAGTAATATTTATTGCCAGCGAAACTCTGGATCTAGAAGCGATCGAAATTCCTCAAGAATGGGTAGATATTCCTCAATTAATTGGTGATTATTATCTAGCGGTACAGGTAAACACTGCCGAAAGTCATCTGAGAATTTGGGGTTATACTACCTATAAAGATATTAAGGAAAAAGGACAATATATTAAGCGTAATCTTAACTACTCTCTACCGAGAAATCAACTGCAATCAGGATCAGATTCTTTGGATTTATGGGGAGAGTGTCAATTACAACCAGTTAAGATTGAACCGGAAAAGAGGTCAGAAAAACTATCTTTAGATAGATTGACAACCTTACTAGACATCTTAGCTAATCGTCAGTTAATCTTTCCCAGAAAAGCTATTGCTTTTCAAGAATGGGCAGCAGTTATCGTCAATAGTAACTGGAGAAAAATTTTAATTACCCGTCGGCAAAAATCCCCCGTCAAGTTAACCAATTGGTTTGCCGATAATTTCCCCATTGATTGGCAAAGTATCCTCGATTTTAGCTCACTGTCACTGGTTCCAGCTTTCAAAAATACAGAAATTAAACGCATCAAAGATTTAGGAGTAGAATTACTGGGAAATCCCCTCGCTTTGATGATTACTATCGCTAAAATTGAAGAAATATTTAGCCTGCAAGCGACTGTTTACCCCACGGGAGAAACAAGCACTTTACCCCCCCATTTAAAATTAACTATTCTCACCGAAACTGGTCAAGTTTTTCGAGAAGTAATTGCCACAGATAACGATGAATTTATTCGTTATCGATTTGATGCTGAATTGGGGGATAAATTCTTCATTGAAGTGGCTTTAGAATCGGCAAGAGTCACCGAATATTTACAAGTATAAGCGAGGAAAAACTTCATGATTAAACTCTTAACTCTCGAACTAGATGGCACATTCGATCGAGGATTTAAAGTAAAATTAGAAATTCGTCCCGATCTTAATTCTCGTCCCCAAACTGTGATCAAAGCAAGGCTACCAGCTAATTTAGAGTTATTAACTTTTTACCGTCAATGGCAACGTCACTATAGTGAATTAGAGGGATTTTTTAAAGTCTTAAAAGATAGCAATCCCCAACAAATTACCAATAGTTCTCAGCAGAGTTTAGTCTTTAAAAACTGCCAAGAAAAAGCCGAATTATTTGAGGATAACTTAAACAAATGGTTGAATAATAGCCCAGAATTTGAACCGATCAAAACCGCAATTCTGCGCTCTGGCAATAACTTTCGTATCTGGTTACAAACCGATAATATTTGGCTGCAAAGATTCCCCTGGGAAAAATGGGAAATCCTCCAAAATACTGGCGCAGATATAGCCATTATTGTCTCAGAATACGATACCTTAACCAGACAATTAAAAAATCATGAAAAAATTCGGATTTTAGCCATTTTAGGCTATGCCACCGACTTAAGATTTCTCGAAGAAGATCGCAAAACTTTAGACGATATTGCGGGAAAAGCAGGAGCAGAAATTATCTGGGAAAAAGCCCCTCACCCGCAAAAATTAAATCAGTTATTGCGTCAAGAAACTTGGAATATCCTCTTTTTTAGCGGTCATAGTGCCAGTACAGAAGATGGCCAAGATTGCGAAATTCAACTAACAGAAACTCATAAATTAAAGATAGCTGATTTTAGCTTTTCCCTGGGAGAAGCCACTAAAAACGGGTTAAAGTTAGCGATATTTAACTCCTGTGATGGTATCGGTTTAGCACAACAACTATCACGGGAAAAAGGGATGGCATTACCCCATCTAATCTTTATGCGCGAGAAATTACCCGATCCTGTTTCTCCCAAATTTCTGCAATACTTTTTAACCGCTTTTACCAATAATAAATCTCTCTATAGCGCCGTACATGAAGCCCAAAAAAATCTCCACGATGACTGGGAAAAAGACTATCCCTGTGCCAGTTGGCTGCCCGTAGTTTGCCCCAATCCCACCGAAGAACCCCCCACTTGGCATAGTTTCAGTAACTCCCCTCAAAAACAACAAAATTGGCGACGATTCGCTCTAACTTTCGGTTTAGGTTTAGCCGTAACGATGACAGTCTTGGCAATAAGAGAAACAGGAATTTTAGAACCCTTAGAATTAAATATTTATGATCGCCTGATGCAACTAAAACCCAAAGATAAACCCGATGAAAGATTATTAATTATTACCATTGATCGCCAAGATTGGGAATATCAAGATCGCATGGGTATGAAAAGACCAACAATACCAGGCAGCGATCGAAAACGTTCCCTCGCAGGAGAAGCATTATCGAAGCTTTTAAATAAATTACTACCCTACCAACCGCAAATTATCGCCTTAGATATCCTCCGTCCCATCGCTGCCAGCGAAGATTATCCACCCCTAGCCAATCAATTACAAAATACTCCTAATTTTATCTCGATTTGTCAGTTCAATAATTACCCGCAACCGGACGGATTTCCCCCACCCCCGGAACTGCCAAAAAATCAGAGTAGTTTTAGTAACACAGTGCCAGACGAAACCGTTGCCGGAGTTCCCCGAATTCGTCGTTTTTTGTATCAGGCAAAACTCGATCGCACCTCTCCCTGTCTTCCCCCGGATTCTTTGGCCACAGTTGACTCAATGTCCTGTAATTTTAAAGATTATGCTCCTAGTTTTAGTCTCCTAATTGCCAAACGATATCTAGAATCCCAGAATCAAGATTTTGACTGCAATAAACTGGAGCGGGGAATTCTAGAAATTAATATCGGGGATACTCATCTCGGTGACTGGCTACAATCCAACCGCGGCCCCTACAGAACCAGTCAATCCGATACCCGATCCGGCCGTCAAGTTATGCTCGCTTACCGTCGAATCGCCGATAATGGCATCGATGCAATCATAAAAATTGCCCCGAAAAAATCTCTCCGACAGGTTTTAGAGCCGGGTTTTAATTCCGAATCAGTCCGGGAAAAAATTGTTCTAATTGGAGTAACAGAACCCGGGATCGATGACTTTTTAACCCCCTTTAGTCGCAACCCATCGGAAGCAATTCCGGGGGTTTATCTGCACGCGCACGCAGTCAGTCAAATTCTCGATACAATGATGGGAAAACGAGCCTCGATCGCTTTCTGGAATCCCCTACAGGAGACTTTCTGGGTGTTGGGGTGGTCCCTAGTGGGGGGATTATTAACGTGGCGTTTTCTTCGGGTAAAAACGGTACTTTTGACAGTAGCGATCGCTATGATTTCCCTCACCGGCATCGGTTGGCTTCTCTTTAGTTATTTCGGTCTTTGGGTTCCGATTATCCCCCCAGCGATCGCACTTCTCACCACCTCCGGTATCTTCTTTTTTCTTCGTTCTTATACTAAATCCGTTGAGTAACGCACAGAAAACGGGTTTCTCGGAGAAACCCGTTTTCTACTACTTAAAATAGCTAGGTAACAGCCATGATCAAACCTTCGATCGCCCTCATCCTTCTTTTCTCCCTACTGCCTCAACCCGGATTAACCCTTGTCACCCCGGCTGCCGGAAATATTTCTAACGATCGCATTCTGACGGCACAGGGCGATCGGGAGCTTACCGAGGAGCAATTCCTACAACGAGTCACCGTTCGGATTACTAGCGAGACAAATCGGGGATCGGGGACAATTATCGCCAAAAAAGGCGATAATTACCTTATCCTAACCAACGCCCACGTTACCCGCAACACGAAAACCCTACAGGTACAAACTTACGACGGCCACAGCCGTGCGGCCCGCATTGTCCCCAATTCCCTATCGGAGAATCAAGATCTCGCTCTGCTGGAGTTTAGCGATACCAGGAATTATGCGATCGCCACCATCGCGAAGTTTACCATCAATCAAAACAGCATCGGTTTAGAAGTGGTGGCTGCGGGATATGTTGCCGAAACGGGACAGTATCGGACGACAAAGGGAACCCTCGAACAGGTGAGCGATCGACCCCTCCGGGATGGCTACAGCGTCGGTTATAGTGGCGAGATCGTGCAGGGAATGAGTGGCGGCGGCATTTTTGTCGAGCGGGATTTAATCGGCATTAACGGGCGATCGGCCCATCCGATTCTCTCTAACTACATCTACGAAGACGGTACAAAACCCACAGACGCAGAAATCCAACAGATGAGAGCGGTTAACTGGGGCATTCCCATCAATACCCTATTAACCTACATCCGTCCCGAAATCCTCAGCGCCTATAACCTACCCCTACCGCCGGTGAACCCCGATATAGAAACCACCGCCCCTACTGACTATATCGCCGAATTAGAAACAAAAGCCAAGGGTTTCACCGTGCGGATTGATAGTAGCAGTACAGCCAATGGAAGTGGCGTAATTATCGCTAAAAAAGGGAATATTTACACGGTTTTAACCGCCGCTCACGTCCTCTGCGAAAAAATCGCCGAGGAGAAAACCTGTGTCAATTTCACCTACACCGTCGTCACCAGCGACGGCAAAACTCGAAACATCGAGAAAAGCACCATCATCCGGCAGGAAGGGGTAGATTGAGCAGTTTTTCAGTTTGAAAGCCAGGACAATTATCCCGTTGCGGAAATAGCGAATTATAACCCAAATACCAGAGATTATGTTTTTGCGGCAGGATTTCCGAAAATTGGCGACAATCCCTCGAAATGGTTGTTTAGTGGCGGTAGAATTGACGAGAAAGAACAGGGATTACTACAAACCCGCCAAAGTGACTTAAGCACGCAACAAAGTGGAACATTACAAAGTGTTGCTTCTTTAACCGGAGGCTATGAATTAGTTTATACCAGCATCACATTTGGGGGCATGAGTGGCGGTGCAGTCTTAGACTCCCAGGGGAGAGTAATAGGGATTCATGGACGTTCAGAAGGAGCAGGGGTAACGGAAATTCAGTTAGGGTATAGTTTAGGGATTCCCATTAGCACTTTTATCGGATTGCAAGAAAGATTGAAGGTAAAACCGCAATTATTAACCACTGCTCAACCCCAAGTTAGTCCGCAACAAAAACTAGAAATTTTTATAGCGATTACTGGTGTTATTGTTCCTAATACCAATGCGAAGGCGGATATTTGGATAGAAAGGGGAGGACAATTATGGCGGTTACGGAGGTATGAGGAAGCAATTAAAGCTTTTGATGAAGCGATTAAGCAAAATGACCCCGATAATGTCTATTTAGCCTGGTATGGGAAGGGATTAGCGTTATTTGAATTACGCGAACATCAAACAGCTATAGAAGCTTTGCAACAAGCGATTAATACCTTACCTACAGGAGAAGATTTAAAGGAGTTTCACAGTAGTATTTTACAACAGCAAAGTGTAGTTTATGGCTCTTTAGAAAATTATGAGCAAGCATTAACGGTGATTAATCAGGCGATTTCTCTGGTTCCCAATAATCCTAAATCTTATATCATAAAATCGGGAGTATTATATGATTTAAAACGCTATGATGAGGGATTAGCCGCAATTACTCAGGCAATTGAGCTCGCTCCCCGTGCTTTTTGGTATAGCAATCGGGGGGTTCTTTACCAAGATAAACAAAAATACAAATTAGCATTAGATGACTACAACAAAGCCATTGAACTTAATCCTAATTATGATCAAGCTTACGTCAATCGGGGGGTTCTTTACTTTGACTTGCAGAAATACGATTTAGCCCTCTCTGACTACAACCAAGCCCTTCAACTTAATCCTAATGATCCTATGGCTTACCTCAATCGGGGGGTTCTTTACCATAACCAGCAGAAATACGATTTAGCCCTCTCTGACTACAGCAAAACTATTGAACTTAATCGTAATTTTGCTAAGGCTTACTACAATCGGGGGGTTCTTTACCATAACCAGCAGAAATACGATTTAGCCCTCTCTGAGTACGACAAAGCTATTAACCTTAATCCTAATTTAGCTGAGGCTTACTTGGGTCGGGGGGTTCTTTACCAAGACTTGCAGAAATACGAATTAGCCCTCTCTGACTACAGCAAAGCTATTGACATTAATCCTAATTTTGCTGATGCTTACTTAGGTCGGGGAGTTATTTACTATGACTTGCAGAAATACGAATTAGCCCTCTCTGACTACAGCAAAGCTATTGACATTAATCCTAATGATGCTATGGCTTACTACAATCGGGGGATTCTTTACTATGACTTGCAGAAATACGAATTAGCTTTAGCTGACTACAACAAAGCTATTGAACTTAACAAAGATGCTTTTAATGCTATGACAAACATCGGATTAATTAAGTATGAACAAGGAGCAATAAATGAAGCTGCTGAACAATTCAAAAAAGCATTATCAATTAACAATCAATCAGCCGAAATTCAATTAGCCTTAGCCGTTGTTTTTTATCAGCAAGGCGAAAAAGATAAAGCATTAAAACTCGCTGAAAGTGCTTTAAAAATTGATTCTCAATTTGCCAATATTGATTTCCTTAAAAAGAATTTATGGGGAAATAAAATAATTGCTGATGCTCAAAAATTATTAGCATATCCTGAACTAAAAAATTATGTTAATCAGTAGTTAATTAGTAGTTCCGTAGGTTGGGTTGAGCGAATAAATATGTTAAGGAAAACCTCTCAATTCTCAGGGAAAGCGAAACCCAACACCCAACACCTAAATCTGTCTGAATCTTTTTGTTGGGTTTCCTTGGGTGTATTGTTGGGTTTCCTTACGTCAACCCAATCGACGATAATTGCTATGATTACTATAATCCGTAGTCGTGGTCTTTTAGATGCCAAATTAAAACAACCCGAAAAAGCAAAAATTGATCTACAACAAGCAGCTATATTATTCCGCCAACAGAATAATATGGCAACTTATGAAAAGGTGATGCAATTTTTACAACAATTAGGGGGGTGAAATAGAAATCATCAATTATGGAAAGTCGAGAAATTATCAAAAAACTGAAGGATGAGGGATGGTATCAAGTAGGTACAACAGGAAGTCATCATCATTTTAAACATCCCCATAAAAAAGGGAAAGTGACTGTTCCTCACCCTAAAAAGGATATTCCCCTTAAAACCCTAATCAGTATCGAAAAACAAGCCGGTATTAAATTACGATAAAGGAGAAATAAATGATTACTTATTTAGCCACCGTTCATAAAGATAACCATAGTGATTATGGGGTACAATTTTATGACTTTCCGGGTTGTATTAGTGCAGGAGAAACCATCGAAGAAGCGAAAAAAATGGCAACTGAAGCCTTAAAAGGTCATATTTCCTTTATGTTGGCAGATGGGGACGAAATTCCCACCCCTAGCACCCTCGAAACCATTTTAACCGACGCGGATCATCAAGATGCGATCGCTTTTCTACTCATTGAGGTATCAGAAGCTATTTTAAACCATCAGGAATTGTGTGTAAAAAACTAGGTGCAGTCCCTAGCTTGGTTTGAGCGAATAAATATGTTAAAGAAAACCTCTCAATTCTCAGGAAAAGCGAAACCCAACACCCAAAATCTAAATCTGTCTGAATCTTTTTGTTGGGTTTCCTTGGGTCAACCCAATCGACGATAATTGCTATGATTACTATAATCCGTAGTCGTGGTGTTTTATATGCCAGATTAAAACAAACCAAAAAAGCCAAAATTGATCTATAACAAGCGGCTATATTATTCCGCCAACAGAATATAGCGGTTCTCGCATCTGTGCGGCACACTTAAACCTTTGCTGATTAAGCTATTTAGGATCGGGAATGTACCTCGTGTGAATCAGAAACGCTATAATATGGCAACTGATGAAAAGGTGATGCAACTTTTACGCGAATTAGGGAGGTGACAAATGATGAAAACACCCGTTGATTTATACCGTAGAGGTAATGCTACATCTCCCAGAATGGATCATGTTCGTCCTAACAAAGATATTGCTATCTATGAAAATAATGGGCAAATATGGGTAAAAGAAACCCTTGTTGATGGACAAACACCGGGGGGAATTTCGACCTTTTCCGTTCAGGGAATAGGAAACAACTGGTGGAAACTAGATCGGGGAATTTCTATTCCCAGTGAGCTAGAATTAATTAATGATCGAGGTAATCACTGGTTATGGAAACCCTTATTTCCCATGTCAATAGAAACCTATCAACACGCTTTAAGGGTAATTGGTGAATTTTTTTATCGTGTAAGTTGAGGTAAACTATGAAAACTCTATCATTTAAAGACATCCAATTTATTATCGAAGCTCTCGAATCCCTTCTCAAAAATTATAGTGACCGTATTCAACAAATAGAAGCTCTCGAAAACTATGAAGATGAAATTTCGGACTTAAGTAATGATTCTTTATTTTTACAAGAATTAATTACTGACTTACAAAATCAACAAACACAAGAATTGGCTCTACTTGTGCCTGAACTTGATTTAAAAAAAATGCCTTTACAAACATTAATTAAACAAGGAAAAAACCTGTCAATTGAGGAAAAATTAATCTTATTGGAATCTCTAACTTCATCAATCCGCGAAGAATATAATCTAATGCGAACCTGAAATGAGAAATCAATGATTACTTATTTAGCCACCGTTCATAAAGTCCGTAGTCGTGGTCTTTTATATGCCAAATTAAAACAAACCGAAAAAGCAAAAATTGACCTACAACAAGCAGCTATATTATTCCACCAACAGAATAATATGGCAACTGATGAAAAGGTGATGCAATTTTTGCAGCAATTAGGGCAATAAGTGGGGGGGTGAGTTATCAGTATTTAGTTTTTTCTAGTCTAGTCTGTTAATTGTTCATTAAAAACCTTCGGGAGGGATGTTATTTTATGACCTTAAAACAACTCATACAAGACAAACGAGAGGATATCCTAAAAATTGCCACCAAACATGGTGCTTTTAATGTGCGTGTATTTGGTTCCGTTGCTAGAGGTGAGGAAACCGAAAATAGTGATATTGATTTTTTAATTGATTATGATTTAGCTAAAACGTCCCCTTGGTTTCCCGGTGGATTATTAGTTGATTTAGAGGCTCTCTTAGGGTGTAAAGTGGATGTAGTAACTGAAAAAAGCCTTCATCATCTAATTAAACAGCGAATCTTAAAGGAGGCAATTAAGTTATGAATGAAGATCGAGTTTATCTTGAATACATTTTAGACTGTATTGATAAAATTAAGGACTATTCCCAAGGAGGAAAACAGGAGTTTTTTGCTAATTCAATGATCAGCGATGCTATCATTAGACGCTTACAAACTTTGGCAGAATCAACTCAAAGGCTTTCGGAGGAATTAAAGGCAAATATTCCCAATGTTGACTGGCGTAATATTTCTGGTTTTAGGAATATTTTAGTACATGATTATTTAGGGGGAATTGACCTTAATACAGTTTGGGAGGTGGTAGAGAATTATTTGGATGATTTGAAAGAACAGATTTTAAGACATCTAGAATCAGTTTCTTAGGTTGGGTTGAGCGAATAAATATGTTAAAGAAAATCTCTCAATTCTCAGGGAAAGCGAAACCCAACACCCAACACCTAAGTCCGTCTGAATCTTTTTGTTGGGTTTTTTTACGTCAACCCAACCGACGGTAATTGCTATGATTACTAGGTTCGGTAGAGCCGATTTTTTTTAAGCATTTAACATTTAAGCACCCAATCTTCCTTCTAAAATGCCAATGATGGACAAATCCTCATCTAAGGTTTCCCAATGTAATCCCGTGCCATCACAAATTAACTCAACCTCTGCTAATTGTTCAAAGGTTGCTTTTGATAAGCGTTTATTTTTATAAGCAGGAAAACGAATTTCTCTATCGTCTTCTAAACGAATACAAATCCATTTATCTTCAACCCAAACTTTTTGAGCTTTTACTATGCTTTCATGTACCAAATACATCGTGCCATTTCCTCCGTATTATTTCTATATTTTCTGTAATGATAACTTCAGCCCGAACAATTTCTTTGGTTTTTAGACCTTTAGCATAATCCAATTCTAGCGGCTCTAGCCAAAATTTAGCATATCCGCCGCCCCGTCGAACGTGAACGTGCATGGGTTCATTGCCTTCATTGGCATAGAAAAAGAAAACATAGCCTTCCAGTCTGAAAATTTCTGGCATGAGGTTAAAGCTTATTTTGCCGGATTTGGCCAAGCATGAAATGTAACGCACCATCAATTTTATAATATTCGGTGGGTTATGCTACAGTGCTTGTCATCTTGGTGCGATCACTGTTTTAGAGAACGAAAAGCGATCGCATCCTTTCCTAGGTTGGGTCATCGGAACGAAACCCAACACCTAAATCCGTCTGAATCTTTTTTTTGGGTTTCCTTGGGTCTATTGTTGGGTTTCCTTACTTTGATAGCAAGGATTGCATGGCATCTTTCCTATTCTGATCTGACAACGCCAAAAAAATTGATCGCCCTATCCTGCATATTCTCAAAAAAGCAACCGATGAATTAGGTAGAAGTTCAAATCACCCTCACCGAGGAACTACCCATGAAATCCTTTGCCCTTCTCACCACCGTCAGTCTAATCGGCCTCTCCACCCTCGCCACTGTTCACCCCGTTATGGCCCTAGAAAGCCGACAACCAGTCGAAACCCGGATCGCTCAAGCGAACTACAAAGAAGCGATCGCCCACTTTAACCGGGGAGTTAACTAAGCTAAACGGCGCTTAACCTGCATGATCCAATAGCTATAACCCTTTTGGAGTCTATATCGGTGATCCGAAGTAAAAGCCGTTTAGCTTACATCCAACAGGAAAAATATGATCTCGCCCTTACTCAATTCACCAGAGCGATCGAACTCGATCCGAACTATACCGAAGCTTACTTCGGTCGGGGCATGATTTACACGATTCGCGAACAATGGCGACTGGCGTTTCAAGACCTGAACACCGCGATCCGACTAGACCCCCGCGCTGCCTACGCTTACCATTTACGGGGTATCGTCCATCTCGCATTTAACCAGAGACAAAATGCGATCGCCGATCTAACAACGGCCGCGGAATTATTTCGCCAGCAGGGAAACACAGAAATGTACAACAGCGCCATAGAAGCACTACGGCAATTAGGCGCGTAAGTTCAAACGGAGAGCGATCGCTCTCCCCCTTTAAACTTTTGTGAAAAAAGCAACCTGAGGACTTAAAACTCGATCGCATAATTGGGAAAAACCCAACGATAACATCCTTGCCAGCAGCCCCCGACTAAAGAGGAGTCAACCCGATGAAACCAATTACTTTCACCCTATCGGTGCTACTCGCCACCACCGCCCTAAGCTGTCAACCCGGAGGCTTCCTGATGGAAAACGTTCGACCTATCCCCGCGCAGGAGCAGACCGCTTCTAGAGTCTATCAGAAAGCCAGCCCCGCCGTCGTCACCGTCAAAAATGGCAGCGGCCACGGTAGCGGCTTTCTCGTCAGTCCCGACGGTATGATCATTACCAACGCCCACGTTGTCGAGAACGGCCCCCGGGTGGTGACGGTGAAATTTTCCAACGGACAGCAGGCCTCAGCAGACGTGATCGGCTTCGCTAAAAATGGCGTGGATTTAGCCGTCCTGCGGATTTATAACCGCCAAAACCCGCCCTATCTTCCCCTCGCCCGTCCGAACTCCGCCAAAGTCGGCGAAAGCGTTTTCGCCATCGGCACACCCTTAAACGAGGACTATCAAAACACCCTCACCCAGGGCATTATCAGCCGTCTCGACCCCGAAAAAGGCATTGTGCAACACAACGCTAATATCAACAAAGGCAATTCCGGCGGGCCGCTTTTGAATTCACAGGGGGAAGTGGTGGGGGTCAATGTCGCGGTCAATATCGGGAGTTCCGTTTACGACGATGCGGGAAACCCGATCGGCCATACCCAGAGCGGGATTAATTTCGCCGTTTCCCTCGATCGCCTGCAAGCTTTCCTCACCGCGGTTAAAACAGGCGATATATCCTCCGTTTCTACCCTCCAGAAAGAGAATCGAGAACCCGTGATTCTCACACTTCCCCTCGACGGTCAGACCGTTCAAGGCAACTTGACCAAAGACCAAAACGAGCAATATTACGCCTTCGAGGGTCGCATAGGGCAAAAAGTGACCATCGAAATGAATGCACAGGAGATAAACCCCCTCTTGACGATATTGCGCGTTGTTAAATCCTCTGAGGGGGAGAAAGTCGAGAAAATAGCGGACAATGACGATCGCGCTCCTGGTGATTTTAACGCTCGACTCGTAACCGAATTACCCGCCGATGGAGTTTATCTCGTGGTCGCCAAGTCCCAAGAAAAGGGCGAAACGGGCAACTATACCCTAAGAGCGGCGATTAATCCCTAATTCAACTGTTTTTATCCTTTGAGACCGTTTTTTATTCAGGAACTATCCCTATGAACCCTAGACATATTTCCCTCCGTCTCGCTGGCGTCGGCCTCCTCGCCACTGTTCTCCTCGGTGGTATCGCCCCCGGTTTCAGCCAATCGACCACCCCGAATCGCGTCACCTTCTTCTGTAAAGAGGTGTTTGATCGCGCATCGGGAGGAAAAATCCCCGCCACCCTGGCTTGGATTCCCGAAAGGAGCGGCAATGTGCGGATTATCGGCTGGAAATCGGAATATTTCTCCAAACGTTCCCCGGTTCGTTGCCAGGAAGTCACGAAAAAATTCCAGAAAGCCTATGATCAAGGGCGTTTTAACTACCTTACCACCGGCCGGGCGAAAGGATACCCGATCATCTGCAGCGTTTCACGATCCGGCGATCCCTGCGACGGCAATAGCCAACTTTTTACCCTCAAACCCCAGGATAACCCCGATCTGGTCTTACAACAACTCATGAACATCCTAGAGGGGAAAACCTCGGATATGCTCCTCCAGAGTTCCGGAGATAAAACCTATATCTCGATGAGGGAGTTTTTCGCCAAAGCACCACTCGCCGATCGCGACGCACCCTGTGGTACGAGATCTGCTGGCCCGCAAAATAATTGCGTTCCCACCCGCTAGAATTTTCGCTGTTTTACCCCGAATTTCCCCATAATAACCATGTTGAAACCCTTTCCCCTACTCCTAAGCCTCCTACTTCTGCCCGTCGTACCGGTTAAAGCGCTATCCCCTTTCTCTGCTCCGGCGATCGTGGCGGAAGACAGCCCAAACGCGCAGATCGAGCGATCGATCCGTCAAGTCACTGTTAAGATTACTAGCGAGATAAATCGAGGATCGGGAATCATTATCGGGAAAAAAGGCAGTATATACCTCGTTTTGACCAACGCTCACGTTACCCGCGGCGCGACCACCCTACAGATCCAAACCCACGACGGCCAAACCCGCACAGCCTCGATCGCGCCGAATTCCCTTTTAAAAGATAAGGATCTGGCCCTGGTGGAGTTTAGCGATACCAGGGATTATCCGATCGCTAAAATTCGCGCCATTTCCCCGGATGCGGAACTAGATATCACTGTAACCGGTTATTCCGCAGAAACGGGGCAGTACACCACCGATAACGGGAAAATTGAACAAACAAGCGATCGACCCCTCCGGGAGGGCTACAGCGTCGGTTATAGTGGCGATATCGTGCAGGGAATGAGTGGCGGTGGTATCTTTTTCGAGGATGAGTTAATCGGCATTAACGGGCGATCGGCCCATCCGATTCTCTCTAACTACATCTACGAGGACGGCACAAAACCCACAGACGCAGAAATCCAACAGATGAGAGCGGTTAACTGGGGCATTCCCCTTCATACCCTATTAACCTACATCCGGCCCGAAATCCTCAGCGCCTATAACCTACCCCTACCGCAGGTGAACCCCGATATAGAAACCACCGCCTATACTGGCTATATCGCCGAATTAGAAGCGAAAGCCAAGGGTTTCACCGTGCGGATTGATAGTAGCAGTACAGCCAATGGAAGTGGCGTAATTATCGCTAAAAAAGGGAATATTTACACGGTTTTAACCGCAGACCATGTATTATGTGAGAAGAAGGAAGAAAGTCAAGATGCTGCAAGTGAACCTTGTCTCAATTTCACCTACACCGTCGTCACCAGCGACGGCAAAACTCGAAACATCGAGAAAAGCACCATCATCCGTCAGGAAGGGGTAGATTTAGCAGTCTTTCAGTTTGAAAGCCAGGACAATTATCCCGTTGCGGAAATAGCGAATTATAACCCAAATACCAGGGATTTTGTTTTTGCGGCAGGCTTCCCCAAAATTGGCCAAAATCCCTCGAAATGGTTGTTTAGTGGCGGTAGAATTAACGATAAAGAACTGGGATTACTAAAAACCCGCCAAAGTGACTTAAGCACGCAACAAAGTGGAACATTACAAAGTGTTGCTTCTTTAACTGGAGGCTATGAATTAGTTTATACCAGCATCACATTTGGGGGCATGAGTGGCGGTGCAGTTTTAGACTCCCAGGGGAGAGTAATAGGGATTCATGGACGTTCAGAAGGAGCAGGGGAAGGGAAAATTCAGTTAGGGTATAGTTTGGGGATTCCTATTAGCACTTTTATCGGATTGCAAGAAAGATTGAAGGTAAAACCGCAATTATTAACCACTACTCAACCCCAAGTTAGTCAGCAACAACAACAAGAAATTATTCAAGCGATTGATAGTATTATTGTTCCTAATACGAATGCAACAGCGGATATTTGGATAGAAAGGGGGGGACAATTACATCGGTTAGGAAGGTATGAGGAAGCAATTAAAGCCTTTGATGAGGCGATTAAGCAAAATGAGTCCGAGAATGTTTATTTAGCTTGGTACGGGAAGGGATTAGCATTAGGTTATTTAGATAAATATCAACCAGCTATAGAAGCTTTCCAACAAGCGATTAATACCTTACCTAAACGGGAAAATTTAAAGAAGTTTCACAGTAGTATTTTACAAGAGCAAAGTGTAGGTTATCGCTATTTAGAAAATTATGAGCAAGCCTTAACGGTGATTAATCAGGCGATTTCTCTGTTTCCCAATAATCCCAATTCCTATAACGAGAAATTGGTAGTATTAATTAAATTAAACCGCTATGATGAAGGATTAGCGGCGATTAATCAGGCAATTAATCTCGCTCCCCGTGCTGCTTGGTATGGCAATCGGGGGAATCTTTACTCTGACTTGCAGAAATACGAATTAGCCCTCTCTGACTACAGCAAAGCCATTGAAATTAATCCTAATTTTGCTGAGGCTTACGGCAATCGGGGGAATCTTTACTATTA
>VYLJ01000091.1_pt1 | contig 49833 bp, 50 predicted proteins | sample 5114331 | NCBI WGS metagenome assembly VYLJ01 (sample SAMN12291791, study PRJNA351875) | freshwater metagenome | isolation source: freshwater lake | place: USA: Michigan, MSU2 Lake | collected 2011-08-16
TAAAAGTTATATTTTCTCTGAATTATCTCAACAAAAACTTATCTTCTCAATTGGCTTGAATAATCAATTATCTTTCTCCTGCTGCCCCCTTACTTTTTCAGCAAGCCCTACTTAATTAGTTATTTATTTATTTATTTATTTATTTATCTTCATCTTTATCCCTGATTACTGATTACTGATTACTGATTACTGATTAGGTGACACTTTGAAACAATTGTGACCAATCGAGATTGGGAGCGTCTGGGGGGGCAACAATTTCGAGAATTTTATTGTTAGCGGCGGGATAAAATAGGGATTCTACGCAAACGGAAGCCACTTTCGTGCGGGGAATATTGCCCTCAGACAGGGTATCGGCGGATGACATTTTAATGGCATTAAGATTATCATCGTTTTTGAGGCCGCCGGGGCGCACAATCGTGTAGGTTAAGCCACTATTGATTAAATAGGCTTCCGCTTGTTTTTTCCAGAATAAAATTAACCAAAAGAGATTGAGGGGGTGGAAAAAGTTGGATACACAGAGGGAAGTAACGAGAACAAAATGTTCGATTCCTTTCTTTTTTGCGGCATCGATGAGATTTTTAGTTCCCAAGTAGTCCACTAACAAAGGTTCCGTGGGATTAAAACTCGGTCTGGCTCCCGTGGCGCATAGCAAAACGCTACAATCAGCGATTAGTGCCTCTAACTTATCGGCCTGTTGGACATCTCCGACGACGATTTCCACCCCTGCTGGCAAAATTTCCGCCGCTTTCTCTGGGTTTCTCACCAAAGCGCGTACGGGAATCTGACGTTCGACTAATTGGGCAACTATTCTCCGTCCTGTTTCCCCCGTAGCTCCTGCTACAAATGCTTTCATCGCTTCTTGACCTCATGGTTTTTAACAATACGTTACACTAATCTCAATTCTACAAATTTCCCTGATCCTTTGGCAGTTAATCCCCAACTGTTTCTAGCACTATCATTTTCCAGGTTTTAAGTCATGCAGCATCCCCCCATTAACTCCCTAGCTCTCGAATCTGTAGAAGTCAAAGAAGACAATCAATTTCTCGGTTTTCAAACCCATTTTGCCGGATCTATGGATATGTATAGCAATCAGGACAAGGTTGCCGATTATCTGGGCGCTCACGAAGGTTGGTTTTGTCGTTGTGCCGAACCGATGAAAACTCTGCCCTTCGGTGACAATGGTTATATTATCACCATCGGTAAATATGGAGCTTTTGGCTATGAACTGGAGCCGAAAATCGCTGTGGTTCTGGAACTTCCCGTCAATGGAGTCTATCATACTCGCAGTGTCCCCATTCCCGATCAACCGTTTTTGGGCTATCTAGTGGATTATCAGGCAATTATGAAACTAGAGGAAATGCCGCTATCTTCTCCTAGTCGGGAAATTGAGGCAATTTTTCGGCAACAGGGACGGGATATTCCGGCGGTTATCACCCAAGTCACCTGGGAACTGCGTATGGATGTTATGGTTAAGTTTCCCAAGTTTATTTATAAGATTCCCCGTCCCATTCTCCAAAAAACCGGTGATAAACTGTTGACGCAAATTGTTCGCCAAGTTTCCCCCCGCTTAACCTACAAAGTTCAAGAGGATTTTCACTCTAGCTTTAATTTACCCCTACCCCCTGCCTCCAGTCGTCTTTTCTATCGTCTCGACTCCTGTGAGGGTGGGTTGCTTGCCTAGGGTTTGGGGAGTCTGTCAACAGTAATCAGTAGAGCTTGCTGATGGGAAACCAAGGAAAAATAAAGATTTGCTAACGGTGCTGGTCAGTCTAAGCTAGAATTATTAAGAAATGTTTACTTGTAAAAATAAACCTAAGACTACTTCAATATTTTATGTCTCTGCCTATCCGTAACGTTGCTATCATTGCTCACGTTGACCACGGGAAAACCACCCTCGTCGATGCACTCCTCAAACAGTCGGGAATCTTTCGAGAAGGGGAAGATGTACCCACCTGCGTCATGGATTCCAATGACCTCGAAAGAGAACGCGGTATCACCATTCTGGCCAAAAACACCGCCGTTCGTTACCAAGACACCCTGATTAACATCGTCGATACTCCCGGTCACGCCGACTTTGGTGGCGAAGTGGAACGGGTTTTAGGTATGGTGGACGGTTGTATCCTGATTGTCGATGCTAACGAGGGGCCGATGCCCCAAACCCGTTTTGTGCTGAAAAAAGCCCTAGAAAAGGGATTAAGACCGATTGTCGTGGTTAATAAAATCGATCGCCCTAACGTGGATCCTAACCTAGCCGTGGACAAAGTTTTCGATCTGTTTGTGGAACTGGGTGCCGATGACGACCAATGTGATTTTACTACTCTGTTCGCTTCCGGGATGCAAGGATTCGCCAAAGAAAGCCTCGAAGACGAAGACAAAGATATGCAGCCCCTGTTTGAGGCGATTTTACACCACGTTCCACCACCGGCCGGGGACGTTAACAAACCCCTACAGCTGCAAGTAACCACCCTCGATTACTCGGAATACTTAGGACGCATCGTTATCGGCCGCATCCATAACGGCGTAATTAAAGCCGGTCAACAGGCGGCTTTAGTAAAGGATACGGGCGCGGTTGTCAAGGGTAAAATAACAAAACTTCTTGGTTTTGAGGGTCTCAAACGGGTGGAACTAAACGAGGCCAGCGCCGGTAATATCGTTGCTGTGGCCGGTTTTGCCGACGCTAACATCGGGGAAACCGTAACTTTAGCCGATGACCCGCAAGCTTTACCCCTAATTAAAGTCGATGAACCGACCCTACAAATGACCTTCTCGGTGAACGATTCTCCCTTTGCCGGTCAGGAAGGCACTTTTGTCACCTCGCGGCAAATTCGCGATCGTCTAATGCGAGAATTAGAAACTAACGTCGCTCTGCGGGTGGAAGAAAGTGATTCCGCCGAGAAATTCCTGGTTTCGGGCCGGGGAGAACTGCATTTAGGCATTCTCATCGAAACCATGCGTCGGGAAGGCTACGAATTCCAAGTATCGCAGCCGCAGGTTATCTATCGGGAAATTAACGGTCAACCCTGCGAACCCTACGAATACCTCGTTTTAGATGTACCCGAAGAAGCGGTGGGTTCCAGTATCGAACGTCTCGGCCAACGGAAAGGGGAAATGCAGGATATGCAGACGGGCAGCAATGGCCGTACTCAATTGGAATTCGTGATTCCGGCCCGGGGTTTAATCGGTTTCCGGGGCGAATTTATCCGTCTGAGTCGCGGTGAGGGGATTATGAACCATAGTTTCCTCGAATATCGTCCTTTCTCCGGGGAATTAGCCACCCGTTACAATGGCGTGATTACTGCCTTTGAGGAAGGAGTGGCCACTTTCTACGCCCTCAAAAACGCCGAGGACCGGGGGGTATTCTTTATTACTCCTGGGACAAGAGTGTATAAAAACATGATTATCGGCGAAAGCAACCGGCCCCAGGACGTGGAGATCAATATCTGCAAAACTAAACAGTTAACTAACCATCGTTCCGCCACCGGGGATGAATTGGTTCAGTTACAATCCCCCGTGGATATGAGTCTCGAACGCGCCCTCGAATACATTGGACCAGATGAGTTGGTAGAAATTACCCCGAAATCGATCCGTCTGCGTAAATTACCGGTGAAAAAGTTAGCCAAACGTTAATCGGTTTTGACAAAATCCGGCGGCAATTTGGCCATGGCCATTGCCGCTAAAAGGGGCAGCAATGGCTCGAAGATGATCGGTAATTGGTTAAGATCGAGATCTAACAAAGAAATCCACTCAGATTTTCAACAAAACTGAGATGATAGAAAAAAGTGCCTTGAGTTTGAGGGTAAAGAATCTGCTGTGAGCTATTCTGCTACTTTGATGCGACATCCGATGTTTCCCGCCGCGTCGGACAGCAATCGTCTTCGTCTCTTTTCGGGATCCGCTAATGTATCTCTTGCCCAAGAGGTGGCCCGTTATCTGGGCATGGATGTGGGTCCGATGATTCGTAAACGTTTCGCCGATGGTGAATTGTACATCCAGATTCAGGAATCGATCCGCGGCTGTGATGTCTATTTAATTCAACCCTGTTGCAATCCCGTCAACGATCATTTGATGGAATTGTTGATCATGATTGATGCCTGTCGTCGTGCTTCTGCCCGACAAATTACCGCCGTAATTCCCTATTATGGTTATGCTCGCGCCGATCGCAAAACCGCCGGCCGGGAATCGATCGCCGCCAAACTGGTGGCTAATCTGATCACGGAAGCGGGGGCAAGTCGCGTGTTGGCCATGGATTTGCATTCAGCCCAAATTCAAGGTTATTTCGATATTCCCTTCGATCACGTTTACGGTTCCCCAGTGGTGGTGGACTATCTTCTCAGTAAACAATTACCCGATATCGTCGTGGTTTCTCCCGATGTGGGTGGGGTGGCTAGGGCGCGGGCTTTTGCCAAAAAACTCAATGATGCGCCCCTAGCAATTATTGATAAACGCCGGCAAACCCATAATGTGGCGGAAGTGATGAACTTGATCGGCGATGTTAAGGATAAAACGGCGGTTTTAGTCGATGATATGATCGATACGGCCGGTACGATCGCTCAAGGGGCGCAGTTACTGAAAGCCAAGGGGGCGCGACAGGTTTATGCTTGTGCCACCCATCCGGTTTTTTCCGGTCCTGCGATCGAGCGTTTATCTAGTGGCATAGTCGAGGAGGTGATCGTTACTAATACGATTCCCGTCCCCCAAGAACATTTTTTCCCGCAACTGAAAGTCTTGCCGGTTGCCCCGATTCTGGGTGAGGCCATATGGCGCATCCATGAGGACAATTCCGTAAGTAATATGTTTAAATAGATGGCCGAATCCCCCTAGTTTTAGGGGGAATTTTGATATTTAGCCCTTTTCTGTGGAAATGGGGTGGGTTAATGGCATTATCAACCACTCCATCTCGCAGAGAGAGGGGGAAGGTGTAGAGAGAGAATCGATCGGAAAATTAAATATAGCAATTCTTAAACTTCACTGGTTATTTCACAGTCTTGCCGTACAATGGAGATGCAGAACAGTTCTTCCGATAGTTATTGTGTTCTATTAGCTAAAAACGCTTAATATAGGAGATAAATAGCCTAAAATGTCCAAAGTGGTCGATATTAACAATCCACTGATCGATCCAACTCCTCCAGAGGTTCACTTAACTAATGCACCTCTAGTGTGTGTGCTTGGACAAGTACGGTTCCCACAAATTCTGGCCGTTGAGGATAGGAAATTTGTGACTCCATTTCAGGAAGCTATTAGAACAAAGTATCCTAAGTTACGGCAGGAACGAACTTATCAATTAACTTTTGATAATCAAGAAAAAGATGCCGTCAGATCTCAAGCTGAGGTTATCTGGCAATTTACAGATGCCAATAATCATTGGCGAGTCTCATTAGCGTCTAATTTTGTAGCCTTAGACACATCAAAGTATGTCAGTCGTCAGGACTTTTTAGAGCGAATGAGAGAAGTTTTAACTGCGGTTAATGAACATATTCAACCCAACCTTGTTGAGCGAATCGGTATTAGATATGTTGATCGTATTGAGGGTATTGATGTAGGGAATATTTCTAATTTAGTCAGATCAGAACTGATAAATATCACCGCGTCAACATTTCAAGAACATATTCTTCAAAGTTATAATGAATCTCTGTTTCAGTTACCTAATACCCAAGGGACACTTGTAGCAAGATGGGGATTGATTCCCAGTAACGCTACTTTTGATCCAAATGTCCTTGAACCGATTGATCAACCGAGTTGGTTTCTTGATTTAGATATGTCTATTTCAGAGAATCAAGAATTTGACGTTGAAAAAATTTTAGAGGATGCAAAACGATTTTCTGAAAGAATTTATACTTTTTTTAGATGGTCAGTAACCGAAGAATTTCTAAGACGCTTTGGAGGTGAACAATGAGTAACTTAGTGATTGAACGTTCAAATACTTTTGGCTCAATCAATCCTCAAAAACGATTTAGAATGATTCCTGGTATTGCGGAATCCAGTACCATTGGCTATGATAATCTTGCCGCTCAAAAGTTACTAGCGATTTCAGAAAGAACTAATAGCGAAATAGTTGTTCCGAAGCACAATCCTCATCTTTTTCAAGATAGTCAAAAAGCGATTAATGAACTCAGAAAAACCAGTGGACTGACCTGGGAGCAAGTTGCCAAACTATTTAATGTTTCACGTCGAAGCATTCATTTTTGGGCAAGTGGACAGCCTCTAGCTAGTGACAATGAGGAGAAATTAAATAGATTACTGGGAGTGATTAGATATATTGATCGAGGAAGTGCAAGTCTTAACCGTAAGTTATTATTGAATCCTAATGCTGATGGGGAACTACCTTTAGACCAATTAATATCAGGAGAATATGATAAAGTAAAAGAAAACCTTGGGCGTGGTAATCCACCCAAAAGACCTAAATTAACACCCTTGTCTGAGGAGGAGAGTGAGCTTCGTAGGCCTTTACTACCGGAGATATTAATTGATGCTTTACAAGATTCTATTCATCATGATATTGGACGTTCTAGACCTGCTAAAACATTGAGGAGTGATCAAAATCGCAGTGGAAAGCAAACAGATTGATCTCATTAACAATGAGTTACAAACATGGTGTCAAGGGGATTTTGTTTTAGGAGAACAGCGGTTTGTTCATCGATTTAATCCTCAATTTCCTCTTACACCTGATTCTACAAAGCAAGATGCTGAAGAAAATGATCTTGTAAAATCGGAAGTAAAAGGTCTAGTTGTTGTTACACAAACTTGCGATATTGTCCGTTATTGTTGTGAACGTCCTTTTCTAGAAGTTGTTCCTCTGGTAGAAATTGAAGCTGAAAAAATTAGTGAGATAAAAAAAGGCAGACGACCTCAATACGTTGACATTGAAGGAGTTGCCAAACTAAACTTAGTAGCTGATCTCGATAGGGTAATGACAGTCGAAAAAGCATTAATCTTACAATGGAATCGTCAACAGGGTTGTGTAACTGATCAAGAAAAAAGACTCTTAAGACAAGCGATAGCAAGAAAAAGAATTCGTTTTGCTTTTCCAGATGATTTTGTTCAATTTGTCAGTAAACTTCAAAACCGGATGCAAGATAAGCATACTAAACAAAGTGATGAAGGGGAAGCCTTACGAGCTTTGCGGGAAATTAGAGTTAGTGCAAGACCTTCGTGGAATGATGAAAATCCTGAACTTATGTTTTATTTTATTCGTGAAGAAGAACAAGAGGACTATAATGACATTGGATGGGACAAATGGCTAGATAAGTGGTTAAATTTATTACCTAACTCTGGACGTTTTCAGTCTGATGGTTTAGTAGTAAGCTTAGAAGATATGACCGCAAAAGATTATGTTGACAGTGATCAACTGGATCTTGAGCATTTGTCTATGACCCAAAGCAATATTGAAAATTTAGATTTGTAGAAAACTAGAGTTACAAAAGTTTTCCAAATATTGTCGCAATTCTGATACTGGTGAGATACAAAGTCTCCAGTTTTAGGGAAGGGGGAGAAACAAGCTGATGGCTAAAAAACTGATAACTGATATTAGCTACTGTACCTCATGATACTGAAAAATCTCTAGTCATTTTGATCGCAATTGAGAAGACCAATATTAGACCAGTGGAGGCTTTCACTGGTCGAGAATGTCTAGAATTTATTGAAAATGACTAAATTTTGTTGACATTAATTCTGATTTGTGGCAGCGTCGGGGTTGTCAAGTCCTCCCAGACGATCGAAGGGCCAAAAACGCACCACGGCGCGACCGATTAAGTTTTCCCGGGGAACGAAGCCCCAAGCGTGGGAATCATAACTATTATTGCGATTATCGCCCAAAACCAAATATTGATCGGGGGGAACTGTCACCGGTCCGAAAGTATAATTAGGTTCTTCGGCGATATACTTTTCCGCTAAAACTTTACCGTTGACGTGAACTAGACCGTTTTTGACTTCCACCTTATCCCCCGGCAGTCCAATCACCCGTTTAATAAAAGCATCCTGAAAATTTTGAGCTTTGAGAGCGGCTGTCGGACTAAAAACCACTATATCACCCCGTTCTGGCTTCTGAAAATGATAGCTAACTTTCTCGATAATTAGGCGATCGTTAATCTGGAGAGTGGGTTCCATGGAAGAAGAGGGAATATAACGGGCCTCGGCCACAAAAGTGCGGATGCCAAAAGCCAAAATTCCAGCCGTGACAATGGTTTTAACTGCTTCTAGCCAAGGGTTTTCTTGGGGGACGGGAGGAGGAGAGGGTTTTTCGGATTTATGGTTCAAGCTTTCAGCCATAGAATTTAAACTTTTGAGAAGGATTAAGCCAATACGCTCTTTAATGTTCTAGTCTAGTGATAGTAGCAGCGTAGATAATATTTTAAGACAATTTTCCCACATATACTGGATCACTGTTAATTTGTCAACGCCGCACCCTGCTGCCTGAAGGGGAATTTCCTCGGGGGTAGAAAAGGGTAGGATTAGTCCCATTGCTGACGAGATCGAGACTCGTCCTAGTACCATCGTGGACGCGGGGGGCCTGACTTTGTTGCCAGGTGTTATCGATCCACGGCATTTTCGCCCCCTGGGATGTTGACAAAAATTCCCGAATGATCGATTGGAAACTTGGATATTATTTTAGCAAAGCGGCTTGACTCAGATTTATGTATATGTTTGCACAAATTCCCGAACGTTCGATGCACTATCTGCGATGGGTTGTTACCATCGCTTGGTTAATTCTGATATTTTCTCTGTTTTTTGACCCGATTTCGGCACAATTAACCGATCCTAACAATCTTTCTAGTCCCCTGAGAGTTGCTCCCGATGTGTGCATTAAAGTCCAGGGAGTTTGCCTACCCCAATCCTCCTATCAGTTAGGTGCGCCGATTTTTTGGGGAATAGTGGTTCCTAGTGGTATTTTTATCTTATTAGTATTCGGTCACGAACTCTGGCGGCGTATCTGTCCTTTATCCTTTCTTTCTCAAATACCACGCGCTTTGGGTAAACAGCGTCAGAAAAAACAGACCGATAAATCGGGAAAAGTCCGCTATGAAATCTATAAAGTGCCGAAAAACTCTTGGTTAGCTCGGAATTATCTCTATCTACAATTCAGTCTGTTATTTTTGGGTTTATGCGGACGGATTCTCTTTTATAATTCCGATCGCTTAGTCTTAGGCAGCTTTTTAATGTTTACTATTCTAGCGGCGATCTTTGTGGGTTATTGGTATGGGGGCAAATCTTGGTGTAATTATTTCTGTCCCATGAGTCCGGTTCAAAGGATTTACGGTGAACCGAGGGGTTTACTGAATAGTACCGCTCACGAAGACAGTCGCGGTGGGATTACTCAATCCATGTGTCGCATCGTCCATGAAGATGGTAGCGAACAAAGTGCCTGTGTTGCCTGTCAGAGTCCCTGTATCGATATCGATGCGGAAAGATCCTATTGGGATGGGATTACTAAGAGCGATCGCCAATGGCTTTATTACGGTTATTTTGGCTTAGTTTTTGGCTATTTTATCTATTATTACCTTTATGCTGGCAATTGGGACTATTATTTCTCTGGAGCTTGGGCGCACGACGAAAATCAGCTAGAATCCCTCTTTAGACCGGGTTTTTATCTTGCGGGTAATCAGATTCCGATTCCGAAGTTGGTAGCTGTCCCTTTGACTTTGGCAATCTGCACTTTTTTGGGTTACTTTCTCGGTAAAAAAGTTGAAAATGCCTACAAAGTCGATAGAATTCGCAAAAAGTCGCCTTTAACTACAGAAATTATCCGTCATCGAGTCTTTACTTTCGGAACTTTTCTGATTTTCAATTTCTTCTTTATTTTCGGTGGTCGTCCTTTTATTAATCTTTTGCCAAAATTTTGGCATTATTTCGCTAGTATTTTAGCGGCTGTTTTGAGTAGTTTATGGTTATATCGCACTTGGATAAGGGATCCGAGTCGTTACCAACGGGAAGGACTAGCGGGAAGATTGCGTAAACAGTTGGGTAAACTGGGTCTCGATACGGCTAAATATCTCGATTGGCGATCGCTGGAAACTTTGGACGCAGATGAGGTGTATGTGTTGGCCAAGATACTGCCGGATTTCACCCACCAGAAGTGTTTAAAAGCCTATAAAGCCTTGTTAAAAGAGGCTTTGGAGGAGGGATATACTGACTTCGGCCACAGCCTCGAAATCCTAGAACAAATGCGCTTAGAGTTGACGATTACCGAGGCAGAACATCAGGCAATTCTAACGGAGTTGGGTGTGGAATCGGCCGAACTTCTCGATCCGGACAAGCAGTATAGTCGCGAGGATTGGTTGCGTTTGCAGAGTTACCGCGATGCTTTGTTGGAAAGTTTGTTGGTGACTTGGAAAAAAGACCCCGATCGCCGGGTGGGGTCAGAATTGCTGCAAGTGTTAACCGGTAAGAGTTCCAGGGAGGCGATCAAGCATTTATTGACGGAATTGCCGGCCTCGGAAACGGAAACTGTCGAGTCTTTGCGTCGGGAGTACGGAGTTACCGGTCAGGAGGAGGAAACGATTCTCCATCGTCCTCTGGCCCATCAATTATGGCAAAATATCGCCCGCGCTTTTCAGGTCTTTGATCGTCTATCTTTTAGTAGTGACAGCGATCGTGATCAACAGGAAAAAATTTTATTGCAAAGATTCCAGCTATTCGATAGTGATGGTTCGGGACAAATTAGCCTTGAGGAGTTAAAAGCTTGTATTGGGGCGATCGAACCGGGGGTGACAGACAAGGAAATCGAAGCTATGTTACACCATGCCGATACAAGTCGCGATAATCAGATTAGTTTTCCGGAATTTCGCAACCTACTCCACCAATTCCATAAATAAACTGTCTTCAGTTAAGGAGTCTTGATTTTCCCTGACTCCTTTTTTTCTTTAAAAAAATAGCTGTTCGCAGGCAGGCACGGATTCCCATTATACTAGAAAGTATAAGGCAAGTTGAGGGCTTTTGTCAAGCTTTTTTGAGAAAAAATTTCGAGGTTTCGCTGAACTGTATGAGGGTAAATCCGATAGGGACTATAGAGAGGGAGATTTAATCGCAAAATGTAGTATATTTGTTTCTGGTTCAGTTATGGTTTCTGGAAATCGCCGATTGTTAAAATTGATCTGCTCGGAATATAGATGATAGGCTGTATTGTAAAAGTTACGAAGGATAAAAGCAATAAATATACTGGGTGTTAAAGGGGAGGACACTGGAATTCGGCAGTTTTTGAATTGTCCTAGGGTGAGATGACATCTGGGGTGATGAATCTCTTGAAAATTATCAGGATCGTAATCAAATCTAATCGGTACAGCTACAATATTTTTGGCGATAATATCGGCAAATATCTCATCTTCTTCATATAGTTCTGGCTCATTTTGAAAAGATTCTAAATAAGGGGATGAGAAGAAAGCTAATCTGTGGGATAGTAGTTGAGAGCTTTGGAAGCGATAAAGTAATTGAATCAAGGCTCCATCAATCATTTTAATATTATAATTCTTACCGCGATCAAGCTCATCATAAATATCTTGATAGGCAACATTTTTGAGGGCAATGGATAAGTCGGAACTATTGGCATAGCTAATCTCAGAAATATTTTGACTCAATTTATTCAAAGTCGGAAAGTTCTGCTGACTTGATAATCCTACTTCTATCAATTTAGCCGTTAAATTGTCAACATCTTTAAAGATATTCTGAACATTAAGCATTTCTTGACTATTCTTGTAATATTTTGATAATTTCGTTTTTTTCATCTGATGGCAATCTTCTTAACTTGGCAATAAATTCTTGCTTTTCCCTGTCATTTTTATCTCTCTTGGTATTAAGAGTATCTCGATAAACCTTCTTCATTTGTTGAAGTTCTTCGGGGGTTGGATAGGTAAACTCAAGAGCAAAATTTCTCGATTTAATCTCCTGAAATTCCGTCTCTAAAGCTTGCATATTTGCCCCATAACCAATAACTCTTAACCAAGCTTTACTTCTAGTCATCGCTGTAAATAAAATATTGCGGTTACTAGCAATTTGTGAACCAGATAAACATTCTTGAGCGTTAATGAAATAAACCATTGCCGCTTCATTGCCTTTTGCACGATAAATCTGTGTAAAAGCAATCGAGTTTTCTTGAAAAAACTCATCGGGAGAAGATGTGCTACCTGCTAAATGAGAATTAATATTTTTTGTAAATAACATTTCTCTAGCTTTTCCAAAAACGTTGCGAGCATTTTTAGCTAGTGGATGAATAACCATAATATCTTGGCATCTTAATTCATCTTCCTTGAGATTCTTTTCAATTTGTTCCACTAGCCATTCAAATTGCTCCTGATTGTTATCGAAAGATTTAAAGTTGATAATATCATCGATAGAAGAATGTTCTTCAAGGAATTTAGGACTGGTTTTGGGGGTTCTAATCAGTTTAACAAATTCTCCTGATTTTAATTCTCCTTCTTCAACCTCATAACCAATATCTTGCCATAATTGAGGATTATCAAACATTTGAATTAGTCCCTTTGGATAATAAACTCCAAAACCTAGAGCATGAGCAGAGGACAGAATAGGACGAGAATTTCTGTAACAAGTATTTAAAACCACATCTTGTTGGGGTTCGCTGGGTAAATTCTCCAATTTAACTCTAGGATTACCATGATTATCATTTCCAAAAATAACTTCGGGAGAATCCATGACTTTACTATTTAAGCTTTGCAACTCATCATAGGCATAAACTAAACGTTTATCATCTTTCAAGATTTCATAGCAGAGTCTTAAGAAGTCTTGAGTAAAATCTTGGGCTTCATCAATTAAAATAAGATCATAATATTGATGAAATTTTTTAATCTCTCGCAAGGCTTTTTGACAGACAAACTCAAAAGGGTCTTCATTCAACAAATATGTTAGGTTTCTTGCTTGACTAAAATCTAAATATTCAATATTATGTCGTTTACATAGCTCATAATAAATTCCTTCTATCTTAGGACTTCCCCAAGCATGAATAATTTTTACTTTTTCCCAGTCTGGTTCGGAATTTTTATGCTCATAACTAAACCGAGTAATTAAATCTTTGTATTGATCCTTTAACGAGCGTGTATAGAAAGTAACAGCAATATTCCAATCGGGATGAGTTGCATGAAGATAAGCTACTTTCAGCGCTAAGACAATTGTTTTTCCCGAACCTGCTAAACCTCTAATTCTTTGTACACCTTTAGTGGTTTCTAAAACAGCCTTACTTTGAGTTTCATCAAGATTAGCAATAGAATCTTCTAAGTTTTTTAACTTTGCTCCCCTAGAATCTGGTTTAACAACATAACTGCGAGCGTCTTTTTTTCTAATGGTTGTAACAGCTTGTATGACTGAGTTGACTTTCTCGAAATATTCAGGAGCATTGCCTTGACATTCATTGATAAAATCATCAAGGTCTTTATCTTTAATAAGAACAGGATATTCCTCTCGGTTAATTGCTTCTGGATAATTAGTCCAAATCGGTGCATAGGTGGCTACAGAAATGTTAACCATTAGCTTTCTTTTTTGAACAAGCTCTTTATAAGAAAGCAGTTTTGCTTCTAACTTGGTTATGCTCTCATCTTGAGTGCCTTCAACATCCAAATCATAATTTTTTCCCTCATCAATATTAAAAATAATAATCCCTTGCTGACGAGAGACTAATAGAGCATCAATTTGATATCCTCCTTGGGGAGTTCCAATAATAGGATAGCCGATATACAATGTTCCCTCTATATCTGTTCTTTCCTCAAAATATTTAGCTAATCTTTGAGAAGATACAGGTTTAGCTGAAGAACCGCGAATAACGTTAACCATAATTTTTACCTCGGGAGTTCTTTTAGCAGAATCATTAGATGCCTATTGATTCTTGAGGAGGGCAACAAAATTACTATAGCATTTTTTCAACCATCAAGTTATGTTATGATCATCGGTTAATCCCCAGTTTTGACCTAAAGCTATAAATTATAGCTATTAAGTAGGGAGGCACAATTATTTGTAGGATGGGTTAGCGGTAGCGTAACATGAGTGGGCGTTGGGTTTCATGCTTCAACCCAACCTACGTTCATCTTATATTTAATTCCACCCACCTACTTAACCTCTCACAATAAACCGCGATAGCGGATAAAAACGAGGATTACTGCCCAGGAACCTAAAGCTACTTTAACGGCGACTAAAATATTTAGTATCGGTAAAATGCCGCCACTAAATAGCGCCCCTAATTCCCCGTGGGGTAACTCAAATCCTGAGAGAGTAATGGCGGCTAAAACAATAAAAACTAAGACGGAAATTTTCTCCCATGTTGCCGCTTGCCAACGGCGATAAATTGCTTGCATCCATTCGGGAGAGGAGGTAATGGCTATTAAGCCAATTGCCGTACCTCCGGCGACTCCGGCGGCAAAACCTCCCCCCGGACTTAAATGGCCGCGGATAGCTAATTCAATGCCCACTAAAGCGGCAATTGTTGCCCCTAAACGAGCTAAAATAATTGAAGGTTGGTCAGTAAATTGATGGATTTTACTGGCGGGTTTTTCGGTGGCTAAAAGAAAATTTGCCCCCATAATGGCAATGGTAAAAACAATCACTTCATAGATGGTATCGTAGAGACGATTACGGAAAATCACCACCGAAACCGCATTAGGAACACCACCGTCGCGCACTAGGGATTCAACAATTTCTAAGGATGATACAGAGGAAGCAGTATTCGGAATAATTACCATTTTGACAGCGAAGGCAATGGCGGCTAGAGTATAAATCCATTTCATTAGTGTTTCTCCTCTAATTTTGGGGTTTCAATACAAGTTAAAATCGTGTTTGCTGCCGTTAATTCATTTTTAAAAATATCGTAGAGATAGGGTAATCTAATTGTGGTTTCGTAGGGGATAGTTTCCAGATTGTCTTGACGGATACAGACGGCATGAATATCTTTATCCATAAGTGCCTGTTGCAAAGCTTGTTTATCACTGTAGGCAACTAATTCTAAACGCATAAAACGTTTACTTAAAACCGTTTGTAGTTGAGTTTTTAACTGTTCTAAAACTGTATCGGTTTCCTCGGCAATTACTCCTAAACGCATCACTAAAGAGGAACGAATCGCCACCGCGTAGAGAGTTACAGCTAACATGGTTCCCATTAAAGCTTCGGTTAAAGACACATCTGCTGCCCCTAATAAAGCATAAACTAAAGCGGCTATTGCCCCTAAAACCCCACGAATTACTAGAGCTTGGTAGGGATTGGATTGTAACATCACCATCGCCGCAGTTAAAGGCAAGAGGGCAACAATAACATAGAGATAACTTTCATTCATCTTTAATTTTACTCTCGCTCGCTAGAAGTATAAGCTAAAACGTAGCCTAACATGGTGTTCCAAATTGCTAGGGAAATTATTGCCAATAATAATAAAGGCCAATTTTGGGGAACTTTCAAAAGTAGCCCGAAAATAATCGCCATGGAACCTAATGTATCAGCCACAGATAGACCGTGTAATTTATATAATACCGAGCGCTTGTCTAAAAGATGCGCCGTTCCCCAAAACCAGAAAAAAACTCCGATAGCGATACAGATATAACTCAAAATGTTAATCATGATTCGTTCAGTCGCTTAAGAATTTGTGCTAATAACATAAAACCGGCATTACCGACACTGAGAATAATCACGGCTACCACTCCAATCATCCAATCATCCCGCAGAACTGAAACTACTAGAATAATAATCGATGATTTACTAGAAGCACTGGCAAAGGCGGCCATTTTTTGCCAGATGTCATCATTTTTTGCCACTTCATAAAGGGGAATTAATAGGGCGACAATCATGGCAATGAGAACAATATTCATCCCTGTTTACTCCGTTTAATTAGATGAACTTCATACCCCTCATTTTCCTTATATTCGGTGACGATAGTTTTCGGGGTAAAAGTAATGAGAAATATGTCCCAAAAAGCCAATCTGGGTGAACGTTTACCTGAAATTCTCTCTAAAATAATTTCTTCTTCCTTGTGGGGACGAAAGATAATTTCAAACGCTTCCATATAAGCTTGGGGAATAGCCAGCAAAACTTTAATTATTACCTTTAACCAATCGCCTAAAGTTTCGCTAGAGGCGAAATTACGAGGCAAAAGAAAAGCAATAGCTACCCCGATCATAATATTAGCGGGTGTAAAATTAGCAGTAAGCAAGAACCACATAGTTAAACGCAGAATTATATGTCCAATCATGCTAAAACCATCCAAAATAATAGAACTAACATTATACTCATCATACCGATGAGATTATCAAATTGTTCCAAGGATCGCGATAATTTCAGGGATAACTTTTTGAAAACTACCAGATATAACCACCACCCGGCACCGATGACGGCTAAAGCTTTGATAAGATTGGGGAGATTATAAGCTTCCACATAGACAGCATTGGATAAAAATAGGGCGGCAAGGAGTAGAATTATTGCTATCCAGAAACCGATAGTTAGCTTCTGTTTACTTTCGCCACCCGCGTGGGGTAAAAAGATAAATTTAGCAAAGGAAATCGCCGTCCCCACAGCCACAAGATTGATCATAATTTCTTGCCAAGGGACTAAATTTTTCATCGTTAACGCTTTCGCCCCAAAACCGGATAATAGGGGGAATCCAGAGATAGAAAAACTAGCAACCACTAGGGCAATCCAGAGAGAATTAGGGAGCGATTGTTGCTGTAATTCTTTAAAATTGCGACTGGGTAAAACTCCCGCTAACAGAAATAGGCAAGATTTAACTAAACCGTGGGTAAGGGTATAAAAACCACTGACTACCGGGGCGGCTAAAATAAAACCTAACTGGGAAATAGTATGGAAGGCTAACATCCGCTTGCTATCCTTTTCAAACACTGCGTATGACACGCCAAAAATCGCCGTTAGCACCCCGAAAAGCCGAATTAGGACATCTAAATCCTCTAGGATTAAAGCACAGCGCAGGAGGGGAAAAATGCCAGCTTTTACCACCACCCCCGACATCAGCGCCGAGACGGAGGTTTCCGATTCCGAGTGTGTCATCGGTAGCCATAATCCCGAGACAAAGATTCCCCCTTTGACTAATAATCCCATGAAGATTAAAGCCAAGGCTTCGGGAGGAGCGCCCTTTAAACCAGCAAAAGCAAAGGAATTATTGGCTTTATAGACTAAAACTGCGCCAATAAGGTAAAATAACATCGCCACATTGCTGATAAACAGATAACGCAGGGCAACCCAGAGAGAGCGATCGCTGCGAGGATAGGCAATCACCAGAAAAGCGGCAATACTAATTACTTCTAGGGCAACGTAAACGCTAATAAAATCCTCACAGACGAAGACAGAATTAATGCTGCCGTGGAGAATGATAGCTTGGGCGTAAAAAAAGGCGGTTTTGCTACTTTCCCAGTTATAAAGGATCACCGCCATCGTCACTAGGGCATTGGTGAGGATAAAATAGGCACTTAACTGATCGGCTACCAGTCTCACGCCATAATTATCTAGTAGGTTGAGGGTTATGGGGGAGGATTGGCTAAATAAAAGGAGAGAATAGGCGAGAGAGATAATAGTGGCGGCGAGAGCCAGATATTTGTCTAATCGCGGCAATAAATAGATGATAAAGCCGATCAAAAAGGGTAAACTTATCCAAGCGATCGTTAAAGTATTCATGGTGTATTATTCTTCTCAATCTCAGCACTGTCTAGGGTGGGGTTATCTTTGGCTAATTTCATCACTCCCACCAGCATTAACGCCTGAATGGAAAAACCGATGACGATCGCTGTTAAAATCACTGCTTGGGGTACAGGATCGGCGTAATTTTGCTGTTTAACTGTACCGAGGATGGGAGTAAATAAACCGTCACGGGAAGCTATCACCACATAGTAGGCGATAACGCCCGTACTCATGACATCCATGGCGATAATCTTCATGATTAAGTTTTTTTTCAGGAATGTTCCTAAAAATCCGCACAAAACGGTGGCGAATACAAACAACTCTAGGAGGGGAATCGTCACTGGGCTTCTTGATTAGATTTGGTTATGAGTCAAAATATTTCTTCTAATTATCCTCGATCGAGTGCCAATTTATCAAAAAATTCTCAAGATTATGGGGGGATTTCTCCTGTGACAGATAGATTGTTTTGGATCTATAATTATTATTGAAAAAAATGTAAGCAAGTGGCTTCGCTTTAACAATGTATATCTTGCCAGAGGGGGCAATCAGTAATGTTTGGGAAATCTTTGATATTTTTGGTGGCAATAATAACCCGATGACTGGGATATTTTTCTTTGAGTAGCGACCATTGAGCCGATAGGATACAATCTATATCAATATTTTCTTTAACTTTTCAGCCCAAAGATAAGCGGCTTTTTGTAGTAAAATAAAACTGACTTTCTGAAACTTAATTACATTCCTTAACTTATCTAATTCTTGCACGCTTTTACTTCTCGTCTAACCTCATAATCACATAGATCAGATGAAGTCAGACAAGCTCCTCTTGCCAGCAGACGATAAAACCCATTCGGTACATTGATAAACTTCTGTAAATAACTTTTGATCTTCTGGCCAGTCTTCACCGAGCGGGGTTACTAATAAGCTTAAAATGTTAGAGTCCAGAATTACCATCACTCTTTTAATCTCATCCCTTAACTTTTCTCAGATTTTCTAACTGTTCCAAGCGAGATTTTGCCCATGCGATCGCTGGCTGATTTTTTTGTTTCTGCACTTGATCAGTATCGGATTTATTCGACGTATAAAAGTCTGTCCAATTGAGAGGTTTAGTTTCTTGATTTTCGTATTCTTGTATTTGCCAGAGGATAGCCATAGCCGTATGCTTTAAAGAGATTAAAACTTGCTTAAACTGACTTGTTTTCTCTGGTTGCAAGCTAGGATCATTTAAAAAAGCCTTGGCGATCATCTTAAAAGATTCTAGGTAGTTGTGGGGAAAATAGCCAATATATTTTTCTATTATTATCTCTGAGAGTATGGTAAGACCGAAGCAAATACGATTATATTGAGCGGATTTATCTGTTGATTTTAACGAAGCATCTAACAGTATTTTCTTCACTCGAATTAACTCGATAAAACCCTGTAAATAATTATCATAATAGGCCATTTTTTTAAGCTATCAGCAGACAAAAATTCACAATACTTAGCTTGAAATTCTCTTGTTATTGGTTGATATTCAAGAGAATAAATATTCTCCGCTTGAGGTGGAGTTTGAGCTGCTCTGATTTTTTCTATAACTATCGTCTAATTCTAGAAAAATTCCCTCGGCATTGAGGACTAGATCTTCATCAGATAAGGGCGGAAAATCCAGGTGAATTGTCCGCTTCAGAATCTCTAATAGCAAATCTAACCGCTCTGAGTCTGTCAAGCGGTCAAAGGTATCTAAAAGTTCCTGAACTATAGCAGTCATAGCAGTTACCCTATATCTGCTCAATACTATAACACAAGCTTAACAAGGCTCTTAGTTATTGCTTGACAGCCCCAATAAATTCTGAATGTAAGTTTGGAATCCCCCCAAACCGCCATCGTCATCCCAACGCTGTCTGAAAGTTGGTAACTTCTCCAATTCCATCACCTTCCCACCCTGATAGTTGAGAACTTCTCGATAATCAAACATCGCATCTGCTTTTGCTGATACAGGTGGATTATCAAAATCAATAGCCCAAAGCACCTCAACAATCCGATAGATGTCGTAATTAGGGTTTGCGGCAAAAAGTTTTTCGTGGGGGCAGGAGTCGGTCGTCAGTAGCCGGTCGTCGGTCGTTTCAGGCTTTGTTGCCCTCTCTTTTCGTACTAATTTTGTACTATAAAAAGGATAATGCAAGGTTTTTGAGAGTCCCAATCCGATTTTCGCAGCATGAACAGCGGATTTTAACAGGTCAAAAGCCTTATTTTAAAAGGGTTTTACCATTATTCAGCCAACCATATATAAACGACCAAAACCGCCGGGAGCATCTCACTTACGCGATAAGTAATTATACTTAGCCTAAAAGCCACTCTTAATCGTGTCTTGGAACGAAATAGAGGCTTTTAAAGACTGCGTACATGGAGAATTAAAACAGCTCATTGCAAAGGTGAGATGCTCCCAAACCGCAAAACCGCCAAACCAATAGCTATACTGTCAAAAGAGCTATTTCCCGCAATTAGACCGCCAAGAAAAATTGAATGCCAACGATAACAAAAGAAACCCTTAAGCAAGAACTCGATCGCCTTAATAATCAACAACGTCAAATCTTAAATATTCAACCTTAAAAGGAGCAAACCTAATGACAACTAGAGAAAGACTGATCCAAGAAATATCTCAAATCTCCGAAGAAATTGTTGAAGAACTGCTTGACTTTTTATTATTTACCCAAGCCAGAAGGAATCAACAAAAAGAGCCAAAAACCCCTAGACCCTACGCCCTCTGTCAAGGAGAATTTACCGTTCCTGCTGACTTTGACGATCCCTTACCCGATGAAATCCTACAGGACTTTGAAAACCCTTTATAAAAATCATGCGACTTTTACTCGATACTCATATCTTTCTCTGGTTTCTTAATGGAGATACTCGACTTTCACAAGATTTTTGTGATGCCATTAAAGACGCTAAAAATAGCGTATATTTGAGTGTAGCCTCCATCTGGGAAGCCATTATTAAATATCAATTAGGTAAACTTCCCTTGCCAGAATCACCAGAAGTTTATCTGCTCAAACAACGCAATCGCCATCAAATAACGAGTTTAACGATTGATGAAGAAAGCATCGCCTATTTAATGAAATTACCTCCCTTGCATCGTGATCCCTTTGATAGACTGCTAATTTGTCAAGCAATGCAAAATGATTTAATCATTATTACAGTTGACCAAAAAATTCGCTCCTACCCAATCATTAAAACCTTATAATTAATCAGACAAAAATGGCAGAAGTAAACGTTTATTATGATCCAATGGGTAACACCTTAACCGTTGGGTTTGGCGCACCGCACGATCATTAGAGTATTCATGGTGTAGGATTTTCGGGTTGTCTTATGCAATGTCTGTCTCTATAAGGGTTTCATTCCTTATAGAGACAGACATTGCTGTGATTTTTGCCAATTATTTTCGATCTAGAGCGAACTAATCAATTAAATCCCTTGCCAGATAAGGATTTAGTCGATTTATGCCCCCCTATCGAACCATACCAAGTAACGAAGAGCCAGATTTATCAAGAGGGTTGCTCTTAAGCCTGGAGCCAACTTCTCAAGATATTAATTACTACTGGAGTGAAAGGTTCCATTTGATCTTGCTGAGGTTGTGATAGGTCACTGATTAATATATTTAATATTTCATCATCCTCTAAGCCGTCATCTGGATTTATATCATTTGCCCATAATAAAGCATTAGACAACTGCTTCCGTTTTTCGATCAAAGCACGGTTATTTTTTTCATCGTCACCCAAATTTAAAACTCGAATCGTGTCAGCTGCCCGATCGCTCAATCCTTCTACCCGTCCACTAATTTTGAATCGTAGTTCTGTTTCACATTCTGTCATCAGGGGAGTTAGGGGTAGGTGTTGAGATTTATGTGCATCACCGCATTGATTAGGGGTATTACAACTAGCAACAATATTTGAAAAGTCGAGCGTGCGTTTAGGATTTAGCTTTTGAGCTTCTAAATGCTCATTATGGCAAGCATTAATGTTTGGGATTCGCTGGCAGCAATAGGCACAAAGATAAAACTGCTCATTAAGAGCATAGTCTCGAATCTTTGCACGAACGACTTTCCCCTCTTCTGTTTTATCTAAATCATCGTATGCCCCATGAGAGTTCCTCCTCTTCCAAGCTGTTAAACAACAAGGTTCAGCCCCTTTACTAATGGTTCGCATAAGGTTCAGCCCCTTTACTAATGGTTCCCATGACGCAATTCTTGTTTACGGAGTAGTAGTTTGGCTTTGACCAATTCGAGATGATTGGCAGGTAGTTCCTCACTTAATTCTGCCAGCAATTGTTGAGCCTCAGTTAGCTTTGAATCTTGTATGGCATCTAGCAGATCGTTCAATTCAGTATCAATTTTCTCATTACGAATGCTGGTATTCATGACATCTAATAAGACAGTATTAGCATCTTGCCCATATTGAGAGGGCAACTGTCGCAATTCGCCATTAGCTAAAGTGTAGATCAAAACATTTTTACAATCACTGATCACTAGAGGTGAATGGGTTGTCAGCACAAACTGACAATTTGGGAAAGTTTCGGTCAGGCGATCGCCGAGGCGACGTTGCCAAGAGGGATGTAGATGCAAATCGACTTCATCAATCAAAACGATACCATCGCCTGCTAAAGGATTTTCTAAGGCAGGGTTCAGCATGGCTAGACGGCGGGCAATATCACCCACAAGAGCCATTAGGGATTTTTCGCCTTGTGAAAGTTGAGCGACGTTGAGGGTTTCACCATTTTTGTCCACTGCCAGGTAGAGACGAGGCCTACGACGGACTCTAAGGTTATCCATATGGGGCATAAATCGGCCAATGGCGGTGCGAACTGCTGTTAATTGCCGATCTTTAGCTGAGGCATTGCGTTCGTTTAACCATTGCCATAAGTCTTGATTGGTTTCAGCTAGTGGTCTTAGTTGGTTGAGAAGGTCTTCAGGAATTACTGATTCATTTTCGGTATCTTCCCGTTCTCGGAACCATTCAAAAAAGCGACGAAAGTCAACGCCCTGACTTAAGGAGTTATCATAACCGTCCAATTGCAAAAAGGTATGCTTAGTCCTAATTTTTAGTGGAATATCGAGTACGACACGCTCGACAGGATAAAACGCAATTAGGGGTAGGCTAGTTTTGTCATCATGGGTGAGGGCATCACGATAAAGATTGGCCAAGCGCGTACAGTCATTAAGGTTGCTATTATATTGGCCTTTACGTCCTTTTCTATTTTTTGCAAGAATCCATCTGAAATAAGGGTCAATCTCGCTTTGATCAGGATTGTTTAATGATTTGGAGGAATCCCAGACTTCGATTTCAATGCTGCCAGCATTAGCAGTATTAAATATGGCATCTTCAGAAATAGGATTACCACTCCCTTTTTCTGTAAGTAAACGAGCAGTAAACCAACTAAGAGAAGTTGCTAATGCTTTTAGTATAGCAGTTTTACCAGCCCCGTTATTACCAACAAAAACGGTAATGTTGCTTGGGTTTTGCTCTGTAGGCGCCAAGGAAATTTCCAGCTTTTCAAATAGCCCGATGTTATTTAAGATGACCCGTTGAATTTCCATATCGGTGAGAGTGGCGAGGGATATGCTGACTGCTGATAGACTAGGTATAAAACCGTAAAACAGTTAGAAGATAGGGAAAATATCCGACCTCCTAATCGCTAAATAAAACTATAAGTTAAACTCGATCGCGATGACGGCGATCAGCGATAAAAGACTCCACCAATTTGACATCTTCGACACTACCGATCACTAAAGGTGTGCGGGTGTGTAATTTATCGGGAACGATATCTAAAAGATTTGTCACCCCATCACTAGCTTTACCTCCTGCCTGTTCAATTAAAAAAGCAAGGGGTGCAGTTTCATAAATTAAGCGCAATTTTCCCTGGGGATTTTTAACAGTACCTGGATAGAGAAAAACACCACCCTGCATTAAAATTCTATGGATATCTCCCACTAATGCCCCACTGTAACGGGCCGTGTAACCATCATGACGGTGGACATAACGAGTATAGTCGCGAATTGCCTCATCCCACTGCCAAAAATTGCCCTCATTGGTACTATAAATCGGACCGTGATCGGGGATAATAATATTCTCTTGGGCGAGGATAAATTCCCCTAAACTGGGGTCAAGGACAAAGGCATGAACACCGCGACCGATCGAGTAAACTAAAATAGTCGATGGTCCATAGAGAATATAACCGGCGGCGATTTGTTGACGACCATTTTGCAGTAAATCCCGCGCTTCTCCGTCTAAATCATTGCCTTCCTGTTGACGGATGGCAAAAATCGAACCCACATTTAGGTTAATATCCACATTGGAAGAACCATCGATCGGGTCGTAGAGTAGGGTATAGCGACCGATGGGACAGTTTTCTGGGATATAATAGGGTTTATCCATTTCCTCGGAAGCAAGACGGCAAACTAAACCACTTTGCTTAAAAACCGAGATAAATACTTCATTGGCAAAAACGTCCATTTTCTTGACTGATTCCCCTTGGACGTTGGTTTCTCCAGTAAAACCTAGCACATCCGCCATTAATCCCGCTTTACTGAGACGACGGGCAATTAATTTCCCCGCTAGGGCAATCCGACTCATAATTGCGCTTAAATCCTGCGCGTCGGGGGAAAAGCTTTGTAGTTGTTGCAGGACGTGACGGGAGAGGGTGGTACAATCTCGATCGAGGCTATGTTCGGGGATAGAAAAGGGAATATTGCTAACCATAACTGTAATTGCCAGTAATAAAGTAAAAAAAGGAAACCCGTCTAGTCTCAATTATGACTATGATTTGATCCTAGCCAAGATTTTCCCTATTGCCGGCCAATTTTTAGATCAGTTTTAGAGTTGGCTAATTTTTCTCTTATTGATCATTAAATTTTGGGCAATAAGTAGCTGTTTATAATTAAATTGAAGATAAATTTTGGGTTCGATCCCCCCTTAATCCTAGGGTTGATTCAAGGTAAGGTTGATTCAAGGTAGGGTTGATTCATGAATCAACCCTACCCTTAATAAGGGGGGTGTCTGACAGTTTTTAACACCTAACTACTTAGTTGCCATCTCAATTTAAGTCGATGGGGATACACCGGGCAAGCGTTTATATTTCAAGTAATAGGCAAAACCTGTTATTAAAACAATAACTATTGTGCCGATACCTAAATAGTTAGGAACCCAAAAAGCTGCCGCAATGGTGTTAATTTCTCCCGGTTTTAAATGCCAAATTAACTGATTGTTAACTTTTTCTACCGGGGGATTTAATCCTGAGTCATCCTCAATATTTTGACCAGCTAAGGGAGTCTTTAAAGCGAAGTCGATATCGACTAAGGAACCGGGGCTAAGGATAATATTTCCCTGTTCAGAAAGCACACCTAAAGCCCGCAAATCAACGGTTAATTTTAAGTTTTTCTGGGTCAAAAAGAACCAATCTTGTTCTGTAACTGCCAGTTTTGAATCTAGTTGCAGTAACTTTATATCATCGGTATTAGGGGAATTTTTGATTTTAAAGGAAGAACTAGGATCAAAAAATTGATTGAATTTTTCCTCTAATTCCTGACTATTACTAAAGGGAATAGTGACAATTATTTCTCGTTCGGAAATATGATCGGTTTTCCCCTTAAGTAATTTTGCCCTCTGTTCGATACTATTTAACCATTTAGTGGCTTCGGTTTGACTGAGACTGGTTAAACGTTGTCCGAGGGTGATATGTTGAATAATTTCCCCGTGGTGTTGGTGGGGAAAATTAATGCCCACATCGTAACGGACACAGCCGGTTAAAAAGAGAAAAATACCGCATAAAAAGGGCAGAATAAAGCGGGTTTTTCCGATTTTTTCGGTGGTTGGTTGATTCATAATTAATCTTCTTCTAAGTCGTCATAACTTGCTGAACTGCCACCGCTAACCGTAACTAGATCGATTTGCTGACGATAATAGTCTACATCTTTTACCTCCACTTCTACCTCATCACCGAGACGATAGGCAACGCGATTTTTCCGTCCTACCAAACAGCTATGACGAGCGCGATATTCGTACCAATCATCCTTGAGAGAAGAAACATGGACCAACCCTTCCACTAATAAATCGGAAATTTCCACGAAAAAACCATAGGATTGTACACCGGTAATTAAGCCGCGAAAAACTTGACCCATTCTTTCTTTCATTTTCTCGGCTTTTTTCAATCCTTCTAGGTCTTTTTCCGCATCTTCAGCAATTTTTGAGCGATCATTGAGATGGGAAACAATGAGGTGGCTTTCTTCTTCTAACTCCTCCTGAATTTGGCTCGGTAGAATATTCCAATGAATCTGTCCATGACAGCTATTACTGCCCAAATTAACCCCGACTTTGACGATTTTGCTGCGGCGATCTTTCCCCTCTGTTAATAAGATTTTTAACACCCGTTGTACCCAAAGATCGGCATATCTTTGCAGGGGTGAGAGACAGTGGGTATAATTGCCAGGATAGGCCAAACCAAAATGCTGTAAAGGATGGCTGCTATATCTAACTAATTTGAGAGTTTCTTGCAGGAGATAATTGAGGACTTTCACCGATGTGGAAGCGGAAAAAATGCGGGTGAGATTTTGATAGTCATTGGGTTTAATCTCCTCCTCGGCAGTTAAATTTAATTCTGCCCCTAAATTATTGGCTAATTTGAGTAAATCCTCCAATTCATCCCAATCCGGTTCCGATTGTCCACAGTAGATACAGGGTAAGTGTAAAGCTTGCAAATGTTCAGCGACGACTTTGCCGGCTAAAATTGCCACTTCTGTCAGTAAAGAGCGGGCCGGTAAATTATTAGAAGCGAGAACAGTCCCCCCCCGTCCTTCGTCTTTGTAGGGAGAGATTTTGTCTAATTGAATATCAAAACTACCCCGCTGCAGACGTTGGGATTTTAGGGTGGGGCAAACGCTAAAAAATAAATCTTTCAGGGTTTCAACGGTATCGGTGGGGGCAGCTTCGCTATCTTCTTCACTGAGCAGATCGCGCACCTGTTGATAGGTAAAATGTTGATCCACTTGGATGAGGCTGCGGGTGATTTCGTACTCCACTAGCTCCCCCTTGTCATCGAGGGTGACGAGGATAGAAATAGCGGGGCGCTGTTCTTGCGGTGACAGGGAACAACGACTGGTAACGGCAGCCGGGACTAATGGCAGCACTTTTTCGCCTAAATAGACGGCAGTTCCCCGTTTTTTGGCAACTTTATCCAATAATCCGCCCCGTTCAATGTAACGGACTACATCGCTGATATGAATGGCGACTCGCCAGCGATTTTGGTTGATTTTCTCTAAAGAAAAGGCATTTTCAATGATCGGGGGATAATCCAGGGGGTTGTCATCTTCGATGGTAAAGGTGAAGAGTGGGGTTAAATCTCGCAGTTGTTCTTTTTCGCCACTATCGAAGAAATCCGCTAAATTATCGGCAATTTCGAGGGCTTCTGGCGGAAAATTATGGGGTAGATCGTGTTTACAGGAGACGATATCGGTGTCGGCAGCGGCCTCGGCCGTGGAACCGAGAACACGAGTAACTTTACCGATGGGAGGCATTTCCCCTAGGGGATAACGGAGGACGGAAACATGAACGAGGTGATCGATGTTTTCTTGGAGATTTTGACCGTTTTCGAGGAGATTAAGGGTAAATTTCAGGCGATCATCCAGGGGAACCGCCACAAACCGCTCATTTTCCTGTTTTACTTGCGCTAGAAGCGAAGGATTAGCTCGTTCGAGAATTAATCTCACCTCTCCTTCTGGGGAACGACGACGGGTTCCCTCGCGGATGATTTTGACTAAAACTCGATCGCCATTCCAAGCGTTACTTAAATGATTTTTCGAGACGTAGATGTCATCAGCATCTTCGATATCTTGGATAGCAAAGCAAAATTCTTTACTGGAACAGCGCAGCTTTGCTTCTACGACATTTTCCTCGATCACACGACGATAGCGCCCGCGTTCTTTGACAACCATTCCCAGACGTTCCAAAGCATCGAGAATCACTTGCAATTTTTCGCAGCTTTCGGGATCGTCTTCGCAGCCCAGTTTTTTTTCGAGAAGTTTACCCGTAGCTAATTTATCATCACTAAGATGAGAGAGGAGTGTGGCGATCGAGAAGTCCATCTAACAATAATCCTTACTTACAAGACACTGACGGAATCGTGAATAATTAAGTTTAAATACTTAATAATGAGAAGATTGATTTAAACCATTGACTCGAGAGATTATCTCTGTCGGGGTAATTGCGATCGCTGGTGGTGACAGTGAAGGTAAACTGACCAAGCATCGAACCCCCGAACCTACCCTGAGAATTATCGAAGCCTTCGTTAGTATAAGCCAATAGCGAACACCGGCAAACTTTTCGGCGATCGCTAGTCTTTCTGGCAGAAGCTTCAGCCTAGTAGAATCTTGTTGCTGTGGGCAAGGCTAATCCTAGGACTGAAAATTTTATCTAACCTTTAATCTTAGCAAGAACTTGCTACATTTTTCCAGAATTGCGATAGAGTATTCTAATATAAGTACAAAAGAACTCGAAAAAGTCACCATGTTGCAAAAGTTACGCCAACGTTACCCCCAAGTTGCCCTGATTAGCGAGTTAGTTCAAATCGATCACGGCAAGTATATTGTGAAAGCGATCGTCGAAATTGAGGGAAAAACGGTCGTTACAGGTTTAGCTGCGGCAGATACGGTGGAAATCGCCGAAGATAGAGCCAGAGAACGGGCTTTACTGCTTTTAGAGGCTGAAAGCACCCCCGATCTCCAGCTTGTGGAAAAAGTCAGCCCCAATAATATTTCTCTACCAGAAGATTTACCTAAACCCGTCGCTAGTGCCAAAAAATCGACCAAAACGCCTAAAGTCACTGAAATACCTCGTCCTGAAGCTAAAATTGAACCGGAATTACCCCAAGTTAAGGATATTCCCCCAGCTAAAATTGAACCGGAATTACCCCAAGTTAAGGATATTCCCCCAGCTAAAATTGAACCGGAATTACCAATTACCCCAAGTTAAGGATATTCCTTTACCAGAACCAGAGCCTTTATTATTAGAAATGGAAACCGATAATTACTCCTTATTATCAGAATTGCCAGAAGAAGCGAGTTTAACCGAAGAAGAACCCCCAGAACCGGAACCAGTTGTTGTTATTCCCGAAGAAATCGATTATTCAGTTCTTAAAACTAAAATTGATGTGGAGATGAAACGATTAGCTTGGACCACAGAAAAAGGTCGGGAATACCTGATTTCTACCTATGGCAAAAAGTCCCGTTTACTGCTAACTAATGAGGAGTTATTAGAATTCTATAACTACTTATCTAGTATCAGTGCCTAATCACTAAACCTGCTGCATAAATCAAAAATCTGCCGTTAAGTGAGAAGTCTCCGAGCCAGTATTCTCCGAGTCAGGAGAAGCAGAAAGAAATAGATTATTTCCTGGCAGTAGAAAAGCGATCTTTCTTTTTTGGGAAAATGCGATTAAAAACTCACTTTTGCGGGAGATATAATAAAAAAGGAAGCTATTAGCTGCCAGTCTTTTTCTCCCTATCTCACTGATAACTGATAACTGATAACTGATAACTGATAACTGATAACTGATAACTGATAACTGATAACTGATAACTGATAACTGATAACTGATAACTGATAACTGATAACTGAACTGATAACTGATAACTGATAACTGATAACTGAATTAGTTTCTCACCGCTTCTGTTTCCACTTCTTTGGGAACAACAACTGGCACTCCGCTGACTGTTTCGATTTGATAAATAACACGACTTAATTGGGAAGGACAACAGAGAGGATCCGTATCTTTATAGCGATTAAAAACCACAATAATTCGATCGCTATTTTGTAAAACAATTCTCTGAGATGCACCATCAGTGCGGGAATCCATCGGTCGCGGGGAAAGAGTGCCAGCGAATTTACCATCGACAAAAACAAAGTCTTGATAACCCATCGGTCGGCACATTCCATCCACTCCACTCATGGCCGAAATAACGCTAGTTTTACCATAGGTTTGCACGGACCCGTACAGTAACCATCCTGCTTTATTAAGCGCTTGATCATTGGCAGTAATTGCCGGACGAACCTGTTCACGACACTGGTTATCGATCACGGTTTTTACGGGAGATTTGGGTATAGGTGCCTTGGCTTTATTCCAATTAGTTAACGGTCGATCAAACCAAGCTCGTGGAGTTTCTTTTTCTGGGGTTTGGCTAATAACTTCTAATAGCTTCCATGTTTCCGAATTTTGATTATTAGCTGGATTGGAGACGGTTTCAATGCTAACTTTAATTTGATATAAAAATCCTGGTTTATAATCAAATCCCTCGATACTATTGGCGAACAATCTCCAGTTTTCCTCTGGTTTTTCTCGTATCTGTAAACAGTCTTTGGTTGGTCCTTGGCTACAGGGTTGTTTCCTAGAATTGATATAAATTGTCTTTTCCGTGCGCGTGGTGGTCGGTGCGGGGGTAAAAGTGAGGATTCCTAAACCTTCGGGAGTACGATAAAATAACTGTAAATCGCCTTTAGCTGTCACTTGGAATTGTTCCACTCCTTGCAAGGCGGCCAGATATTGATTTTCTTGTTTCATCTGCGGTTCCGGACAAGCTTTTTTGGTAGTAGCGATCGCTTGGTTGATCTGGAACGTGCCATTATTGACTTGATAGCCAGTATTATACTGGTTGCATCCGGCCGAACCACTGAGGATATTTTTCTGGAAAGCGGCAGTAATTTCCGTTTCTTTCACCAAACTTCCAGCTGTCCACCCCCTTAGTTTCCATCGAGTCCCCTCCAAAGGGGAAGTATTAGCGATCGCCGCTTTCCCCGCTAAAGCACAACTTAGGGCAATTGTCAAGAAAATTCCCGTTTTTTTGGCGTTCAAAATTGCTATTCTCCTCGTCAAAGCAACAATTGTATTATGGCGTGGGGTAATCGACTGAGTGGTTAGGATAATTTTTCGGATTTCTCTTTCTGACCATCCCGTGACGGATGAAGAGAGAACAAGTTCCCTCAAACCTTAACCCAGTCAGAAAGTCATCGTTGTCAATAATCACTTTTTGCCCTCAAATGGCCAAAAGTTGCTCCGAGTTCACCTTAAGCAGTACAATAAAAACCTTGAGTGACCCCTTAAACAAAAAAAACATTATGGCACAAGGACAAGGATTCGGATTCGGTCTCGGTAAGATTAAAGAATTACAAGACGCTTTCCAAAAAGCGCAACAGGTGCAACAAGGGGCCAAAGTTCTGCAAGAAGAACTGGAAAATATGGAAATTCCCGGCCAGAGTGAAAATGGCTTGGTGACAGTCTATCTCAGTGGCAACCAAGAACCCCGGGGGATTGAAATCGATCCGGCTCTCCTCTCCCAAGATCTGGAGATTGTGGCTGGGTCTATTCTAGAAGCCATGAAAGTCGCCTATGATGCCTCCACGGAAACCATGCGCAGCAAAATGGAAGAACTGACCAGTGGTTTAAATATCCCCAGTATGTAATCGCTTTTGACGGCAATGGTAAGATGGAAAGTTGGACTAACAAACAAGGAGGTTCAACTTTGCTGACTTTGGGTGTCAATATCGACCATGTGGCCACAATTCGCCAAGCGCGCCGCACCGTGGAACCGGATCCCGTGGCGGCGGCAGTTTTGGCCGAAATCGGTGGTGCTGATGGCATTACCGTTCACTTGCGCGAGGATCGTCGTCATATCCAAGATCGCGATGTGCGGATTCTCCGGCAAACGGTGCGGACTCATCTGAATCTGGAAATGGCCCCGACGGAGGAAATGATCGCCATTGCTCTCGATATTAAACCCGATTATGTCACCCTTGTCCCCGAAAAGCGCCAGGAAGTGACCACGGAAGGGGGGATCGATATGCTGGGCAATTTTGACCGTTTTTGTCGGGTTGTAGAGCGCCTGCAAGCGGCTAATATCCCCGTTAGTTGGTTTATTGATGCCGATTTTGCCCAAATTCAAGCGGCCGCTAATACGGGGGCGAAATTTATTGAACTCCATACCGGTCAATACGCCGAAGCACAACAGGAGAGCGATCGTCAAGCATTGTTAACAATTCTTAAAGAAGGTTGTGAATACGCTTCCTCTCTGGGTTTGCGGGTGAATGCTGGTCACGGTTTGACCTATGGGAATGTTTATGCCGTCGCCTGTTTGCCCAATATGGAAGAATTGAACATTGGTCACACAATTATCAGTCGTGCGGTTTTGGTCGGGTTGGAACGGGCTGTTAGGGAAATGAAATTGGCTATGCGTGGACAATTGTAAAAGCCATCAGCTATCAGCTAATCTACCGACTAACGAACAATTACACTGAAAAATTAAAGGAAAGATGATGACAACTTATTATTATTTGGTAGCCAGTCAAAAGTTTTTAGAAGAAGAAGCGATCGAAAAGGAAGTTTTGAAGGAAAGAATCAGGAATTATCAAGAAAAAGGTCAAGAAATTGATTTTTGGTTAATTGCCAATCCAGCTTTTTTAGATACTCCCGCTTTTGCCGATATCAAAAAGAAAACTCCCCAACCGGCAGCGGCGATTGTTTCTCTCAATCAACAGTTTATTACTTGGCTGAAATTGCGTCTAGAATACGTTATTACTGGACAGTTTGAGGCTCCTTCCGATAGTATTCCCGAACCGTTAAAATAACCCTTTTTTGTCTGTGGTAAATAAGTGGTTATAATTAAATAGAAGATAGATTTTGGGTTCGATCCCCCCTGCCCCCCTTGATAAGGGGGGTGCCGATAGGCGGGGGGATCCCCCTTAATAAGGGGGGCTGACGATTTTAACACCTACCTACTTAGCTTGCCGTAACAAGGGAAAATTGCTAGTTTTTGTCTATGGCAAAAAATACAGACGAGGCACTGATCACCAGCTGACTTTGCCTTTGAGCTTGCTAATTTTTCCCTGACCGATTCCCGATACTCGATCCAAATCTTCTAGGGAAGTAAAGGGTTTTTGTTGCCTGGCAGCGATAATTTTTTCGGCTAATTTGCCACTGATACCGGGTAAACTATCTAGTTCTTCTCGCGTGGCGGTGTTTAAATTAATTAAGCGATCGCTTTTAATTGTTACAGATTGGGGGCAGTTTTTTCTATCCTGTTCGATCCGATTTTTAATAGTTTCCGGCAGTCCTAATTTAGCGGTACGGTAAAGATATTGAAATTCTCGATCGAAATGAGCGGCAACGGTGGGATTATCGATAATAACTAAAGCTTCATCGTTTTGATGGTTAGCGGCTCTTGACCAATTATGAGAACCAGTAATCACAATTTTATCATCGATTAAACCGAATTTATGGTGTAATTTATCTCCCGGGGCTAGATCGGTAACTCCTAGGGTATTAATTGGGTTTTGCCAAGGCTGATTATCTGGTTCATAACGACATTTATTACTGAGAGCAACTCCTAATAAATCTAATCCTTCGCTATAGTATCGGAAGGCAAAACTAGGATCAATTAAAGCTTTAATTTCTATCCCTTTTCGATGTCGTTGGGCGAGAATATTAGCTAGAGGCTGTTCCGTCAGGACAAACAGGGCTAAATTCACGGATTTTTCAGCTTTATTTAAAGTTTCACCAATGAGACCATTGCTAGTAATTGCCCAGGGATAAGTAGTAGAATCGGGGGAAAATTTTACCGTCAGACTACTACTACTGATAGTAATTTTTTGCGGGTTTCTCTGGGGTTTATCTAACCCAAATTTAGGCCGATCTTCCCTTCCCCACATCAGATTAAATTCTTGTTGAAAAACTCTAGCTAGTGGGGTATTAGTAATCACTAATAAGTGATTGGCATTACCGACAGTTTTGGGATTAGAAAAGTCTCCATGAATATCACTTAAGGTATAGTTAGCTGAACTGATTAAAGTAGTGTAATTATCAATAACCATGAATTTATGGTGCATTAAACCACTACCTTTTGAGCGATCTGCCCTATCATCAATTATGGGAATACCAGCTTTTTTGAGGATAGTAATTGCATCTCTTTGGGCGATTTCCTCCGCACTTAATTTACCATCTCGATTTACATCAACTAAATCAAAAAGGTTTTGATAACGTTCCTGTTCTTGATCGCTTGATTGTTCTTGGTTTTTGGCTAAACTATGAATAGGTTTATTGTAAATATTTTCGAGGATAACCCTAACTTTAATTCCTTGTTGCTGACGCTCCACTAAAGCTTGAGCGATGGCGGGTAAACGTAACTCTTGCACCGCTAGATCGATCGAACTTTTTGCCGAGTTGATATTATCAATAATAACCTGTTCTAAATTATCCCCCGGGCGATTAATTTGGCGATAGGGATCGGTATAATTTGAACCCTGGGCTTGATTATAATTAAAATAGACTTGAATATATTGATCTTGGGGCAAGGGTTGGGGACGATTTTGGATAACATTCAGAGAATGACAGCCCCCCAAAAGAAAAACTGTTCCTAACAAAAATCCTAACTGTCCCATAGGCCGAATTTTTTTTAATCTCAATTTATCTATTGCCATTTTTGTCCACATAATTATCATTACCCTAGGATTCAGGAGGGAATTTTTACCTAAGGAGGTTCTCGGAAATCGGTATGTACTAAATTGATTATAATCAATCCTGATTCTAGATTGAAGACGATGGCTTTGTCTTTGATTGCTTAAATCGCTGACCAAAGATGTGACATCTAGTTAGGGAATTTTGTTATAATCTGGGGAACAATAGCACTGTTCTTCTAGATTTGGGTTTTACCATGACTGAACTTTTACCCCAATGCAGTAATCTGGCTGGTAATGTTAACAGTATAATTGAACTATTCAAAGGCGAATCCTCTCTCCGCAATCAACAGGATACCAGCAAGATAGAAATTGCCCTACAAAAAGCCATTTCTCCCAAATTTGAAATCGTTTTTGCCGGTGCTTTTAGTGCCGGGAAATCAATGTTAATCAATGCACTTTTAGAGCGAGAATTGCTGTATAGTGCCGAAGGACACGCAACGGGTACAGAATGTTATATTGAGTACGCAGAAGCTGATGAGGAAAGAGTGGTTTTAACCTTTCTCAGCGAAGTAGAAATTCGTACTTTAGTCGATACCGTCTGTCAAAATCTGCAATTAACTAATCCCAGTAACATTAATTCCCACGAATACTGTAGTCAGTTAAACCAATACTGTCAAAAAATTATCGAACAGGAAGGGGGAGAAGGCAAATCCGAGCGAGCTAAACAAGCTCAGGGTTTAAAATTATTAATTGAAGGATTTACTCAAAATCGTGAGCGGATCCATACGCTGCATAATGCCACCTATTCCATGGAACAATTTCACTTTTCTAATTTAGCAGAAGCGGCAAGTTTTGCCCGTCGTGGTAGCAATAGCGCCGTCTTAAAACGTCTAGAATATTACTGTCATCATCCTCTCCTTAAAGATGGTAACGTTTTGGTAGATTTGCCCGGTATTGATGCCCCAGTCCAAAAAGATGCCGCCTTAGCCTATCGTAAAATAGAGCATCCTGATACTTCGGCAGTGGTTTGTGTTTTAAAGGCTGCTTCTGCGGGAGAATTAGCCACAGAAGAAACGGAATTACTCGAAAAAATTCGCTCTAATGCTGGTATTCGTGATCGAGTTTTTTATGTTTTTAACCGCATCGATGAAACCTGGTACTCAGCCCAACTAAAACAGCGTTTAGAAAACCTAATTCAAACGCAATTTCGTGATACTTCCCGCATTTACAAAACCAGCGGACTTTTAGGGTTTTATGGGTATCAGGTGAAAAATCAAACCAATATTAATCAGCGTTATGGTTTAGATTCTATCTTTACCGAAAGTGTTAAAAATTTAGGAGGAGAAGAAGAAACACCGCAATTTGTCAGCGAGTTTAATAACTATTGTGCCAACTCCGGTAAATTACTGGCAACTCCCTTTAAAGTTTCCATCCACGGTTATGAAACTCCTAATAAAAATTACTTCCGAGTTTTAAGCGAGTGGGGAACTCCTTTACTAGAGCAGTTAATTGCTGATAGCGGTATCGAAGAATTTCGCAGGGCAATTACTCGTTATCTCACCGAAGAAAAACGCCCGCAATTGTTTGCAACTTTAGCTGATGATTTACAATCTCTCTGTATCACTCTCAAAAATTATTACCAGGGTATTTATCGTGATTTAGAAAGTCAACCACGAGAAATTGAGGCGATGAAAGCTCTGGAGTTAAATCACCTCAATCAAGAGTTAAAGGAAGTGGGAGAGAAATTAACTAAACATATCGAGGGTTATGTCAATGCTATCGTGGTTAATAGCGATGAAAACTTTGAAGAAGACTTTAAAAAACTGAAAGCGAGAATGGTATCAAGATTGGATGAGTTATTAAATACTTTTTCTGTTAAAAATGCTTACTCGCAAGCGACTTTAAACCATCCCCGCAATGCTACAGCACCTTTATTAGCAGTATTAGTGGAAGCTTTTTATTATCTGTCTAACCAGCTAGAAGATGTGTTAATTGAGGAGTCAACCAGTTTAATTAGTCGCTTTTGTCAGCGTCTTTTAGATGCGGTAAGACAAGGTGATTATTATCGACAAATTTACCGCTTATTAGGCAATGATGGCCACCTAGAAAGTCAGCTAAAACAGCTAGAATTGCAGTTAATTCATGCCTTGATTTCCGAAGCAAAAACTGAGTGTGATCGCTATGTACGAGAAAATCATAATTTTTACAACGAAGGCACTTTTTCGATCTTTCAATTTCGGCAAACTGTGCAACAAACTGCCCAAGGTTATGACTGTGAAAGTATTCTTGCTGCCGAACCTGCTATCCGTCAATTACTTAAGTTAGATTTTGAGCCAAAAGTATCAGCGACAATTCATAAAAATTTCCGCCAAACTGTTAATAATACTCTGAAAAATCAATTGATACCAATGGCAAAAAAACAAGCGGCTACTATTCTACAACAGTTCAATCAAGCTCGTTCTTATCTAGAACAAACTTTAGAACAGGAAGCAGCGGAAAAAATTGCGAATAATGCCCGCAAACAGGAAGAAATTCACCAAAAAATTGAGGATTATAACCAAGCGATCAACTCTCTCAATACTTGTTTAACTGCTATGGGTTTACAGAAAAATCATTTACCTGTAATTGGTGAACAAGAATTAGAGATTGTCCCTGAAGTTGTTAATGACTCCAGCAATTAATATGGGGAGTAGGAAGGTGGGAAGTGGAGGGAAAACCATCCATCTATCAAAAACCGATTTGCTGTCAAAGCAAAAAATTAATTAAAATTAAAACTCATCGGGGGATAAGCGATCGAAGTCTTGTTATTCTTATAACTGGTGGGTTGCGAGATTTTTCTAGACTCGCAGCTTAACCCGATCAACCGATAACCGATAGAGGGGTGCAGAATGGGAGAATGGTTAGATTTTACCGATGAGGTGGTCACTGTTAATGGCAAAGGTGAGGAAATTAAACGGGAAAAAGTCACTAATCGAGGTTATCAGTATTTTTTAAGCAAAAAAACCTTTTTAGAAATGATTTCTATCCCTAGCGGTCAATACCTCATCGGTGCGCCCAAAAGCGAGTTAGGCTGGAAATTGAGTCAAAGTCCCCAATCTCTGGTTAATATTCAGGCTTTTTGTCTGAGTCGCTACCCAATTACCCAACGACAATGGCGCGAGGTGGCAAAATTAGAACCGGTAAATATTGAACTTAATCCCTATCCGGCCCATTTTGAAGGTTATGATCGCCCAGTAGAACAAATTAACTGGTGGGAAGCGGTGGAATTTTGCGATCGCCTATCCCGTCTCACGGGACTCAATTATCGTTTACCCGCAGAAAAAGAATGGGAATACGCTTGTCGGGGAGGTACATCAACCCCCTTCCACTTTGGCCTGACAATTTCCACTGATTTAGCCAACTATTCCGGGGTGGACTGGGATTATGGCGGCAAAGTGTGCAGTTCTGGTCGTTATGGGGAAGGTTCCCTAGGATGCGATCGCAGGGAAACCACACCAGTGGGAATGTTTGCCGTCGCTAACCCTTTCGGACTCTACGACCTGCACGGAAATGTCAGGGAATGGTGTGCAGATTACTGGCGCGATAACTACGAAGCAGCCACAATAGAAGATAGGGACAGACGAGTTTTACGCGGGGGTTCCTGGAATGACAGCCCCAACAAATGTCGCTCGGCCTACCGGGTCAAATTTCTGGCTACTGCTGGACTCTATGATATCGGTTTTCGTGTCGTTAGCGATAATTCCCCTTAAATCTGAAAACCGATCACTGATTACTGGTGACAGGGAGGTGAAAAAATTGAACATAGAACTACCCCAGCAAATAATCAGTGAGTTTTGTCAGAAATGGCAGATATCTGAAATGTGTTTATTCGGATCGGTTTTGCGGGAAGATTTTCGTCCAGATAGCGATATTGATATACTGGTCAGTTTTCAAGATAGTGTTTCTTGGGGACTTCTGGAGTTTTCGAGGATGAAACGGGAATTAGAGAATTTATTGGGACGGAAAGTTGATTTGCTAACGAAAAAATCGATCGAGCAGAGTCATAATTGGATTCGTCAACGAGAGATTTTAGGGACAGCGCAAGTGATTTATGTGGCGGGATAAGGCTTTTTTACTAGATATTGTCCGAGCAGGTCAATTAGCTCAATAATTTGCCGATCAACTGGCAAAATTTGCAGGTGTTTGTCAGAAAAATTTTTAAAATGTACCGCTCCTCGATCGAGAGTTAGAATTGATTTTAGAGACAATAAAGGTGATTTAACCAAATGATTGCTAACTTTGACCATAACTATCTTTCCCCGGAAGATTATTTAGCAACGGAGAGAATAGCCAAGGATAAACACGAATATATTCGCGGTCAAACCTACGCCATGGCTGGTGCAAGTAAAGCCCACGGTATGATTATTATCAACTTAGCCACACTTTTAAAAAACCGGCTGCGGGGTAGTGGTTGTCTTGTCTATGCCACAGATATGAAAGTTCGTCTAGAAATAGCTAATAGTTATTTTTATCCCGATCTTGTGGTCACTTGCGACTCGCGAGATAATCAGTCTTTCTCGGAAGATTTTATCCGTTATCCGCGCTTGATTGTAGAAGTATTATCCCCCACTACGGCTGCCTTTGCTCGCAACGCGCTCGCGAAGCGAGATCGGGGTGATAAATTTGCCGACTATCGTTCCCTTGAAACTTTAGAAGAATACGTTCTTATCAGTCAAGAACGCATCAGTGTGGATTGTTTTCGTCGCAATGACGAAGGATTCTGGGTTCTTTATCCCTACAGCAAAGGAGCAGATATTTATCTAGCTAGTATCGATTTTCACTGTGCGATCGAATCTTTATACGAAGATATAACAGAAATCCGTTAAAAAATCAGATAAGTTTTTTTCTATGTACTATTTACTTTTTACTTGATTAATGCTTGCTATTCTCTCCGCTATTATTCCAGTGGGTTTTATCATCCTCATCGGTGTGATAGCAGGAAAAATTCTCACTGTGGAAGTGCATTCCCTTTCCCAAATCACGGTGTATATTCTTGCCCCCGCTTTGGTGATTGATGGACTCTATCGCACCACTTTATCCGGCAGCAATATCGGTTTAATTCTCCTAGGCTTTGCTCTTATTTCACTGGTAATGGCGATTGTCGTCGAAATTATCGCCTATTGTCTTAGTCTCGATGCTGATACCCGCAAAAGCCTCATGGCTGCCGCTGTGATGCCCAATAACGGTAATATGGGTTTACCTGTGGCTAGTTTTGCCCTGGGTGCGGCTGGACTGGAAAGAGCGATAATCTATATGATTGGCTCTAGTATTCTGTTATTTGGTATTAGTCCCGCTTATTTGCGAGGAAAAAGCTTTCTTTCAGGATTTCGCCTAGTTTTTCAATTGCCCTTAATCTGGTCAATTTTTATCGGCATTAGCTTTCAAACTTTCTCTTTTCATCTTCCCCTGCAATTAGATAAAAGTGTTAGCTATCTAGGACAAGCGGCAATTCCTTTGGCTTTAATTATCCTAGGTATCCAATTATCTCAGCAAAAATTAGCGTTCGGTAAATTAGAATTATTAGGGTCCTGTTTGCGTCTTTTAGTCGCTCCTCTTTTGGCATTTGCGATCGGCAATAGTTTAGGATTAACCGGTATGGATCTAAAAATTCTTATCCTACAAAGTGCCATGCCCACCGCCGTTAATACCGTCATTTTAGTCACAGAATTCGGTGGTTCGGCCGCTTTGATGGCCCGCACAGTTGTGGTCACTACCCTTGCTAGTTTTCTGACTATTCCTTTCTTTCTTTGGTTATTAAAAGTCTATTTATAAGTAGGGTTTGCGGCAAAAAGTTTGTTGGTGGGGTTAGGAGTCAGGAGTCGGTCGTCAGGAGTCAGGATTCTCCGAGTCGGTCGTCAGGAGTCAGGAGATAGGAGTCAGGAGTCGGTCGTCAGGAGTCAGGATTCTCCGAGTCAGGAGTCAGGAGTCAGGAGATAGGAGATTATTTTATTTATTCTCCCCACACCCCACACCCCACACCCCACACCCCACACCCCACACCCCACTTCCCCACTTCCCACTTCCCACTTCCCACTTCCCAATTCATAATTCATAATTTAACCTTTGACTCACCCCAGCAATGGCAGCCAAGAGAAGCCAAACAATAGTATTAATCTTGACATCGGAGAGGGTGACATCGACGAGATTAAATAAAACGCAAGCACCAAAGGCCACCAGATAGGTAAAGATAATTAACTCCCCCCCGGCTTTTTGTTGTCGTAAAAAGATTAATAAACGCACCCCTTGGGCATAAATCCAACCCACCCAAGCGGACAATAAAATTAAGCCAATAATTCCCGTTTCTGCCATTAACATCAAATATAAATTATGGGGATGACCTAACCATAATCCCTGACTTTTTTCGTAGAGAGGTGTAAAACTGCGTAATCCCCAACCGAATAGGGGTCTTTCTTGGGTCATTTCGAGAGTAAAACGCCATTGAGTTGATCTGAGAGTCGCTAGAGGGCGATCAGGGAACATTTCATCGGATAATCGCGCCCAAATCGCCCTAGGAACCAAAAAACGCACACTATCCCTTAAAGGATTTGGTCCCCAAGAAGCGAGGGAAATCACCCCCCCCAAGAGGATAAAACCGGCGACTAAGGCATTCCAACCCAGATAAAGGGCGAAAATTAGGCCTCCTAAAAAGGCTAAGGCCCAAGCATTGCGAGAATTGCTTAAAAATAGCCCTACACCGTCGATCAATATGGTTAAAGTTAAAAACCCGACTTTGAGATTTAAAAGGGTATTTCTTTGTCTGTGCCACTGCCGCAAAGTTAGAATTAATAAACCGATCGCTAAAATCAGAGTTATTAATAAATAAGCCCCCAAAAGATTAGCATACATAAAAACCGAAGACATCCGCCCGCTCGGTTCACCCCCCGCCCCGTAGGGCCAGGTAAAAATCCCTTTTAATGCTTCCGGTTTTTGCCAACCGAGAAAAATTTGTCCCCATCCCATCACCACTACCCAAACCGACGGAATAACCATCGCCCAAGCTAGTTGACGCAATTGAGAGGGTTTTTTAATTAATTGCCGAATATTGCTAAAAAAGAAGAAAAAAGGCAGGAAATTTCCTAAACCAATCCAAGCATCCCCCGGAGTTGGGGAAAGACTGGCACTAATCATTAACCAAAGAGTGACGATACCGAGACCTTGATTGAGACGTGACCGGATAATTGCCCGAAAATTGCCGGTAAAAACCCTAATTAAGACGATAATAATGCCGATACCCGCTAACTCCGGCAGCATCATGGCAATAAAAACTGAAAAAAGTATTAAATTCCACTCCCACCCTTGACAAAAAATCTTTTTCATGTTACGCAGGTTGCCAACAATCGTCACGAGTCAGACGAATTTGGGCAAGGGCAAAAATAGTCGGGATAATCCGGCCGTAATCGGTGGCGATCGCTTTCCAACCGAGATCGGCAATAAACCAACCCCATAGAGCCGGTCCTACCAAACTTAACACGGTTCTGACCGCTCCGTAGCGGGCCGCCGCCGTAGTCATGCCCTGTTTAGCCGTTTGTAGGGCGATTTGATTAGCAATTGCCCCACCTTGGATGAGGGCAGTTTTTGCCCCCTGATAGCGGACAAAATGGAGAGCGAACTGCCCGGCGATATGTTTGAGCAGAATCGGTTTCAGGATAGAATTAATGGCGATGACGCTACTGCCTTTAAGGACTATATCGAGGGGATTGTGTTGTAGGTGAACGGGTAAGGGTTGGGGAGTGTGGGAATCCGCGAGTGCTTTTTGAATTTGAATCGAGAGGGATTTTTGTTCCGATGGGGGGAGACGTTTCCAAGCTTTGTTAACGAGGTGAAGATAGATTTCCGCTTCAATTTCCGTTGTCGGCATTTTTTGGGAGTAGGGAACCTTGAGGAAATGACAGACACGGACGAGAATTTGACGATAACTAACTTTTTCCGTTTGACCTTTTAATACTGTCACACCATCGGCAGCCAAGTAACGAAAACGATCCTCGACGCTATCTAACCAACTATCCCAATCTTGACTTTGAACGGCGATTGCGTCCGGCGCTCGTAGATAATCGAGAGGGTTAAAACGACGGCAAAAGAGGATGTTAGTGATTTGCTGTAGTTCCTCCTCGGTGGCTAACTCCAAAGCTGTGCGTAATTCGTCCAATGTGGTTTGTCCTCCTGGTCCCCAATAATCAACTTAGTTTCGCTAGTGCTGATTACTACTAATATTAACTCAAGGGTTCACAGGATTAGGAAGGCTAGTGACAAATTTTTCGATTAAGGTTGGGATCATTGGTGCGGGTTTAGCCGGGTTAACCTGCGCTCGTCAGTTGTGCGATCGAGGTTATACTGTTAAGCTATTTGATAAGTCTAGAGGCATTGGTGGTCGTTTAGCCACGCGACGGGTTAATCGAGCCAATCAAGAGATGGCTGTGGATCATGGCTTGCCTTTTTTGACTATTCAGGGCGAAAAAACGGCGGCTTTAATTGATAATCTCCTGAGAGAGAATCTAGTTACTTCTTGGTTTGATTCTAGCTATGTTGCTCCTTCTGGCATCAATAGCGTGGCGAAATTTTTAGCTCAAGGTTTAGAAATTGAACGAGATTTTCTGGTTACTCGTCTGGAAAATCGTCAAGGAAAATGGGTTTTAAACAATAACGGTCAAATTCGAGGGGAGTTTTCGGCGATTGTCCTGGCTATTCCCGCCCCGCAAGCAGCGTTATTGTTAGAAAACTCTCCCATAACTACTATGCCAGAATTGCGATCAATCGTTTACGATCCCTGTTTAACGGTAATGGCGGGTTATGGCGATTCTTTACCCGCAGTTGCTCCCTCCACCGATATCGCTTGGTTAGGACTTGATAGCAGTAAACGGCAATCATCCCCTGATTATGTCTTTGTTGTGCATAGTAGTGGAGATTTTGCGGTTAAATATCTCGATAGCGAGGATTTAGAAGCAGTTAAGCTAGATTTGCTCGCTCGTGCTTCTTTGCCTCTCCCCGATTGGTCCTGGATTCACCGTTGGCGTTATGCTTTAGTCCGTCAGGGTTTAGCTGTACCCTGTTTAAGTGTTAATAGTCCTTTACCTCTAGTTGCCTGTGGTGATTGGTGTCAAGGGGGAGATTTGTCGAGAAATTCTTCCCTAGAAACGGCCTTAACTTCTGGGATAGCGGCGGCTAATCAAGTTCAGCAGCTACTCTCTTAAGAATCTAGAGACAGGTTTAAATTCTTAGGTTAAGCTTAAGTTAACAAAAGTTTAAATATATAATAATGTAGATATCCTATACTGGGGGGTCGGTAACAATGGAAAAATTCAATTCTAAAGATAACTTTCTCTACCCTAAAACCAGCTACAGGGGTTTATTCACGCCACAAAATTTAGTTTTTAACGCTAATTTGCAGGAATTCGCCCTGAGAGTCTCTTTTATCGCTGGTTTACACAGTGGGGGAAAGCTTACCTCCACGGAAGCTTACGAGAAAATTAACCAGCTTTGGCAAGAGTTGAATACCAGTCAAAAATTCCTACTAGCTAATCATTTTGAGGATCACGGAGATTGAGAGATGGGGGTTTTTCAGTGATCAGTAAACAGTAAACAGTAATCAGTATCTAAAGTGCCACATTGACAAAAGTGGGTCAAGTAGTTCTTAGTTATGTCAGAGCTTTCTGGCCATAGCTGGCTTTCATCTTCTAGATAAAAATGTTATCAAAAGACAAAAGCGGGTAATTCTGCCGCTACAATATGATAGCGAGTTGTCAAGAGAACAGTAAAAGAACTGCCAATTGGATCTAGATGCCTCAATATACTACTAAACAAGCAACGGAAAACCCTGTTGTGTCCGACCAGTCCGCCAAGAATCCCTTTTCACTATTTGGTCAATTTTGGGAAAGCCTAAAAATTGTCGCTCAACCCTATTGGTATCCAACGGAGTTAAATGGACGTGCCTTTGGAGATGTGATCATTTCTTGGGGGATGTCAGCTTTGATTCTTTTAAGTATCTTGGCAACGGTGGGGGTAGAAGCTTTTAGTAGCTACTGGAATCGTTATGTACTCGACATTATTATTGAAGATAGAGATCTTTCTAAATATCTAAATACGCTGTGGTTATCCAGTTTGTTGATTATATTAACAACGGGGTTATTTGCTTTTTCTCAATTTATTCGTCGCAAAGTAGCCTTAGATTGGTATAAGTGGTTAACGAAACAAACCGTCAAAAAATATCTCAATTATCGCGCTTATTATAACATTGATTTTACCTCAGCTTTAAAAAATCCCGATCAAAGATTATCTCAAGAAATTGAACCAATTACGACCATGACCCTAAGGTTGTTAATTACCTTCGTGGAAAAAGGGTTACAAATGATTACTTTTGCGATTATTCTTTGGACAATTTCTCGGCAAATTGCGGTTTATCTAATAATTTATACGATCGCAGGAAATTTAATAGCAATTTATCTAACTCAAGAATTAAACAAAATTAATCAATCGGAGCTTAATAATAAAGCTGATTATAATTATGCTTTAACCCATGTGCGTAACCACGCCGAATCCATTGCTTTTTTTCAGGGAGAAGAGCAGGAAGAAAAAATCATTGAAGGCCGTTTTGAACGGGTTATTCAAAGCTCGGAAAAACTGATCAATTGGGAACGGTTTAATAATCTTTTTAATCGAGGTTATCAGTCAGCGATTAGTGTATTTTCAATGTTTATTTTGACCCCGATGTTTATTAAAAACGAAATCGATTATGGGGAAATTAGTCAAGCGAGTTTATGCTGTTTCCTTTTTTCTAATGCCTTGGGACAATTAATTACTGAATGGGGAACATCGGGTAAAGTTTCAAGTTATATTGAACGGTTAGCTACCTTGACAGATGCCTTAAAAGTTGCCAGTGAAGAGCCGAAAAACTTAAGTCGTATTATCACCCTGGAAGATAATCGTCTAGCTTTTGAAAATTTTACCCTACAAACTCCCGATTATGAAAAGGTAATTGTGGAGAATTTATCGGTTTCTGTCCCTTTGGGAGAAAGCCTACTCATTATTGGTCCGAGTGGTCGAGGAAAAAGTTCCTTGTTACGAGCAATCGCCGGTTTATGGAAAGCTGGTAGTGGTCGTTTAGTACGTCCTCCTTTAGCTGAAATGTTATTTTTACCCCAACGTCCTTATATTATTCTTGGCAGTTTACGCCAGCAATTACTTTATCCCCATACCAATGAGCAGCTGAGGGATGAAGAATTAGAAAATATCTTAAAAAAAGTCAATCTTCACCATCTATTAACTGACAAAAATAGCTTAGATAAAGAAGTCAATTGGGAACAGATTTTATCCCTCGGAGAACAACAAAGATTAGCTTTTGCTCGACTATTAATCACTAAACCTACCTTTACTATCTTAGATGAAGCAACCAGCGCTTTAGATTTGGTAAATGAAGCCAGCTTATATCAGCAATTACAGGAAAGTGAAACCACTTTTATTAGTGTTGGTCATCGGGAAAGTTTATTTAATTATCATCGATGGGTCTTAGAGTTAACAGAAAATTCCCATTGGCAGCTGTCAACTGTAGAAGATTATCAGCGCAAAAAAGTGAATAACCTAGTGATGATGTCAAAAAAATCAGAAAATTTTTCGGCGGTAAAAATAGAGACTTTGTCTGAGGTTAAAACTGAGCATGATTCGGAAATTGCCGGAGTTTCTGAAATAACTGAAGGTTTGTCCCATCAACAAATGCAGTCCCTAACTGATTATTCTTTAAGTAGCGTTCGTAATCGAGCCAGTTTAGGTAAAATAATTACTGCCAAAGATGGTTTTAATTATCATTATGATAAAGACCCAAAAACCTTAAAATGGGTGAGAATATAGCTAATGGGGTGACAAACAGATTGAAAGTGATACAGGGTATGAGGTGTGGTGGGTAGGGAAAATTTTTCAGACTTCCCCCTCTCAGGAGAACTAGAGAATGAGGTTTTTGCTGGGTAAGTTGATTAACAAGCTACTAACTGATAACTGGTATAGGAATTTTATCAAATGAAAGCACTGGAAAAACTGGTGACGGAACGATTATATTTAGTCCCCTTAAAGCTTGAACTTCTGAAAGCGGCAATCATAAGTATCGATGAATTAGCAACAATTTTGGGGGTAAAAGTTGCTGCTGACTGGGCCGAACAAGAGTTGATTCAAGCTTTCCCTGATATTGCGAATATTTTGCTGCAATTCCCCTTACAAAATGAGTGGGGGTGGGGGAGTTTAATTATTCATCAAACAGAAAATACCCTTATTGGTCATGTGATGATCAAAATTATTCCTGATGTCACAGGTTTACCCACAGATGCTGTAGAAATTGGCTATCAAGTAGCGCCGTTATATCGACGACAAGGCTACGCATCTGAGGCGACAAAAGCAATGATGGACTGGACACTTTCTCAACCTGGTATGCAAACAGTGACCGCCGGCTGCGCTCCCGATAATATAGCTTCAAAGCGAGTTTTAGAAAAAATCGGCATGGATCTGATAGAAGCACGAGAGAAAGTCTTGGTCTGGAAATTAAGTAGGGTTTGCTGAAAAAGTTTGTTGGTGGGGTTAACGGATTTAGTATTACTTCCCACTTGATCACTCAATCCAAGCTTTTGGGGGGTTCTACCCCCCAAACCCCCCGTTGGGGGCGTGGCGCCGCCCCCAAACCCCCCGCGCATTAGTTTTTCGGTGGGATGCTTACACGCAGCCGCTGACGCATCTGTAATAATTTAAGAGTCACTCCCCTTGTAGGAGTATCTCTCCTGATATGTAGCCTATACTCAACGGATTTAGTATGTTGCGTTATTTCAGCCTCTATTTTCAAGTCAGTAGTCGGGGGGGGAAATCTGGAGTCAGAGCCTCGTCGATGCGATAAAATACTCTGGCTCTGTCTTTGCCGGTTTATGAGTTGACGAGGATTTCAGCGATTGCCTGGGAGATGGGAAAATAAGGAGGATAAAGTTCTAGCCAGAAAAACTCGCCAACGGGATTAATTTCTAAAAAGATATAACGTTCATCTGGTGTGACAATCATATCAATTGCACCATAATTGAGACCGAAATATTTCATTAATTCTAGTAGTTGTTTTTCAATAGTTTTCGGTAAATCGTAGGGTTGCCATTGTTGATGGAGCGCTCTTCCCTCTTTTCGCCAATCGTAGATAGCGCCGTCTAATTGTTGGGAATTAATCGCCGCCGTAAATATTTGTTCACCGACGATAGTGATGCGTAATTCCAAAGCTTTAGGAATGTTTTCCTGAAAAGTCATGGGACAAAATTGCAAACCTTCCAAATTATCTAGGTCTTCCTTGGTAACAGGACTTGTAAAAACAACCATTTCCTCTTGGTTGTCTCCATAAATAGCAAATTGAGAAAGCATTTTAGTCACAATTCCCGTCGCTTCAAACTCCTGAGCAAATTGCTTGACAGCTTCAGGATTATTAGAAGTTAAAGTCCCCGGAATTAATAAACCTAATTGTCGCGCCACTTGTAACTGCAATTGTTTATGATTGGCATGATCTACCTTAGCAATTGGATCAAGATGAAAGCCAGATAAACTAGCAATCATTCCTCGAATACTTAACCGACATTCCTTAAGAGAAGCTTCGCGAAATTGACTATCCATCCCATCGGGTAATTTTTGTCCGTATCTCATGCGTCGATACCAGACAGCAGAAACTTCTTTTAGCTCTAATTTTTGTTCTCCATCGGTAATAATTCCGCCTTTTTTATCGTCTGAGTAAAGATCAACTTTCACCTCTGTAGGGAAGCGATCAGTATCAAAACGGAAGGCTTTTTTACCCATCGTTTCTATGGCTTTGATTACCAGAGGAATACTTTCATTATCGCGGCTAAAAGTAACAATTAAAACGGTCATAAATCTCCTTGAAAACGTAGGATTAACAATTTTTTGCGCGCCAGCTTTGTCGATCAACCGAAGACTAAAAAATCGGCGATCGCCTGAGAAATAGGTAAATCTAAATCCCGTTCTAACATTCCCCACTCACCGACAGGATTAACTTCTAAAAAAACGTATTCTCCCCCGGGAGTTAAGATAAAATCAAACGCCCCAAAATTCAACCCTAAATTAGCCATAAAAATCTGAAGTTGCTGCAATAGTGAATCGGGTAAAGTATGATGTTGCCAAGCACCTGGATTAATACCCGGTCTTCGCCAATCTACGGCTGAATGATTATACTGAGAAGAATCTAAAGCACCCACAAATGTTTGTCCATTAACCACGACAATTCTCAATTCTAATTGTTTAGGAATTTCCGCTTGAAAAACCATAGGACAATAACGTAAAGATTCCGCTTCCTCAAGGTCTTCTGCTTTCACCCTACTGGTATAAAGAAAAAATTCTGGCGACTCCATACTGTGGGCGATCGCAGTTAACAATTTACTCACCATTCGTCCCTGAACCTGGGAAAAAAACTCCCGGGCAGCATCAGGATTATTGGTAACTAAGGTAGGGGGAATAATTAAGCCAACTTCTGAGGCCAAACGAAGTTGTAATAACTTATTTTTAGCCCTCTCAATTTTAGCTAAATTATCTAACCAACGCGCTGACCTTAAACTATCCCAAAAACCAGCCAAAGTCGTCTGGGATTCTCGCACACAAGCCTCCCGAAACTGAGGATCTAAATCCGCTGTTATTTCAGGTTGCCACATACGTCTTGTCCAAACAGATTGCACCTGTTCACTATCAATAGATTGATGGTTATAGGTTAATTGATAAAAACTTTTTTTACCATTAAATTGGGCTGCTAATTGAACCTCTAAGGGAAATTTATCAGTATCTAAGCGAAAAGGTGTGGCTCCTTTTTTTTCTATCGCCTCAGCCACGCGGTCAATGGTGAAAAAATCGCCGCTATGGGTCAACAATAAAACAACTTTAGGCGATTCTTTCATATCAGTGGGAAATTCCTGTAGGTTAACACATTTTAAGGCTTTTGGGTTAATTTTTATTGATCGGAATCTCAATAAAATACTGCAAAAAGTCTTGCTTTTGCTTAACTAATTGCAGTATTTGTTTTTTTCTTGAGTAATTACTAAATTTAGTTGACAGCACTTCTCAGGATCTCAACGTGCAGTTTTTTTGGCTGCAAGCCTTGATTAGTGGCTCCTTTAGCTTTTTGTCTGTACGGTGTAATCAAGAAAAGTGCTGCAATTACTCATGTAACCTGAGTTTAAAGCTCTTCCCAGTCAGAAGGGTATTTGAGTGTTTGACGTCCTTCCTCAGGAGACTTGATGGAAGATTCCTCTTTGCTTACGGACAAGAAACGAGCAAAGAAAGGATGTGCTTTACCTTGTTGATCGTTGGGATATGCCATTGTTATTCCTCTGGTAATTTTGAGTGAACAAGTTTAATCACTCAGATAAAAACAACCACCTGTACTTACCCCTAAAAGCTTTGCTGTGCATGGCTTTCAGAATCGGGATTGTGCAAATAATTTGCTTTTATTTGGGTGACCTAAAACATCATAAGCACTAATCTGGCAAATGTCAAGCACTTAAGAAAAATTTAAGAAAAATTTCCGCTAAATCCGACATTCAGCACATCTTCATATACTTTTATATATTTTTACATTCCCCAAGATGTTTTAACGAAAAACCTTGATTGTAGAAACTAAGCTGTTCGTAATTTAAATTGCGTTAACAGAATTACCCTTGTTTTTCAACTTGCGATCCCACTTAATAATTAAACCTCCTTCATTTAAAAGTTGATGTAAAAGAGATTC
>VYLJ01000085.1_pt1 | contig 44763 bp, 48 predicted proteins | sample 5114331 | NCBI WGS metagenome assembly VYLJ01 (sample SAMN12291791, study PRJNA351875) | freshwater metagenome | isolation source: freshwater lake | place: USA: Michigan, MSU2 Lake | collected 2011-08-16
GATGGGGGATTGGGGAAGTGGGGAAGTGGGGAAGTGGGGTGATGGGGGGATGGGGGATTGGGGAAGTGGGGAAGTGGGGAAGTGGGGAAGTGGGGTAGTGGGGTAGTGGGGTAGTGGGGAGACCACTTCGTGCGCGTTGCGGGGGGAAGTGGAGCATTTGGATGAAATTTCCCTAAACCCCTAAATCCCTATCACCCCAAAACCCTATCACCCTATCACCCTATCACCCTGTCTCCTGACGACCGGATCCTATCTCCTGACTCCTGACAGTTTCTAAATATTTTTCAACATCAGCAAAGAGCGAGTTTGAAAGCCGAGATTTTGGTAGAGATTAAGAGCATTGTTGTTATTGATGAAGACTTGTAAACCGATGCGGGTTTGTCCGCGACTTTTTGCCCAATCCTTAGCTCGATCGATTAGTGCGCTGGCGATACCTTGGCGACGATGCTGGGGATCGACGTAAATTAGGAAAATATGACCATAGCGATCGCCTGTCACCTGATCGACGGCGCTCCCCATCCAGAGACAAGCGATCGCCGTTTGTTGTCCTTCGACAATCCACAGGGGAGTATCGGAGCAAAAAAACTGTCTGACTGTATCAGCTAGATGGGAGAGGTTTTTTTGTTCGGGAAAAAATTCTTGATAGGTGCGGGTGAGAAAATTAATTAGTAGATAGCGATCGCCAGTTTTTCCCAGTCGCAGCCGATAATCTTCGGGAAGGTTAGCCATGCCAAGGATAAGAGAAAATTATGCCCAGGGATGGCTCGATCGGAGCGGGTGCCGCTAAATCTGCCGGTAAAAAAATCCGGATGCCAGTGGCAACCAGAGCAACTAAAAACACGAAGATAGTCAGGAGCGGGGCGATATATTGCCGAAAAAAAGCCATAATTATTTGATCTCTAAACTGCTGTTCCTTCTATTTTAAGGATTGCCAGTGGAGATATCGGCAATTTTTTTAAAAAAATTCGCCCAAAAAAAAGTGATCGGCATACCGATCACTACAAACCGACAACTAGACTATGACTAAACACCGATTAAATCTAACGAAGGTGCAAATAGGCCGCCTCTGCTTCCAATTGACGCACTAGAGCCTCATTTCCCTGCGCTCTAGCTACTTCCAGTCGGTGTTGTAAATTTCTGCGGAGTGTTTCCCTATGGGCCACGGTGGCCTGTGTTAGGACTTGCTGACGATTTTTGTTCATGGTGGACAGACTTTTGAGCGACTTAACTTACCTTATATCTAAATCATAACATTCTCCTTGGGAAACTGTATCTTTAGCTACTGAATTTAGCGTTAAGATTTATTAAAGCTGTTGGCAACCTTAGTGACAAGTCGATGACGGAACAGGCACTGATAACCCTTACTAGCGATTTTGGACTACAGGACGGTTATGTGGGCATTATCAAGGGAGTAATCGCGGGAATTGCCCCCCATGCTCGCACGATCGATCTGAATCATCAAATTTCGCCCCAAGACCTTTACGCTGGTCGTTTTATTCTCCTGAATGCCTATCAATATTTTCCCCAAGGCACTATTCATGGTCGTGATATTTTTGCTCCTGTGGCCGCTTATTTGTCCCGGAGAGTACCCCTAGAAATGTTAGGTGAGATTATTGATCCCGATAGCTTGCAACAATTAGCGATCGCTGTTCCGCAAATCGAGGAAGATAAAATCAGGGGTCAAATTCAATATATTGACATTTTCGGCAATTTAATCAGCAATATTCCCGATTATCTCCTAGAGGGAAAAAATTGGTCGGTGCAGTTGGGGCCAAAAATTATCCCCGCAAAAAACACCTACAGTGATGTTCCTTCCGGAGAAATAGTCGCTTTTATCGGTAGTCACGGGGGGTTAGAAATTGCCGTCAATAGTGGTAGCGCCCAAAAGCAATTACACCTAAATATTGGCGATGCGATCGAGGTTAGAATAGATGGGAGTCAGGAGTAAGAATTCAGGAGTCGGGTGATAGGGTGATAGGGATTTAGGGGTTTAGGGTGTTGAGGTGTTAGGGTTTTAGGGTTTTACTTGAAATTCCCCCACTACCCCACTACCCCACTACCTACTGATCACTGATCACTGATAACTGATATAGCTTTTTAATCAATTCTCATACTAATATCTAACCAAGTAGAACGGGTAATCGGGGCGCTAGTGGAAATATAATCTACTCCTGTTTCGGCAACGTTGCGAATGCGATCGAGGGTAATATTTCCCGATGCTTCTATTTTGGTTTTACTATTAAAATTGCGGATCATCTCCACAGCAGTTTGCATCATCTCTAAATCCATATTATCTAACATAATGATCTCTACCTGCTGCTGCAGGGCCTGATTCACTTCTTCTAATTGGCTGGTTTCTACCTCAATTGTGAGAGGATAGGGCATATTTTGCCGTACACGACGCACTGCTTCCTCAATGCTGCCTGCTGCTTGAATATGATTATCTTTAATCATAATTGCATCATCTAACCCCAAACGATGGTTAATAGCGCCACCGATACCGGAGGCATATTTTTCTAAAATTCGCAATCCGGGGGTAGTTTTGCGAGTATCCACCAATCTTGTCGATAAATCGGCAATTTTCTCCACATACTGACGAGTGGCACTAGCAATCCCACTCAAGCGCATGGCAAGATTTAAAGCGACTCTTTCCCCAATTAACAGCGCATCGAGGGAACCTTCTATCTCAGCAATAACTTTAGACTTGGGGCAGAATTCCCCCTCGGCAACGGTGGGGGTAAAGTGAATAGTGGGGTTAAGCAGTTGAAAAACTCGTTCAGCTACGGGTAAACCGGCAATAACTCCCGCTTCTTTGGCAATCCAACTAGCTTGACCGATTTTAGCATGACCGAAGAAAATTGCTTGGGTGGTGCGATCGCCTCTACCGAGATCTTCTCGTAACCAGTTTTCTAACAAGGGATCAAGAACTAATAGGGGCGGTAACATAGAATTTATCGAAACAATCGGGACGTATTTATTTTAAGTCTAGGAATGTTTGACCTTTTTGTAAACTTTCTTTAATCGAAACTTATCCCTTCATAGAGTAACTCGATCGCACAGTGAAAATCGAGACTAGATAGAATAATTTCTTCCCCTTGACTATAAGCGCAGTAAAACCAAATTTTATCTTCACCGCGACGATAAACCTCGACACTGATCGATTCAGGATCGACTAAAACGTATTCTTGTAAACTAGGAATCTGACGATAATATTGTAACTTTTTAGTGCGATCATAGTTTCCTGTGCTAGGGGAAAGCACTTCAATAATCACTTGTGGATGTTGAATAAAATTACGAGATTCTCTATCCCTAAAATCGCAACTAATCACCAAATCGGGATAAAAATAACGACTATTATTAGCTTGTACCTTGGCATCAGATACATTGACTCGACAGCCTCGCGGACGGAGATGAGAATATAAAGTTCTGTAAAAATTTAGGGTAATATCATTATGAGGCAGACTACCCCCAGTCATGGCGATAATTTCCCCATCAATATATTCATGGCGACATTCCTGTGTAGCTTCCCATTCTAGATACTCTTCCGGGGTCATTCTTTCTGGGTATTGAGGTTGAGCGATCATTTTTCTTTTTCCTTGTCAACTAACTAAATTAATATCCCATTTCCTTTTTATCTTATACCATTTTCTCGCCCGAAGATTTAAGAATAGTTATAATTAAGCGGTGACTGATTACCCTAATGATAAGATGGAGACAGAAAGCATTATTATCGCAGGTCGCTAAGATGACGAAAACAGTTGCCGATATCATGACTCCCAATCCCATCACCGTCACCGCTAACACTTCTCTGTCTGAAGCAGTGAAGATTTTGGCCGAAAAGCGGTTTAGTGGTTTACCCGTGGTGGATGACAATATACGACTGATTGGGGTTATCTCCGAAACTGACCTTATGTGGCAGGAAACGGGAGTAGAAGCTCCTCCTTACATTATGCTCCTCGATAGCGTCATCTATCTACAAAATCCTAGCCGTCACGAGAAATTACTCCATAAAGCTCTCGGTCAAACCGTGGGGGAAGTAATGACCGATAAACCTATTAGTATCACGGCTGATCGCCCTTTGAAAGAAGCGGCCTCGTTAATGTATGATCGTCATGTGCGTCGTTTACCGGTGATTGAGGAAGAAACCCACAAAGTAATTGGTATTATCACTCGCGGTGATATCATTCGCGATATGGCAAAATCGGAAGCATAATGGCTTTTCTAGGGCAACAATTAACTAAAAGGTCTTGAACAAATGAATCAATCTCAGGAAACGGTTACTTATTCCCTAGAAACTATCTTGACGCGGATGGAGGGAAAAATCGATTCGTTACAAAAAGATGTGACGGATTTAAAGGTAGGACAAGCGGTGTTAACGGGAAAAGTTGAGGGAATATAAAATCGACTAAACTCATTAGAAGGAAACCAAAAATATCAGGTTTGGGCATTAATTGTCCTCTTAGCTGGGGCAATTGTGAAAACTTTTTTTCTGAGCAGTAATCCCTAAATTCTTATTTCCCTTGCAATTTTTCTAAAAACTATCAGGATGAAGCGCCGTCAATTTCTCACTAATTCCGCTCTAACTGCTGTTAGTTTTTCCCTAATTACCAGAAAAGTTATTAGCAATAATTTTCCTCTAATTAAACCGCCACATCTACAACCGGGGGACGGAGTGGGTATTATTAGTCCGGCGGGGGCAACTTTTAAAGAAGATGATTTGAATATAGTTATTGAAGCAGTTAAAGCTTTAAAATTAGTCCCAAAAGTTGGTCAACACGCTTTAGATCGTTATGGTTATCTAGCCGGTAAAGATAGGGAGCGAGCCGCGGATATAAATCAATTTTTTGCCGATGATAATATTGCCTTAATTTTACCAATTCGCGGCGGTTGGGGAAGCGCTCGTTTATTACCTTATCTCGACTACGATTTAATTGGCCGTCATCCGAAAATTATCTGTGGTTTTAGTGATATAACTTCTTTATTATTAGCTATTTATGCCAAAACTGGTTTAGTTACTTTCCATGCTCCCAATGGCTTTTCTAGTTGGCGCACCGCTCAAACTGAAAGCTTTCGACAGGTTTTATTTTCCGGGGAAAAGTTGACTTTTAGAAATATTCCCGATCCCGATGATGCCAATCGTTTAATGCGGGTAAAAAATCGGATTCAAACTATTACTAAAGGTCAAGCAAAAGGTAAATTAATCGGTGGTAATTTAACCACTTTAGCCTCGATCGCAGGTTCTCCCTATCTACCAGATTTTACCAGTGCTATCCTATTTTTAGAAGATATTGGTGAAGATATTTATGAAATAGATCGCCTGTTAAATCAATTAAAATTAGCAGGAATTCTCGATAATTTAGCTGGGTTTATCTTCGGTCAATGTAGCAATTGTAGCGCCGATAGTGACTATGGTTCCCTGACTTTAGAAGAAGTGATCCGAGAATATATCCAACCCTTAAAAATTCCCGCTTGTTTAGGTTTGATGATCGGACATTTGGAGATTATCGAGACTCTAGCTATTGGTATTGCAGTAGAATTTGATGCTAATCGGGGAACAATTACTATGTTAGAATCGGCGGTTAGTAAGTAGATGTTAAAGCATCAAAAACTGTTCCGGCGTTCCCACTCAAAGACTTTTTCAGCAGCTCCTATATTAATTTTTGGGGTACTGATAAGTAGTTGGACAAAAGTAAAGTTAACTGTGGGGTAAGGAGTCAGTCCCGATGAAAAAATTTTCACCCCCACAGATGAAAGAGGTTTCTTTCCCTACACCCCACACCCCACACCCTACACCCTCTTTCAAGTCAGAGGAATGTAGCGAAATATACGGAGCGATCGAACCAATTTGTAATATATGTGGGCTATAAAATAGGATGATGCGAGCGTTGTCCATACTTGCATCGGGAGGGAACCGTGACGACTTTTCTGGCTTCGCTCAATATACTGCCTTCTAGTTCTCCCGCTGCCAATTTTCGGACTGGAGAATGGACTTTTCCCACACTCTACTCCACTCTGGCTCCTGCTGCCCTAGCAGATTTGGTTTTTTCTCGTTACGAGATTGATGTACCGAAAAATTGTCAATTTTGGCATCGGGGTTTAAGTGATGTGTATCTCCTCGAAACCCTGAAAACTCCCTACATTTTGCGCGTATCTCACTGCCATTGGCGCAGCAAAATGGAAATAGACTTCGAGTTAGAATTATTAGATTATCTCGATCGCTCTCAGGTTCCCGTCGCTGCGCCAATTCGCACCAAAAACGGTGATTTATCCGTAGAAATTAAGGCTCCGGAAGGGAAACGTTACGCCGTCCTTTTTCCCTATGCTCCTGGAGGAATTGCTATTGGGGACATAGATATAGAACAAGCCTATCATTTAGGGGCGATCGTGGCTAATTTACATCGGGTGACAGCAGATTTTCAAACCCTAGCCTATCGTCATCCCCTCAACCTCAAATATCTTCTCGACGATTCCCTGCAAATTATCGCACCTTTTCTGCACCAACGACCGAGCGACCTAGACTGTGTTTTAGAAACCATTGGGGAAATAGAGGAAGAAACCGCTAAATTACCGACAGAATCTCCCTATTGGAGCATTTGTTGGGGCGATCCTCATAGTGGTAATGTGCATATCACCCCTGATAATCAGATGACCCTATTTGATTTCGATCAGTGCGGTTATGGTTGGCGAGTTTTTGATATCGCTAAATTTCTGCAAGTTTCCCTACAATCCGGCTTAAATCGCCAGGTTCGCCATGGTTTCATCCAAGGCTACGATGAAACAGTGCCTTTAACCGATGGTGAATTATCTTGTCTTCAGTATCTCACCCAAGCGGCCTATATTTGGTCTTGGTCAATTAGCTTAAATAACCTGCGTTTAACCGATTATAGTCGTCTGTGCGCCAATTATTTTAGCAGCCGTTTGGCCATTCTCAAACGTTTAAGAACCCAAGAATGGGAATTATTCTAAGCAGCCTTGATCCTGCTGGTGAGCAAATTTCCTGGGGGTAGGTTGTGGGGTGTGGGGTTTTACCTAATTTTCAGGGAAAAATTACCTGAATTTTCCCCCTGATCACTCCAATGACCGGCACTTTTTGATAGCCAAAAAGCCTAAAAGTCTTATCCAAAAAGCCGGCCCCAACTAACCAAGATCAACTTTCTTGCTGGTCAATGGCCAAACGAGGGATCGATCCCTGTATGCTGGTAAGTATAGATAATCACTAGGTAAAGACTTTCTTCTCCATCTGCCAAAAGTGAAGCAAGCTTTACCGCTTTTGAATACTCTCTCACAGCCTCACAGACAGATGGTATTATGTCCAGAAGAAAGAAGAAGTTTCCCTGTGGTCACAAGGGTTATGGCCAAGTCTGCCATCATTGCGCTCAACTAGATGCCGCGTGGGAAGAAAGAAAACGTCAAAAAAATGCTTGGGAAGCCACTTTTTCGCAAGATCCGATCGATCTGCGGGAATTACCGAAAAATGTGGTACTTAAAGCTAGGGAAATCCTGCAAGGATTGCAAAATCACCGCAATTATCGAGATTTCCACGGTAAACGATTGCGACACGATCGCTTTATTATCAGTATCCCCGTTACCCGCAATTATCGCCTCATCTGTCGCGACCACGGCAATCTCCTCGTCCCGGAAGCGGTCATCTCTCACGAAGATTATAATGTTTGTAAACCGGGTAGGTGAAGCTAATCTTTAGTTTGCTTGGGAAGATTTATCGCTGTTTATGTCTCCCGAAAATCCGGCAGCCAATTTTGATCGAGAATCTCCTCTAGACTAGCTAACAATTCCACAGGGAAAATACTGGCATCTAATTGGGGTTTGCTGAAAAAGTGTATTGGTGGGGTTAGGAGTCGGTCGTCGGTCGTCGGTCGTCAGTAGCCGGTCGTTTCAGGCTTTGTTGCTCTTGATTTTTGTACCAGTTTATGTACTACGAGAAGAATAATGCAAGGTTTTTGAATGTCCCAATCCTATTTTCGCAGCATGAACATCGGATTTTAACAGGTCAAAAGCCTTATTTTAAAAGGGTTTTACCATTATTCAGCAGACCCTAAATAGGGTTTGCGGCAAAAAGTTTTTCGTGGGGACAGGGTGTGGGGTGTGGGGTGTGGGGTGTAGGTTTTTACCGATTCTCATCTGGTCAATTACCTAATTTTCAGAGAAAAAGTACCTGAATTTTCCCCCCCTCACTCCCAGAACTGGTACTTTTTGATTGACAAAAAGTCTAAAAGTCTTACCCAACAAGGTTTTTAGATTTATTCAGCAGACCCTAAATAGGACTTTAAACTGGGACTATCTTCTAAAAGATCGGCAATTTGTAGGCGAAAATTTCTGATTTCTTTTTTCCATGCTGCTTGATTGTAATCTCGTGGCGATTGCCAGTAAGTTAACTTTAGTAAATGCTCTAAAAGTCGAGTTAAGAGACTCTTAAGCGCTCGTCGATTATTTTTACCCAAATCTGCCAACTCCTCTAATAAATTCTGCCAATCTACTGCTTGAAAATCCCCTTGACGCAATTGGTTGATAGTGGACTCTAACCAAAGTTGATTGCTGATAGCTTCCCAATCCGGCAGCCAATTTTCAGCGAGAATCTCCTCTAGACTAGCTAACACTTCCACGGGGAAAATACTGGCATCTAATTCGGTTATATCAATAATTATCTCCCGGGCATCGGTGTAACATTCCTCAAGTATCTCGGATAAATAGGGTTTGAGACTGGGACTATCTCTCAGTATTTTCTTGATTTGTTTCCGAAAGGTTCTAATTTCCCCTTTCCATGCTGCTTGATTATAATCTCGTTGGGATTGCCAGTAAGTTAACTTCAGTAAATGTTCTAAAAGTCGAGTTAATAAACTTTCTAATGCTCGTCGATTATTTTTACCCAAATCTGCCAACTCCTCTAATAAATTCTGCCAATCTACTGCTTGAAAATCCCCTTGACGCAATTGGTTGATAGTGGACTCTAACCAAAGTTGAAAAATTTCCCTTAAATAGGACTTTAAACTGGGACTATCTTTGAGAATTTTTTTGATCTGAATACGAAAATTGCGAATTTCTTTTTTCCATCCTGCTTGATTATAATCTCGTTGGGATTGCCAGTAAGTTAACTTCAGTAAATGTTCTAAAAGTCGAGTTAATAAACTTTCTACTGCTCGTCGTTCACTTTTACCCAAATCTGCTAACTCCTCTAATAAATTCTGCCAATCTACCGCTTGAAAATCCCCTTGACGCAATTGGTTGATAGTGGACTCTAACCAAAGTTGATAATCGCTATCGTAGAGATTTGGGATGGTAACTTTGATCATTTTTAAAATGGGGAAAAATAAGTAGTTAAGCTGCAGGTATCCAAACTATAGGAGAAATTGGGGCTAATCAATCAGCTAGTTTTGCCAGTTTAGCCGAATTATCCTCAATCACATCTAACCGCGAAAAAACCGCCAAAAAGAGTGATAATAAACCTAAGTGGGTGGGTGGAATTAAATATAAGATGAACGTAGGTTGGGTTGAAGCATGAAACCCAACCCCCGCATGGGTTACGCTACCGCTAACCCATCCTACAAATAATTATGCCTCCCTACTTAGCTATTCCCAGAGTAACAAGAAAAGCCCGATGGTGAAAACAGTAATAGGTGTCGATTTAGGTGGAACTGCGATTAAAATTGGTAAATTTGACCAAGAGGGCAATTGTCTCGAATCTATCACCTTGCCCACTCCCCAACCCGCTACACCCAAAGAAGTCGCCCATACCATACATCAAGGCATTTGTCAAGTAAATTTAGATAAAAGTTGTCAAGCCATCGGTGTGGGAACGCCGGGGCCGGCGGATGCTCAGGGAAGAATTGCCAAAATAGCGATTAATTTGGCAGGATGGCGGGATATTCCCCTCGCCGATTGGTTAGAAGAAAGTACGGGAATGCCGACAATTTTAGCCAATGATGCCAATTGTGCCGGTTTGGGGGAAGCTTGGTTAGGAGCGGGCAAACGGTTTCAAAACTTGATCCTGTTGACCTTGGGGACGGGAGTAGGAGGGGCAATTATCCTCGATGGTAACTTATTTGTCGGCAGCAAGGGAACGGCCGCAGAATTAGGCTTAATAACCCTTAATTTTGACGGTCCATTGTGCAATAGCGGTAATCGGGGTTCCTTGGAACAATACGTCTCCCGGCAAGCTATTCGCCGGATGACCGGCAAAGAACCGAAGCAATTGGCAGAATTGGCCGAAAAAGGCGATCGAGAGGCTTTAGAATTCTGGCAGGGTTACGGCTGTTTACTGGGGGCTGGTATCGCTAGTTTACTCTATATTCTCACCCCAGAGGCGGTAATTATCGGCGGCGGCATTAGCGCCAGTGCTAAGTTTTTCTTTCCCTCTCTGCTCACAGAAATCGAAAGACGGGTGTTACCTAGTTCCAGAGAAGGATTAGAGGTATTAACGGCCGAGTTGGGTAATCGCGCCGGGATGGTGGGGGCCGCTAAATTAGCTTGGCAATTATTGCATCTCCGCAAGGAGTCTATTATGGGGGGGGACTGACTTAATCGTGAATAATTAAGTGGCGATCGCAATCGCTGCTCACGGCTCCCTGACGCTGAAATTCGCCTAACAAACGCGTCACCGTTACCCTCGTGGTACCGATAGCATTGGCGAGATTTTGATGGGTTAAACGGATCTTTAAACGACTGCCTTGGGCGATTGGTTCTCCCATTTCCCGCTTTAATAACTGTAGTAACTGCTGGAGACGCTCCTCCACTCGTTTGAGTCCTGCGATCGCAAGAAGCGATTCCGTTTGTTGTTGACGACGGATCATTTGATTTAACATCATCCTAGTTAATTCCGCCGAATTTTCGACTTCGGCGATCGTGTACCATTTTAGGTACAGTTCCGACAAGGCTCTGGCGTGATAGGATTCTAGATGGGTCAAATTTAAGCCAAAAAAGTGGGATGAATGGGCCCAGCCTAGTAAAATTTCCTCTCCACTCTCAGATACTTGACTTAGTTGCGCCATACCCCGATAAACTTGCCAGACTCCATCAACCACCAGAGGAATATTTTCCCCGCGATCATAAAAATGGAGCCGACGACTCTCGCTATAGTCTTCTCGGAAGGGTGAGACGCTGGGATTATAGGTCAGCAACATGATCAAAGTTCTCCTGGGTGAGGGGCTAACAATTTTAACCCCACTTTACTGTATCAAGGTAAACATTAGGTAATCCCCAGATTAACAGTTATCAGTTATCAGTGGGTCAGTCATCAGTGGGTTAGTGACCAGTTTTCAGATGTGAGTTATCAGTTCACTGATTACTGTTTACTGTTCACTGAAATAAGACGGCCACTGCCATCTCCCGAAGCTGAAAAACCTAAAGATCATTAATTTAAAGCATCTTTAAGAGCCGTGCGAGCGGCCAGATGATTGCGAGTCGAGGTGAGAATTTCCGATTCTCGTTGCAGACGACTGACTGTATCGAGCATTTCCAATAAAGCCTGTTGTTCCCCGGCCACACCGTAGAGATTACCCGCCACCCAGTAGGATAATTCCAGGGGAAGACTGGGCAAATCGTCGGGGAGTTCAATTTTTTGAGCGGTTAATTTGGCTGATAGATGAACCACATCCCGCAGCAGTCGATCCACTTCTTTGGCCAGAGGTCGCAGATCTTGGGTGGTGGGGACATCTTCAATCCACTCCACTAAACCGACACGATAGGGTTTTTCCCGGACATATTCTAGGACACGGAAACGCTGTTGACCGATGGTGAGAATTTTTAACCGATCATCTGGAAGACGTTGACAACGGACAACTTCCGCACAACTGCCGACTTTAGCGATTTCTCCCGTGGCTGGATCTACCATTAAGACCCCAAAACGGCGATCTTCTTCCAATATCGTATTCATCATAATCCGATAGCGAAACTCGAAGATGTGCAGGGGCAGGGGACGACCCGGGAATAAAACAACTTCGGGAAGGGGAAAGAGAGGTAATTCTCTAACGGCAATGGAAGAAGTGGCCATAGGTTTAGTAAAAAAAAACCGATCTTTTCTTATTTTTACACAATACCCCCTGAACCGCTAGGCAAGGGCAAGAGACTCCGAGCCAGTATTGAGGGGTCGGGAGATTGCCTTTATTTATTCTCCCCACACCCCACCTTAATGCACTTACTGCATGATATAAATGCCTAAACACGATGGTGAGCGGATTTCTGTTACAAACAATACAAAATTATCCAACTTAAAACGAATTAAATAACAAATAGAGACTAGGTAAATTACTAAATTTTTGCTAATGACGACGGTATTTTAAAGAATACTTATTGTTAAATCCCGATTTCTTCATTTCTAACCCGCACCAACTAGAACAATTGCACCCACAGACCAGTAAGGAGATAGATTCGTGGTACAAGCACCTGAAAAAGATGGAACAACTCTCAATAAATTCGAGAAATTTAAAGCCGAAAAAGACGGATTAGCCATTAAAGATGAACTGGAGCATTTTGCCCAAATCGGTTGGGAAGCGATGGATAAAACCGATTTAGAACATCGCTTAAAATGGGTGGGAGTTTTTTATCGTCCCGTCACCCCGGGCAAATTCATGATGCGTTTGCGGATTCCTAACGGCATTCTCAGCAGTGAGCAAATGCGGGTTTTAGGGGAAATCGTGCAGCGTTACGGTGATGATGGCAATGCCGATATTACTACTCGTCAAAACCTACAATTACGCGGTATTCGTATCGAAGATATTCCTGATATTTTCCAACGACTAAAATCCGTGGGCATGACTTCGGTACAATCGGGCATGGATAATGTCAGAAATATTACCGGTTCACCCATGGCAGGACTAGACGCAGATGAATTAATTGACACCAGGGAATTAGTCCAAAAAGTCCAAGATATGATTACCAACTACGGTCAAGGTAATTATCAATTTAGCAATCTGCCCCGCAAATTTAATATTGCCATCGAAGGGGGCCGGGATAACTCTGTTCATGCGGAAATTAACGATATTGCCTTTGTTCCTGCCTATAAAGAGGGAGAATTAGGCTTTAATGTCGTAGTAGGTGGCTTTTTCTCGGCTAAACGCTGTGAAGCGGCAATTCCTATGAATGTTTGGGTGAGACCGAATCAGGAAGTGGTGGATTTATGCCGAGGGATTTTAGAAGTTTACCGCGATAACGGATTACGCGCCAACCGTCAAAAATCCCGTTTAATGTGGTTAATTGATGAGTGGGGAATTGAGGAATTCCGCACGCGGGTGGCTAATCAGTTAGGTTATCCCTTGGCAACGGCAGCGGAAAAAGACGCAATTGACTGGGAAAAACGGGATCATTTAGGAGTTTTTCGCCAAAAACAGGAGGGATTGAGCTATATCGGTCTTTGTGTTCCCGTTGGTCGTCTATTTGCCGATGATATGTTCGATTTGGCCCGGATTGCCGAAGTGTATGGCAGCGGAGAATTACGTTTAACTGTGGAACAAAACGTGATTATTCCGAATATAGCGGCTGAAAATGTGGCGACTCTTTTAACCGAGCCTTTACTGGTTAAGTTTACCCCCAATCCCGCACCTTTACAACGAGCGCTCGTTTCCTGTACGGGGGCGCAATTCTGCAATTTTGCCCTGATTGAAACCAAAAATAAGGCTGTGGACTTGATTAGTCAGTTAGATGCTGAATTAAATATCCCCCGGGGTGTGCGGATTCATTGGACTGGTTGCCCTAACTCCTGCGGACAACCCCAAGTGGCCGATATCGGTTTGATGGGGACAAAAGCGCGCAAAGACGGCAAAACCGTGGAAGGAGTTGACCTCTACATGGGGGGTAAAGTGGGTAAAGATGCCCACCTGGGAAGCTGTGTACAAAAAGGGATTCCCTGTGAAGACTTAAAATCGGTGTTAACTTCTATCCTCATTGAGCAATTTGGGGCGACACCGAAAGGTTAATTGACAAGTTTATTGATACGCTGAATGGGTAGGGTTGATTCATAGTAGGGTTGATTCATGAATCAACCCTACCCAAACCCCCCGTTGGGGGCGTGGCGCCGCCCCCAAACCCCGGAGCGCATTAGTTTTTCGGTGGGATGCTTACACGCAGCTGCTGACGCATCTGTAATAATTTAAGAGTCACTCCCCTTGCAGGAGTGCCTGTCCTGATATGTAGCCTATACTCAACGGATTTAGTATCAGATGGGAATCGTTACTTAGCTTCAAATTGAGCTTGTTTACGAAGTAATTCCCCGATGGTTAAATTGGGTTGAGGTCTGCCATCAAAAACTGTTCCTATCTCAAATTTTTGCAACTGTACCCGTGCCAAATGATAGGCCTCATCCGGTAGAGGAATATAACCAATACTATCTAATAAATCAGGAACTCGATCGAGATAATATTTGACAAATTTCTCTAAAGCGGGATTCTCTTGGGCTTTTTGGGCATTAACATAAATAAACAAAGGACGAGATAAAGGCTGATATTTACTATCCTCTACATTGCTGCGAGTTGGTTCGATACCGTTAACTTTCAAAGCTTTTAATTTATCCCGATTTTGTTCATAGTAAGCATGACCAAAATATCCCAAAGCGTTGGGATCTTGACTGACGGCATTAACTAAAGCTTGGTCATCTTCACTAAAATTAAAGTCCCCACGACTGGCATCTTTGCCGTTAATTACCTCACTGAAAAAATCGTAGGTTCCGGAGTCTTTACCTGGCCCGTGAAGGGTAATCGGTTGGTCAGGCCAAGCGGGATTAATTTGATTCCAACGTTTGATTTTATTCTCGGCCGCTGGTTCCCAAATAGTTCTTAATTCTGTAGTTGAAATATCATCAAGCCAGTTATTTTGGGGATTGACTACCACGGTTAAAGCATCAAATGCGATCGGTAGTTCGATAAATCTTACCTTATTGGCATCACATTCTTTTAATTCTTCCACAGAAATCGGCCGAGAAGCATTATTAATATCGGTTTCTCCCGCACAAAATTTTCTAAAACCGCCGCCGGTTCCTGAAATATTAGCGTCAATTTTAACATCAGCCAAAGCTTTGTTAGGGGTATTAGCTTTAAAATCTTCGAGAACTTTATCAGTAATTGGTGCTACGGTACTCGAACCATCAATTTTAATTGGTTTTAGGTCTTGAGGATTAATATTGGCACAGGCGGGTAAAATTAGGGCAGTACCCAGGACAATTGCCACTACTTTGGTGGGACGAGATAGCTGAGTAAAAATTCCTAGCATAGGTGTAAAAAGGAGAAAGTAAAAAAGGGTATTGGGGAGACTTTTCAGTTATCAGTGGGGAAGTGGGATTTGGGTGTTGGGTGTTGGGTGTTGGGGAGTTTTTTGCTGTAATCGGTAATCGGTGAACTGAAAACTCACATCTGATAACTGATAACTGATAACTGATAACTGATTCAAGGCTGAGGGATGATGACTAAAAACCTTAATCTTTTCTTTGTTGTTTTTACGTCACTACAATGATAGGGAAAGAGAAAAACCTAATCTAAACTGGAAAAGTCAGCGGCTTTACCCGAGACTTAAAACTAATGTTTAGTCAAAATAAATAGTAAAAGAAGAACGTAGGTTGGGTTGAAGCATGAAACCCAATGCCCGCATGGGTTACGAAGTGCGCTAACCCATCCTACAAATAATTGTGCCTCCCTACTTAAAACTAATGTTCAGTCAAAATAAATAGTAAAAGAAGTTGAGATTTTTGTCTAGTTATCGAGAAAATTTTCCTTGACAATACATTATATTTTTTTTATTCACTTCTTAACCTATTCTTTACCAAGCTGTGGTAACTTTTAGCGTAAGATTTAAAGCAGTTTACGGATCAAAATTAATCCTCATCCTATGCTCAACAAAAACAGAACCCATTTACTAACAGCCTTATCCATAGCGACTTTAACAGCGACTTTAACCGCTTGTGGGGGCGGTGATACGGCAGGAACTAGCGGAGAGGGAAGCAATAGAATCTCCCAAGTCCCTCTACAAGGAGAGGTCGCCCTCAATGGTGCGGGAGCTTCTTTTCCTGCACCCCTATATCAAAACTGGTTTGTCACCATCAATCAACTATTTTCTAAACTGCTAATTAACTATCAATCTACCGGTAGCGGGGCGGGAGTCGAACAATTTATTCAAGGTACGATCGATTTTGGCGCTTCCGATGTAGCCATGAGTGACGAAGATATGGCCAGAGTTAGCCGCGGGGTTTTACTGCTACCGATGACGGCGGGAAGCATCGTTATGGCTTATAATTTGCCCGGAGTAGAAGGGCTGAAACTAAGTAGGGAAGCCTATGTAGGCATCTTTTTAGGCACGATTACCCGTTGGAACGATGCCAAAATTGCCGCCGATAACCCCGGTTTAAAACTACCCGATCAAGAAATTACCGTAGTTCACCGGGCAGACGGTAGCGGAACAACGGGAGTTTTTACTAAGTTTTTAAGCGCCGTTAGTCCCGAATGGAAAACAAGCATCGGGGACGGAAAAGCCGTACAATGGCCGACCAAAAAAGGTAAATTTCTCGGCGGTAGAGGAAATGAAGGCGTAACTGCCCTAATTCAACAAAATCAAGGCTCGATCGGCTATATCGAGTACGGTTTCGCTAAAAATAATAACCTGCCCATGGCCGCCCTGCAAAATCAGGCGGGTAAATTTGTCAATCCCGATGAAACCAACGCCGCTGCCACCTTAGCCACGGTGGAATTACCCGAAAATCTGCGGGCTTTTATCGTTGATCCCCCGGGGGAAAATTCCTACCCCATTGTCACCTATAGTTGGATGTTGGTTTATAAAAAATACAACGATCCCCAAAAAGCTTTAGCTATGGAGGCGATGATCGAATTTGGACTTAATCAGGGACAGGAACAGTCCGCCGCCCTTGGTTATATTCCCCTACCGAAAAACGTCCGCGAACGAGTAGCCGCCGCTGCCGATGTCATCTATCCCGATTACACAATCAATGTGGATTAGTAGCCGAAAAAATGTATTCAAAGTTACAATAATAGTGGAGAAAGGCCAATTTCGACCTTAGCTACCGCAAACTAGCTGGATTTAAACCCTAATCATGAGTGCGCCCACAGTTTCACCCGACTCAAATTTTAAAGAACGTCCAGAATCGGAAAAAATCCTCGATAAAGGCTTTGTTGGATTAACTACCGCCTTTGCCATCGCTATTGGGGTAATTTTGCTCCTAATTGCCCTAGTGATTTTTATTCGGGCTTTACCGGCGATTCAAACCTTTGGTCTGGGATTTTTGACCAGTAGTGCTTGGAATCCCGTGCGCGGTCGCGAAGAATTCGGAGTTCTGCCCGTTATCTACGGAACTCTCGTTAGTTCTCTGATTGCCCTCCTGATTGCTGTTCCCCTCGGTATCGGTTCAGCCATTTTTTTAAGCGAAGATTTTATTCCCTTAAATGCGCGGACAATTTTGGTTTTTCTCGTACAACTCTTGGCCGCTATTCCCAGTGTTGTTTACGGATTGTGGGGTATTTTTGTACTGATTCCTATACTCAGACCCCCGGGCAACTGGTTAAATGCTAATTTTAGTTGGATTCCTCTGTTTAGCACCCCCTTGGGCGGGCCAGGTATGTTACCGGCGGGGGTAATTTTATCGATTATGATCCTGCCGATTATTATCGCTATCTCTCGCGACTCTTTGGCCGCTTTACCGCCGGATCTAAGGCAAGCTTCCCTAGGCTTGGGGGCCACCCGTTGGGAAACGATTTTTCGGGTATTAATTCCCGCCGCTTTTTCCGGGATTGTCGGGGGGATTATGTTAGCTTTAGGGCGCGCTTTAGGGGAAACCATGGCAGTAACGATGATTATCGGCAATTCTAACCGCATTAGTGCCTCTATTCTCGCCCCCGCTAACACGATCGCTTCCTTATTGGCTAACCAATTCGCCGAAGCATCGGGAATGCAAGTATCAGCTTTAATGTATGCGGGTTTTGTTCTCTTGGTTTTGACCCTAGTAGTCAATATCTTCGCCGAATTAATCGTTAATCGCGTCAAAGCTAAGTATTAAGCCGTCAGGAGGCAGTTATCAGTTATCAGTTTTGAGTTTTAAGTTTTGAGTATTAAGTGAGCAGTTTGTATTAAGTGTTCATCATCAAATGGCAGTTTACTGCTGTCTTTTCACTTTTCACTGTTTACTAATCACTGATAACTGATTACTGTTCACTGATTACTGATAACTGATTACTGTTTAAGTAGCTGGTTATAATTAAATTAAAAATGGATTTTAGCTTCGATCCTCCCTTAATCCCCCCTTAATCCTAGGCTTGATTCATAGTAGGGTTGATTCATGAATCAACCCTACCCTTAATCCCCCCTTGATAAGGGGGGTGTCTGACAACTTTTAACACCTACCTACTTACTGTTCACTGATTACTGATAACTGATAACTGATAACTGATATGGATAGTGCGAATTTAGGCAATAATCTCAAAAAGAAACCGGGTAGTCCTCGATCGCTATTGGGGACAATTATGACCGTCCTATCGGGTTTATGTTTAGCCGTCACCGTGATTCCCCTTTTTGCCGTCCTAGGCTTCGTTTTTGTGCAAGGGGTGGGCCGTTTAAACGCCAATCTCTTTACCAAATTACCGCCACCGCCGGGGTTAGGAGGAGGAGGCATCGCTAACGCCATTTTAGGGACAATTATCGTCGTCGCCCTCGCCACAGCGATCGCAGTTCCCATTGGCGTTTTAGCGGCGGTTTATCTCTCGGAATTTAGCGGTGATAACAAACTTGCCCAGGGTGTGCGCTTCGCTACCAACGTTTTAGCGGGTGTCCCTTCGATTATTGTCGGGGTTTTCGCCTACGGTTTGCTAGTTGCTCCGTTATTTGGCGAAGGAACAGCCCTTTTAGGCTTTTCTGCTCTTGCCGGTTCGATCGGTTTAGCGGTGTTAATGTTACCCACTATTATTAGAACCACCGATGAGGCTTTAAAAATCGTTCCCCAAGACATCCGCTGGGCGGCCATGGGTTTAGGGGCCTATAACTACCAAACTGTCCTAAAAATCGTCCTTCCTGCCGCAGTTCCCGCTATTTTAACCGGTGTGACTTTAGCAATTGCTAGGGCTGCCGGGGAAACCGCCTCCTTAATTTTTACGGCATTATTCTCTAACTTTTGGCCTCGGGGTGTCTTTGAACCGATTGCCACCCTTTCGGTCTTAGTTTTCAACTTTGCTACGGCCCCTTTTGCCCCTCAACAGCAATTAGCTTGGGCAGGTGCTTTAATTCTGGTGCTTTTGGTGTTGGTAACTAACATTTTATCCCGTTTAGCTACGCGCCAGAAAACCTATTAAGTCAAGGAAAAAGAACGTAGGTTGGGTTGAAGCATGAAACCCAACGCCCGCATGGGTTACGCTATCGCTAACCCATCCTACAAATAATTGTGCCTCCCTACTTAAGTCAAGGAAAAAGTAAAAAGGGATATTTAAGGAAAAATCTATCTATCTTTCCAATTCCTCAATTAGCCAAATTCAAGTGAAATAAATAATTTATGCTAACTAACTCTAACTCCCATTCTACAGGAACCGTTTTAAAGGTCGATAAGGCTGATATTTACTATGGTAATTATCGGGCAGTACGAGACGTTTCCATCGATATTCCCAAAAATAAAGTCACCGCTTTTATCGGACCCTCTGGCTGTGGAAAAAGTACCATTCTCAGGTGTTTTAATCGTCTCAATGATTTAATTCACGGTTTTCGTATTGACGGCAAAGTTTTTTATCATAACCAAGATATTTACTCTCAAGAGGTGGATCCTGTCGAAGTAAGAAAATACATTGGTATGGTGTTCCAGCGCCCTAATCCTTTTCCCAAATCCATTTATGATAATGTGGTTTACGGAGCGCGCTTAAATGGTTATAAAGGCGATTTGGATGAATTAGTAGAAACTTCCCTGCGTCGGGCTGCTCTCTGGGAAGAAGTAAAAGATAAACTGAAAGAAAGCGGTTTTTCCCTATCGGGGGGACAACAACAAAGATTATGTATTGCTCGTGCTATTGCCGCTCAACCAGAAGTATTATTAATGGATGAACCCTGTTCGGCACTCGATCCAATTTCAACTTTAAAAGTTGAAGAATTAATGCACGAATTAAAAGAACGTTACACGATTATTATTGTTACTCACAATATGCAACAAGCTACTAGAGTAGCAGATTTAACGGCTTTTTATAACGCTGAAGCCACCGATAAAGGTGGCAAAATTGGTTATCTAGTCGAGTTTGATCATACGGACAAAATCTTCGGTGATCCTCAAGAACAAGCAACTAAAGATTATGTTAGTGGACGTTTTGGCTAAATCCAGTTATCAGTTATCAGTTATCAGTTATCAGCTTTTTTCTTCCCTCTCCTCCTCTCCCTTTTCCCTTTTACCCAACACCTATTCCTTTGAAAATTATGTATAGTACCGATGTTGTTACCGATGCGGTTTTGAGAACCAAAAACTTAAATGTTTACTACGGTTCTAATCTCGCTGTTCGTGATGTTAACCTTGATATTCCTGAGAAAAAAGCGATCGCTTTTATCGGTCCCTCTGGCTGCGGAAAAAGTACGGTTTTGCGCTGTTTTAATCGCATGAATGATCTGGTTAAAAGTGCCAAAATTGAGGGAAAAGTTACCTTTCGCGGTCAAGATATTTATGGTAATTCCGTTAATCCTATCGGGTTACGCAGTCGTATTGGTATGGTTTTTCAGAAACCGAATCCTTTCCCTAAATCTATCTATGAAAATATCGCTTTTGGGGCGCGCTTAAATGGTTACATCGGCGATATGGATCAATTAGTGGAAGAATCTTTAAAAAAAGCCGTTCTCTGGGATGATGTTAAAGATAAACTCAAAGAAAGTGGTTTAGCTTTATCGGGGGGACAACAACAAAGGTTATGTATTGCCCGCGCTATTGCGGTTAAACCAGAAGTTGTTTTAATGGATGAACCCTGTGCGGCACTCGATCCGATTTCTACCCTAAAAATTGAGGAATTAATTCACGAATTGAAAACCCAATATACTATAGTTATTGTCACCCACAATATGCAACAAGCGTCGCGGGTTTCTGATTTAACGGCTTTTTATAATGCTGAACCGACCCCAAAAGGCGGTAAAGTAGGTTATTTAGTGGAATATGATCGCACCGAGGTTATCTTTCAAAATCCCGCTCAAGAGTCCACTAGAGATTATGTTAGCGGTCGTTTTGGTTAAAGTATTAATAATTAATCGTTATTCACGACTCTGGGATAGATTAATTTTTTCCCCAGGGAATGATTGAAAAACGATTAACTTAACTGATTGCAAAAACGTTGTCTAAGTCTAGGGCAGTGGCGAGGGTAATATAATCTAAGTTATGGCGGTAATTTTCCCCGTTGTTGACCTTCTTCTCTACCTTCTTTTATTGCTTCTTGATAGACTTTAGTTTGTTTGAGATCGCTAAGACTAAATATGGCTTACAAAAATAAGCTTACTAATGTTAAGCACCCCCACAGTAATGCCAAGAGTTCATCGCTTTAAAATACTGTTGAGTTCTATAGTTTAACACACTATAAATTTTACCTCGTTCATCACCCGGTGGACAATCATCTGGCACTTTAGTTAAACAGAGTTTTACTTTATCGCCGGGTAAAGCTGTTTTTAAAGCTGGAACTTCATCAAGTTTAACATAGAAAAACAGAACAACTCCGTTGGTTAGAACCACAACTGCTTCCGCATCAGGGTCGTCATCAAATCTGGTGGTTATTTCTTGGATAAAAGTGTTAGAACAATCATTAATACGAGTGGGAGGGGGTGCGGCAAGAACCCTGGCAGTAAGAAGTAAATATAATCAAGTAAATCTAATAGTTTGTTTAAGATTTTTCATGACAAAATTTTCTAGATAAAATTAAACTCAAACTCAAACTCAAACCTTTTCTGTTATTATGGGAGTAGGGCTAATTTTGCAATCGCGTATGTTCTTCTTATGGCAAGAATTTTGACCTTGAGTTACTAACAGTTTCTCGACCGTGAGACATAATAATCCTCATGTTCCGTGATTGATCTCCCATAATTAAAATAGTCCCTTAACGACTACTATTGGCAAGAGACAGATAAAAAGCTCTAAAGGGATTGTCACCCATGACGGATGAAAGATTAGAACGGATCGAGAGCATACTACAGGCTACCGTTGTCCTCACGCAACAGAATCGAGAAGATATAGCACAGCTAACCCGTGAGGTTAGGACAATAGCAGGGAGTCTCGAAGGAACCAACGAGCGCTTAAATCAATTTATCACTCAAGCTGAGAGCGATCGGCAGTTTTTCCGCAACGAAGTCACCGGTATCCGTACAGAAGTTAAGCGAATCGTAGAGCATCTTTTCGGACAATCTTCAGATCAGGAGTAAAGATTAGCCAACGGGTATATATTAGCCAAATCACCGGCAAAAAGCTTGATCAACCCTAATTAGGGTCTGCTGAAAAAGTTTTTCGTGGGTGCAGGGTGTGGGGTTTTACCCATTTTTATACTAAATCCGGTTATTAAAAACTGATTATTTATTCACCCTTTTGCCTCTTGCCTCTCCTCATAACTAGCCTATACTCAACGGATTTAGTATGAATAGATACAATGGATTGTGGTCTTGATCGATCTAATTTATTGCCAAAAGCTGTGAACTTTTAAAAGTAAACTTAACCGAAATTTTACCGAATCTTAACCAAAAAATCCCCAATATTTCTAGATTTAAAAGTAATATTTATGCCTTAAACTATATTTTGAAGAAAGTTCAACTTTCCCAATTGTGCAGGATTCTTCAACCAGAAAATTTATGATATTCTCAACTGCTACCCTAACTCGTGTGTGTGCTGTCTCCTTCGCCACGGCAGCGGCCTTAGCAGGGACGATGGGAGAAGCTTTCGCCCAAACCCTGAACGGTGCAGGAGCCTCCTTTCCCGCGCCCCTATACCAGCGTTATTTTGCCGACTATAAAAACGCCACCGGTGTCACCGTTAACTATAATTCCGTCGGTAGCGGTGCTGGTGTCCGGCAATTTATCGCCGGAACCGTCGATTTTGGGGCTTCTGATGCCGCTCCTTCCTCCTCGGAAAAAAGCCAGATGAAAAACGGTTTACTGCTAGTTCCCACCGCCGGAGGAGCCGTCGCCGTGGTTTATAATCTGCCGGGGGTAAATAACCTGCAAATTTCCAGGGCTAACCTCGGTAAAATCTTCAGTGGCGAGATCACTAACTGGAGACAAGTGGATCCGAAACTGCCCAACCAACCCATTAAAGTGGTGGTTAGGGCTGATGGTAGCGGTACTACCGAGATTTTTACCTCTCACCTGAGCGCGATTAGTTCTTCCTTCAAAAGTAAAGTGGGAACCAGCAAAGAACCTAACTGGGGTTTTACCGTTCTCAAAGGACCGAAAAATGATGGTGTGGCGGCCCTGGTTAAACAAACAGAAGGCTCGATCGGTTACGTTCAAGATACCTTTGCCCGCAAAAACGAAGGGGCAACCATGAGAACCGCCAAAGTTCAAAATAAAGCCGGTCAATTTGTCGAACCCAGTCTCGCTCAAGCTAACAAGGCGATGGAAGGGATCAAATTTAACGCCGATTTTAGTGCTAATGTAGATGATCCGAGCAATGGTTATCCGATCGTCGGGATTACTTGGTTATTAGTACCGAAAGACTATGCTGATAACAAAAAAGCGGCGGAAATTAAAAGACTGTTGACTTGGATTCTCACCACCGGTCAAGGTATTAACAATCAATTGGAATTTACCCGGATTCCCCAATCGGTGACACAAAAAGTTTTAGCCGAAGTTAACAAAATTAAATAAATACTTTTGTATTAGTTTGAACTTGATTGTCACCGCTTTCCAGTAAGATGGAAAAAAGTCACCGGTTAACCTCATAACTAATAACTGCAAGTATTTCTTTTCTCTGGGCTGAACAATGTTCAGCCCCTACAGTTGCGTTTTAAACAACTGATAACTGGTAATCGCTCTCTACCTTATGGCTAATTTTTCTGAACCCGTTGAGTCTTTTGATCTCTCGGCGGCCAATCTTAACGAAAGCCCCGGCACTGCGGGTTTATTCAATCGCATTTTTACGCTCCTAGTCTGGATTTGTGCCGCCTCCGGTTTAATTTTTCTGCTGTGGATGGCCTGGATTGTTTTTCAGGATGCGCGGCCGGCGATCAATGAATTCGGTTGGGGATTTCTCTGGGGAACCACTTGGGATGTTAACGTCCTCAAATTTGGTGGTTTACCCTTTATTTTCGGTTCGATCGTTTCCTCGATTCTGGCTCTTTTATTAGCTATTCCCCTCAGTGTCGCCGTTGCTTTAACCACTAGCGAGAATTATTTGCCGGCAAGTGTCCGTTATCCCATCGGTTTTCTAGTGGAATTAATTGCCTCGATTCCCAGTGTAATTATTGGTTTATGGGGGATTTTCGTGCTAATTCCCGTGCTTAAACCCCTGCAAGAATGGTTATTTCAAAATTTTGCTTGGTTCCCTTTGTTTAATACCCAACCTTTGGGACCAAGTATGTTGATCGCCGGTGTGATCCTGGCGATCATGATCGTGCCGACCATTTCCGCTATCAGTCGCGATGTCTTGCTTACCGTCCCCCCCGAATTACGCAGCGCCTCCATGGCCCTAGGGGCGACTCGTTGGGAAACCATCTGGCGCGTGCTGTTGCCGGCGGCGAGTTCTGGCATTATCGGGGCGATTATCCTCGGTTTAGGGCGCGCTTTAGGGGAAACTATGGCGGTGGCCATGGTAATCGGTAACTCCTCGATTATTACTCCCTCCCTCTTGGCCCCCGGTTACACCATTCCCGCTGTACTAGCTAATACCTTCCCAGAAGCTTTTGAAAAAATCCACATCGGAGCTTTGATGTATCTAGCTTTGATTCTATTTTTTATTACCTTAGCCGTCAATAGTGTAGCGGCTTTATTAGTACAGTTTATCAACCGCAATCGTTAATTTTATGAGCCAAGGAGCTTTTCCCGAAGAAGATTTACAGCAACCCCTGTCACCCTGGCGACATTTTTTTACCAACGGTCTCACGGGTTTAGCGATCGCTCTTAGTGCCATCGCCATTCTACCTTTATTCGCTATCCTCTTTCAAATTGTCAAAGAAGGTTTACCCGGATTCAATGGGCAAGTTTTCACCTCTTTACCCGCCCCAGTTGGCTCTGATCCCAGTGTTCCCAACGGTTTTGCCAATGCGATCGTGGGTACTTTAACTATGGTCGGTTTAGCGGCTTTAGGCAGCATACCTCTGGGGATTCTCACCGGGGTTTTCCTCTCGGAATTCGCTCGGGGTTCGAAAATTGGCGGCATTCTGCGCTTTGCGATCGTGGTGTTGAGTAGTACCCCTTCCGTCATCGTCGGGGTGTTTTCCTTCGGGGTTTTGGTGTTAACTACCAAACAATTTTCCGCCGTGGCGGGGGCCTTTGCTTTGGGGGTGATTATGTTGCCCATCATCGCTTTAACCACGGAAGAGTCCCTAAAACTAATACCTATGTCCTACCGTCTCGGTTCCTCCGCTTTGGGGGGTTCCCGTTTCGATACGGTATTTCGCATTGTCCTACCAGCAGCGATCGCACCGATTATGACCGGGATATTATTAGCGGTGGCCCGGGCCGCTGGAGAAACCGCTCCCTTAATGTTTACGGCTTTATTTAGTCAATTTTGGCAAGAAAGTCTTTGGTCGCCCACACCGGCTTTAACGGTGTTGATTTATAACTACGCTAGTTCCCCCTTTCCTGAACAAAATTCCTTGGCTTGGACAGCTTCTTTAGTCCTAATTATCTTAGTTTTAATTACTAGCCTTCTCTCCCGTTTTGTCACTCGTAAACGCTCAAATTAAGCATTTTTCTGATGATCGATTCCTCTCTCATGAACAGTCCTACTTCTCTAGCTAATTCGGCGATCGAAGTCGAAAATCTTAGCTTTTTCTACGGTAGCAAAAAAGCCCTGGAAGGGGTTTCTTTACAAATACCTCAAAGGCAAGTAACCGCCATGATCGGCCCCTCTGGTTGTGGTAAATCTACTCTCTTAAAAGCCCTCAATCGCATCGGGGAATTAGAGGGGCAAGTGACAGTTAAGGGCAAAGTTAGCTTTTTTGGCCAAGATATCTACGCCCCCAAAGTTAACCTTCATACTTTACGGCGACAGGTGGGCATGGTGTTTCAGCGTCCTAACCCTTTTCCCGCTAGTATTTACGATAATATTGCCTACGGTATTAGAATTTATCGTTCCGCTAGTCGCAGTGAATTAGATGGGATTGTGGAATCAGCTTTAAAAGGGGCTGCTCTTTGGAATGAAGTTAAAGATCTGTTGAATAAATCCGCTTTAGGATTATCGGGAGGACAACAACAAAGATTGTGTATTGCTCGCGCTTTGGCGGTAAAACCAAAAGTATTATTAATGGATGAACCTTGTTCCGCTTTAGACCCCCTTTCTACCCTCAAAGTCGAGGAATTAATCCATGAATTGAAGCAACAATACACGATCGTCATTGTCACCCATAATATGCAACAGGCCTCTAGGGTATCCGATCGCACGGCCTTTTTTAATACCGATGAAAGCCGCGTCGGTCATTTGGTGGAATGTGATGCCACCCAGAAAATTTTCACCGATGCAGTTAATCAACAAACTCGCGATTATGTAGCCGGTAGATTCGGTTAATTTGTCTTGTCAGGAGATAGGAGACAGTTATCAGTTATCAGTTATCAGTTATCAGTTATGGTTCTTCGGTTTGTGCTATGCAATGTCCTTTTCTATAAGGGATGAAACCCTTATAGAGAAAGACATTGATGCGATTTTTGTCAATTGTTTTCGATCTAGAACGAACTAATCAATAGAACTCTTGCCAGATAAGGATTTAGTCGATTTATGCCACCCTATTGAACCATACCAAGTAACGAAGAACCTCAGTTATCAGTAGTCAGGAGACAGGAGACAGGAGATTATTTTTATTTATTCTCCCCATTTCCCCCCACAACGCGCACGAAGTGGTCTCCCCACACCCTACACCCCACACCCTACACCCCACACCCTACTTCCCCACTTCCCGCTCCTATAACCCAACCCCCTAAACCATAACGCTGCCCGATTTTGCTAGGATAAGAAATGTAACAAGAATCTTTCTTAACAGTCGGATAATTCATGGGCAACGATACCATCACCTTACTCTCTCCCCGGGAAATTGAAAAAATGCGTCGAGCCGGACGATTAGCGGCTAAACTGTTAGACCATCTGGCCGATATGGTTAAACCGGGGGTAAGTACCCTAGAAATCAATGACGAGGCAGAACGTTGGACTCGCGCCCATGGAGCCAAAAGTGCGCCCCTAGGATACCATGGTTTTCCTAAGTCCATCTGTACTAGCATTAACGAGGTTATCTGTCACGGCATCCCCAGCGCCGATCAAATCCTCAAAGACGGCGATATTATTAACATCGATGTCACCCCGATTTTAGAAGGTTATCACGGCGATACCTCGCAGACTTTCTTTGTTGGTACTCCCTCCCCCCTGGCCAAAAAGTTAGTGGAAGTTACCAGAGAATGTCTGCAAAGAGGCATAGATGCAGTGCAGCCGGGGGGTAAAATCGGCGATATCGGGGCGGCTATCCAAGAATATGCCGAAGGCCAAGGATTTTCGGTGGTTAGAGATTTTGTCGGTCATGGTATCAGTAATGTCTTTCACACTGGGCCACAGGTTCCCCACTACGGCATTCGCGGCAAGGGCAAAAAAATTCGCCCCGGCATGGTATTCACCATTGAACCAATGATTAATGAGGGAACCTGGCAACATATTGTCTTAAAAGACGGTTGGACTGCTATTACTAAAGATGGTAAACTTTCGGCCCAATTTGAACACACCATCGCCGTCACCGAAACCGGTGTGGAAATTCTCACTGTACCCGATTAAAAAAGCCATCAGCTTTTTAGCTATCAGACTTCGGTGTGAGCTTTTGTCGAAGGCTTTTTTCTCCCTTCTCCCTTCTCCCCTCTCTCTTCTCCCACTTCACCACCTCCCCACCCCCCCACTTCCCACTTCCCACTGATAACTGAATATATGCAGTATCGTCGTTTCGGTCGCACTAATCTACAAATGCCGGTTTTTTCCTGTGGGGGAATGCGCTATAAATTTCAGTGGCAGGATCTGCCAATGTCGCAAATTCCCGACGAGAATCAAGGCAATTTAGAGGCAATTATCAATAAATCTCTGGAAGTGGGGATTAATCACATCGAAACCGCTAGGGGTTACGGCACTTCGGAGATGCAATTAGGCAAAATTTTGCCGCAACTACCGAGGGACAAGATTATCGTGCAGACGAAAGTTTCTCCTAGTCAAGATGTGCGGGAATTTCGCCGTAAATTTGAGCAATCCCTGCAATTTTTACGGTTAGATTATGTGGATTTGTTGGGCATCCATGGCATCAACACCGCTGAAATTCTCGATTACACTATGGCCGAGGGCGGTTGTTGGCAAGAGGCAAAAAAATTACAGCAACAGGGAAAAGTTCGTTTTATCGGTTTCTCGACCCATGCACCAACTGATGTAATTGTCAAGATTATTGCAACAAATTGTTACGATTACCTCAATCTGCACTGGTACTATATTTTTCAGAATAACTGGCTGGCCATAGAAGCGGCAAAACAGCACGATATGGGGGTTTTTATCATTAGTCCCTCCGATAAGGGCGGCCATCTCTACAATCCTCCCCCTAAGCTCGTGGCTCTCTGTTTTCCTCTCAGTCCGATGGTTTTTAATAATCTATTCTGTCTCAGTCATCCGACCGTCCATACCCTGAGTATCGGTGCTGCGCGAGCCAGAGATTTTGATGAACACCTGAAAACTTTACCTTTACTCGATCGAGCCGAGGAGATTTTACCGCCAATTATCGAGAGATTGCAAGGGGAAATGATCAACTGTTTAGGCGATAATTGGGTGAAAACTTGGTCTGTGGGTTTACCTAGCTGGGAAAATACCCCCAATCACATCAATATTCGTTCCATCCTCTGGTTACGCAATCTCGCTATCGCCTACGATATGATCGACTTTGCCAAGGCCAGATACAATCTCTTGGGGAATGGGGGTCACTGGTTCCCCGGTCAACAGGCAAAAGAGGTGGAAAAACTCGATTTAACTGCCTGTTTAGCCGCTAGTCCCCACGCTGATCAAATTCCCTATCTTCTCGCCGAAACTCATCGATTATTGTCGGGAGAGACCGTACAACGCTTAAGCAGTAGTTAAAATTCGATGCCGGGTTGCGCTTTTACTCCCTGTTGACGAAAGGGATGTTTAATTAACTTCATTTCCGTGACTAAATCCGCTATCTCGATTAATTCGGGTAAAGCTCCTCTACCAGTGAGAATAACGTGAGAATTAGCGGGTTTTCGGGCTAAACCAGCGATAATTTCCTGAATATCCAGATAGCCGAATTTAAGGGCGATATTGATCTCATCGAGTAAAATTAACTTATATTGGGGATTTTCGAGAAAAGTTAGGGCTTTTTGCCATGCTTCTTGGGCTTTCTCTATATCTCTTTCTCTATCTTGAGTTTCCCAGGTGAAACCTTCCCCCATAGCATAAAACTCGATTTGTTCCCCCCAAACACTAAAAATCTTTTGTTCGGCAGGTTCCCAAGCACCTTTGATAAATTGTACCACCGCCACTTTGTAACCATGACCGAGGGAACGTAAAACCATACCGAGGGCTGCCGTGGTTTTTCCCTTACCATCGCCGGTATTAACGATAATTAAACCTTTTTCAGCGATTTTTTCGGCTAAACGTTCCTCTTGGATGACCTTGCGGCGCTGCATTTTTTCTTTGTATTGTTCGGGAGTGAGTTGCATTCAAGTCTGTCCAGTCAAATCAAGATAATTGTAACTCAAGGGGTTATCGATCGCTGTTGGCAGATTTTAACCACAGCTAAATTGTCTGGGGGTTGATGCCTAATTCTCGTAATTTTGCCGCTAATCTTTCCTTAGCTTGTCGTTCTTGTTCTTTTTCTAAAAGAGCCTGTTCTTTTTCTAAAAGAGCCTGTTCTTTTGCCTGTCGTTCCTGTTCCTTTTCTAAAAGAATCTGTTCCTTTTCTAAAAGAATCTGTTCCTTTGCTTGTCTTTGCTGTAATTCAGCTTCTTGGGGAGTGGGAACCAGTTGACCATCGACGGTAAAATAACGCAGTTTACGCTCAAATATGCCTAAATATAATCCTAACTGTTCACTCCATAGATAACCCTGGTCATTGGGAGAAATAGCTTGATATTGTCCCTCAAGTATCGTAAATCCTTGCAATTCTAAGGTATTAGGATCGAACCAAAAATAATTAGGAGTGCGAAAAGTATTTTGGTAGAGCACCCAACTTTTGCGGGGACGTTTTTCTGTATCTAAAACCACAAAAAAATCTGGACCACAGAAATCGCGCTTTTTCAGTTGTTCTTCGTTATAGTAGATAGTCAGATTACCGGAAGCGTAGTAATCGTTTTTCTCTTGCCATAACAATTCTAGACAACTGAGAAGAATTATGATCTGTTGCAGGTGTAAATCACTTTCCAAGGGTGGTTCATCACTCCATAAATCCGTGGGGGGACAGGTAACTTCTGGTAAAATGTCGAGAGTTGTCATAGTTTTTCCCCTAACGCACCAAATAAATTAATGATAGATAGGTGCGTTACGACGGATGGTTAGATTCAAGTTTAAGCAGAGATTGTCGCCGTCTAACGCGCCCTAAATTCTGCCAAACGCAGATAGGAAAAACTCAGGCGATTGCTTTAACTCCAGCGTTCAATTTCTCTAGCAGCGGCGGGACTTAATTCGCTCATTGTTTTTGACACGAAGCAAGATAATTCAAGGCATTTTTTAACTATAGCAGTTCTAGGTGTTGGGGTTGGGGGTTTGGTTTTGAGGTATTAGTTGAAATTTCTCCATTTCCCTATCCTCGTCAATGGTGGATCAAAGCAGCTTGACATCGATATCTTGATGAAGTTATCAAAGTTACTCTGGTTTGAGACTATCTAAAATTAATTGTATATCTAAATCAAGAGCTTGAGCAATTTGTTCGATTGTTAATCCTAATCCTATTAGTTTGGGAACAGTTTCTAGTTTTGCTTTAATAACATTGTTTTCAGTTTTATAAATATTATAATTTTCCATTTCTCGATTATTAGAAGGGTTATGACAAAAAGTAACCTGATCAATTTTTACAGATTTATTACCCAAATTATTAATACTATTGCTGACAATTAACCTTTCAATTGCTGATCGAACAGTTGATTTATTTAATTCTTCCCCTAACACTTCCGAAAGAATGCGCCAAAGTTCATAGGCTTTATCTCTGGCATGACCTTCAGAACAATTATATTTTTCTGCTATTTTTGCATATTTCTGACCATCAAAAACGTTCTTTAAAATCCCTAATTGCAATGTATCGAGATGCTTTCCCGTGTGGTCAAAAACCAGATTATCAATAAGTGAGAAGACTTCTTGGGTATCCATGGGAGTAATGTTAAGATTTGGGGACATAATACCGTCATTATCCGTTATTTTCCGATATTTGTAAACATAGTTAACAAAACCTCCGACAATATCCGTTTTTTTCCGTCTTGAAATAATTTTAACTGGTTGATACATTGTCGGTAGTGTGGCTTGTTAGTTGTGTCAAATTTTCAGGAAATAAAATTATGCTCTATCCAACAAAAAAATCAATCAGTGTGTTGACTTTAGCAGGGTGTTTTTCAATCCTCCAGTTTACAGTAGGGGTAACTAATTCTAACGCACAAAGTAGTGAAGTTCAGCAATTGTTGAACGAATTAAACACTATGGAGGGGGAAGCTGACCAGCTAATACAGCGAATGATAGCTGAAGACTGGCAAAGAATTTATAGGCTTTCTTGTCAAGGATTAATTCAAGAGGCCAATCAACTCACGAAAAATGGAGATTATTGGGCGGCTCAAGTTAATATACCACATTATGCAGCTAGGGCATCGGGAAATTATGCCGCCTCTGAACGGAGATATCAAGAATATAATAGAAGATGTCGGTAATGCCAGTCCATTAATCGGGTGTATCTCAAAATGTTTTTAACCTCAAAGTCAAATCAAACTTATCGCTCAATTTGGTAAAAATCACATGAAAAGTATTCTCGTAACAGCTTCAGCATTTTTATTGGTCATGTCTCCTGTTAACCAAGCAAAAGCTTCTACTCCTGATAATGTACAAACTAAAAACATATTGTGTTTAGACGTGTCAACAAATCAAACTTTTGCTAATACCGAAACTATTTTGTTGGTACAGCAACCTGTAGACCCGGTGTATATTGCTCCATCAACAGGACCAGAGAGCAAATGTACTTATTATATAGTGCGTGGTAAAGATGGAAAAATTTATGACTGCCGAAAATGTACATATGGCGGGCCTTATTGTTTTAGAAGGGAGTAGTGCGACTGTTATTTAAGATTCTAGACATCTGGTCAACAGAACTTCTCGCAATACTTCACTTTTCATGTCTCTGGGGATGCAAGAGAAAACCCTATCCCCATTAGACGATTTAGCTTTAAGGGAAAAATGAAAAATAAACTACTATTGATCTTGAATGTCTTAAACTTATGTTTTTGCATAGCTTTAGCTACCTTGTTGGCTATTATGGGTGAGCCAATACCTGCATTTTTGATCGGATTTATTGTGTTTATCTTCCTAGGGATAGTTCTTGGAATAATCTTCCCAAGTCGGTAGCCTTAATATCTTAGTCCAGATTCTTGAAAAATGGCTTAAATTCATTTTAAACAGGTTGTTATAAACTTACTACTGTTGCTGTTCCTTTTGTTACTGTTGCCAAAACTTCTAAAACTTTAGGAACCAAAGGCTTTAAATCAGCCAAACGATTTGATTGTGAGTGTAAAATAATAATAGCTAGATTAAACTGCGGTAAATTTTGCTCAAACGGCAAGTTCTTATCCACTGTAATAAAAATATCAAATTCTTGTGAAGCTAAACCTAACAGTTGACCATTCTTGATCCCAGTCCATCCCATTTGCGGAACAGTTTTGATATTATAACCTGTAAACTCCCTCATTAATCTTCGGTCAATACATTCATCTAAAAGAAGCCTCATTTCACGCTACCCTATCAATAAGCTCTTTTTCAAATTCTGCAAGTAAGCTAATAACTCGTTCTCTTGTTACCGTTGGAAAACCCTCTAAAAAATCATCAATTGATTCTCCTGCTTTAAGATAATCAAAAAGTGTTTGTATCGGAACTCTAGTACCTGAAAAAACAGGAACACCACTCATAGTTTCAGGAGATACATTGATAAGAGGCGAATATTTAGCCATTTTGATTACCTTCTTAGCTTCTACAGAGTAGATTAACCCAGAGCAATACGTCTTGTCTTCATATTCTAGCCTAGATTCTTGAAAAATGGGTTAAACTGATGCTAAATAGGGTTTGCTGACAAAGTACGGGCGAAGCATTCGGGCAATAACCTATCGGTGAAACCGTAGATTTTTTATCCGAATGCTTCGCCCCTACAGGACGCGGGCCGATGAAGACGCAAGGTTTTGAAGCACGATTCTCTCAAAATCTTGCACCTGTTTCGCGAGAAAAGCCACAAAACCCTTACCTTGCCTACATTTCACCTTTATTCAGCAAACCCTAAATAGGTTAGGGAAGTGACTTTCAGTTAATGATGCTAAAAATGAACAATAATCTAAAATCAAGCCGATAATGACTAAATGCAACCGACGGAAGTCCAACTTAGACAACTCTATCACCTAATTTCAATAAAGTCCGAAAACTATGCACGGGTAGGTTCTTTATGGGAGGGGAGGTCGGCGATGACCTTCTCGACCCCTAATGATTTAGTATCAGTTAACGATTTTTAAAAGCTTCGATCGCCGCCGGCAAAGTATAGTAAATTCTCTCTTGGCTAATTTTATCTAACAAGCGGGAACGTTGCAATTGTAAGTACAGATCGTGTTTAACCCTAGCGAGAGCGAAAACTATACCCCGTCTTGATAATTCCCTTGCTAATTCCTCAAGAATCTCCACGGCTGTACTATCCAATTCCCCAAGGGCCTCTGTATTCAAGACAAACCATTCTACCGGTTTTGTCTCCCGGGCAATGGCGCTGAGGGCGCGACGTTTAAAGTCGGCCGCATTAGCAAAAAATAAGGGGGCATCGTAACGATAGATAACTAACCCTGGTATTGTTTGCGCTTCCGGCCAATCCTGGAGTGCGTGTAAACCCATCACCCCCGGAACCGTACCCAAGACGGCATCATCGGGCCGGGTAATGCGGGCCAATAAATCGATAACCGAGAGACCGATGGCGATGGCAACCCCGCTTAAAATCCCCGTGGTTAGCACCCCCACCATGGTCAGGACAGCGAGATTAAACTCACTATTGCGAAAGCTTTTTAGTCGTTTAGCGCCGGCAATATCCACCAGTTTACAGGCTGCATAAATCACCAGCGCACCCAAGGCAGCCTTGGGAAAGAGTGCCAGTACTGGACCGAGCAGGAAAATGACCGCCACCACCACCACTGCCACCACCAGGGAGTAAAGCTGACTTTTACTGCCCACCGAATCGCCCACCGCGGTGCGACTGGCGCTGCTGCTGATGGGAAATCCCCGACAAAAACCCGCCACCAGATTCCCCAGTCCTAGGGCTAAAAATTCTTGATTGGCATCGATTTCTTGGTTATGACGTGCGGCGAAGGCTCTAGCAGTCAAGACGTTATCGGAATAGCCGACGAGGGCAATGCCGACGGCTGCGGTTACTAGAGGTAGTAATTGGGAAAAATCTAGGGTTGGTAAGCCAAAATTAGGCAAAGTATTGCTAATTTTCCCCACTACTGCCACCCCGTCTCCATCGAGATGGAGGGTGGCGACGGCGAGGGTTCCCAGTAAAACCGCCAGCAAGGGACCCGGTGCTTTGGGAAAATATTTTTGGATGATAAATAGAAATAATAGCAGAAATAGAGCGAGGCTAAGGGTTGGCCAGTGCCATTGGTTTATTCCCCGAAAAAAAGCGAAAATTTCTTTAAAAACAGTATTTTCACGGATTGACAAACCACTAATTTTACCCAGTTGTCCCGCAATCATGATCACCGCCACTCCCGCCATATAACCGATCAGGATCGGTTTGGAGAGTAAATTAGCTAGAAATCCCAAGCGGGCGATATAAGCAACCAGACAGACTAAACCGACCATTAGAGCTAAAAAAGCCGCTAAACTGCCGTAATTTTCCCCTTGAAGGCTTACCATAGGTGCGATCGCTGCCGCCGTCATCACTGCCGTGGTCGATTCTGGCCCGAGGGATAGTTGCGATGAGGAGCCGAAAAGGGCGTACACTAGGGCAGCCGGCACGAGAGTCCACAATCCCACCACCGGCTCGACCCCGGCCAGGTCGCCGTAAGCCATACACTGGGGAATAGCGTAGGCCGCCACGGTGACACCGGCGAGGATATCTCGGCCCAGCCACTGCCATTGATAGGAGCGCAGGTTTTTTAGCCCCGGTAAATCAGGAAAATCGACTCGTCGGGAGTTTTTACTCATATTTCTCTGTTAACGGCGATTTAACCTAATTTTAACGGAAGAATTAGCTAGGGTCTGCTGAAAAAGTTTGTTGGTGGGGGCAGGGTGTGGGGTGTGGGGTGTGGGGTGTAGGGTTTTACCGATTTTGAGGTAGTCAGTTACCTAATTTTCAGGGAAAAAGTCCGAAAAAAGTCTAAAAGCCTTATCCAACAAGGTTTTTAGATTTATTCAGCCAGCCCTGGCTAGGAAAAGCCCTTAGGTTGAGATATTTTCTGTCAGCAGGATATTTATACCGTGTTAACCGCAATTTTAGTTAAATTGGCTAAATATACTCGGAAATATCTTCTTGACAATCATCGGCTAAGTATGATAAAGCCCGGAAGCGTAAACCGACTAATTGCTCGTAGAGAGGATTTAACTTGCACAGGGGCGGAATATGGACTAATTTATGACCAAACAGCACGATATCGCGTTCAAAAGGACATTGAGGCGGGACCATTTTGCAGATAAACCGGGCCAAACGCGGATCGTGCATTTCTACCCCATCTAACCAATCTTTGAGGGGATGCAGCAGATCCGGGTGGGGATGTTCGGCACTGATAAACTCGGATTTATTCGCTTCCGTGGTAATTTCGGGAATTTCACAGATAGTATGTTCTAAAGCTGACAGGGCCTCGATTTCTAACCCGAAAGCATCCCGATAACTACGCAGTAATTGCGCTTCTGCGGGGGAATAAATGCCATCGGCGATCGCTACCATCACCGCCGTGCGGAGGAAGTTTTCTGATATTTTGGGTTCATGACCAAAACTTGCGGCCAATTCTTCGGGACTAATCGATTGATAGAGAACGTGGTCGTCATCTAATTCTAATTCGTGAGCGAAACGGGCGATCGATTCCTGTTCGCTGGTGCTATAATCCCCATCACACCAGGCAATTGTCAGTAATCCCCGTAACCAGTCCCTAACTTGTTCGTTAGTGTAGCGGTATTGAACAGAGCTAACCATAAGTATGTATGTATTGCTAAAACTGATTTCTAGTTTCTCAATTCAATTCTACCGAGCGCTCCCGGATTCTAGTGGCTCCTGTTCACATCATGTAACTATAGCCAATAACCCCATGGTCAACTAGGAAGTTTTCGTTTTTCAGGCGGCATAATCGGGCAATTTTCGCCCCTAGGAGCAGGGGTAAGGGTTGGTGCTTCTTGTCCCTTCCCCAACCGCGTCAGTCCTGCTGAAAAGGTGGATTCCTGCGATTAACGGCCAATCCCGAGGTAACGGAAACCAGCTGCTGTCACCACCGTAGGATCGAGGAAATTGCGACCATCAATTAACACGGGTTCGCGCATGGTTTTAACCATTTTGCCGTAGTCGAGACGGAGGAATTCTTGCCATTCCGTCACCACCACCAAAGCGTCACAACCATCGGCCAATCTTTCTGGATCCGATTCGATAATCACACCGCTTAAACCGTGACTTAAACCACTTTGGGAAACGATCGGATCATAAGCTTTTACCTTAGCACCTAAACGATTTAACTGTTCGATCATGGTTAAAGCTGGGGCATCGCGCATATCATCGGTATCGGGTTTAAAAGTTAATCCCAACAAACCGACGGTTTTACCCTTGAGGATTTTTAATTCCTGTTGCAGTTTTTCGATCGCGATTGTCCGTTGACGTTTGTTAACATTGATAGCGGCGTTAAGTAATTCCGTTTCGTAACCGTAGTCTTCTGCGGTATGTACCAAAGCCGACACATCTTTGGGGAAACAGGAACCCCCCCAACCGATCCCGGCCGAGAGGAACTTGCTGCCGATACGGGAATCTAAACCGATACCTTTAGCCACTTGGGTGACATCGGCCCCCACGCGATCACAGATATTAGCTACTTCGTTAATAAAGCTAATTTTGGTGGCTAGGAAGGCATTAGCGGCGTATTTAATCATTTCCGCCGAACTGAGATCCGTAACCACCACGGGAACGGGAGGCAAGGAGGGATCGTCAGCGAATTGGCGTTTAACCAAAGGAGCGTACAATTCCTTCATCATTTCAATGGCTTTCGGGTTATTACTGCCTAAAACAATGCGATCGGGGTTAAAAGTATCATAAACTGCCGAACCTTCCCGTAAAAATTCGGGATTGCTGACCACATCGAATTCCGCTTCGATGCGTTCTAGTGTACTAATACCGCCAACCGCAGCCACGAGATTTTTTTGTCTCTCGGCCACGCCATCGAGGACGATCATCCGTACCCAATCCCCAGAACCGATGGGAACGGTCGATTTATTGACGATTACTTTATAACCACCGTTGAGGTGGGCCCCAATACCCCGGGCCACCGCTTCCACATAACGGGTGTCACTTTCCCCCGTGGGTAGTGCTGGTGTACCAACGGCGATAAAGAGGATTTCGCCGTGTTTAACTCCCGCTTCTAGGTCTGTGGAGAATTCCAGATTGCCGGAGGCTGCCGAAGACTGCATTAATTCCGATAACCCCGGTTCATAGATGGGGGATTGTCCCGATTTCATCAATTTGACTTTTTCTTCGTTGTTATCAATACAGATAACATGATGGCCGATATGTGCTAGGCACACCCCGGTGACTAAACCCACATAACCCGTTCCGATAACACAAACACGCATGATAATCACTCCGGTGACAATTAGGTTAAATTTATTGATTAGGGATTAGCTTAGACGAGAACGGAAATCCTCGATCGTCATTTTTAAACCCTGGCGTAGAGGAATAGTTGGACTCCAATCTAGATAGGTTTTAGCACGAGCGATATCCGGTTGTCGCTGCTTGGGATCATCTTCCGGCAGTGGTTTATAGACCAATTCGGCCTCGGGATTAATCATGCCTTGGATGACTTGCGCTAATTCCAAAATTGTGTATTCGTCGGGATTGCCTAAATTAACCGGCCCGATAAAGTCTCCATTCATCAAACGCATTAACCCTTCCACCAGGTCAGAAACATAGCAAAAACTGCGGGTTTGGGAACCTTCACCATACACCGTTAAGGGTTCACCTCGCAAAGCTTGGACCACGAAATTACTCACCACTCGTCCATCGTTTTCCAACATTCGCGGGCCGTAGGTGTTGAAAATCCTGGCCACCCGGATATCGACTTTATGCTCCCGATAATACTCGAAAGCCAGGGTTTCCGCTACCCGTTTACCCTCGTCATAACAGGAACGCGGCCCAATGCAGTTGACGTTGCCTCGATATTCTTCCGTTTGGGGATGCACATCGGGATCGCCATAGACTTCCGAGGTAGAAGCGAGCAAAAATCGCGCTTTTACCCGTTTAGCTAGACCCAGCATATACATAGTCCCTAAAACATTCGTTTTAATCGTTTTGACGGGATTATATTGATAGTGAATTGGGGAAGCAGGACAGGCCAGGTGATAAATCTGATCGACTTCTAAACGGATCGGCTCGGTGATATCGTGACGAATTAGCTCAAAATAAGGATTTCCTAGCCATTTAACGATATTTCTGCGCGCCCCCGTGTAGAAGTTATCCAGACAGATCACTTCTTGACCCTGTTCCATCAAGCGATCGATTAGATGGGAACCAATAAAACCCGCACCGCCTGTAACTAGGATTCTCATGTAATCGACAAGTAAACATATAAAATTATTCTTAAAATACCCTTACGCTGGCTTTTTGGCAAATATTTTTTTTGAGGCGGTGATAACTGATCAGCGATCGCCAATGCCAGGCTAATGGCTGAATAATGGCTCGGTAATCCTTAAAAAATGTAACAATTTTCTTAGTCATCCCTACAGAGTTCTATATTGTCCAATCTTGTAGGCGTAAATTAGGGATTTGAGAGAAATCACGATAATTGCGTGTTACTAAAATACTGTTTTCTGATCAACTAATCGCTGCAATTCTTAGATATTGTGTTCCTATACGAATTTTTTGCTCCCGTAATTATCTGAAATGATAATGAGCTTCTAAAGTATAGTTCAAAATTTTAAATTTGCTCAGATAATTAACTATATCTCTCAAACCTTGATACCCTTTGATTAACTTTTCATATTGATTGCTTTGAGAGTATTTTCTGATCACGCTGAACCATCCTCTTACTTGTTCTTCTAAAGTAATAATTGTTATAGCCGTATCATCAGGATCGATAGACGCTACTCTCCGAACTAAGTTCGGATGTAGTTTTTGCAGTAGGGTTATATGATCGGTATCTAATATATATTGAGTCACGGTGTTTCAACTTGTTGACTGTCTTCTTGGTCAACTTTTTGACGATAGGTTTCTATACTCTCTATGACTTCATCTAAGAGGGGATTATAGGTTAGTGTAACTGGTATATTGAGCAGTGGATGCTCTTGTTGTTGTTTTTTCTGCGCTAATTTTTCAAATAATTGGTTTTGTTCTTCTAAAGAAAGTTGATCGATAGATTCTATAATCTGGCTAAGAGAAAGATGAGGAGTCATAAATTACAAGCCTTTTTGACTAGATATTGATGCTAGTGTAGCATAATTCCCTTCGCTAACAGCTTTAAAACAGCTCCTACAGTAATCGGAATTTTTCTGATAGTGAGTTATTCTAAACAAATATTGGGAGCTACTGTAATTCGGTCTAGTTTTTTCCTAGTGGTACAAGCAGGATGCCTGTAAATGCTATTGATGCAATTGGTAGCACAGGCATGGGCCGCCTGTAAAGAGATAGAAAGATTTAAGTTTAGAACAATGCCAGCATCTGTTATACTCTAAACAGAAAAACCCCCCTTGTCAAATTTGGGCAAAATAGGGAATGTAAATTTTATATACTATTTAGTATTATTTTGATAGGATTAAAGAGGCTAGATTATGACCAGTGCCGAGCAAAATAAGCTATTTATCCTGATTGATGGGCATTCTTTGGCTTTTCGTGCCTATTATGCCTTTGCCAAGTCTCGTTCTGGTCCTCTGCGTACTTCTAGCGGCATTCCCACCAGTGTGTGCTTTGGGTTTTTAAATTCTCTGATGCAGTTACTTGAAACTCAAAAACCCACTTATTTAGCAGTTGCTTTTGATTTAGCAGTTCCTTCTTTTCGCCATGAAGCTGATGTTAATTATAAGGCTAATCGGCAAGAGACTCCCGAAGAATTTCGCCCCGATTTAACTAATCTGCAAAGTCTCTTAGCAGCGATGAATATTCCTATTGTGACTTCCCCAGGTTACGAAGCAGATGATGTTTTAGGAACTTTGGCAAAACAGGCAGGCGATAATGGTTATACAGTCAAGATTTTAACAGGCGATCGAGATTTATTCCAATTGGTAGATGAGGAGAAAAAAACCACGGTTCTCTATCTGGATATTAATGCGGTCAAAAGTACATCGGGACAGGGTTATACAGAATTTAATTCCCAAGCTGTCACGGAAAAGTTAGGGGTGACACCAAAACAGGTAGTAGATTTTAAAGCTCTTTGCGGTGATAAGTCTGATAATATCCCCGGGGTGCGCGGAATTGGCGAAAAAACAGCGATAGATTTATTAAAAAAATACGATAACTTAGACGATATATATACCAATCTGGAATCGATTAAGGGAATGGTAAAAACTAAATTATTAGAGGGAAAAACCGCCGCCGAAAGTTCTCGCTATTTAGCCAAAATTGCCCTTGATGCCCCCGTTAGTCTCGAGGAAGAGAAATTTCGTCTCCGAGGTTTTGATCGGCGTTTAGTTCAACCTTTATTGGCAAGATTAGAGTTAAAGAAAATTCTCCAGAAACTCGATCAAATTCAACAGCATCTAGGTGGCACTCCTACCCTAGAATTAACTAGCGATGCTGATTCTAATCAATTGTCTCTGTTTGATTTACCCCCTATTTCTCCACCGGTTCTAATTGCTCCCGACATTATTGATACTATTCCTAAGTTAGATGCTTTACTGGCAAAATTAACAACTTTCACTAATCCACATTTTCCCGTCGCTTGGGACACCGAAACCACGGATTTAAATCCTCGTGTAGCCAAATTGGTCGGGATCGGTTGCTGTTGGGGAAAAGAATTAAATTCTATGGCCTATATTCCCATCAGCCACCAGAGCGGTGATAATTTAAATCTAGAGATAGTCCTCGAAAAATTACGCCCAATTTTAGCGGGTGATAATTATCCGAAAGTCTTCCAGAATGCGAAATTTGATATTGATGTTTTTTATCATCAAGGAATTACCGTTAAAGGTCTAGTTTTTGATACTATGGTGGCTAGTTATGTCCTCCATCCCGAACTAACTCATAATCTCGAAGATTTATGCGATCGCTATTTAACTGGCATCACTTCCCTTAGTTATAAAAGTCTCGGTATTCCTGCGGGAAAAACCATCGCTGATTTAGATATTCCCACCACTGCTAACTACTGCGGATTAGATGCCTACGCTACCTATTTACTTCGAGAAAAATTACAGGCAGAATTAACTAAAATTCCCCCTTTGTATCAATTATTCTCTGAAATAGAATCTCCCTTAGTCATGGTGCTGTGGCAGATGGAAAATTATGGTATAAAAATTAATATCAATTATCTAAAAAACTTTTCCCAGCAACTAGAAAGAGACCTAGCATACATAGAAAAAAATGCCTACGAATCTATCGGAGAAACTTTTAATCTTAGCTCTCCTAAACAGTTAAGTGAAATCCTCTTCGATCGATTGGCACTCAATCGCAAAAAATCCAGAAAAACTAAAACAGGTTACTCCACCGATCAAAGTGTTTTAGAGAAACTACAAGGAGATCATCCCTTAGTTGATTATATCCTTGAACATCGCACCTTATCCAAATTAAAATCAACCTATGTGGATGCTTTACCGAAATTAGCCGAACCAAAAACCGCACGAGTACATACAGATTTTAATCAAACCATCACCAGCACCGGACGCTTATCATCCTCCAATCCTAACCTGCAAAATATCCCCATTCGCAGTGAATTTTCCAGACGAATTCGTCAAGCTTTTATTCCCGAAAATGGTTACTTATTAGTGTCAGCGGACTACTCACAAATCGAGTTAAGAATTCTCGCTCATCTCAGCCAAGAACCAGTTTTATTAGAAGCCTATCGTAGTAATCAAGATGTGCATAAAGTCACCGCTCAATTGCTCTTTGATAAAAGGGAAATTACCCCCGAAGAACGCAGTTTAGGAAAGACGATTAACTTCGGGGTTATTTACGGCATGGGAGCGCAAAAATTCGCCCGTGAATCGAAATTAACCGTAGAACAGGGCAGAAAATTTATTGAAAAATATCATCAACGTTATGCCCAAGTATTTGAGTATTTAGAGAATAGCAAAAAACAAGCGATCACTCAAGGATATGTGGAAACAATTTTGGGCAGAAGACGTTATTTTAACTTCGATAATCCCCTCTTAAAAAGACTGCGAGGACTGTCCTTACACGACATCGATTTAGATAGCCTCAAACTCAACAACGAGGAGGCACAATTATTAAGATCGGCCGCTAATGCGCCCATTCAGGGTTCCAGTGCTGATATTATTAAAGTAGCGATGGTAAAATTGGCAGAGGTACTGCAAAATTATCGAGCGAGATTACTGCTGCAAGTCCATGATGAATTAGTCTTGGAAGTACCGAGGGAAGAATGGCCATCCCTAGAGTCAAAAATCAAGACGACTATGGAAGAAGCTGTCTCCTTGACGATCCCTCTCTTGGTAGAAATTAAAGCCGGTGACAATTGGATGGAAACCAAATAAAACTATGATCGAAAACAGACAATTTTTAACCCCAGAAGAATCCGCAGATGTGGACGCTGCCCTCTTGACTTCTCCCGAAAAATTCCTGACTCGTTTAACGATTTCTTCCCTACGCTTACTAAAAATAATCGCCGAAGATACGGGAGTAACCCTAGAAGAACTAACTCATAAACAGGTCATTCAATGGCTAGAAAAAGATAGTAAACTGCGTCGGGAACAGGGGATCGAAGCGGCAGTGCTGAAATGGTAAATAAACTCTTAAAAAATCAGCTACCCCTGACAATTTATGCTAGTTTTTAGCTATAAAGTTACTGAAGTTACAACAATGACAATTACCCTAAAAGTGCCTAGTATTGCCTGTGAAGGTTGCGCTAATACCATTACTAAAGCGATTAACAATCAGCAACCGGCAGCCCAAATATCGGTGGATGTAGCCAATAAAATCGTCACGGTAGAAACCACCGCATCCCGCGCAGAAATTGCCCAATGGATCAGCGAAGTCGGCCATACTGTTGAATCTGGAAGTGAGAGTTGACATCCTCCCCCCTTAAAAATAGACCTCTGGTAAAAATCAAAAATTGTCGTGGTTATTGTTGAATATCATCTCGAATACTGCTCGACTGACACCTTCTACAAAGCTAAGTGCTTTATTTGCTGTGTCAATCATGTGTTCAACATACACTTGATTATCTTTCTGCAACATAACACACCTCTGCTGTTGCTAAAACACGCTCACGAATACGATGATTAAGAGATTTGATGGTAACGAGATCAATAGTACGTCCATCAAATAATTGAGATAATTCTTCTTGAATTTGATGAAGTTTGAAAAAACTGGGGGTAAAACCAAGTTCAAACTCAACGAGCAGATCAATATCACTATCTGCGGTGAAATCATCTCGTAAAACTGAACCAAATAAGGAAAGTTTATGAATATGCCAATGTTGGCAAAGTTCTGAGAGTTTTTCTTGAGGAATTTTCATATTTTTGTGTTCATCAGATTAGTTGGACTCTCAAGCTTTCTAGTTGTTGGTTTATCCAAGCGGTTGCCGTTTCTTCATCGGTTTCTATCGCTTTTTCTACTCCTAGAGTAGCAATTTCTAATAGTTGTTTGGATTTTGCTTTTCAAGCACTCTTAGAGTCAAGGTGCGATCGCTTTCAAAAGTTCTGTTAATTTATTTTTCCATCAGGGTAATCGCATATTGATAGAGTTCTCAAATTCCGAGGAGTTAGGTCTAAAATTCGATGGGCAACTCAGGCTTTGACCTGCACAAGGCTCCGGAATCTCTGGTTTTGCCAGTCATTATGGCCTAACAAACCCCCAACTGACCTTATCTACTCAGTTCCTTAAATTCCCAAAACTCCTCATCAACTACAGGATTAACATCTACCTCCTCTCGCTGTCAACGGCACTGGCGGCTAAGATTTTCACCATGAAATCATTAGATCTCTTGCAAAAGTAATCAAGATATATCCTTTTGTCGGTAACGAAGTTCGTAATTGTAGATACCAGCAATCAAATTCAATCTCAGACCAAATCGCCGTCTGCGATTTCT